>Ga0116228_10004065_pt1 | contig 12918 bp, 9 predicted proteins | sample S1TSphfallax_2_FD_89694 | JGI IMG/M metagenome (GOLD analysis project Ga0116228, IMG submission 89694) | Host-associated microbial communities from peat moss isolated from Minnesota, USA - S1T2_Fc - Sphagnum fallax MG | ecosystem: Host-associated > Plants > Peat moss > Unclassified | place: USA... | reverse complement strand
TGACACATGTAATAAATCATAGGTTTAAAATCATGAAATTATCAATAATATTACATATCAAATAATTAAATTTTAATTAATTTCTATGTTTGTAAGTTAATTAACTAACAAGTGAATGGTTTGGTAAATTTATATTTCACTTGAAAATAACCTTGTTTCACTAGGTACCAGTGAAACAATTCATTTTCCGTAGCAATTGGTCCTCGTTCACTAGGGGGTGAAACAATTTCATTAGGTAAAAATGTCCAAATTCACTAAAAATCTAGTGAAACCCAAAGTGAACTAGGACGCATTTTGTAATAATGATATTAGCCATATGATTGTGTGTCTAATTTAGAGGAAAGAACCTAGCCCCCATTTGGATTCATCTATAATTTGTCATGAAACAAACTATCGGCACTTCAAGAATACATCAACAAAAATCTTGAGAAGGGGTTTATTCGACACTCCAAGTCTCAAACTAGTGTTCCAATCCTATTTATTGAGAAAAAATATGGATTTCTACACATGTGTGTCAATTATTGTGGACTAAATTGATTCACCATAAAAAATCGATACCCTTTGCCCTTGATTTTAAGATTGTTGGACCAATTCAATCATGCCAAAGTGTACACCAAGATTGACCTACATGGAACATACAACTTGGTGCACATTTGAAGAAGTGATGAATGGAAGACAACATTCAAAACTTATTATGGCCATTTTGAATATGTTGTGATGCCCTTTAGCCTTACCAATGCACTTGCTATATTTCAACATATGATGAATGATGTTTTCCATGAGTACTTGGATGATTTTGTGGTTTGTTACATCGATGACATCCTCATTTTCTCAAATAACATGGCAGACCATGAACGTGATGTATGTTTTGTGTTGGAAAAGCTTCGAAAAATTGGTCTTTATGCCAAATTGGAAAAATGTGAATTCCATTAATCTGAGGTGGAATTTTTGGATGATATTATTTTTGGAGATGGTGTTCACATGGACCCTGTAAGGTTCAAACCATTGTGGATTGGGTTACCTTAACTTCTGTTCAAGATGTTCAATGTTCTTTGGGTTTGCTGATTTCTATCAACAATTCATTGCACATTATTCCACAATCATGAACCCTTTTACTCATATAACTTGAAAGGATCAACCTTTTTCTTAAGGAGTTGAAGTTGAAAATGCCTTTCAATTTTTGAAAGCCTCTTTCACAATTGCCCCAATTTTTATTCATGTAGACCTTTCCAAACCTTTTGTTTTAGAGACAAACGACTCTGATTTTGCATTAGGTGTTGTACTCTCACAACATGGAGAAAATAATCTTCTTCATCTAGTTGGTTTCCATTCTCGTAAGTTTTTTCTTATTGATATTAACTTGAGATTCATGACAAAGAACTTTTGGCCATCATGGATGCCTTTGAGGAATGGCGTCATCTACTTGAAGGAGTTCAACATGAAATCATTATGTACTCTGATCACAAGAATCTCCAATATTTCATGACAATTCTTATGTTAAATCGACATCAAGCTTTATGGGCATTATCCTTGTCTCAATTTTGGTTTGTGATTACCTACCATCTAGGGCAACAATAAGGGAAATCATATGTTTTATCCCATTGCTCATACCTCGCACCTAAAGAGGGGGATGCCCTTTACAATCAACAATGTGACACCATTTTCAAACCCAAAAACCTTCAGCTCCAAGCATTGTTGGTAATTCCTAAGGATAAGACCTTCCTTCACCGCATTCGTGAATATTTAATCAATGATTCTCTTATTGTTATTGTTAGAAATTATTGAAAGAACACTATTATTGACTTTGAGTTTTGTGATGGTTTGCTATATCATGGCAAACTATTATGTGTATCGGAAGGCCCTGTGCAAATTCAAGTTCTCTAAGCCAAACACAACACATTAATTATTGGCCATTTTGAATTCAACAAGACCATGGAGTTAATGTTTCATGACTATTAGTTGCAACAACTTTGGAAGTTTGTGAAAGAATTTATGGGCTCATGTGATGTTTATGTTCATGCAAAAAATCCTCATCATCACCTTCATGGATTTCTTCAACCATTACCAATCCTCGTTTCTCCATGGTCTTTGATCTCCATGGATTTCATCATGGATCTTCCACGATCTAACTCATTTGAATCCATTTTAGTGGTGGTGAATCGTTTCATGAAGATGGTTTATTTTATTCCTTGCAACAAATCAATAGTTGGCAAAAAGACAATTAAATTATTCCTTGATCATGTTTTTCGTTATCATGGACTTCCTGAAGACATCATTTCTGATCATCGACCCTAATTTGCATCCAAATTCTGGAAGTGGCTCTTTGAGCTACTAGGTGTGAAGGTGAAATTATCATAAGCTTTCCATCCTTAGACATATGGGCAAATGAAGTGAGTCAATCAAGTCTTGGAATAATATTTTCGATCCATAATTAATTATCACCAAGATAATTGGTCAAATCTCTTATCTATGGTAAAATTTTCTTATAACAATACGATGCATTCAACAATGTAACAAACAATATTATTTACAAATCATGGTTTACATCCCAGGTTTGACATCCAAGATGTAAACAATGTTGTGAATCCTGCAGCTGAAAATCAAACATGGCTAGCAAACATTTGAGCACAACTTGTATCCAACCATAAAAAAGTTCAAAGGTGATACAAGGAAAATGTTGACAAATATCGTAGTGACGAACCAAATTTCAAGGTTGGAGGTCAAGTTTGGTTTCAAATCAACACAATGGCATTCCAATTCAAATTTCCAAATTCCATGAAGATTCACCTCATGTTTGATGTTTCATTGTTGGAGCCCTACCATGCTTTTACCATTTTGAGGAGAACACATGAACCACCTCCACTAATTGTAGTTAATGGTGAACAAGAATACGAGGTTGAGGAAATCCTAGATTCAAGGATATCACATCATCAATTACAAGACTTAGTTCATTGGTAAGGTTATAACATCAACAAACATACTTGGGAACCAATCAAAAACTTATTAAATGCCATGGAAAAAGTGAAGGACTTTCATATGTGATATCTAAACAAGCCAAGGTTGCTCCTCGTGGGACTTGTCACTAAAAGGGAGGTGATGTCACGGACACCACCATCACCCATCGCTTGCATCATCATTTACACTGACATAATTGCTTACATCATCATTTGTGTCATCACTTACACCTTCATAGTTACTTACATCATCATTTGCATAATCGCTTGCATCATCTTTTGCACCAACATAGTTGCCTATATCATTGTTACATCATCTTAATTCTTAAAAAACTTCTAATTCACTATTAATTTTAAAAAATTTCAAGAAACTTCCTTGGTCAGTGCACACATGGAAGCCTTCATGGAGGCTTCTTTGAGTTAAGTCCCCAATGGGGTATAAATAGGAGTAGGACCTCCCATTACCTTCAATATATTCAACACCAATTTTGGGTACGTTTTTTTGTCATAATTTTTGTTTCCATACTTTATCAAAATAAAGTTATGTTTGAATCATCTTCTAACATATATCATGTTTTTGCCTTACATCTTTGTGTTTCAATCTTAGATTAGACTTAGGCTTGCATTTCTTATGACTCATTTTCCTTGTTGTGCATTTGGTTTAATTCGTATTCTTGTAGTTTTTCATACCTGTGATAATATACACTATCATTTATTTCATCACTTTGCTCTCAAAAGTTCCTCCACGTATCAAACAACAATCATCAAACATCATGTCTACCATTTTCAATTTTTTATAATTGATGTGGCATTGTGTTGCATTCAAGTCAATTAGTGATTAAACATTTAACTTCGTATGCTTGGTTAGAATTTGGAGTTTATGCAAACCTTTGTTACCATGAGGTAAAAATCTACATCTTCATTCAAAATCTACTTTGTATATTATGTATGTAAATTTGGACAAACCAACGATTTTATACCACATTGTTTCACATATGTATATTTCTTGGATCGTGATAAACTTTTGTTGCTTCATGTTTTCTCTCACAACCTTCTTGGAATATCCATGCCATACATTTTGCATTATTCAAAAGACAAATCCCAAAACTCTTCTTTCAACAACATTGCTTTCTCACAAAAAAAATGTTGACAATAATTTTGTGCACAACATAACACAAAACTCACATTTCGAACAATTTCCTGGGACAACGACTTTTCAATCCTTGACACTAAATGATTAGAATGTCCAACATTTCTCTTCCTTTTTTGAAAAGTATGTTGTTTCTTCCTTACACCAATTTTTCCCTCCTCATCAATAGTTGGTATGTTGCTTTCATAACCATTGAAACATTATTCAAGGAATACAAAAGATTCACTCCAACATGATCCTCACCAAGCTAATTATCAAGAATTACTTCCCTTGGGTCACAAGCTATTACATGGCCACCTGCAATGAACAATCCAACATCATCCACAAGCTCACATTCTGCACCTCACCAAACAAACCTACCTTTCGATGGGATGCAAGAGTTCCTTCTTTTGTTTTCATTATCATCTCATTCCTCCTCTTCTTTGCCATCTCCTTCTTCATTTGTGCCTTCATTCATAGAACTAGAATAAATTCTTCTCAAAGTGCCATCACTAGTGGCATCATTAGAATTATTGCACTTATATCCATCGGACTCATCTTCAAGAGTCCCATCCATCGTATTGTTAATTTCTTCATTAACGTCACATCCCTTAAAATGTAAGGATGAAGAGAGAACCTAATTTTTACAAAACATTTTTTTTTCCCGCAAATTGCTAAAACCCTCATGTTGAATGTGTTCCTCCAATAGAAATACAAGTTCTTCTAGCATGGAAATGTCACTTCTAAGCCAAAAAAATCATTTCCCATTGAGAATTTGTAATATCATGCGATTGGAGTGGGACAAAAGAATCTTCGCTACTCAAATGCTTCAACCCCCACAAATATGATGGTTACAATTATACAATTTTCCACTCCATGAGCATCATAGATCGAAACCAATGATGGATCCTTGCATTGTCCTACTCTAATTCGAACCCTACCATCCTTGTTTGAATCTTAGATAGAAATTATGTCACCAACATGCATATTTGCAGTCATGTTTTCAAGTTATGGCCAAAAGAATGTTTTCATTTGCAACCATGTGTTTTTTTGGATTTTTGATCCAAGAAACGCCTAGTGGCCACTAAACATTTTATTGAATTTTCGTTATTTGGTGATCATGAAAATGTCATGCAACCAACATGCATTTTCTATGATTCACATTATTCCTTGATCTTGAAAGCATTTAATGGTTGTAGGCTTTTTCGCGATTTCCTTCAATTGGTTATCAAAAAATGCCTAGCAATCACCAAGCATTTTCTATGATTTTTTTGAAATGGTGATCCAAAAAACACCTAGCGACCACTAGGTGTTTTTTGCGATCTCCTTGAAATGGTAATCCAAAAAGCACTTAACAACTATTAAACATTTTCTATTTTTCCTTGGGACTATTTAACAATAAGTATTTCCTCATCGTACTAATTAATGTAATAAAACCTTTTAGGAGTTGCCAAACATCCTATGAAGATTTGGTTGAACGACTTTGTATAATATTACAATTATAGTTTTACTATGACTATGTTATTGTTGGTATAGGCTAGATTGGAACAAATTAATGTCAATAGTTATCCTTGTAATGAAATAATGTTTTCTTGCATTCAAAATTTGAGTTGCAAGAATACCTTCAAAGGGATAAAAACCACAAAAATATTAGAAGATCTTTTGTTATTTCTATTTACTGGTTTTAATGGTTTATAGCTAAATTGATGGTTAAATTGTGATGAAAAAATATTAGACTTCTTGAAAGCAAGTTGAAGATGCATCAAAATCATGCATAATAATTTAAAATCCTCTCTCCTGACCTAGGGAAAGGGACAACAAATGGACTCCTTGTTGGAAAAGTTGATTCAAAGAATATTAGATGTATGGAATCACAAGATGAAAAGAAATGTGATTTTTATGGGTTGAAGCAATTGAAAATACATTTTCATGAAGAATTCAAAATTGCTTTTCAAATACATAGTAATAAAACATGTTGTTGCATACTACTTTATATTATGGAATGTGTTAAACTATCAAAAGAAGGAGACTTGTGATGCTAATTAATTGTAATATTGACGTGAAGATTTAAGAAAGTGAAAGAGCAATGGGTAGGAATGGTGAGAAGGGTGTACCAAAAAGCTATTCAATGGAGCTCTTTGAGTTACATAATTTCACCTTGAAGCTCCTCTCTCTAAAGCCCTACAATGAATATGGAATTGGTTTTAAACAAGAGCTAAACAATTAATTACACAACTTAGATTGAAAAAACTTCTTGAAAGAGAGCTCAATCGCACTCTATTTTCTCAATTCTCCTACTCTTGATCCCCTCCGAAACTTCAAATATTTGGTATCTTGGTTTTCTTTCCCGAAACCCTAGCTTCACTTTTAGACTTTAAATTTTTTTTGATGGAAAGCTCAATCACACTTTGTTTCCTCAATTCTCTTGCTCTAGATCCCCTCTCAAGCTCCAAATCCTTAGTGTCCCAAAATTTTCCCTAAAAGCTTAACTTCACATTGAAACTAAAAAACTTCTTGATGGATAATTCGATCACACTTTTGAGTAAACCTACTTTTGATCCCTTCCAAAACTCCAAATCCTTAGTGGCATGGATTCTTTCTTGAAACCTTAACTTCACTTCACTTTTAAATTGGAAAAATTTCTTGAAGGAAAGTTTGATCATGTTCTGGTTGTTAAATTCTCTTACATTCAATCCCCTTTGAAGCTCTAGATCCTTGGCATCCCAGATTCTTTCTTGAAACCTTAACTTCACGCTTGGATTAAAAAAACATTTTGTAGGAGAAATTGATGATGTTTCATATTTTTTCGAGAAAAAAATTAAGATTCACACTTTGACCCAAAACTATTTACTGCCTAAACCTCCCCATTGCAAGAATGGTTCATTAGACTTATGTTTAATGAGTCCCCCACCCTCAATGATTTGTAATGAAAAATGCTTAAAGTGGAGTCTCCATTTCATAGGTAATGATGGATGAGATGGTACTAGATTGGATGCAAATTATGCCATGTGGCAATGTTGTTGTTTGATTTTCTATCTTGGTTTATTGTTGAATGTTTATGGGATAATACTATTGCTAGTATAACAACTTTTGGTGACTATGTTTAAAGGTTTATGGTTTAGGGTGTAAGGCTTAGGATGTATGTTATAACAATTAAGTTTACAATGTATGGCATTGGATTTATGGTGTATCATTTAGGGTTAAAGATAGAGTGTTTCAGAGGTAAATTAAGCTATCTTGTGACATTGTATGGGATAGGGTAGTTGTGTTATTTCATATAGGGTTTAAGGTGTAGGGCATAATATTAGGTTGTGTGGGATATATATTAATATAACATAAGATTCTACATTCAAGCATAAATGGTTTTGAATGTACAACATATGGTCTATAATATTATTATGGCATTTAGGGAACTTTAGGGGTTGATGGTTTAGGGTTTAAGGTCTATAGTCCAATGTAGCATTTCAAATATATGTTTAGTTAACATTAACTTAATTTTAAATGACTAAGATATCAAATTTAGTAATCAAATTTAAAGATAGACGTGTTTTAAATCTTGGGAAGAGGGATTCAAAGATGGTAATGAAGTCGTGGAAAAAGGAGTTTTTACTACTTGAAAAAACAAAACACATATAATTAATCTATTTTTATTTGTGTTTTACAACATTTTCATCATATCCAACCACATGTAATGAGTAGAATGAATAAAAATAAGCTTACATTTTTTTCATGAAAATTTTCAACTTGCATTGGTGAATATGCATTGGTCTTATCCAAAACATATTAAGTGATTAATTGAAATTATAAAAAATTGAAAATTTTAAATTACATTTCATATGGATAGCAGACTAAAACAAATTGAATGGAAAAGGATTAAAAATTGGCTTGAAAATTGGTGCACATAATATTACCCCTTCAATTTCCAAACTATGCAAATTTTATGGAATTTAACAAAATGGCTATAATTATTAACATTTGCACTTTCTTTGCTCTTTGTTTTGTGAAAGCTTTAATCCTTGGTATGGAATATTTTCATATCTATTTCTTGGACACTAGTAATATTATAAAAATATTCCATTATTAAAGGTCAAATAGATCGGGCATGTCATATTTATGAGGAATATTTTCCAAACGATTATTTATTTTCTTGGCCGTGTGATTATTCTCATGGCAAAGATCAAAAGCCTAGTAAAGGTTTTCTTTCATATATTCCTACGACCAAACTAAGCTTTTTGTGAATATAATTAAACCTGCTAATTTGTGAATAAATAAAATAAAAATTTCAAATTTTAAACCTTCGTTTGGTTTAAGAATTTACATTACAATTATGCTTTTATTATATCATAATTTTACTAATAACTCCTAATTTACATGTATGAATCCATGTAATTTATCCACATAAAATATTTATTAGTGGATCATAAATCAAATATAACTATATATTAAATGTTTTTATATTAGTCATATTAAATATGAGATATGATTCAATCTAAATAATTTATTTCAGTTTGAGTAATATAAATTAATATTAAAATATCAAACTAATTTTTTGAAATTATAAATTTTATTCATTTTAACACATAATCTAATATAATTGTGTAATAATATATTTTTACATGTGTAAAATAAAATACATATATTATATAAATTCTCATTTAAATTTATGATAAAAGTTTAATGTATAAGTAAACAATATATTTCCAACATCTTACATTTTTATTTTATTTTTAAATTGAAATATTATTATAAAAAAATTATAATGTATCCTATTCTTTTGCCATTAAAATTTATTTCAATGTATAATATTTAATTTAATGACATTAAAACATTGGATTATATATGAAATATATTATTTAAAATATTAAAGGTTTTTATATTACCTATATGACAAAATAAGTTCCTTACATGTTGTAGTTTAATATTATGTTCATCTGTACTCATATTAAGAACTTATTAATATCCATTTTTGAATCATTGTAAAATAATTGTATACCTAAGGTACCACATATTACTACATGGATAGTGTGATGCAATGGTGTATTCTAAGTCATATATAAGTCATTTTATAAGTTTCATAAGTTTTGAACATACAATGGGACCCATTTTCCAATGACACAATATATTAATTAAATATTAAAAATGCCACAACATCATGACATTATTTTCCACGTCATTTGAAGTGGTTTAAATTCAGTTATACATATTCATTACTTGAAAAATTGACAATAAGATAATCCATGACAATGTTTTATTCTCTAGCACACACTCGAAAACCATAACAAGTGAAATATGGTCGATGGAAAATGGATGAAGTATGTCAATGTTGTAAGTTTAAATCATCTATCAATCATATAAATGACTAACTTATTATTCGTATCTATTCCACGTAAATAATGAAGTTGTAATATATGATTGTGGTCATTGATAGAGTCATTTATGACAATTAGTCATTGTTTCTTTGGTTGAAAAATGATAGAATTTCTATTAAAGTGTTAACTATGGTGTTAGAGTCCAACAAATAAGTGTTTTCCATCCACCCAATGTCATCCATCCCTCATATTGGCATTGTACTAGTGGCTATTGGTTCATTTTGGCCCATAATGGGTTTGTTACAAATGTGTACAAAGGGAAAGCCTCTCCCCAATATTGTTATGATCCCAGGATCGAACTTAAGAATTATAATAAGGGGATCCATCAAAATGTTTTATCATTGTTTGCCAACTTTCATGGTTCTATGTTATTTTATTTAAGCAACATATATGTGTCCAAGCACCCCATGTTACCATGCATGCACTTTAAATGTTTAGGGTGCATTCACCTTATATTTAATGAAAGTAGGTTTGTGCACCCTAGTCTTTGCACTCCATGATTATTATTTTATTTTATTTTGTGGTATATCTCTTGTTAATGGAGATTTGACCATCAAAAAATGTCCACTATGATGTTGCTACATAACAACATGGTAATTGACATGTGAATAATAGGGTCATACATGGTCACCATGAAGGCCCAATGTCATGCACACGGCAATGGGCATGCCTAGTACCCTTTTGCGAAGTTAGGTGCATGCACAAATTCTATAAAACCCTAATAGCATAGCCCAAATTTGTTATAGTGCTAGTGACAAATCATTGACTTGACTCGACATTAGTTATATAATACATAAATATTTTTAAAATCACCTTGTTTTTGGGCTTGCATTTGTCCTTTCATGTTAAATTTTTAATTATCCTTAAAGTCATTCAAGTAGAGGACCAACATTCCAAATTCAACACAAGATGGCAACCAACCTTCTTTATCCCCCTTTTCCCATAGCGTTCTTTGAAATATATTGGAATTTAACTTGCATGGTTAATATTTCAGTTTTTGACTCAATATTTTGATGTGAAATCCCACTTTCTAGTAGCCTATCAACGGTTAATATATTGTTTTTGATGTGGATGCCCACTATTGTAGTGTGAATGTTCCTTAATTCACAAATATTGGTCAAAAATATTTTTTTTCATATGTAATCAAGTATTAAAAAATAATGACTTTTCTTTAGCCATTTTCATGCAAATTAGATTTGATAATAAGTTATAAATAAGTTATCCTTCAACTTAATATCCTTTAAAATGCAAAAGCTCATTACAAATTTTTGTTGTTACAACAACAACTATATTACATTAACAATTTAACAATATTGAAAATTGTGAGGCTACTTTTGTCCCTCTATTTCCGGTTCTACAAGGTGACTATGCTTGAAGCACAAATGCTACTAATGAAGGGAAGAATGCAAGTGTAATTCTAGATGTTAGATTGCGTTTGTAGTTGAAATTAAGTAGCCCACCTTTTATGCAACATTCATGATTAAAACTAATAAATACATTTTTTTTCAAGCTCACACACTACACATCCTAGGGCTTCACGTCAAATTGACATTCATTTAGACCAATGTTTAAGACTCACACCATGTCCAACATAACTGCAGACCACTAGTCACTTAAAATGTTAGTTCTCACACATATGTTATTCAAAGCTGGCTTGCCATAGCTCTTTAGAAAGCTAACAACAAGGCGCATCTTGCTACCAAATCCTAGGCTCTGCAGCTAAACTAGCAAGAAGTTATGCTACAAAACCCGAGAGCGTTCTACAAAAGTGATAATTCAACCTTACTGCAGACCATCAGTCACTCAAAACATTGTTTCTAACACATACATTATTCAAATCCTACTTGCCTTAGCTTCTTAGAAAGCTAACTACAAGGTGCACCGACCTACCAAATCTTAGGATCTGCAGCTACACCAATAAGTAGTTACACTACCAAACCCGAGAGGGTTTTTGTGAAGGTAGTCGGTTCAACTTGACTGCAGACCTTCAGTCACTAAAAACCTCATTTCTAACACATACCTTGTTCAAATCCGGCTTGCTTTAGCTCGTTAGAAAGTTAACAAGGCGCATCCACCTACCAAATCTTAGGATCTACAGCTACACCAGTAAGGAGTTATGCTATGAAACCCGAGAGGGTTCGTGAGGTTTCTCTAAGTTCCGACCTTCCAACACTATCACTTATCACCCCCATTCCTTAAAACTATTACAAGATCTTCCCTCTACTTTACTTCCTTCTCCCTCTCCTAAGACTCATCATTATTTGCCTCCTCGAGAAGCTTGTCGAACAAGTATTCAAGATTGCGTGAAAATTATCTCCGGGGCAAGAGAGAGAGAGCCCCCTAATCATCCGAGCCCGCCTTTTAAAGAGAAGGTGAAAGGAGGTGAAGGTGGATCCCATGCTTGGTGGTGAATGGAAGATTCCATGCTTGGTGGTCAATGGAAGATCCCATGCTTGGTGGTCAATGGAAGATCCCATGCTGGGTGGCCCATGGAATGTGAAGGAACACACCTTTTCACCTCTTCCAATTCCCCCTAACAACTTTACTTTAAACCTTCAATTTTTTCCTTTAGCCTTACGGTTTTACTTTACCACGGTCCTAAGCCATTACTCACGCCTTTCTTTCCTCTTCTTCGATCTATAAATTATGATTGCGCACCTTAATGTAACAAGTCTTTCACACCTTCATTGTCAATTTGATTTTGATTGAAAATCTGACTTTTTCCTTTGCTTGAATTTATGGCGTCGCGCACAATCACATCTTACGGGCCACAAACCTCACAAGCGAATGAAGAACCGCCTCCGGAATCGTCTCTAGATCTTACCCTAACACAGCATCCTCGTGATGAAGAACCCGAACCTCGAGAGGTGCGTGCTCGTCTTGAAGTCGAACCCCCTCGAGCCTGGTACTATTGAATTTCTCCGAACTCCCGCACCCTGGTGATCTTGCTACAAGTCAACCCCGCTTCTGGTGACGAGCTCGAGACTGTTTGCAAAGGTTGTTACGAAACTGAAGATACTTTATCTTCGCATGGTCTTCAGTTCCCGACATTGGTCACTATCGTTGGTTGTGCGGCCTGATTCGCTGGCTGCCTCCTAATAGCAAGGCGGACTACCTAGTTCGCACCATCCGACGCATCCTAGATTTCCTGCAGTTGTGAACTATCACTATGGCATAACTCAAGATTTTACATGTACTTGCAGCTCCTTGTTGAGCTTATCCCTATTATAAATAAATGTTTCAATTATCATCAAACTCCTATCGCCATTGGCCCACTATCATACTATCTATTTAATCGTTGAATTGCCTCGAATTAACCCTACGTTCAATGGCTTGAAAATTATTCTATCTCTATTAAACCTTTCATTAACACCCCTTCAACTGTTTCAAGAATTTCTAACATCCTTGCTACTCCTAAATACCATAACAAGACTAATGTTGTGTTGAACACCGCAAATTTGGTGCC
>Ga0116228_10004064_pt1 | contig 12919 bp, 14 predicted proteins | sample S1TSphfallax_2_FD_89694 | JGI IMG/M metagenome (GOLD analysis project Ga0116228, IMG submission 89694) | Host-associated microbial communities from peat moss isolated from Minnesota, USA - S1T2_Fc - Sphagnum fallax MG | ecosystem: Host-associated > Plants > Peat moss > Unclassified | place... | reverse complement strand
GTCTCCAGATATGAGATACCAAAAAGGGCTCATTTGCAACAAGAGTCAAAGGTGGCCATGTGCACTGCAAGCCCTTGTGGGCCACATTTTCACTGTTAAATATTTGTGGTCTTTTTGGCAAGACAGGGCATCAAGGTTTTTTACACTTTGTAATTTCAAAAAACCCACCTGAGGTGTCATGGTCTGCACTCTAGAGTCTACACCCACTTCCTTAAATGACATTTTAAAAATCTTTGTGCATGCTACATACATGTACAAAATTGGCATTATGAATTTCCAGGAACTGTGTTTCTAATATCTATACACTAACATCTGTTAAACGTAGTAGGCTGTTAAGCATGTGGAACATACCCAGGTTGGTGTCTAAAACATTGAATGAACATTCCATTTGTGAGCACTATTGACTTGGGGGCTGCAAACAACCCATCCAAAAACTTCTATTTTGGGAGGGAGTCCTAAGCTTAGAAACTCCCTCCCCAAAGGGCAGGTTGTTTTGGAATGTGAAATGCAAGCTCAATTTTTTTCATTTCTTGGGGAACAAAGAAAAAAGAAAAAAATTCTGCCAGTGCTTTACACAGGGTAATCCCCTCAGGACAGTGTGTTACCCTACACTTACGAGATAGGTAGTGATCTAACCCATGCACGGTTTACACTAGGGAATGCACTGTTGGGAGTGTATGCTGCCTCTAGTTTGTCACCAGGCTTCACCCTAGTCACTCACTGGGAGGCAGCCCACATTCTCTTGTACATTTGTGCCAGCTAAGCTAGTGATAAACTATGATCACGGTACCAGGGTTGGTCTAGCACCATAGTTACTTTTGGGGATGGTGAGCCTGATTAAAAACTTGGATGTTGGATTTGTTAGACTGCTTGCTGATTCCAAGGTGTTGGACACATTGGAACTGCTTAGACATTGTTGGGGATATTGGAAATTTTTGCTGTACACACATGATTGCAGGGTGCTGACTATGGAAGATGCTTCCAAGTGTCTTGAGTTCAAGCAGAATAACTCATAAGTCTGGATCTACTTTTATCTGGGGCCCATGGTTGAATCTCTTCTATTCTGCCATTCCATGGCTGTTGGACATGCATCGGTTGGTGGACATGTTGCACACAGTTGTGTCAAAGTAAAGTGTTTAAAGACACTCTAATTCTTCAAGGTAGCTTCGTGTTATACCTATACGTGTTGCACATATAGTTGCAAACCAAGTGTTAGACATGTTTTTCTTCAAAGGTAACATACATGATGTGTGTTATGCATGTTGCAAATACCCAGGTCTGTTGCACTTCATAGTGTGCAAGTACATGTTGCTTAAGTAGTGCAAACTTACTTGGCATTTTTTTTCCCACCCGCAACTGCAGGAGTTTCAGGAAATCTTTATTTTCATTGCCAAAGTGATAAAACAGGAAATATATATATATATATAAATTGTAAAGAAGATCCTGGAATGATAAAGGTTAAACATGTAATACATCTTGCACATATAGTTGTGAAGAAGTGTGACACATGGTTTTTGGGTTTTTTTCTTCCCTGCTTGTGGCCATACTTCATTAGTGTGTTATACATGTTGCACATGTGTAGTTGTGAACAAGTGTTAGACATCTGCTTTTCCTCAAAGTTAGCATACTTTATCATCCTGTTATACATCTTGTGCATAGTTGTGAATGAGTGTTCAGACATGTTTTTGCTCAAAGTTCCCATAATATTTGATTATCTTGTTATACATCTTGCACATGGTTGTGTCCAGCAACAAGGCAGATTCAACTTTTGAGAACTTTCTTCTACAATCGCATTAACCTTAGCCTCCATCCATCCCTATATATTAACACACTATCACCTTCATTTCATGTTCTTGAGTTGTGTGAATTTGAGCATATCGATCCAACAAGTTCACAAGAACTTCTTCAGCTTCTTTTCAAGCACCAGTAGGCTCACAACATAATTCAGGAAACAACAGGAGAATCATGGGTCAGGCATTTTCCTTTGTAGCTGCCGTTGCACAGCCCCCGACCTTGGCAGGATCACAGACAAATCTTGTTGCTGCTGCTGCACCAAGTGCGGCTTTGTCCATTGCTGATGTAATTTCGGTCATGAAGTGGTTTTTCTTAGTTGCCATCACTGTTGTGCCTTGTGTCACTTATGGAGTCAGCTTGTGGAAGTCGATTGCATCTCACTCCTCAAACTCTGGTAATCCAATGGCAGCTTCATCAGCAGGAACTGAGTCTCCAGGTACAAAACCAACAACCATTCTGACCTGCTTTCTTCTTTCCTTGTTTTGTGCTGGATTTGTTGTGCAAGCAAGCTTGCAATTGTTGTCAGAATTGGCAGGGCTCAACCCCAACTTCCTCTTTACTGGAAACCAGCTGATTTCATAACAAGCCTTAGTTTCTATTCCTACATGATGCGCATCCAACCAAGGCCAAGTTATGCAAAAATTCCCCTCGTTTGCAAGGTTTGCCACCCTTAGAATCATGTCAGATTCGGGTTTCTTATGGTACCTTTGAGAAGATCTGGATGTGTTGATGGCAGGTAATGAAGGAGGAGGAATTTCAGCAGGCATGGGTGATATTCAACCGTTGCCACGGGAAGGCATCCAGATGAACATTCCACTTTCGGGCACAAGCTCAACCAATGACGGTTTCACAAATTCTACTGTCCTGACTGGCTCTATGGATTTCACTGCAGCAAATGACCAGATGGCTTCCTTTACACTTTCTGTCTGAGCTCAGGAATTACTGGTAATGCTTGGTTGCAACAAATCACATGCTTAAAAAGTGGATAAGTTTGCATCTTCTTGTTCCTGAGATCAGTACTTAAGATATAAGTAGGGACTGTTGGTGTTGCAGTTGATGGCGGTGTTTTTGCACAACTGCTTTGAATGTTGTTGACTGGTCAGTTTGATGGCCATAACTTATGATACTTTGGGATTTGACTACAACTCATATGGTGGTGGCCTTCACAAACATTGGTTCCAATTAATGCAGTTCCAAGATATGGATTAATTATTTTGGGTACAAATCATTGTTTGTTTTTTCAATTTTCTGTTGGAGCATCAGTAGTGAGCATCCTGAGAGGTATTTAGCAGTAAATATTTCCTTTTTTGGTGATTAAAAAAAACAGGGAATATTGCAATGAAATATTCCCCTTAAAAAATGCAAAATTTTGCACCAAAAAAGAAAATGCTGGTAGAAATAGTTTGGTTGAAATCACAAGCTTTGGGTGTAGGGTGAGTATTGAAAGTGCATTTGATGTGGTTGGATTAGGTTGCTGTTACTATAATTATATCAAGGAGCAGGGAATTGAGGGGGGTTGAAAGGTTTAGATGTTGATGGAGAGCTTTGGGAGTTGGTGAGGCACCAAATGTAAATTTGGTCCTTGCAAGGAAAGCATGTGTTTACTCCACAAGGGGAATTGAAAATTTGCACAAAGAACTGGTAGAACCTTCTTTAGTGTATGTCGAGGATGGCTTACCCTTGTTAATATTTCTGCTGCAACAGAGGATGCACCTAACAGCACCTTACACATCAGGTTCCTCCTCTCCTTGTCAAACAAAATTGCACCTGTTAAAATTTTCCCAGATCTGCCAGACGGAAGTACATGATACCTACTATCAACAAACACTTGACACCCCTTTTTCATCCCTTCTTACAACTGATCAGATTCACTTCATGCACAACTTTCCACACTATTCACCTTAGAGACAATGTTGCTTTATTTCCTCCATTGTCACCTCTTTTTTTGGTACTCTCTTCGAATGTAAAGTTCGGCATATTTACTCCATATAATAATATTGTGCTCTACTTCGTACCCATCTCTCCTTCCTCACTTGCAAATAGTGCACTGATGTGGAATTACAACACCTGCATCTTATTCAACCTTCAAACCTGCATAATACTGATGATACTCAACATCTACAAACAAATGAGTCCAAACTTGTGCCACTAAGTTCCCTACAACTGTGGGAAATTTCTGCAGCTAGAAAACCCCAACCAAATTTGGTGTTACATATCCATCAAATTTAGAGAATTTGCACTCTTGCATACATGTACAATTCATGTGCAAGTATGTGAATTAAGACTTGAAGAACCAGTACTACATAGGTGGAAAGATCATTAAAAAACATGCAGAAGGAAACCCATAGAGCAAGAACTAAATCCTTGGGGCCACTGACCAAAACCTAATCAACAGCAAACATGAATCAAGAGTGATGAGTGAGCACTCTAGCACCAAAACAAGAGACCCAATTTAATAAATTGCAGTGTATCTCAAAGTGCTACTTTTTTCATTAAAGCAATGAATTTGCTGCAGGATTGCCTATACCTGATGACATACAAATGCACATCAAGTTGCAATGTTGCAGGGGTCCAATGTAGTTCTCCCAATGTCTCAACTTCCCAAGCAATAATACAATGGGCTTTTTGTACAAAATATAGAAGTGAGTCAGTCCCTTGACACCTTCACAGGCCTGTCATCAAATCAGGATCCTGCCATCAAATCATGACTCGTTCTCCAAAGGACTGCAGTCCAGCCTTTCCTTTTTGGCACTCTGAATTTGCCAGCTTTACACATTGTTGGACATGTAACTGCCCACCAGGTTCCAAGTTTGATGACTTCGTTAGGAAGGACTGAAAGGGGGGAAATGTCACACCAATGGAAGTGTGTAGCAGTACAATTTTAGTTCCTGTCCAAGAGAAGTGAACTTTTGTGCAACTGGGATCTAGCATTTGACACCCAATGTACACCATTGTATTTACAGATTAACTTTGAAGATATTGGTTTAACTAGTTTGACAAGCTACCAATGCAATCAAGAATACATGCACATATGTCTCCCATGTTATCACAAGAGTCAAAAAGACAGCTAACGAGGGCACAGCATATGCCATCAGGATCACAGCACCCATCTCCACAGTTGTCAAAGCAATCGCCTACAAATGAGAAGTCACAGTTACTGCAGTCGCAGCCACAGCAGTCACCTAGAAATGAGAAGTCACAATTACTGCAATCGCAGTTACTAAAATCGCAACAGAAGACTGAATCTGGGATTCCTCCAAAGTCACCTACTATATTGCCTAGCACGTCTCCTATCAAAGCATTTCCTGCTGTTGCTGCAACACTTCCAAACCCGATTGCTAGACCACCCACCAGAGCAATTCCAGCCAATTTACCAACTGTAAACTTTGGCACATTCATCTTCTTGCCCTGTAGCAATGCACACACATGAGCAAATGACCAGCAATGGAGGGCAGTGATTTTCTTCTTCAACAACAGAGATACGATTTCTCAGCTGAAAGTTATAACTGTGAGGCTTACAAGGAGCATTTGAAAATACAAGTAATCAACCATGGCTCTTTAGCGGCAGACAAGACCTTCCTAGTTGTTATTCTGCTTTCATACAGCTACCATGAAAGACAACCCAACAGCAAGCCTTTGTACATTACCTGCATGCGTTCGTGCAATAGTCGGGAAAATTTCTCCCTAGTTGTCTCAAACCCTATCATACTTGTATACTCACATGGTATGCCTGACATTATGCTCAGATTCACTGCCTGCAAGTGGCACAACCACACAATTAGGGAATGGGTGCTTGAGCATCAAAATGATACACACACATGAAGACATTTGTGGACTGAATGGTCAACTTAGAAGATGTGTTGCAACCAGGGTTTTTCAATCTGTAGTTTAGGATCAATCCCAAGTCTAGGATGAGACGATGTTGAGATTCATCAGAGAAGATAGAGAGAGAGATCTCAGTTTCCTCTTCTCTGCAATAGCTAAGGCACACCGAGGAATCTCATCTCTGGTGCAGGCTCTGTCTAGTACTGAATCCAGGTAAGCTCAGCATTTTTCCAGTGGAAATAAATCTCAGGAGAGCAATCTAATGCAATGACCCATCATCAATATAGCAAGCTTTGACTTTTGGTGTCAACTCCTGATTTGTGCTTTGGGCACAATTTTAAAATATAGCTTCCAAGAAATTATTTAGATAGGATATTTGTGGTGGTCATTCTGTTTCTATTGCAGGGAGGCTTCTATCAAGAGCTTACTTGTTCTTGCATGTGTTTGTCATCATACAGCCATGCTTGAGCCGTGAGTAAATCCAGCTGCTGTTTAGCAAAGACCTACAAAGAACACCCACTCTTTGAGATCAGTCACAGCATGTTTTCCATGAGCAGGAAAGTCTCCACAGCCTTCCCATTGCTGAAAGCAAGAAATTCCAGTTCCAAAAAAATTATTGAAATTCCAAAACTTGACCATGCCAAATTGGAAGCTGTGGAAGATAAGCCATTGATGGACTGCTCTGCCATTGTTGCATCCACATGGCCATTATAGTGGCTGATCGTTTGCAGATGGAATAAATTGTAGCTTACCTTGCTCAGAGGGACCCCAGGAGATTCACTGCTAAAAACTTCAATGTCCCAGACTGTTTGATCAGGCAACATGCCGACTACTTTGATAGACCGTGGAAACTTGCCATGAAATCTTCCTGATACTACCAGGGGGTTGCCACAGAACAGATCCGGTATTGGAAATGGATACACCTGACACCCACACAACACAAATTTATTAGATTTCCCAGTGACCATAAACATCAAGCGAATCAACACCAGATCAAAGCCAAATATGATGATCAAATGGGAATGTCTTGGATTGTAGCCACCATCTGACAGCCACCTGCCTGTAACATGACCAAAGAAAGGGAGGATACTACAGCCATGTTAGAGACAAAGCCATGAGACTTAGCTTGATGTGACTTGAAGTAGATCATGATCAAAGTAGGCAGAGAAAGTCCTTGTGAGAAAATGAGAGAGTAATGAGATTGCCATGCTTATGGTTCATTAGAACAACTCCACCAGTGCACTGTACAGTTTGGATGAAAAAAAATCAAAGCATGCCAGTTTGGTGCAGCAAATTGGTTTTGACCAAGCATTTATGCACAGGATGGTGAGGCTGGCAAAAGGCACAGCAAAGCCTTAACACCTGCTGTTAATTAGCTAGATGATTTGATTGGTCCAGGTGGCTTAATATTAGTAGTCTCCCAACTTTTGCAGTTCTGGTTTCAATTTTATGGGTGAGGTTGGGAAAGAGTAAATAACTAATCTTGGATGTGAGAAATACTGTTGCAGGGCCACATATTGAGCATGGTGAAGCTGCTCTTACAACTTATGCAAAAGAAGAGCGTTCCATACCTCACAGCCACTAGGCAAATCCATGATTGAAAGAGTAATATTTGTGAGCAATGGGGTGGAAGCTGCCACAAGCATCCTCTCCATTTGCTCCCGAATTCTCCCTGTCAAAAACACATATAGCTCAATTGCTCAATGAGGATGCCAGCACTCTAAAGGGCCGTCCAAAACACGTAGAAGAGATTGCGACCCCATTGATGATGATGGGTGCATCTGTTGCAACAACCATCTGCATATCTACAAAATCATAGAGGAACCTCCACAACAACAACATTTTGAACGTAACATGACAATGAGTGCAGTCATAACCTTATGAGAGTGGCTCACAAAGCGTTAGACTATCACCTTCTTCATCACACATAACAGTGATGAGCTGCCATGACTACCCCACTGACTTCATCAGCTTCCAATGTTGGGTGTAGATAAGAAAATTGTAATCTGCATCATGTGCATTTCTGTTGCATTTCCAGAAGCAATAGGAAGACTTGGTCATGACACTGTCTAACACTGAATAGACACTCAACAACAGTCTGCTATAGGTTGTATCCAAATCTGATGACTGTTAGGATAGATGTGCTTACCAGATAGAAAGGCAGCATCGCTCATGCCACGCCCAATGACCGCAAGCATTTTCAAGAAGTAGTAGTTGCAGTAATGGCCTGTATAGCACAATGTTCAGTATACAATGAAGGCTAGTTTTGATCTTCAAGATTTGTGCACTGCTCATGGACTTAAAAAAATTAGTCAAACTCTTCCTTATCAAGTAGTTCTATGTTGTGAACTTTCAGTTTGTGGTTCTTCTGTACAAAGTAAAGAACCCACAAAACTCTGAGGAAATCCTGCAAAAGCTAATGTTTTCCAGTAGAAAGTCCCACCCTTTTCCCTGTAAGAACATCTAAAGCTTCTTGGATGTTTGAACTGAAAAACAAAGCACAGACTGAAACTGCAAAGGAAACCCAAGGTTACTGTTTGAATTTCAACCTATTCCAAATGTTGAAATCCGAGGGGCCTTGCCACCTCTAGAAGTGACTGCTGCTTGGATCAAGCGACAGATCTTACGTTCATCTGCAACAGCTCCATCTGTGATCAAGAAGATGTATGGCACTGCATCTAAATTCATTTGCAGCAGCTGAAAAGCCTGTGAACAGAAACAAAAGCCTGCAAAAATCAGTGCAATCGCACTCAAAGCTCTCAAACTTCAAGGCCAATCTAGCATACATATACCAACAAAGACATGAAGAATTTAAGCCTACAATACCCATGATGACGAGAAGAATTCAATATGTCAACTCTAACCTTCAAGAAAGACAACCAGATGATAACAAAAATGGGTAGCTGTTATTGATGGTGATCAGGCTATGACGATGCAGACAACTTACTGCTTGCAAAGGTGCAAGGATATCGGTACCACCCCTTGCCTCACAATTTGTGGTGACCCACTCTCGAGCACGGCCAAGGATAGGTGCAGTTGCATACACAAGTTGAGAAGAGAACGTCAATTGAGAATGATCAAACACAATGATATTAAAAGAGTCCTCTGGTTGTAAGGATGACAGTCCAAACAACAGAGCCTGACATGCATCCTCCATAGGCTTGCCATACATACTGCCACTCCTATCCAGCAAGAAGACAACTGCCCTCTTGAATGCCTGTAAAGTAATTGCAATTATGAACGTCAAAAATCAGTTTACAATAGCAGTCATCTTCGGAGTGTAACAAAGTCTTTAGGCACAACAGCTTTCTACAATCATTAGAGCAACTCCACCGGTGCTTGATATGTGACCCTACAAATTAAAATTGGATGAAGAAAAATCAAAACATACAGGTTTGGCTTAGCAAAATGGTTTTCACCCAGCATTTTTGCACAGTTTGCTGACACTAGTAAAAGGCACAGCAAAGCTGTGTACCTGTTAGAGAAGAGTGTAATAAATGTGATCTGACTGGTGCTCTCTGTTTCTGATTGGCCAATCATAATGATTGATCCAGGTAGTTTGCTATTTGTAGTCTCCTACATATTTGCAGTCCCAGTTTTAGTTTTATGGGTGAGGTTGGGAAAGATTAAATAACTAAACTTGGATGTGAGAATTATTTTTGACAGGTCACATATTGAGCACCACTGGAGATGCTCTACCACACTTGGAAAACAAATCACATCACAAGTGCCTTCTGATGCTCTCTACTCACATTTTCACAAAAAGCCAACATAGAAGGGGCACTGTGTTAGACAGAACCATGTCCTACTTTGACGTGTTTTGGATCCAGTGGAGCAATAGAGAGACAGAATGTTCCTCGTGGATCAGATTCCCCTAGTATAGGACCCTGGACAAGCAAATTGGGTAATATCTTGTCACTCCACACCTGCATGTCCAGCATTCAACTGATCAGAACATGAATGAGATTGATCCAGAAGCCAAGCTTCTTCCTTGCTGCATGAGTATAGGGTTTTGCCTAGGCTTATGGTGATAACACACTATTCTGTTTTGCATAAAGAGAGAAAAAATAGACTCTCTCCAGCTGCTGGGTCTGGATCATAGCATGTACCCTTGTACCAGCAAATTGACAAGGGAAAGCTGTGCATGATGCACTCAGGAAGATTATTGAACCCCACACATGTGACAGAGATTTCATACCTGATATGATGCAATAAAGTCTGAATTCCTCCAATCTCCCCATGTGTCTTTACCACCACTTACAAGAGTAACTCTTCCATCCTCTCTTAAAGTTTCCTGGCATTGCAACAGCATGTGAACAGTGGGGCACTTCTGAGTCAAATGCCAAACACCAACAAATATCAAACAATCTTGTTTCACACATGAGTCCTTTTGCTGCTGGCAATGGAAATCAGCATTACAAGATAATAAAAAAAAGCCTTGAACTGATTTGAGTTTGTGATCCAGAAAGTGGAGAAGTGCTGTGACTCTTAAATGGGAAAGGTGATTGAAGGAGGACCCGGATCCACCCACCCACCTTCATAGTGTTGTTGAACTGGCCGACAACCACGGGATGAGGTGTCCCAGTATTTATACTGCAGGTGAGCTTTACAATAGATGCAAGTTCTGTCTCCAGTGGAACAACATAATCAGGAAGAATGAGTGGCACTCGAACTGCGTAGAGCCCATCAGAGAAAAGCATTGCCTGAAACCATGTAATTTTTAACGATAACCTTGTGCCAGAAACAACCTGAAACAAAAATAGCAACGATGTCTCTTTTGGTTCAAAATCTGATGCACAAGAAATAGTTTTGACCATAGTAGCTTCTCAGAGGAAGTCTTTTTGGAAAATCTTGAGCTCAAAAGCCCTCAAGAAGCTTAAACAGATAAATGTGAAGCTCAAAAGCACACACTTAGTGAATAAAAGACATTAGTGTTGCCACTGGAAGCTCAACAGAAAAATGACTACCAGATATGATAACAGCATACCTGAGGAACACGGAGACGGAAAAGGTCAGGGTTGTAGGTGCCAGGATCATCCACATTGGTCATAGGGCTACCTTTGGCACCATAACTGGCTGCTTCATCCCTTGGCACAACTATAGTGGTGTACAACCTACTGTTTCCCAAGTCAATCTCAACCCCTGCCACAGTACCCTGCCACCCAATAAACCGCAAATCGTCAACATCATTCATTGTCTCTTTCTAGGCACATTTTGGGTAAAATTGTTCCATGCAAATTCCTGAAAGTTCCAATGGAAGAATTCCAGCAAATGGGTGTCAACTTTTTTTATGAACTTAAGTGAGAGATTTTGCACACCTGATGGTCCATAGGCACAGCAAGAAGGCAGTCACAAATTGCCCCACTCCGCAGACAATCCAAAACCCATGTTCCTTGTACGGTTACAAACACAGTGCTGATTTGACACTCAACTTTGAGAGAGAGGTCTGTCAAGCTGAGAGGAACCAGAGCTGGCAAAGGGGGCACATCATGCCTGTACCCAAACTGCTGCTGTTGCCCTGCGTCTTCTCTCCACTGTGGTGGTGGTGCATTCTGAATTCCCACTATTGCCATGTCTGCAATAATTGCATATATCATAGGACATGTGGGCAATGACCCAGCTGCCATTTCTCCTTTCAACTCTGGAATTTTCCCTGGGATTGTAGAATGCTTGGGTGGTCCAAAAGCTGGAGTGTGGACACCTCCTGTCTTCAACTGTTGAGCCAAGATTTGACCCGCAGCCAATGAAGTGGTAAAAGACATTGGATCCATTTTTCCCCTTGAAACCCAAAACAGGAAATGATAAGTCAACAAATTAGATTAGATTTGGATTGAATTGAATACTCCAAAAATAAAATTAAAACATCACACCTAAATAAAGCAAGTCAACTCCCACCCAATGGGTTTCATCACCATCAACACAAGAAAATTTCACAAAAAACAAAACCCATTGCTCATGCTTCACACAAAATGCAAATGGAAACAAGCTTTCCCCCCCCCACCCATCACATGCTATTCACAACATTTGGGTTTACTCTATAAGAAATGCACAAATGATGAGTCCACCCACCAAAAAGATCACATCCAAATACTAAAAACAAAATCCTTTTGAGCAGAACCCTTTTGGGAGTGTCTATGAGGAGACCCAATTTTTTCCCCCAAAATCTCAACTTCAAAAACAAAAAAATTAAAAATGCAGGGAGTCTGGAAAAAATTCAGAATTCAAGCACCCAATGCGAGTTTATCATCTATCATTCATATGGGCAGAAAGTCATCATCTCCAACTCACAAATCCCCAAAAAAAGCACACAAAGACAGAATGTAAAGGAACTACAACTACAACTCTTTCTACCATTGGAATCAAAGAAGAAGAAGAAGCTCACCGTGTTCTTCACGCGGAGTGTGGATTAATGGGAGCATGAAACTAGCTTGAAATCTCGGAGCAAATGAGGAGAAAGTGTCGGTACTTGGACAAGGAAGTCGTGAGCACCAAGCAGGAGCTCAAGTACAAAGCTCCTCACTGTGACAGTGTGAACAAGTCTTGGTGTTTCAGTACATGTGACCCCATGTGACAACTTGGGATGAAAAAGGACACACACAGAGAGAACACGTCAAGAAATTTGGATGAAATGTGGATGAAATTAGTAGAGATAAATTTTTTTTGAGATTTAGGTTTAGTATTAGTACCAGTGCATTTGGAAATTTAGGGTTTAACTACCCCATTAGTCATTCATCTAAATCTCTTCAGACAGGATGTGGTTTATTACTTAGTGAATTTGGAAATTTAGGGTTAGCCACCAGATCTTTCTATCTATTTTCACAGAGTATGGAATTTTTTTATTATTAATTAATTATTTGTTAATTATTTGAAATTTTAGGGTTAGTTATCCCATGAGTTGTTTTGTTCTATCTTCACAAAAGGATGAGATTTGTTTGCTAGTAGTCGATTGGAAATTTTAGTGTTAGCTATGTCATTAAGGCATTTATCTATTTTCATTCAAGATGAATTTGTTATTAGGTACCCTAGTAGATAGTTTTTTGGAAGTTTAGGGTTAGCTACTTCCCCAAAATCTAGAGATAATTATTGGAAATCTTGGGTTAGCTATCTCTTCAAGCATTTATCTATTTTCATCCAAGATGAAACTTTGTCATTAGGTACTTAGTAGCTAGTTATTTGAAAGTTTAGGGTTAGCTACTTACCCAACATGTAGAGATAGTTATTGGAAATCTAGGGTTAGCTATCTCTTCAAGCATTTATCTATTTTCATCCAAGATGAAATTTGTCATTAGGTACCTAGTAG
>Ga0116228_10004063_pt1 | contig 12920 bp, 8 predicted proteins | sample S1TSphfallax_2_FD_89694 | JGI IMG/M metagenome (GOLD analysis project Ga0116228, IMG submission 89694) | Host-associated microbial communities from peat moss isolated from Minnesota, USA - S1T2_Fc - Sphagnum fallax MG | ecosystem: Host-associated > Plants > Peat moss > Unclassified | place: USA... | reverse complement strand
TTTTTTCTTTTGCACTTCTGAAGAGACGAAGAACAGTTATTACATAGTTAACTTAGTTCCATCCACAAGTGAATTCTTATGATTCCAGGGACTTTTTCATGGTATTCAGCCTTTTAGTGGGGGCGATTACATTGTAGGTAAATGTCATATAACAAAGAGCAGTAGTAGAAGGGGGTCTGTATCAGTTTTTTTTTTTTTTTTTTCCTCCAATAAATTTTTTAACCAAAAAATTGGGATTTTATTTTTTTCCATAGAGTGAATTTGAATATTTATTTATTTTTTTTTGGGGGAATTTTTTTGGTAATTGGATGCCAGGAAATGTGGATTTTGCACTTGTGTCATACATGAGATTGTTCATAGTAGTCCTCATTCCTAATGATGTCATCATAGCCTTGTAGTTTTGCTTCCCACTTCAACATGACAAAGTGTGCTGTGTCTTCACACACCAGGCTGACCTTCAAGCAAACCCACCAGCAAAAATAACACCGCTAGGCTTGTTAAGTAGTAGGACAAACAAAGGCAGTAGAACATGTTGTGATCATATGAAAAACATGACCAAAATCCATACACTCATGCTTAAAAGTAGAGGTCCTTTCATCAAACATCATTTTCCAACAAAGTTGAGTAATTGTTACTCCTATAAAATCATTATTATTTCCACTAGATGCCAAGATACATGTTAAAGTGGATCATTACCCAACATACCAACCTTCTTCAACCAAAAGAAGCTTCAGATCTCAAGATCTCGTTTGAGATCTCAAATGTGTAACAACTTCAGATCTCAAGAGCTTGTTTGAGATTTCAAATACATAACAAATGCAGGTCTCAAAATCTCGTTTGAGATCTCAAATACATTGAAATTTCAAGTCTCAAGCTCTTGTTTGATTCCTCAATATACATAGAAGCTTCAAGTCTCAAGATCTCATTTTTCCCACTAACTCACTCATCACAAGAGCTCTCATGCAGTGATTGGTGGGTTGGGTTGGGTTGGGTTGGTTTGGGTTAGGTAGGTAGTATAATAAAAGAGTAGTAATGAAAAAGGCAAAAGAGAGGGGATGGATGGGGCCAGAGTGAACACAGCACCCATGATGGATGGGCACATCATCCACTGGATGCCAATTATGACTTGGTTGTGGATGAAATATTGGGGTTTCAACTTTCACCTCACTAACCCATTTTGGAGGAGTTTTAGATCCTATATCTAGGCAGGTAGGTAGGAAAATAGGTGACTAGTAACTAACCAGATAGTGGTTTGGTTTATACATAAAAGGCAAGTAAGGGCTGTTCTTAGTACCTACCTGCTAAACTACAACCCAATAGCAACTGAGGTAACCACCATGGTTGAGTATGGAATTTGAAACCCAACAGAAAACTGTTTCTTGGCTACTTACCATCCATCCATCCTTCATGGTTCACTGGTACATGGATGGATGGATGGATGGATGCATGGAAGGATGGCAGAAGGGAATCCAGTCCCCCTTTGCAGAAGGGGCAGAAGCAGCAGCAGCTCTTCCTCCTCAGAGGAACTTTGCATGCATGGCTTGCAACTGGTGGATCTCCAGTAGACTTGAAAGAACAGCTATGTTCCTTTTTTTTTCCTTTTCTTTTTTTTTCTCTCCTCTCTCCTTGCAACTAACTGCCTTGGCTGAAATGGGAAGAGTAAAATGCAGGAACAAAACATAAGAAGAAGAAGTAAGAAGCAAGAAGAAGCAAGAAGAAGAAGAAGGGACAAGGCCTGATCAATGCCATGTTTGTTGTTGTCTTCCAGCTGCTCTGAATTTGTTTTCCAGCTTTCCAGAGAACTCTGAATCCTGTTGTTTTCACAAAGATGGAGAGAATCAAACTATGAGACTTGCTGCACATTCAGAACTACAGATGTTTGGCTTTGGGATCAAGTCCTGATGTAAGCTGTAGTGTTCACTGAGGAGAAGTTACATTGGGTACCTACCTAATTTTTTTGATGTACCGGGTTCCTTCCAGAAATCCATTTGTTAGCAGCTTTGATGCTTGCTTGCACATCTCCTGCTGCTGCTGCTGCTGCTGCTGCTGTATAGTATGATCTTCTAGAGAGATAAACACACTTTGTGGTGAGAATGTGGCATTGGGTCTGATTTGTTGTTGCAGTTTTTGGTCAAGCACATGAGTTGAAGCGGAAAAGACAAAGACGGATGGGTTGTTAGACAGACCGACAGTAGGACATTGAGATCAGGGGGAGTGAGGGAAGATTCTTCCATTTTTTTGGGTGTTGTTTGCATTGCATTGCGGGTGTAAGAGGTGGATGTGTGGGAGAGTGATGGTGGATATGTTTGGAAACAGATCATCACGTCGTTCGGCACAGTTCATGGTGCATGTCAACCTCTAATGCTGCTCTCCCTCTTTTTTTTTTCCAATCGTATTTCATTTTTGTTGGCTTCCCTTCTATGGGTATTGTTATTCTATGGACTGTGCATTGGAAGTCAAATTGCAAGGCAGGAAAACTATCTTCAGTTTAGGCCCTAGAAAACAAGTGTGGTCATGAGGGATGTGCATTCTATAGCCTTCTGAATTGATTGTGCTGTCTAGGGTTTTGGTATGTTCTCAATCTGGAGATCAGTTGAAATTTGCTTGTAGAAATGTCTACATTCTGCATTCAAAAACATTTTAGGTCTGTAGGCTTCTTATCAACATAATCTAGGATTGTGCATCACAGTACAGTGTGTGGGAAGATCTAATGTCAGACCTGATGGCACTCATGATGACAGGTTTGCTTGGTGCAGGAAATGAAGGCTTCAAGAACACGGGGCATTATGAATGGAAGTTGGCCCAATGCAAGCAAAAGCCCACATGGTGTAGCGCCTTTGGATGTATTTGTTCCAGTGGAGCACCCTTCAGAGCCATTGGATGTTGACCAACCTATGCAGTGCCCACGACCCGAGCCTGGAATCATGCATGTTAGTAAATATTAAACCCTCCCCTTTGTTTGGTGTTGTTACCCATTCAATTCCAGCTCATGTTTTGTGTTTGTTCTGTTCTCAACATTGTGTAGGAGAGAGACAACAAAGAAACCATCATTTTCTACCAAATCTCATGTGTACTTGAAGTCTTATGCTGCTGTCCATATGATCTGGGATTGCATGTTCACCAAAGGAAACAGAGATTGTTCTTACTAGAGTTCATGCACCCACTGAACTGTATGCACCTCCCTCCTAGAGGTTGATCCAACCCCACCTTGTGTATCTCAAAGCAACAAGATCTTCAATGCTTTTCGTGACCTCTTTTGTCCCTGTAAATCCTTCAAGAAGGAAGACATCTCATATACTTGATCTCTATCACACACAATACACTATGATTTGTGGGTCTTGGAATGCCAATCAAGTAAAAGAATATGTTTCAATATATTCATTTTCTATAGGCCAATAGCTCAGTGTGAAGTAGTCAATGGAAAGTCTCATTAATAGTGTTTGTACAGGATGGAAGGATATGGAAGGAGAGAATATTAGCAGCAAGGGCAAGGAGAAGAGCAGAGCTTCTAGGGGAGATCCCACCTTTCACAAATGGCCCTAATTGGTAACCCACTAGTATCACAAGCAATAGGGGTTTGTCCCCATTGTCTCCCTTCAATGTTACAGTTGTGATTCCACCATGAACTATTGAAAAAACATCCACACCTAAAGAACTCCAAGTTCTAGCCTCGATGAGGTGTGTTCCTCATTCCTTTGTCTCAAGAGATACAAAAGAGATTACTAGATCTTGAACTAATGGAATTGTGAACTAGTGAGTGCTGATTGTCAACAATAGGAGGAAAGTATGTATCAAAAGTGCATTTCGAAAATGCATATCAAAAGTGCATATTTGAGTTTGTGATTCTCTTCTAAGGGCCTCTCAAGAAGGCATGACAACTCCACCATTGTGGTTCATGTCCTTTTCCTTTCTCACCTCCTTATTTATCTTTGCAATCAACCTCAAGATTTAGAGAATCTATTTCTTACATGTATTTGGGCAACACTATTGACCATAGTCCAATAGAATGAACATACATTTCAATACATAAATGTCATTTTCCTGCAATTCATATTACAACTCTCCATTTGAACAAATTGTTGTTGATTGACTATAATCTTTTAGATGATCCATTTTGAAGTTCAAGATTTGAAGAACTTGTTTTAGGGTCCTTTGGAATCTGAAACCAAAATAGAACTAGTTGAAAAGGGTGGGGAAATTTTGAAGCTCCACAATGCGATAAGCAATGTAGCATGAATAACAATATAAAGAATTTGGAGGCTTGTTCATCATCATGTTAAAGAATTTTGTTTCTAGAATGGATCACACCAGCATTTGGTTTTTTTGCATTAACCTCACAATTCGTAGCTAATCTATGTGGATGGAAAAAGTAGAGAGGAGAAAGATGGTACTGGTGATCAAGCCATCTTCTTGAACTAATATCTCCCCAATCTAGTCTATCCATATGTGCAATCCTACTTTAAGAACGTGTGAGTTGCATCTTTAAATCATTTCAATCATATCAAGGTCCACAACTTCAATGCCTTCTCACCTTGCATGAGCTTTCTTGTCTTTGCTTGTCAGATTCAACATTGTCCTAGAAAATCTCTACTTGCAATTCCTAGAGAAGGTCTTTTGTAAACCCATCTTTCCTTTAGCACATATGAATGTGGGGCTAATGAGAGAAGATGCACAAACAGTAGTGTTATGTTTAGAATGGGATTTTGTGTCCATAATCACATCCAGACAAAGTGGTTACTTTTTTCCATAATGTCAAAAAATAATTGTATGGTGAATGATCTTGCTCATGCAAAATTCCTATTTTGCTTGCAATCTGTTAAGAAATTACTTCACAATAATAACCATTCTACACTGCAACTTTCCATTCTTGGACCTTTCCAGAAAATAGAACTTCAATTCATTATAGAAAATAACAAGGATGTCTAAGTTTTTTTTTCCTCTCAATTGGATTCCCCATTATGTTGTTCTTTTTTAATCATTCTCTAGAAAAGAAAACAATATTTTGCTTCAGATTTCAATAAGCCTTCAAGCTTCTATAGGTTAATTAATTATGTCTAATGGGTGAATGCATGAATGGATTGCCAAAAATCGCAAATGAATACATCCCCCATAAGTCCATTTGCTTTTTCAAGCCCCAAATGACTAAGTAGTTAAGCAACAAAAATCCATCAATTCTTTCATTATTTAATCTAATGGATTTAAAACCAACCTTCTTCTTCCAGGACATTAAAAAAAGGTTTAAACAAAATTATTGTGCAAAAAATTGCATTGTGACACCAATATTGGTCTACCCATTCATGCATTCACCCCAATGAGATCCCAACTATGTTAGTTTTGGGACATTGTTCCACACTTCAACTTAATGCTTTGCACCTTAAACTCACCACACCCTTTCAAATCTTCCCATCTTGCACTCCAAATAGCCAGCCCTTGAAAATTACAAACCTTAACAAACCATAATTTGAATACAAAATAGTGGATGGGATGGTGGACACAAAATCTTAAGTTTGTGTACTTGTTTAATCATCTTGTCTAGCTAATGTTGTGTTCCCAATACAAATCACGACACTTGTAAACTAAAGTGAGGTTTGTTTATTGAACAAATATTGAGCATTTTATTTGAAGTTCCAAACTAAACAAATTATTAAGTTGAACTTCATTTGTTATTGAGGAATGATGCAAGTAAGGTGAAAACATGGTTAGAGAGACTATTTGAAATATCACAATCATAATTTTTTAAAATTATAAATGAACTTAGAATATAAATTCATATTCAACATTAACATTATCAAAATTTAAACTATCCATGTTGTAATAAATTTTAGTGAAAATCATATTTAAAAATATAGAATGTATTCTTTTAAAAATGGATTTATAATGGACTTCTGAAATGATGACATTAAGTTTGTCAAGCAAATTGAATGAAAAAAATGTCATAATAATGTCATTTGAAATAAAAATTGTAAAATAAATCACCATCAAATTAGGAACTTAAGAATAAAATGCATTGAGACTTTCCCAATTTACAAGAAGTTTTTTGAAAAAATTAAATATCATGCTTTTTGTCATTTAAAATTGTTTATAATCCATTTCATGTTGAAATATTAAAACTCTCACATCAATTTTTAGATCAATCACATGTCTAATAATATTTTAAAAGTGGCTACCAATATTTTTTATCAAAAGCAAAGTTCTTTCCTACAAATAAAGAAAAAAGGCAGGTAAATCAACCTTATTAGGTAATTTCCTCATTACCTATTATGAGATTAATTATTGAAACCTATTATTCACCCTTAACAATGTTTTATGAATGGTCCAATAGATTATATGTTGTTGATCCTTGTTTCATTTTTTGTCTTTTGATTGCAATGGCCATGTCCTAGGTAATTGAAAGTGATGATGTGCCTAATTTTTTTGTTACGAGGTGTTTTTTTTAACACTACTCATGACTAAAATGGTCCTGAACATTGTTTGTTTGATGAGATTATAAAATGATACTCATTTCTATGAAGAATATTGTTATACCACTAACCCAAGTCAAATCACAATCAAAATCTTTATATTGACCACATGATGGACTTGTACAATTTTGTACAATTACAATAAATATTTTACATGTAAATGGATTTCGATTTTTTCATTGTTGTCAATTAGTACTCCAAAAGGACTCATTTAAAAATTATGTGGGGGCATTATCACACAACTAGCTAAAATTGTGATTTAAAATGTCATTGGAAAAACATTCAATACTTAAATGAACTTTTGAATGACTTCAAAATGACCCAATTTTCAAAAGTCCTTTAAAAGAACTTTCAAAAATATTTTTGGAACTTTTCATTTTACTATGTTTTATATATATATATAGAAATTTTAAATGAGTCCTTTTGTTTAAAAAAAAAAAAATAGGCGACTCAATTGTCAAGGTCAAGGATGGGGCTCAGGGGACACATGTTTCTAGTGTTAAATTTGGCCCAAAATGAACCCTAAAGTGCTGAGAATCATCCACCATATCTTACAACTACCCTACTTATATTTGCACATGATGAGACTATTTGGCAATATGATGTTTCATAGCCTCTTGGATAGATTTGTGCATAGTAGTCAATCACCAAGTTGGGGAGAACATTTAATGTTAAAAAACACTACATGTTGCAAATAGATCCAACTAGGTCCTCGGATATTACCTCCAATGTAATGATAATTTTGGGGGAAAAAAAAAAAGAAATAATAAGGCTAGCTTACTTACTAATTGTACTACAACTCCTCATATTGTAGCATGATAATATTCATGTGAAAGTAAAAAGAATGAATATACTCCTTGTACATGAAATCTATCTTCCCACCCTAACTAACTTCTCTAACCTCTAGACTACCATTTGAATAACAAGGTAGGCAACAATATGAGGATTGCATAGAGAGACTGGTAGTTCCATGGGGACGATAATTTGGCCATGTGGACAATAATTTCCCAAAAACAATTTCCCCCAAAAAGAGGTTGCAACTTTCTATTCTATGACTAATGAAATTTCTGAACCTTAATCGAATTGAGGTTTTCAAAATTCACATCCAATTCATTCCCTTTCATCTATTAAATACTCGAACAATAATTGTCAAACATGAGTGTTAAAATCCAAATCTTGTACAAAAGTTGCTTTCTTTTCCTTGTAAGACATTCCAAAAAATATTTCATTTGTAATTTAAAAACACTTCCCAAAACCCTAATTAGGGGAGATGGGCCTTCAAAGTTATGATCCTCAAATTAAGGGAGCCCCTCTAGATCAAGCCTTCTCTTATAACCCCATCTCCCCCGCCCCCCAATTTTGGAAATTGATTTGGTCTGAAACCCAACAACACATTATTTTCCTTTGGTCTTTTTGTTGCTCCCCCACCTTATGTTAACCCTAGATGTATACAACGGAGAGTTATTGTAATAGTGGACAAATATCTATACAAAAGGGTGTTCAATAGGCTTGTGTGTAAGTGTGAATGAAAGTTGTTATGCTGAATGAAATTGCAGGATTTGGTGCTTAAAGTATTTTTTTTCTTAGTTATTTTGAGTGAGTTAAGAGTTAAATGTGTAATAAAGTTTGGTAGGTTTGTGAGAAGTTTTAGAGGACTAATGCAAATTATTGAAAGGGATCATTATTTTCAATGTTTAATAAAATAGGGTTGTTTGTAAGCTCAAAGATTTTTTTTTCCTAGGCCAATGGGATTGTTGGATTTGATAATTTGAATTTGTAAGTTTTGTCCTACAAAAGGATCATGGGAACTCATCTTGCACGAGTACCTAGGTTTAATATATAAGGTTACAAGTTTTAAGTGTAAGTTTTTTTTTGGCCTAATGTTCAGTGGGGTTGAGGTAAAGTGGGGTGAGATAGGGTTAAAGGTGAAGAGTTAGGGGAAGGTGAGGATTGGGTTAGGTTTTGTTTTGTTTTTTTCTTTTTTTTCCAAAGAGTTGTTTCTTGAGTGGTGTGGGGTGAAAGGGGATCATATTTTTGGGATGATTTGTTTTCATTTTTTTTAAAGGGATTTTTTCTTGGATGTCATGGAAAAAGATAAAGTTTAGTTTAGTTCTAAAGGAAGGGGGAATGAGCCAGGGCCTTCCATCAAAATATGTTAAATCATTAAAAATATAAGTTTATTTCTTTGAAAGATAATTTAAAAACCTTGAATGCAACTTATGATTAAGGTCAATTTAATATAATTTGGTTTATTTTTTAAAAAAATTGATTTGAACCCTCCATGTAAAGTTAAGGAATTGTAAACCCATTAACTTAATTTCATGTAAAAAATTATTTAAAAACTAATGAATTATAAACCCAATAACTTGATTTCATGTAAAATTATTTTAAAGCTAAGGAACTATAAACCCCTTAAACTTGATTTCATGTAAAACATTATTTTAAAGCTAACGAACTATAAACCCATTAACTTGATTTCATTTTTAAAAAAAATAATTTAAATCATGTTATTACGAAATATTATTTTAAAATTTATTTTAATGAATTTGTAAACTCATTAACTTGATTTCATATTAAAAAATATTTATTAAAAACGAACTATAAACCCATAAACTTGATTTCATATTAAAAAATATTTATTAAAAACGAACTATAAACCCATTAACTTGATTTCATATTAAAAAATATTTATTTTCTTAGGGTTTTACGTTGCTTCACTCAACATAACTTACAAAACAAGCATTCCATCATTCATATTACTTCAATTTTTCCATCACACCCCAGCTTATGACTGTTGTGTGGTTTGTGTGGTGCATGAATGGTGTGAGAACAGCATACGGCGTATCAAGAATTACTTTTATCCATGGGGATATTACAAAGCCACAGACTTTGTTGGCAGCTTGTCATGGAATGGATGTTGTTGCATGTGCAGTCGGGGGCTAGGGCAGGCTGGCATCTACCTTGCTTGAATTGAGACACACCCAAATGTGTTGATTTCCAGGGGGTGAAGAAGGACTTGGCTCAAGCAGCTGCACTTGCTGGGGTGGACAACCTTCTACATGCATAATCAAGATAGATCTGTTTTGAGAATCCTGCTAAAATAAGTGGTTAAATCTGCTACCAGAATCAGCAGGCTTCGTTTTATTGCTAGCATTTTCAGCAGCCCAGTTTTTCATGGTGAATTCAATTCCTCTTAGGCATCCACAAGTGCATCTGCGAGTGGTTGGGTTTTATCAATTGCTGCAGGTCCCTAAGTTTGTTAACCATGTCGGGCTGTTGAACAGAGGTGTTTTTCTTCACATGATTGCAATATTCAGGGCTTTTTCAGAGGAAAGAACACAATTGTGGATGTGCTCTGTTTGCCAAACAGGTCTGCTGGTATTTATGTGGTCCCAACAGCAGCATTTTTGCATTATCTGTTTCGAGGTAGGCCAGTTTAGTGGGTGACTAAGCCCAGTGATATGGAAGTATCCATTTTGTGGTAGGGAGACAGCCTGTAACACATGAAGATTCCAGTACTTGAAGTCGAGTTGTGTACATGAATCAACTGAAATGTCTCTATTTCAGGGAGAGGAAGCAGTTAGACAAGCCTACAGACATGAGGATCTAGCTTGCTACATTGTTAGACCTGGCTGCCTTCTTAACAGTGTTGGGTGGTGTTCAAGGTCTTACAATTGAGCAGGTTAAGTCATTAATATTGAGGCCCCCCTTGCTCCAACAAACAACAAAAAAATTGTCATGAATTTTGGGCTTTTGTTTGCACCACCATCAATTCCTCTTTTTTTCCTTCTCTGATTTTTCTAAAGGGAACAAGTGCATGGCTCTATCAATGGCTCTTCTTTTCGCCCCCCCCCCCCTCCCCCTGCCAACTATTGAACACTCTCAGATTTGTGGTGTCTAGGGTCATTGTAATGTCATTGCTGCACATAAGCTTTGAGTTTGGATGCTAGCCCTGGCTCTAGACTGTGGAATTGAATTGAAGGTGAACTTTTCTTTGTGTGGCTTGCTCTCTCTCATTGTATTCAGGGGACCTAGGCAATGGAAGTGTGTCCCGGGTTGATGTTGCTTCAGTTGTTGTGGCATGCATAGAGTGCCACAGCACCCCCAACATTTCCTTTGAAGTGTACAACAAGAAGAACAAATATGCTCCTGAGGAAGGCTTGAAGAAACTCTACAGCTTGGAGCCTGATGAACCTAGAGACAATGATACCCAAGTTACTGGAATGCTTTTGAGTGAATTGTTATTTGCATCTCAAGATGGAGAATCTGGTTCTGGATCCTGCATTGCCAAAGGGAGTGCTAACCAGCAAAGGTGAAAACCTTCAACATGACTGACAATAAAGGTAAGAAATGAATTGTCTCCTGGCAGTTATATTCATTCCTTCTTTTGCCAAATAGTTTGACTATTGTGAATTGTTTGTCCTGTACCATATATAAAGCCTGGAATTGAATCAAAGATTATTAGTTGTCTGCTGAGTTGAAGAATGCTGAGGATGTATCAGAAGATATTTGGTGTTAAAACATAGCATATATGCTTATGGGTCTCAAGGAGCAAATAAAGAGAAATAATTCTCCAAATCCTACAACTAGAGTGCCTACGGCATCTTATATAGGCAGGTGCTGTGCTTTGAACCAGATCTAATCCCCAAACAGGTACAATTTTGCATCCTAGTTTTGTTGATTTTATGTTCCAAATTCTTCCATGTTATGAATAAAATTTTATTTGGATATTTCTTCTATATTTCATGTTAGTATCCAAAATTATTTTTTGTGTGAAGTTAAGATTTAGTTCTAGCTTCTCATGAGCGTTGTGCACATTAGAATATTTGAGTTATGTTTAGGTACATCATCATCCTTTTGTAGGAGCTATAGTAGTATACACCATTCACTTCCTAACAATAAAGAATGTGGATGTGTTAATACCCTTGTGTTCTTGTTGTTGTAGATGAGTAAATTGAGTTCATGTCTATGTTGACCAATCAAAATGTCTGACTTTTATTTTATCTTTGTTTTAAAGAAAGGAAAACTTAAGCATGAGCTTCCTCCATTCTAGTTATCTTGCTACAAAGTATTATTGAATTGCAGTTTTGTTGTGAGATGAATACCTTCTCATTGATGTGATATTGATTTCAAAATGTTGACTAAAGACAGACATTCCTTTTTATGTTGTGAGGATTATGTTAGTTTTAATCCTTTTCATGCATAATAAGGATCAAAAAATAATCCTCACAAATAACATGTGATTTGTGTGTCAACCATATACATGGACATGAATTATGATATCATTTCAATGTGTTTATGGAAATCAAATATGATGATATTTTGATGGCTACCAACCCTATTTCACTTTCCAGGTTTCAAATTAGTACTGTTACATGGATAGCCATATTCCGACTAACACATCACAACCATATGATCAATAAATCTGACCAGAATTTTTGAATGGGAAAGTTATTCTATTATTAGGTCCTCAATGCAGGGCTCTAATTTCATAGGCCCATCTTGATGGAAGGCAAGTTCTCTTGCTTTCATTTTCATGATTGATCAAGCCCATCAATAGAGCCAAAGCTACTTGAACTCTGGTAAATGACACAGCGGTAAGCAATGCTGGGACAATGGACAAATCAACTCAGAGCTGACCTTCATATCTCCTCTCAACTTCATATCATCAATTGATTGTTTGTGTAGAAATTGACATTTTCCATGATGAACTCTGTCTCAAACAATAGCATTATTGCTTTCCTTTGTTTGAGAACTGTGCATAATGGCAGTTAATTACAGAACATACAGTACATTTCGCAGATGAAATCATAGAGCACACAGGTCACTTAAACTGCAGTGAATAGTTTCAAAGTAGATTATGAACATGCAACTATAAATTAGATCTATTCTAATTTAGTGGTACTGGCTGTTTGCATTTCACTCTTCTTGCAGATGCCAATGTTTTATGTTCAGGTAGACACACCTTTGTGACCTGAACCGCATTTATGATGGTAGTGTTTTGGTCCCAATAGCAGAAAGAATAGGATATCTAGTTATTCAACTATACCAGTGTTTTTTGAGTTTTGAATATCTTCAGCCGCTTGCCACCTCTCTTTGTTTTCAGTCCACTCAGTGAAGCTTCGTAATATGACCTGCAAACCAAATCCACATCATGTGAGAAGTGGTTTCATGCATATGAAACTTCTGCATTCTCCCCAATATACCAAGATCAGTTAATGAGTTCACCCAAGGTGTACCTCTCCTCTTGTCTTTTCTGGGTCACTTGTTTCCACACCCTGCCATGCACCCAACAACTCTTAGAAGAAAAGTAACACTAGACAACTTCTAAGAGCCATACAATAAACATGGGTCAACATGATATGGTTCTGTACGCCAGAATAGAAGCTTGTTGGTATAGATTAGAGATGCCAACCTCTGAGCCTAGAGATAGCACTTTTTCATGTACCACCCACTGTG
>Ga0116228_10004061_pt1 | contig 12925 bp, 7 predicted proteins | sample S1TSphfallax_2_FD_89694 | JGI IMG/M metagenome (GOLD analysis project Ga0116228, IMG submission 89694) | Host-associated microbial communities from peat moss isolated from Minnesota, USA - S1T2_Fc - Sphagnum fallax MG | ecosystem: Host-associated > Plants > Peat moss > Unclassified | place: USA... | reverse complement strand
GTTAATCTCATTGATGGTATGAAAAAAATTGGTAGGATATTCTAAATGAGATTGAGGCACAATAATGATCTAAAGGTCATTGTTGGCATCATGGAGTTATGAAAAATTTTACTCCCTTTTTTTCCAAGTTTAAGAAGGTTGTCAAGTTTTATAGGTTATATTGCATTTGGAAGGTATAATAATGCAAGTACAAAGAAAAGGAATTGAAGGGGTGGTTGGAAGTTGTGTAGGAAAACTTAGATAATAGTATCCACAAAGTATAACAACTATAGAACATTTGAAAGAAGCATTGGAAGGGGTGAGACTATTGGAGGAGAAGAAGTCAAATGAAATAAAAATGAGAACCAAGGTAAAATGGATTTGCAAAGGCAATGCAACCACAAAGGAAATTTTTGTTGCCATAAAGGAATGGCCATTTAGATCACCTATAACATAATTAGAATTGAGAATGGGATATAATAACTTTGTCACAGATTGAATTGGGGGAATGTTCCAAAAAGTTTTATTCAAAATTATATAAAAGAGATTTGCCTAACCTTATCAACCTAGGCCAAGATAATGTTTTTTGTGAAGATGGAAGACAAAATTCCATGCATGGTGAAAAGCAAGTTACCCTTACCATGATAGAATAGGAACTACATTCAACTTTAGAAGCCATGGCAAGGGACAAAACTCTCAACCCAAATGGTATGGTTTTGGAATTCTTCGCAAATATGTAGGATGTGATTAGTAAGGAGAATGCAAAGATGGTGCAATTGTCAATTCAAAAAACGTCCAACCCCTTAAGGTTATGAAGGGGTTAATAACATTCTTCTATAATGAAGGTGAAACAAAATCCTTGTTGAATTAACAACTTGAATTACATTGTTGAATGTTGCATACAATATCTTTATGAAAATTTTGCAAATCAAGCTTTGGGTGAAAGCATGGTAAAGTATGTCAATGAGGGATACTTCTTTTTTTGGTGGAAAATATCCATAAACTAAGATTGAACTCACAAATATTTTTTACTTTAATAATCAATAAGAGGAAGATCTTTGACTTCATTGCATAATATTGAATAATGGCACATTTTAATATGCATATAAGTATAGGAAAGTGTGTGTCACATTCCTATTTCAAGTATATGAAAGTATGTGTCACATTCCTATTTCAAGTATATGAAAGTATGATGAAAGTATAATTGTAATTGGATTTTTTAAACTTTCAAATGGATAAAGCACTAATATGTATTGATCAATATGTTTTTAAGAAATTCATATCATAGTCATAATTTATCAAAGTTCTCATATAAAAATATGTTGGAAATTTTGAAAACCCAACTAATTTAGAACACACTTTTCATCCATTTGTCTTATATGAAAATTCCTCACATTTTGTGTAGCTTACCATAAACTCAATGGAGTGCACCATTGTTTCATAATGAAAATTAAAGAAGTTTTGAATGGGTTTTTTCATGTTTATGCCATAAATGTGACTATGATTGCACGTGTGATTACTTTTTTGGCATATTTTACCATATTTTCACCCCTTTAGACAATTTCAATGGTATAATCTTCTAAAACCAATTCATTTTCCTACCAATGTGATTTATTTTAAATAGTATCCTTTCACCCTTGAAACAATCCAATGGGCCAAGAAGTCAAAATAATTAATGATATTTCTCAAATTGGATTTCTTTAAAGCCTACAATAAAGTTAAATGAGGGTTTTTGTTTGTGTGCATGGATGCACTATGTATCTTGAGAACATTTAAAACCATGACCAAAAAATTGTTCATTGAAGCAAAGGGTAGGCTCAATGTCAATGGAAAACTCTTATAGGAATTTGAGATTGATAGAAGGTTGGGCGTAATAGGGTTGCCCATTAGCACCTTATTTATTTTTGATTGTGGAAGAAGTTTTTAATGTGATGGTTTAAAAAATCAACATCAAGGTAGGTATTAAGGCATCAAATTGCCAAGGTTCAAACAATTAATAACATAATATGAAGATGACACTAATTCCACAATAAAAGATTTTTTTGAAGTCATTTAAAAACTAGCTTAGGTGTTAGACATGTTTTACCAAGCATCTAGGATGTAATTAACTAATACAAAATTTGTGGCATTTTGGATAGGAGGTAGGCCATAAGCAATACCAAGTTGGACCCATGGTTTTGGTTGGACATAAATGTCAATGGAGATGATTTTTAGATTATCATTAGAAGGAAAACCCCTTTTTTAACCAAGTAACTTTCAACTATGTGTTGTTTCCAAATGGATTCCAACTACAATTTTTTATTTTTTATTTTTTTATAAAAAATAGGAAATGTTAATTAAATTGAGCCACTAACTGATATGGTTAGAAGTTGGAAATAGTTTTCAATTAGGGGACTACCTCCCCCAACTAGGGTAACATTGTAAACTTCCCAAATTGATTCTTAATCAAAAGGTTGACTTAAGTGCAACATCATTAAATGTCATATTTCTAGTTGGGAAATGTCACAACTCCATAAATCGAACATGTGGCTATCTCAGTTGAACATTGTTTATAATTGAATGCCATATTAGGATGATGGATGGAAGAAATGTAAGGTACATTTATGTTTCAAGTGAAGATTTATGGGGATTACAAATAAAGTTGTGATCAATCTAGATCCCATGAAGATCAATTGAACTACAAGTACAAAATTATCAGTTCCATGTTGTGATGGTTATTTAATCATCATTTACTTACATAATCCAATGACACTCATGCTCAAACTCTAATGTGAAAATGCTCTCTAAGTGAGCAAGCATAATGAAAAGGCAATTCATTTCAACCCTACACCCTTATGGTGATATCATGAAAAACAAACCGCAAAATGTGTGGACAATCTTTTTTTTTTAAATTCTGAATTTTTGAAAAATCACCATCCGGGAAGATCATATAATTAAAAACTATTTAATTTTTGAAATTAGATTTTATAAATTCAAAGTTGCAACTACAAAAATTTCATGAAAATTCACCATGTTTCAAAAGTCTTTTTATATGTTTAAAGCACTCAAGAAAACATGTGGACAAGCGATTTTTTTTCTTCAAAAGTCTATTTTCCTTATCAAATGTTCACCAAAGGGTGCAATCACAGTCAAATGAGGCAATGGTGATGAAGGACTCAAGGACTGTAATCCTTTTTGTGGTCATTTTCACTTTATCATAAAAAGGACTTTTGGGATGAAATCTTTTGCAATATGTTATTAAAAATACATATGATTTTTTCAATACATCACATTTTTTGTATTAAATTTTCATAAATAACTAAGAATTTTGAAAAGTGTACAAATTTTACCAAATTTTGCATTTCGTTTTGAAAAATTATCTTAATTTCAAATTGTATGAAAATATGTTAATTATTTAATGCTTTATTTTATTTTTCATAAACTATAACTTTGTTTTAGATTTCATGTACCTCATTTACATGTGGTAAAGGACTCTTGAAATTTTTAAAAATTGTTCAATAGATTTAAATTTTTTGTAAATTTCAAATTTCACAACTTTCAAAATGTGAGTGTTTTTCAAATGTTAATAATCAATTAAAATTATCTCAATTTTTTTCTCATCAAAGTTCCTTAATTAAAAAAGTCTTTAGCTTAATTTTTTACAAAATTGATTACTTTTGATGTAATTGTTGTTCAAGTTCAAAGGTCCTTTATTAAAACCAAAACCCAAAATAATTTTTTTTCAATTTCTATTTCGAAATTTTCAACATTAATATTATTCATTTAGCACTACATTCCATGATTAACATGGCATCAAAATGCTACCACATAAATGTATCTAATAAAATTATAGTTTTTATAAAGTTTTGATGGTCACTTGATGTGCTTTTTGGCTCATTTGATTGTGATTGCACCCCAAATCGTTTCAATTTTTGAGAACTTTAATATATTCCACAAAAAAGGATCTATTTGTTCAAAACATTCAAAAATAAAATAAAATATACCCTGTAAAATTTTGGTACTTGAACATCCTTAAACATTATTATAGTTTTGAATTTGTAATCATGGTTCAAAGTAAAGTTTTAGATTTGACTATGATATAAGGTTTGATGCAAAAACAATTGAGTTTTTATCATGTTATATGTCATATTTGGCCTCAAATTTGATATAAAGTTTGAAAATAATGTGAAAAATGCATTTTAATTTAATAGAAAATTTCCACATGGAAAATGTAGTCCTTGGAAAGGACTTTAGCCTTGGCATGATTGGCTCTTTTTTTCATGCTTTCATCCTTATGGAGGAATGGCCCTTTCATATAAACCTTTCATATTCAACAAATAACATAATTACCATTGTTTATTTTAGGGTCTATTTGTAGTAGTAGGTCATCCCTATATTAAGTACCCATTAAATAATTATTATTATATACCTACCTATTAGGTACCATATTAGGTATTTATTAAATATCTAGTGGGTGAAAATATCCTTGGGTGGTACCATGAAGAACGGCACACCTTGATTTTCTTAAACTCATCAAACTTTGAAAAATCATATAAAACATTTAAATTAATATTTTCATAATATTTAGTTAATGAATACATTTATTAGGTTATCTAATTTTTAAATTTTAATAATATCAAAAAATGTATGTATTTTGATGTTCCTAATACTGCATTTAAAAAAAGGAATGTCATTTTGGTTCCTTTCTTTAAATTTTTTGGTTAGGAACATAAATTTGAAACATGATTTAAAAATTTTATTGGGATTTTTTCCCCTAAGGTAATTTTTAGATTTCTATTAGGGAATTAATTGAATAATTATAATTTAGTTATGAATTTCCAAAGTTAAAGTTATAAATTTCTAACCATTCCTTGATCAAGTGGTTCCTAATGGTACCACCCAAACATGTTTTTGCCCTAGTACCTACCTAGCTACTTACTTAATTAGTAGTTGGTATTTGGTTAATGTGTATAAAGAGTACCAGGGTGCAAGCACACTACACAGTCTATAAAGTGTTATCATAAGGTAGTTTTTGCAAGATTCTGAAATTTTTAATTAGCCATGTGATTAAATATAAATGATTAAGTTGATAAATACTTAACATTACAATGTTATATATATACTATAATCACATTGTATGATTTTTTAAATAGTTTTTTGAATAGTCATAATGTAATGGACTTTTAAAGAAGTATCCAAAAACTTGGAATAGTCCATAATCAATGAATATGACCTTCATGCACCTTTGAATATAATATTTTTATTGAGTAGAAGACTCAATGATAATATGGTTTAGTAACATTGATACTAAAGAAGACTTTTTGAAAGGATTTTGATGACCAAATTTTTCTATGTACTTTGAATTATGGTTTTTCCCCCATTAATTCCTTTCTTTAGTGAAAGTAATAATTTAAAAGCTCATATTTCAATTTTAAGTTTTCCATATGGTAAACTAGGTTGAAATATTTTTAGTAGTGAATTTTTAATGATAATAACTTGCACAATGACTTGTGTGATTAAACATGTCCTATTTTCACACTACTTCCATAGTGTTAATTTAGGCAATTATGGACTTTCATGTGCCTAAAATTGTTACACCTTCGTGTGTTTTTCACCCACTAGGGAGCTAGGTCCTTAGTAAGTAATTAATAGGTAGTTACTAATTAGACATGTAGCCATTAAGGTTAACGTTTAATTAGCTACTAGGTACTTACCTACTAGTTATTAGCTAGTTATAAAAGAATATAACTAGGTAGCTAGTGGGTGAAAGCACATTATGGTGATCCCCTTTGGCATGTTACATTGTATTGCTTGAACCAAGGATGTGCATGTTTGAATGTTAATTATTAAAAACTTATAAAAATTATTAATATTTTCACAATATTTTTGCATATTATATTATAATGTAACCTAAACAAGATATAATAAAAGAAATTATTTCATTTCATTTTATAAAATGCAAGATTGGAGTATATTGGAAACAAATGTAATGTACATGTGTGCTCAAAAACAAAAATATAATCCAAAATAATTTAAATGATTTTTAATCTTTATGAAAGTTGACAGTATATTGAACTATGTCATTTCACATAGTTTAAACCATGTTTGGATATCATGTGATTAATTTGAAAATTTTCATTTCAAAAAATGAGTTTTTTCAACAAAGATGCGATAAATGTGTGGGAAATTGAAAATTTGACAAGTAATCACATTCACATGTAAGATGACAAGCATAGCTAGATGGGCCATATTTTTAATTCCACTAAAATTGATTATTTTAATGACTAATGAAACTTTAAAGTTAGTGTAATCCAAACGAGATAGTGGCCCTATTATACCCATGGATCCTTCAATCTAGATAATGAAATTTATTATCATTTTAAACATCATATTACATAACATTACTTTTGTAAGAATAATAATTATAAGGCCCAAAAAACTAAAATTGATACCCAAAATTAAATTTTGCATACTTTTGGAACGATTATATTGTATGTATTATAATATTAAACCCAAAAGTGCCCCAAAGGGGGTCATCATAGCATGGTTTCACCTTAGTACCTACTTCTAGGCACCTACTAGCTATTACCTAATAGGTACATCCTACCTAATATTAAAGTATTTTCTAGATACTATTAACTATTAAATCTTTAAGTTACTTATGTTATGTATTAGATAAGTATTAGGTAGTTTAAGCTTAGGTGCCACCTTGTCTAGCTTTAGCCTAAACTAGGTGCCACATATGCTACATTAGTTCGTAGGCTTGGTTAATTAATAAATAATAAATTAGGTCAATTGGAAGTAGGTTAGGTTATGTAGGTAATTAGGTAGTTGTTAATAAATAGTTGTGATTAAATTGCAACTAGGTCATGACTAGGTTACAATTAGTTAAGTTGTAATTTGGTTATAATTAGGTTGCAATTAAATGTTTATCCCATATTGTTTATCTTCCATGACAAGTTTTCAAACTATATAAAAAAATGCATTAAAAATGTTGAAAGAACACAAAAAACTTTAAATTAGAATAGCCATTTGGGATGAGCTAATCACAAAAACTTGACCTTAAAGGTTAAACCTAAAATGAAATAAGATTTTACTAATTAGGTGACATTTGGCCTAGGCCTAGGCTTAGCCTAGGTGGCCTAAATCTAGGCCTAACTTAGTTCCAAACTAAACCTAGGTTTGGGTATAGTCTAAGTATAAGCCTAGCCTAAGTTTGGGCTTAGGTTAAATTATATGTAGCCTTATGTGGGCCATGTGTCAACAAATTATTGGTTTGAGTCTTTGCCTAACTCAATTGTAATATAGTTGAAATTAGAATTCAGTGGCCTAGATGGAAGATAATTGAAATTTCCATTCAACTTTTGATGACAACAGGATTTGTTAGTAGATGAAGTTCATCCAATGAGAGGTTACAATAAAAAAACACCTTTGACTATAATGGTGGATGTGATCTCCAACTAAAATGGTAAAAAATGGCTATTGTTGTGGTGGTGACACATGGTTATCATTTTCAATTACAATATTAATTTCAACTTTTACTCGTCGACCCTTTTAATCAATAGGTGGAAAACATTTGAAAAAAATAATTTGCAATTGGAAAGGTCATTTTCAACTATAATTATACTTGAGCCCACGTTGAAAAAATAAGTTGGAAAAAAGGATTTCTTGTAGTATATTAAAAACACCTTTTAGTTTATCCATGGACTTTGCTTGTGCTAATAATTTTCAATTGTAAAAGATCCAACACAAGCTTAAATATTGGTCTTTAACCAAACTATCATTTGTCAACATGGCAATCGTGGTGCATAACATTTTGTTATCAACATTGCAGTACTTTGTCAATATATGAGTGGAAACTAAAAAAAACATCAACAAAATTAAATGGTTGTTAACAAATTATTTGTGGGTTGGGTCATCCCACAATTATCGTTGTTGAATGGTGTGGAACTAATGTTAAAAGGCTTAGGGTTAGTAGATCCAACTTAGGCAATTGAAGTTATCATCACTAAATGGGTTATTCGTGATTAAAACTTGGAAAATCAAACTTGCAAGGCTTCCTTAGGTACCAACTTAGGAAATATCAACCCTACCCATGGTGGTAAAAATGTTGTTTAATTTTCAAATGGTGTTTACAATGCATGAAAGCAAAAGGGTGCCTAGGTCCTCCATATGGAATTAGGTTAGAACAACATCAAATTTGTAAAAGAGGTTGAAGGGAAAATTCAATGATGCTTGAAAAATAGATACTAGGAGTTAGTTTTTAGTGGAATAATATAAGGTAGCCATTTATGGAAAGATTTTTGAAAATAAAAGTTGTAAAATTGTTTGCATATGGGTGGGATATGATTGTAAATACATGGGTTATTGAGGAGGGAAGATTTGCCTCAAAGGATGAAATGAGGAGCGAATGGGCTATCTTCAAGAAGAAGAGGGTGAAAACACACTATGGAGGGGCTATTTTAAGCAAGAAAATGTACTCCTTTTTGGGTATATTTTATATTATTTTGGGGGCATGTTTTCGTTGATTTCATCTAGCATTTTGATAAACATATAAAATGAATTTTGATACAAAGGCCTCTAACATAATTCTTTTTATTTTTCAAATGAAAGTAAATTTTCAACCAAAAAAAAAACTTATTTATGTTCATTTGAATGAAAAACTTGTTTAGATATTTTTTGTGAAATCATATGAGTCAAATTTTTCAATTGTAATTGAAATGGTACGTACAATCAATTCATATTCAGTATATAACTAAGTGTTTCATCGAGTTTTGTAATTATTTGAATCATTTCTAAATTATATATTCATTATGTAGTATATTGTGATAATTACATCTATTTTCTCACAAATATATATTCTAATCACTTAATATTAATCAAAAAATGTAATTTCCTTTTACAATTACATTATTTAGAAATTGAACTATCTTATTTATAATATAATTTATCAAAACCTCTTTTAATATTGGTTTAGTGGAAGTTGAAAGTTGCATAATTTTGAAAAATAATATTTGTGACAACATTTTTTAGCCACCATAGGGTGCTTTCACCCAAGTGACATACACAAGGGTTGCTATTAAATTAGAAGAGAGGTGGGGGGAAATGTTATGATATTATGACAAAGTTTGCTTCATAAATGAGTGGGTGGGAATGTATGGATCAATAACTTGTTCCTTTCAATAGTATTTCAAACATCTCCTCCCTTTGGTTTGAGATGCAACAATGATGAACAAGATGTAGAGGTGTTTTGAGTAGGATTGTTATTTAAAATTTTTGCTTGCATTTCAATTGTAAGAACCTTACAAGGAACTAGTTATAATTATGCAAAAGTGAATGCATAGTTGAGTGGCTCATTTTGGTGACATTTTTTGATCTTTGCAATACCCATCTTGTTTCAATGTCTTTTAACAAAACATATATCTTTAAATTTGCCGATTGGGACTTCTTTTAAAATAATAAATTGATTATAAAAACACTTGTAATTTTTTTTTGACATTATTACACCCACTTTTTGCAATGGACTTTTAAGGTCCAAAAATATGACTGAGTTGATTGTTTTGAATGGTAAAAAATTGAAAAGTTCACTATGATTTTCATTCCAAATTCTACAAACTAACTCAATATGTGGTGCAACATGAAATAATAAATGTTTATGTGAAAGTCTTCCTTCAAATTTCGTAGCCAAAATTTAACTAGGGACTATTGAATGATCAAAATTGAGTCATATTTTCATTTTCATAAGTTTGTAAGTTGTTTACTCAATTCTCAATTTTCTTTTTTTGCAACTGCATATTCTTGGAGTCTCTACTGGAGCTCTTATTGATATGAGGTTTATTGATTCATTACCCATCACATCATCCCCACTTAACCAATGCTATGAGATTACATTGCTTGTGTAACATTTTAAAATAGTTTTCATATGAGTTTAAAAAAATCCAAGTGAGCCATTCATTAGCGGATTCACCCACAAGTAAGGTGGTCCAAGGCAAAGTTGTAAATATTGTGAAAGGGCCAAGGAAAACCCAATTTGCTATGTTCTGTTCGTCAGATAGGGAAGATGGAGGTGGATCCAGGGCTATATGCTTGGAAATGAGGGTCCAAGACCTGTTATTCTACGCATCAACTATGGCCAGGAAATTATTGAGAGAAGCCAAGACTAAGCTGTATATAGGGAAGAAGAAAAGGGTTGTCTGAAACAAAGCTATCGAGGTAAATGTTTCGAGGCCCAAGGCTGATAGCACAATTAACCAAGGGCGCTTGATGTGCAGAGATGCGAACCACATAGATTCTGGGATTGTAGGTATGCTCAAAGAGCATGGAGGGCAAAGGCTGAAAGCACAATTACCCAAGGGTGCTTGATGTGCAGAGATGCAAACCGCATAGATTCTGGGATTGTAGGTATGTTCAAAGAGCATGGGAGTTCCACCAACAAAAATTTCAACTATCTGCTTTATGGGTCCTACCCAAAACTACAAGTCGTCTCAATGCAATGGAAGCACGACATTTTTGCTGCCAAGGAACCAATCTAAGGTTCCACAAAGTGGTGGCATTCTGGTTGTTGCTTAGGGGCATAGCCTTGTGGGTAACCTAGTGGAAAGGAAGGATGCCATCTTTAATAATGAGAGGTGGGTGGCATATTCAGAAGGTTCATAGTTTAATCTGGAGTAGTCTATGGCAACATAGTAGGGCTTCTTGGAAGAGATGTATTAGCTTGAGTCAGAAGTTCCCTTCTGCTGAACAAGGTCATTTGGAGACCTTTGATAAGGTGTGGGGGCAGAAACCATGTAATTTGTTCTAGGGTAGGTAGATTTGTTTGGTGGTGCTATGATAGTCCTTGTAGTTGATTGGATCGGTTCAGGGTTGTCTGCACACCTCTTGTGGGTTGTTTTGGTTTTCCCTCATCGCAATGAATTCTTTCATTTGTGCCAGAAAGGAATAAAAACACATGAAATAGGTTTAACAAGGTTAACACAAGAGGAAATTTTCTATTCAAACTTTTTGAATATATTTAATTTTAGATCAAACTCTTCTGGGATTTGGAAAAGTTGAAATCCAAGGAGTACAAGATCTAGGAAAGACCATGTATAAAATGAAAGTCAAAATTTATTTTTCATGCCTGCGTCATTGGCCCAAGTGTGAACACATTGAGGGTTCAACTTATTTTTTCCTTCCAAACCCAAAATTTGCAATTTGTTTGAATTTTCAGCAACAAAATCTATTGAAAAATCAATATATTTCACACCTTAGCTCTGAAAATTGTGAAATAAACTCTATTAAATCTGGCTCACTGAGGGCTTTCCAATAACATCAAGCATGACACTGAATTGCAATACAGTTTTCAGTTCTGATTTTATTCAATTTTTGTTAAGAAATTGGTTCAATAATCAATAGCTCCAAACAGTCTCAAACCAAGTCAATGCAACCCTACTCATCAAAAGTTTGTTTTTTTAGATACTAAGAGTGGGGCATGAAGCGCCATGGTTTGGGAGATCTTAGTGTGACAAATCAAAACAAACTACCTTGCTTCAGAGATAGATAGCGCTGAGTAATAGTTTTGGAACATATAAGTAATATGTCTATATCATATACCTCTAATACAATTCATATTAATTAGATGTGGGGGCATCTCAAAGCTCAATGTCGTTCTTGCAATGGGTGATTTTGTTTGAACCTTCACAAAAATTACAATATTTTTAACATTCCTCAACTAGAAGTTTTTACTATCAACACAATACTGTGAAAAGGGCTTGCCTTGAACATATCTTTATATTACACAAACCTATATTTTTGGACAAAGGATATGGGACAAATTGTGATGCTATTGAGAATATCTTGGGTGCACATTCTTGACTACATATTGTCGCATGTTAGTGTTTGAGTCAAATTTCCATTCCTAACCTTGTTCATCACTAAAACAAATCTTGAAAGCTTGGGCACCACAACCCTGTACTTGTTGGCCCCCAAATAGAAGTTGTATGCTTTTGCATGGTAGTGTAGAACATTTAAGTATATTTGTTTTACACTTACATAATTTTACATGGCACGATATAAATCTACACATTTTTACACTTACACGTCCTCTCTTGTACATTTGCACGAATGTAGGTGGAACTTATACACATACCCAAAGTGTAAACATCTCTTGTACATTTGCACGAATGTAGGTGGAACTTATACACATACCCAAAGTGTAAACAAGGGGTGTGTCACACTGTGGTGTTGCCATTTACATTAGAAAGTATCTTAAGGCAAAAGAAGAAGTATGGAGATTCAAATATTTCACTATGCAAAATTATAATCTTCAAAAAAATCCTATAAAAGAAACCAAAATCCTTCAAGATATCATAACTCTCTAACTAATCTCAAGTTTCAACACAAGCCAAAATATCATCTTTCGAAAATCCTCATATAAAAATAGACTTACTACCTAGGGGCCAAAATCCCTTAAGTTACTATACTCTAGAATGAATCTAAACACAATATCCAGGCAAGGCCAATAAATTCCATCATGTCATTCACACCAACATGGAGTGTAAGTCCTAAAGTATATATACACAACATTGGTTTGGACTTTGGACTTCGAGTTTTGTATAACAACAGTAGAGAGTCGACCTAGACCTGCTGTTGTTAGTTGACAATGTTTTTGTCAGTTCATTGAGATATGTGCTTACTTACAAATTGTTCACTTAAAGCAAGTTAGAGGCTGAAGTTGTTGGTACAAAATACTGTTCCAGGATGTATATTTGCATTTTCCTCCAACTGATTTATTGGTTTGTGAACCATGAGTCGGATTGGGTGCACCCAATTCTCCAGGAACCTGATCTCTCTCTCTCTTCCTCTCTCACCCTATAAGCCTCTATCAATCATGAGATCTGAGCATATTCCTGCAGACATTCAGTAGGTTTCTGGATGTGCATAACTTGGGCAATTAATTTGATCTGCTTTGATTGGAGCATTCCAATTT
>Ga0116228_10004057_pt1 | contig 12934 bp, 15 predicted proteins | sample S1TSphfallax_2_FD_89694 | JGI IMG/M metagenome (GOLD analysis project Ga0116228, IMG submission 89694) | Host-associated microbial communities from peat moss isolated from Minnesota, USA - S1T2_Fc - Sphagnum fallax MG | ecosystem: Host-associated > Plants > Peat moss > Unclassified | place... | reverse complement strand
ATGGTTGGGTGGGGAGTTCTAATAAAGTTTTGATTTCTTTTGTGAGATTCCTATGTATTCATTTTTGAGTGGACATTCTAAACAATAGTCTCCTTTGCCTTCATGTTGTGTGTCTTGTCAAAAACTTCACTATTTCAATATCAAAACATTGTTAATGAATACAACAATATCTTGAGATCTTGTCTTGGCTCCTATTCACATTGATTGGTCAAAAAATCCCTTGGATAAACATGTTATTATTATTATTATTTTTGAACCTTCTTGCATTTGCCTTTTTTTTTACTTAAATCCTTTCAAGTAAAGATAAGACATAAGAAGTTCATTCAAACAATTTAAAACATAAATTGTAATGGAACATTTGCTACAACAAATATTTTGCTTACATTTTATGTCTTTTATGAATAAAATTGTTATGTAAATAAATCATTACTATTCATACAAGTTTACCTATTTGTATTACTAGCTATAAGATTTAATAATAAATTAAATTGTAAAAAATAGATTATAAATTTAAAAATTTTAAATTTTTACAACTACAATCCATACAATAATTATGAAGATATAAAATTTGAATAGTAAAATATGTTTTTAAGAGATGTAATTGTTAGAATATAATATGAGATACAAGGTTTTTTTTTTCCCCATTTTGAAATGTAGCTAAAATGGCAATCATGCAAAAGATTATTTATTTAAATTTGGTTACACACCATTTATATATTTTTACAATTTTAAAAATTATGAAACCATATCCTATAATTATCCCTTATGGTTTTATCATAAATATTAATACACCAACCTATGAATATCTTTAAACATGTGATTGATAAAAAAAATCCATGCAAAAGATTTAACTTTTTAAATGTGAAATGGACTCTCAAGGATAAAAATTTACAACAATCATGTCATTTTAAAAATTTAAAAAAAAAATTATATTAAAAAAGTTTCAATGCACTTCACTAATGAATTCTTCATATGATGATGCTTTATTTTTTAGTTTTTATTTTAACACTATTTTGACATTTTTTTGAGTCAACATTTTTCATTTTTTCTATGTGGTTGTCATTTCAAAAGTTCATTATGAGTCCATGATCTTCTTAGAATTCATCCAAAAAAATTATGATGATTATCATTAAAGTTTATGACAACCACATAGAAAAACTGACAATGTTAATATTGAATATGGCTTTAAATTTTATGTTTGTATGTAATTTAAAGAAATTACAATTGTAATAGTCCAAATTATCCCCCTTTCATGCTTTCACCCCATAAGTGTCATTGGAACCCATTTCAAACCTTGGTGTACCTTGTTGTATGGTTTCCTTTTCATCCTTCAAATCCATCATTACATCTTCTTGGAATGATGTGATCATAGGTATGGTTTCCTCTTCATCATCCATTTTTGTCATTCCATATCCTGGGCATGTCAGGGAGCTTGGCTTTTCCAATTCACTAGCAATAAAACTATTAGTTGGCACTAGCTGGTCCATCTCCTTGTTATAAGTGAATATAAGTAGTCATATGGATTGTCCTTTGAATTGCTTCTTGGACTTTTTTTTGCTAAGATTGATTCATTTATTTTCATATCCACCAAGAATCCAAGTAGTTAATCACATTATTAGTAAAATTTTGGTTTGTTAAATGTGTTAACCATGGATTGTTTTCCAAAGGTTGTTGCAAGTTGTTCAAAAACTCCAAGATAAACATTTTTATCACCATCCCGTATATCTTGTAATTTTGCAAATGATGAAAAGATGCCTAATATGCAAACTTTATTTGGTATTCTAGATTTACATTCTTTAGCTTTTTTTAAAAAAAAGGGTACAAGTTCAAGTTTGATGGTGTTCAACAAAAACATTGTGGATATGGATATTGTGACATGTTGCAAATGAATAGACTCCAAATTGGGTTACTAATTTGGTTGATTAGTTCAAGTTCACCAAAAAAACAACTAGATGCCCAAAATAATCCATAGTTTTAAACATTTGTGTTTAGTGATTTAAATCTAAGTGTCTAGTCGATTTGTGCATTTCTTGCTATCATGAAAGCAGTTGGATTTGAATTGGAACATTTACGTGGGATTGGTGACCTTAAAATGTTTATGAATGGCAAAATGGCTCCAAAGGTTATAACAACTACATATGTTTGAACAACCACAAAATTTGTTTACAAATGTGGTTTAAAATCTTATGAGAAATCATGGACACACAATTGTCAAGAGGTATTCATTTACAACACCCTTTTTTGGATCCAAACCACTTGATTGCCCTATAAGTTTTGCCTTGTTTATCCCATTTTTTTAAAGGTCTTCATCTATAGGCCAAGTGTTCAATTTGTGGCCTCCACCCAATAAGACTTATCCATTTCATTGGACTTTAGACTTTAAACCTTTGGTTCAAATGCCATTGTCATTCCTTTTTATAGATATGATTAGAATAGATTTCTATGCAAGTAGAGTATGAAACCCTCATGCCATTCAATACACTTGCATGCTTCACATTATTTAAAGATGATACAAGTGGTCTTTTATTATGTAATCGAAATAGCGAAAAATTCCTATCAACAATCCAAATAGTTATATATCATATTTGATATTTAATCTAATGTATGCAATGGGAAATGACACACACAAATTTGTTTTTAAATTAATGCAAGTTGGAGCCAAGGAGTGCCACATGGATAGGTTGGTGACACAGAAAAATATTTTGTTGTGTTAGAAAATATTCTTCCATATTTGTTGTCAACATAATCTATCAAAGAATATACCTTTTGACATGGATGAAATTTATCAAGAATGTTTTTTCATGCTCACTTTCACTTGTTCATGATTCATGATTCATGATCACTTGTTCACAAAATAACATCCCTATGAAGATGTTAAAAAAGTCAAGTTGAAAATGAAGTTACAACATCCAATTTGCAAAAGATGTTGGATGTGGAGTTAATTTTTGACTTCCATTACATCTTCCCACTTTTTGAATTGACTCACACATTGTTCAAATATGCTCAAAGGAAAGATGTATACATCTATGATTTTGTTGAGAATATTAACATGTGTAGATCCAACTTATATGAATTTTATGTTGTCTTGAATGCAAGTTTAGGGATGAGTTTTTTAATGCATTCCATAGCCCCTTAGTCAGCAATATGGGGCGAAACCATCCTTGGGTTGTACCACTAGGAACCACCTCACCAAAATTCAAAGAAAGGTGGACCCAAATTAATCTAATTGAAGAAATTTAATATTATTAACTTGTGATTTTTACTATTGACTTGCACCACATGGACTTCATGTTCCACCACCTATGTATACATCATGGAAAAATTGTAATCACCTACATAGATTACACAATTAAGATATTTGTGTTCCTAAAATGTTCTTAACATTTGTTATTGAGATTCCTAACCCCTTATCATTAAATATTGAGTTGCACTATTGTGATTTTTTTTGGGGTTTATGAACTATAGTTCTTTTTGGGTATGGCTCAAATTGTTGATTGAAACAAAAAATGAGATTTATTACAAATTCATAAATATGAATGTAATGGCCCTTCAAAACCTCTTAGTCCTAACCTTTGAAAATTACTCAAAAATGTGTGGTTTCTTCAATCCACTATTTATTTAAATTTTTAAAAAAAAGAACTACTTGAAGTTCTCCTAAAAATGAAAATCATTTTTTAAAAATGAAAAAATCTTCCGTATGTGTTTTTTTAATGAAAAAACCCCAAGTGCTAATTTTTTGAAACTTTTTCTTTGACAACTCATTTGAAGTATTTATATTTAAAATTTGTAAATCCAATTGAAGTTTTAAATTCTTTATGACTTGGGTAATTTTCAAATATAAAAATTGAAAAGACTTCGTGCCTTTAGTGATCTACCATTTTATTCGATAGTCCTTGATATCATTTAAGGTTTCAATTTTGTATGTTAAATGAATCTTAATTTTAACTAAATTTTTTTATGTGTGTTTAGGTAGGCAATGTTTTTTGCAACAAGCAAGGACTTTTTAATTGGGGTTCAACTCTCATATAAGTCACATTTGACTATCATGTGTATGTGATTTTGGATATGTTTTCAATGGTCATTGTGCATCCAAATTCTAGATTAAAAAATCTCTAATAAAGGTGACACTTCATCAATATTATTGTTAATTTACACACAATGAAATTTTTGGGAATAGTCAATAAAAGTTCAAGGCTTAGCAAAATTATCACCAAACCTTCCAATGCTAGTTTAAGACAATCACTACAAACATTCATTTGGTTTTGAGATGGTGCGACTAGTTTCTACACATGTTTACTTGCACTAGCCGTTCTGCCTTCATGGCCCAGGAGTCAATGTCCATCTCACCCACATTTCTCAACCCAAAAAAGTAAATTCATTTGGTTTTGAGATGGTGCCACTAGTTTCTACGCATGTATACTTGCACTAACCATTCTGCCTCCATGGCCCCAGGAATCAATGGCCTTCTCACCCACATTTCTCAACGGGAAAAAAAAAAACACTGGAGGAGAACACGTAGTATCTATTCTGGCGATGGTATCCTAATAGACGCTGCTAAAAGCTTCTTCTCAAAAATAAGAAAACTGAAAGAAGGAACAAGCAGTGAAAGGAGGCCAGGTGGAATACAAACCCCATCATTAATGTCCTGCCCAGTCCGGACACTGATAGTCCCAACTTTACTCAAGATTGTCTGGCCAAACCCAGAAAGATAAGCTCGGGACTTGTAAGTGGCAAAAAGGTTCTGGGTTTTGCACATACCAATCAATGTAACATATACATGATGCTGTACATATGGCGTTCAGTAATTGTATGTACCCGAAAGAATCCGCCAAGAGTCATTGTTTGTTGTGTAGCAAAAGGAGAAGCAAAAAAGTGGCATGAGTTATATGGTGGATGAGCTAAACAATGAATTTCACAGGGTCAAAACAAAGAGCAAATAAGTAACTTATAAAGTTATGCAATGCTTTTGACTGTGTTGCCGTGCCTTATAGTCTTTACAAAGAGGCCAAGGTCTTGAAAGCTGATGATGCCCAATATATTCCCTAACTCGGACCAAGCCAACCACAATAAGATAGCACAAGTACAGTATAATGTGGCGTAGGACCCCTACCGTTTGGTTCTGGGGAAAAACCTATCAGAGGACGATGATCTTCCCCCTTACTCTGACACCATGGCAGCTATTGAATCAATCCCTAATGGAGTTCCTCCACTCAAACCTGCATAGAAGCCCTGTTGATTGTGGGGCCCTCTCAAAAGTTTTAGGAGAGCCCCATTCTACCTTCTCAGTTGAGGATCTACCCTAGTATATTCAGAAGAACTGCCTGCCTGCTAGTCTGTAAAACATTTCCAGAGCCCACAAGAGATAGCCATCCAGGTACTAATGGGCCTTTCAGGATCAATCCATGGCGGTTGGGCCAAAGTCCCTCAAAGGGCTCATTCTGGAGGCATTTCAAGTCTTTATCCCTGCCGGACAAGTGGATAGGGCTGGGCAGGGTAGAAGTGAAAACCATGCTTGTTCATGGGGGATTCAAAATTCATAGGGGGTTTCATGGGTGGTTTAAAGGCAACAATATCCTTCTTGCATTGCGATAAAAAAATGGGTACAAGAACCCCTCATTTACAAGACATGGTTTGGCTGCTACTCTGTCTGGCACTATCGCAAACAGGGTTGGGAGTTAGTCACTAGGCTGGGCAAGGCATTTTTCATCACGGTCATTCAGCAGTGAGCATGTGTGCTAGAGTTTCCAAAACATCCGGGGTATCACCTGCAAAGATGCTGGCATTAGCCACGCCAGTTAATCTAATCCAACCTAGCTCCTTTTTAAAAAAATATTAAAAAAATAATTTAGATCCTATGTTTTTCAATATAATAAATATATTTTAGTTGGTTTGTTTTCTTTAATATGATAAATAAAATTTGGTTCCTTTGTTTCACTTTTGGGGCCCAGAGTCCAGACTGCGAAGGTTGACAGGCATTTGAGGGGCGGCAGTTTTCACGAGCGCAGCACATGGTCCAGAGTCCCATACGGCTTAAAATGATCCAAAAGATCATACTTCCAGCCAGCAAGTACAGAGTAATAAACAATGCTGACAGGAGATCATATCAGCAGCTTCTTCTTCTTCGTAATCACTGCCTCCATGGAAGCTTCTGTTTCTAATCTTGTCTCTCATCAAAGCCGGCCGTCCCCTTTCACCTGGGCTGGGTCTGTGCGTAAGTTCTTCGACAGGGCCCGACAATCCTAACTGACCGACTGCCCTCTTTTGAGTACCGGGTTATTTCCAGTGTGCATAGTACATACATTATCTACTACTGATTTCGGCACCATTATTTATTCTTCTGGCGAAATTTCGCAACTTGGCGAATTGTTTTTCAGAGAACTTTTTTCAAAGAATTAGCTAAACAGGAAAGTTTTATGATTTTCATTGATTGTTTCGCCATTTTTCGAAACATAAATAACTAAATTAGTCGCATCTAGACCTAGGTACTTCCTAGGTTGTCACTTGTAGCAGCACTTGTCTAACAATCCTACAGCCCACCTAGCACAGTCATAATTTAACGCTAATAATGCCGGGGACCTCACCAGTGGACCTACTTGAGGAATTTGAAAAAAAACCTCAAAATAATTCTCAAAAGGTATTGCCAAAAAACCAAGAACAATTTGTCAAAATTGTTGATAGTCAAACTCCCAACTTGTTAAAATTTGTTTATTATCCCTAGCATTGGGTTACTATTACAATTACACAACTCATGCTGTACTTTGCATACTTATTCTTTGAGTGTTGAAATTCTGAAGGATTAAATTTGAAATTGCGAAACCTTGTTTTCTGAAATAAATAAATATTTGGCAAAGTGCTGATTATCAGTCATAGGTATGTATGGTCCTATGAAGGTGTCAAAGAAGCAATCAAATGGAAAGCAGTGAGAACATATCTCAATTTGTTTTTTGAATTAATCAAGTGACTGCCAAATTGATGACTATTTCAAACATTGAGGGATTTCCATTAGTATCAAAAGCACACCCCAATACAAAAATTATTTTTGAAAATTTGAATTTTAAGGATGAAAATACTCAAAATTTAGTAAGGGGCACTTTAGACTATGGGCCATCCTAAAGTTGGGCCAATTTTGGAGCATTTGTATTGGTTGGAAAGTTTTATTGGCTCAACTTCCCTTTAGATACGAGCCCAAGCCCACTAGGGTTCTTATCCTAGGTGGATCTCATGTGGTATGGAAAATGGAGGGAAATTCTTGGGCTTATCCCAAGGGAAACATTGCTTCAAAACCTTCCATTGCTTTTTAGGGTTTGGGCCAAACTAACTTTGGGGGTTTTGCTTTGCTTCGTCTTTTCATGAATCTTTTCATCTTTTTTCTTCTTCTCAAGTGTCTCTTCACCTTCTCTAGAAAAATGGAAGAATATACACTTGCAAAAGATATCTCTGGTGAAAGGACACCATCACAAGTATTTGTTGTGAAGGGTTTTCACCACATGTGATTAGAAGTTCCCTTCAAATACTTTGTGTAAACCTTTTGCTTCCCTTTTCCCTTACAACATTGACTGGGGAAAATGATATAATCTAGAGTTGTGCTTCTTGATGTGGTGTGTTGACTTCATAAGTCTTGTGTTCAACTACTTGGATGAATCACAAAACATCAAAATGGATGATAAATGCTAGTTGGATGGATGAAATGTAATTCAAAACTAACATTTATGGTTACACAACAAATTAATTAACAGAACAACAAATGTACATCTCCAAGTTGCTAAATTATCAATTCTGCTATTTCGAATTACAACACAAAGATAAAAGACTCCAAGGGATCATATCACTCTTGATCTTCTCTTAAAAGCCAACTAGGTTTGAATGTGGCAATTCATTTGTAACAACACAATGATTAATTGATACCCCATTTCCAATAGATCTTTCCTTCTGGAAGTTGTATAGAAAATAATACAAGACTAGACATTTGCAACATTTGATCTCCATAACACACAAGTGCCTTCAAATCCCCATTTTCCTTGGAGCTCCAATGACATCATTGGTACTCTCATCCAAATTAAATTGTTTGAAAGTCATCCATAAAACTCACAAGACCTTGCAACAAAATGAAAACTACCACCATGCTTGCTCATGAGATCTTTAGATTCTTTCATCACTTCCCTTAGACATGTCCTGGACTTCTTCTAACACTGAACTTTCTACACCCCTCTTGAAGTTCATAGCACAATGGAAGATTGTATTCTAGGAATGGTACATAAATCAAATAGAGGGGCATCCTTCCCCAACTATTCAACAAACCATTCTCAACACATCAAGACTAGAACAATGCATTTTCATCAATTTGAAAAGAAGAACTTAGCCTTCTCTATCCCTATCCCCAATGCCATCTGCATCATCCCCCTTATAGCTTTCCTTCAACACCATTCCTCCTCTCTTCATAAACCACAACACCAACCGTCTTCGAAAGATGTGATTCACATTCCCCATAAAATCCATCCATCATGCAACAAGGAACCCATTCCATCACTAAAAATAACACACTCATGTTGCTCCATTGAAGAACAAATAACAAACACACTAACCTGCAAACAAACAAACAACACCCAAACATAGAAAAGAACACAAACTTTCGGCGTCCATACTTCTTAATGATGAATAATCACACCATATTTTGTCATCATCTATCACCCCATCCAGAATCAGGGTTTCTATTCCCATCCATGCTCATCCATAAAAACTTTTTGACATTGTTTCAGGTCACAGTTGGTCCATCAAGCACCCAACTATTAAACTGAGATCATGCTAAGATCCAATGGGAATAGGGTTGTGAAAATGAGACTGAAAACGAGCCATCAGATGGGAGCACATCCCTTAGGGAGCAAGCTTCCTGGTACACACTACACATTCCCAATTTGCCATGGAGACATGATGGCAACAACATAAACATGTAGGTTTTGTTGAGGTTTGGATGATGTAATGCTGGAAACCCATGTCTCACGTGCAAACTGAATCTAATGTGCATTTTTTAAATGATTTTTTTTTTTGGTGAGCTCACTTTCTAAATTTCTGGTGAATAAAATTTGCTCAACTTACTTACACAATGGCTACACATTTTCCCCTCCTCATTAGATTTACTATACAAAAATAGTTATTCCAATTTCCTCATATGTTGTTCTTGGCATGTTTCATGTGGAGGAATAAATTTAGTTTTTAATGCTGCTTAAAGACGTAGCAGCAAGTTCTCCCAACTTACAACGAAAATTGTCAGCAACACCTTCAAAAACATTTCTCTCTAGCTCGCGGTTTCATAAAGTTCTACTCATTATTGCATAGTTATATTGCCACATAAAAGATTACCATACCTCTAACAACTCCGTCTCCAAGGCCTGCATAGAATATTTATTCTTGTTGACAACTTGCATCACATTGTGGAATACTTTTTTGCTCTAATCGATGGACCATTGCAGTTGCGTCAGATTCCACGCTCTGCATGCGAATGGAGAACACCACGGTTGATGCGAGAGGGGCTAGGGGTCTGGTTCCAGTCCTCTCCCCTCCCCTCCCCTTTATTAGAAGCCCTGTGGAATGTGCCTACAACTAATATGATTCTAGTCATAACACAAGTGGAATCTATTGGTAGATGTCAAAGTAATACACTTTGTGGGTCCCTTGTGCCTATGTGGGGTCATTTGACCTTCATGTCCAGGTCACATGGTGGAAGTTTGGAATTCATATTCAATCATCAGAATACCTGAGAGTCCAGATGAACCTGGATGAATCCAGCTACTAAACACCAATGTCTTAGGTGCTATCAATTGGCCTTGAACTCACCAGCACCTACGCTATTACGAAGCAGTGATTTTTTCAATTTTCTTATGTAGCACCAATGGTTAGCATCCCAAGAAGGAGTTTAACACTGGTAACAAGACAGGTGAGACAGTAGAATTGTTTTGTAATCCTGTTCTTATACCGTGACCTACAGGAGGAGGCCTCCGAATCTGGTCAAAAACCCCTACTGTTTTGGCGAATTTTTTCAAAATTTTCCCAAAAAAGGCCTTTGTACTTGTCCCAGTCCCAAATCTAATTTGTCATTTTGGACAAATTTCGCACCAGAAATACGCTGGTACTAAGGTAAAAACCCCCAAAAAAGTTTAGGTTGCTTCTAACCATGATAAATATCCCCTGCTAACAATCAGGGTCTCTGAGTCCAAATTTAACATTTCCTAGGTGAAATATGGCAACTACATGGCCCCAATTCAAGAATGTGAAGTCACCAGTGTAGGTGCTGGTTCAACTTGGGCCAATAAATCGTTGCTTATGAGTCTTTAACCCTGGCTAGTTAAAACCCAAGGTGTAGGTTCAGTTTCCTCCAAAATTCACACATGGACACTTCACTTTCAATTGTGCCCTTCATCCAGATGGGAGCTTCAATTGTCTTGCTTAGACCTTTAAATGGTTTGCAATTTGTATTTCCCAATGGGAGTCCAGAAGATGTACCAAAATATAATTCCCATTTAGATAACTATGTTCCTGGTAGTGAGACTCCATTGAGGTCCAGAAGTTGTTTCTAAAGCTCTTTGTCAAATTATTGTATGTGTTTCCCTTCGCCTGATTTTTGATGATGACATGAAACAGGATTTCTCAAGATGAGAAAGTGGAAAGGCTGAGAGTAGAATAGAGGCAGGTTCAAGCAAGATGAGAAAGTGGAGGGATGATGATTTGTGGGCATTAAAATAGGTGGACTACTGATTGAAACGTGAGCAACACAATAGGTAGTTCTGGAGTTGGGTGAAGATGCAGAAGGACAAAACATCTAAAGGACATTCCCTTTTATATAAATCTCCCATTTAAAATACTTAGCTGCATATTACTTGCTAGTTTTCTGAATTTGCAATTACCAGACTTCTCGCAGCAACAACCAGCTAAGTATGCAGAAGATTGGGGTGAACTGGCACCTCCACTGGTATTACAGTAAAAACCAGTGTTGGGTGGGTATCATGAAATGTGTGAGAACTGGCCAAGGTTTTAGGTCAGTTTTCAATGTGAATATGAACAGATATCACAACCAGTGATACTCCACCCTAAAATCGATTGGGGTAAAGTCTAATCTTTTCAAGGTGGACTTGTCACGGGTAGATTCCGATTTGGAATCTTCACATCAAGATTCCATTCCAAAATCTATAGGGGTAGATTATAGAATCAGGGTAATCATGGTTGGTTGTGTTTTCATCCAAACCAATGAACTAATGTCAAAAGGACAAAAATTCATCTATACTTCCAAAACAGTTTGTGCAACTAACATCAAGTTTAAACACCCAAACTTTGATATAAAAGAGGGAACTATTCACTCAATTTCTCCTTTCCTTCAAGTATTGTTACGCTACAAAAATCCTTACTAATTTGTTGTTGGCAAAAATGAAAGGTAGCATTAGCAAGGATATGGCAGAAATGATGAAAAGGAGAGAGAGTTTACCGTCTGAATTGGGTTGTAGCCAAGTCGCATTGGAATTTGACCTTGAAGAAAAATAAATAAATAAGTGGTTGTGACTTTTTCATTAAGGGAAAGATGAATTTTTTAGGGATGGAAAAGTTTCAGAGGTGGATCGTTAGTAGAGATCTAAAATGGACTCAACAACCCAAAATTTTCGATTTGTTGGATGCGGAGTTGAGTTTGATTTGGCCATTGATGAAGGAATTTCTACAAGTCATCACCTGATTCAATCCAAAAATTATGAAATTGATTGTGCAGGGAGTTTTAATTTTCATAATAAAAAAGACGATGGCAAAAATGCTCAAGCTATCGAAAATAGGCATCAACAAATTACTGGCCATGACGCACTCCTAAGTTCCTTGTTGAACCCACTTGAAGGTCCAAAGGTGTTAAGTTGCGGAAATATGGAACTTGAAGGCGCTCCCGACTTCTAGCACTAAAGAGGGGTAGAGGGGCGTGCTAGAAGTCTTGGGATTAGACTAGGAAGAGGGACTAGAAGATCAAGCTTGAATCTGCATCCAAGAACCAACCACAAGAGGGTTAGTTCACATTCGGAACACCCTTGGGTGTTGGGACAAGCCACGGGCACTTTGACACACAAGACTCACCATGGCCTGGACTCGGGGGAAGCCACCACCTTCCCCCATATAGTATTCTCTACGTTACTTCGCAGAGGCTACATCCAAATGGCTCTTTTTCCCGGGACTCCCAAGTTGGAGTCTCGAAATTGTCCCAAAATTGTCCTGGTTGAAGTCCCGGGACTTTGGGAGCTCATATCTCCCGACTACCAAGTCTGATCAAGACAAAGTCTAAACCAAAGTTATAGCTCTCTTCGAGAGCTTTCCAACGCCATGTCGCACTCCCGATTCGGATGTCGAGAAGAGGTCGATTCCCGACTTTTAGTGGTCGGGAGTCAAAGTGCCAGTTTGACTCCCGGCCCTTCTTTTGCCCATAACTTGGGCTGAAGATGTTCAAATGACCAATGCAAGGCCATTTTGGACATCTACACTTCAAGACCTTTCCAATGACACCAAAAACACTGCAATGTGAGGTGTTTTGGTCTCTGTTGTCGAACTCTAAACATTCGGGAGTCCCGGAGGACTCCAAATCCCCAACTTTGGGAGTGGGAGTTTCATCCTCCCACTTCACCCAAAGTGGGGTTGCGACAGGCCAAGCCCACCAAGGAGAAGGAAAAAGAAAAGGAGGTAGCCATTCATCGAAAAATCGCACCACTAGAAGCACTTGTCAACTAGGAAGGCTAGAAGCTTTCCCTTTTGAAGGGAATGTATGTAGTTAGATTACTAACATCAATCCAGGCAATTTGGTTGAAGGGCAGCCGATTCACCTATGTGGAGAAGAAATTGATGAGTTATGTAGTGTTGAAAAACAAGGGGTGAAGGTGAATTGGTCAGTTGTAGTCTTCAACAACCTATACAATAGGTT
>Ga0116228_10004055_pt1 | contig 12937 bp, 8 predicted proteins | sample S1TSphfallax_2_FD_89694 | JGI IMG/M metagenome (GOLD analysis project Ga0116228, IMG submission 89694) | Host-associated microbial communities from peat moss isolated from Minnesota, USA - S1T2_Fc - Sphagnum fallax MG | ecosystem: Host-associated > Plants > Peat moss > Unclassified | place: USA... | reverse complement strand
CGGAAACACCCTTGGTGTTGGGACAAGCCACGGGCAACACGGACTCACTTGATTCACCACAATTCAGACTTGGGGGAAGCCACCACCTTCCCCCATATAGTATTCTCTACATTGCTTCACCGCTTATGCTGCAAATGTCTGAAAATGGCTCATGTGAGGCCATTTTCGACATCTACACTTCAAGACCTTTCCAACGGTATTAAAAACACTTCAAGGCGAGGTGTTTTGACCTTTGCAATTGAGCTCTAAAGTTGCGGGAGTCCTAGAGGACTCCAAGTTCCCACTTTTGGGAGTGCGAGTCTCATCTTCGCACTTGCCTCAAAGTGGGGTTGCGACACCATGTGATTTCACATGCATGATAAAGTGACAAAAACTTTTCACATGATTTTTCACATAAATTATCATGTGAAATTCAATGCACACTAATCTTTTCATGTAACTTTTCACATAAATTATCATTTAAAATTCAATGCACACTAATCTTTTCACGTAACTTTTCACATAAATTATCATTTAAAATTCAATGCACACTAATTTTTTCACATAACTTTTCACATAAATTATCATTTAAAATTTAATGTACATTAATGTGCCAAAGATTTTTCACATGACTTTTCATGTAAATTATCATGTGAAATTCAATGCACATTAATGTGCTAAAGATTTCACATAAATTATCAAATGAAAGTCAATGCATAATAATGTGCTAAAAACTTTTCACGTAAATTATCAAGTGAAAGTCAATGCATAGTAATGTGCTAAAGACTTTTCACGTAAATTATCATATGAAAGTCAATGCACATTAATGTGCCAAAGACTTTTCACATGACTTTTCACATGACTTACCATGTGACAGCCAAAAATTACAACCAAATCATAATTAAACTACGAAATCCTATTAATAAGTAAATCACCAAACTTAATCGTTAAATAATTACATAGGTAATAATCTAACTACATCAAATTGCACACCCCCTTGTTCATTTCATAGGCTATGTGAAGGAAACCCAAATCATATTTTAAAGATGAGTTCTCGTCCATGATATGGGTTTTATAAAATATTTTAGCAACCATATGTTTTTGAAAGTGGTATAAAAGTCTAAGTGTCAAATTGTGTAGTGTTATTTAAGTATTAACCAATAAATACTAAATTGACCAATGGGTTGGGAAATGAGTTTAGCAACTAGATGAATGAAATGTGGCAAATTCAATTGGAGTTTGTTACTGAATAATAAAAAATCAAGGAAATAATAAGCATAAATATTTGTTAAGGTAGGATTAAACCTCTTACAATATTCCCAAATGGCCTTTTTGAACAAGGTTTAAATGATAGCAAGTGTCAATTCCAAAAATCAAAGTTCATAACAAGGTTTTCTTATTTGTGGTATACATTGTAGCTTCAATTAGTGTTGGTAGGTTTTTGGATTTAGGTAGGTTCAAGTGTAGGTTGTAGGTCAAGCTTTAGGATCTTTGGATCAAAGGTTTTAATTTTTCTTGGATTTGTCCTTGGAACCTAACTTGGAATCCAAACAAAATCCCTTCCAAAATCCATATTTGCAACAATACAACATTTGTAGTAATTTGAAAATAGATTCAAACTATATGGAATTGAAAACAAAAAATAGGAAACAAAATACAATTGTAGTATCATGTTCTTTTCCATCAAAACTCTTTTCTCACTCCTATCATAAGCTTCTTTTCATCCTTGAAACTAGATTCAGTGTCCTAATGATCACAACTCATAACTTCTTTCATTAAGTCGTTAATGATTTCTCACCAAGAACATGAATTCAAACTTTTAATTAGTCCTAATTGCTTAGCCCTATGTTGCCACATTGTCTTACAATGACACTACCTCTTTGTCCATTCCATCCAATAGTGATAATATATTTCTATCCACTTTGTCTAATGGTGATAGAACAATTATACCCTTAACAATATTTGCAATGAAAGTTTGCATGAATGAAATCCTTGGATGTATTTGTGATAAGAATGCATGTGAGGGCATAAGGAAAAAGGAAATAACCTTGCCCCCAAGCACAAAGTTCATTGACAAGTAGAAAATTCTTTAAATTCACACTTGGCATGCACCACCCATAATGTCTTTTCCTCCCTCCTTCCTTCCCTTGGCCCTCCTTTGTTTGTGTCCAAACCCCCACTTTGAACATGTTGTGATTATCATTATCATTTTGACATGTCATCAGTTCATTGAACTATAATTTGCAATCAACCCAAAAATAAAATAAAATAAAAATTGATTGGAATCATAGGTTTAGTGTGATAGTGTTTTGAACTTGTTCTTAGTTTAATCCAATTTTTAAAAATAAATTGAATAATAATGATAAATTACTAATTTTTAATTCAATGTTTTCACATTAATTAATATTTTTGGTCATCTCAATGATTTTAAACAACTACCATGTCAACTAATAGCTTTAGTCATTTTAATCATTTTTAGTCATTTAAGTCAAAATAAACTTAGTCAAATTTGTGTCAAAATAATATTTTTAGATGTTGTGCATGGATGTAATTTGCATGGGTTTCATGATCTTCTATGGGAAGCATGTATAGACTTTGTTGTTTATGATGTTGTATGTCTTGATTTCACTAAACTATAACATTGAAGTTACCCATTGTTTGTTGGAGGAAAGGGGTGAATAGGAAGATAATATAGTACATTAACTTTTTCAAAGGTTTAAAAAACATCAAGATGCCAGTATCTTGTATGATAATGAACACTTCACACATGTTTGGAAACTCCCACGCAAGACCAATGGTTAGCCTTCATGGCTATGCATGAGTTGTGAATAATCCCATGTCACATAGGGGCATTTATTTACATGAAATGTTTGGAATGATATGGGAGGCAATTTTTCACATATTGTTCAGAATTGTTTTGCATCATTGTTGTTCTGTACTTGGATAGGGATTCCATATTGTCAACACAATATAAACATTTGACAAGACTTCTTACATGACAATATTATGAACCACAACTATGACACTTGAATAATAATGGAAAAGATATATTTTCAAATGCAAAAAGATGAAGCAATCTATTCAACTCCATGTACATAATAAATGATGAATTTTCATGAACAAAAACCCAACAAATTTTCAACCCTTCTACAATCTGCAACTTTTGTTACAAATGTGTGTGATGTTTGACAAATCCATTCAAGATTAAACTCAAGCATGAACAATCCCAACAAATAAATCAATGAGGCAAAAATTTAGGAGGTTGAACCCAATGTTGTATGCTTTTTGTTTTCAAAAGGAACTTTTGATCTCGGTTCAATTTTTATTTTATTTTTAATGGAATTTTTAAAAACTAGCTATTTTGCTTCCTAAAACTTCCAATTCTTGTCATTTTCACACAAAAATTTAAAACCAATCCAATTTAAGACAAGGTTTAGTTCCATTTCTACTATTCACAATTCAACAACTTTTTCTTTTGGTAATATTAGTTTGTTCAACTAGCATACATAGTTCAAGATAAAAATTATGTATTATTAATCATGACCAATTGAATGCAATAACTTGATTAAAATGTAGGGCCAAGCTTTTAATTATTTTTTTAAATTATGTACCTAGAAAACCTAAACTTGTTTAGGATGGGATAACACACTTGGTTCAAGTTCCAATCCAATTTGAAATTGATTTTTGTAGTTTATTAACATTTCAAAATCTAAATACATGCATAATGATATGTTAAACCATAAAACAAGAATAATAAACTAGTGATAGAATATTAGTATTTATCAAATACATATATTGAATTTTTGTGACAAGCACCAAACTTGGGACCAAATTCAAGAACAAATTCAAGGAATTTTCAATTTTGATGGAAAATTAATGTGACACCTTGTTGACTTTTTAAAATCATTTTCCTATGAAGTTTTGCATTTTGACAATTTTTTTGACAAAATGGGGGTTTTTATGTTGAGTGATATGATTTTATTGATAACTCTACTAGGTAGTTATGTTCTTAAAAGACATTACACTTGTTTTTACATGATTTGGGCATGATCTTTGGCCAATTTAGCAAGAGTCATTTAAGGGACTTGTGACGGGTGCATAATAACAATTGTAACATGATTTTAATTAATATATCCTTCATGTAGTGGATTGTATTGGCCATAAAATGAAAAGATTTTGTTTAAGCCCTAAAATATTAGCCCTTGGGAGGTAATTTTTATATAAAAATTAAAGCCCTAAATATATTTTTTCATGGATTTAAACACATATTTAGAGATACAAGAAATGCATTCTTGAATTTGAAAAACATAGAATAGGAAAAAATTGTAAAAACCTCATAACATTTGATAAAATAGTGAAAGCACACTATAGTGGTCAAAATTTGTTGTCACAAATATCACTTTTTGAAACTACATGTTTTTGAACTTTTATCAAGCTAATATTAAAAAGGTTTTTTGCAAATGGTACTTGCAGTAACGTAGTTCAAAATCCAAAGAAGAAGATTGTTAAAAAAAAAAATTGAAATTGATATTAAATGATTTTAAAAATATATTAATAAAAAAATTGTGATTGTCACGATATACTACAAAGTGCAAATATACTTCCTTAAACCATTCAAATGATTATCAAACTTGATGAAATATTCAATCATATATTACATATGACTTCATTGTCCCATTTCAATTCTATATGGAAAGTTTCATTCATATGAAAAGCCTCTAGATGAGGTTTAATTTCATTCAAATAAACATAAATGTGTGAATACACAAAAGTTTGTTGAAAAAACACTATCATTTGAAAAATAACAAGAGTTATGTTAAAGGCCTTGTGTCAAAAATCCATTTTATGTGTTTATCAAAATGTTAAATGAAATGAAAGAAAATTTTCCCCCAAAAAAATACAAAATGTACCAAAAAAAATACATTTTCTTGCCCAAAATGTAAAATTGTAGTGTGCTTTCACCGAAAAATGTGACCAATTAGAAGGAGAAATCTTGTATTTTGCAACGATCAATTTTGCAATTACATGTGACAATGTGCCATTTGTGACTATTCTTACAAGTATTAACTACCTTTGATATTTTTATGACTATTGACTTGCAACTACATTACAATTATTGAAGGTTTCATCCTTCCATGTGGATGATTTTAATATGTATTTTCATCCAAGACCATGGTGCTAAATCCCATTATTCACATTAATTACAACCTAAAAATTAATTGGAAGAATATATTAAGGGTATATTATAGGTACATTTCTAAAGGTGTATTTGAAGTTATATTTCAAATATATTAATGGTTTATTTATGAATAGGGTTTAGAAATTTTAAAAAACTTAATGTTACTATTTTGTTAAAGTTATAATGTATATTAAAATTGTGTAAATGTACTAAGGGTATATTAAAGTTATTACTATTTTATTAAAAGTATAATCATGTTAAACTAAAAATGTCAAATAGTAACCATACTTTAGCCAAGTTTTCATCAAGGTTTAACAAAAAATTAATTTAACTTCACCCAAATTTTTGTTTATAAAAGATTTAGCCAATATTTAACCAAGTTTTAATTTAACTAAAATGTAACAAAAATTTAATTAAAGTTTAGACAAGTTTTTGTTTCTCCAAGGTTTTGCCAAGGTTTAACCAAATTTTAGCCAAATTTTTGTTAAGTTTTACTAAATTTTTGTTTTGCCAAAGTTTAACTAAGATTTCACCAAGTTTTAATTTTGCAAAAATTTAAGCAAGGTTTTAGCCAAATTTTGATTTTGCCATGGTTTAACCAATGTTTTGCCAAGTTTTGACCAAATTTTATTTTATTCAATGTTTTTGCAAAGTTTTAGCTAAGTTTTAGTTTTGTCAATGTCTAACTAAGGTTTAACAAAAAAAATTGTTAATGTTTGGCTAAGGTTTAACCAAGTTTTAGTCTTGTCAAAATGTAACAAAGGTTTGACCAATTTTTATTGAAAGTTTAGCCAAGGTTTTTTCCAAGGTTTAGCCTAATTCCAATGTGGCATATTGGGTCTAAGCATAAATACCATGTGGGCCTAACCTAGGTGCAATGTAAATTACTTTAGTTAATATACAAGCTTAATTAATATGTAGTTAATTAAGTTAAAAGGTAGTAGGTTAAGTTTGGTAAAAAATTTATAGGTGATACCTAAGTTAATAGGCTAGGCTAAATATTAGTAGCACCTTAAGTTAATTACATATATATGTATATATGTTAATTAAGTAAATAGATAGGTTTAGAGTAAGTAGGTAGGTATGTAGGTAAGGCTTAGGTGATTATTTTAGGAGAATCTTATTTTAATTTGGGATTAAAAAGTTTATTGTACACATTTAATTATATAGTTTACAAGATTGAAATGGAGGACAAAAAATATGGGATAAATTTTATAGTTAAAACCTAATTACAAAAAATGTATAACTATAAAATTTATCCCATATTTTTTGTCCTCCATTTCAATCTTGTAAATTATATGAAGACATGCACTTGAAACTTTAAAAAAACACAAATAATTTTTTTAATGAACTTTCATTTGGGATGAACCAATAAAAAAAGCTTTAATCATATACTAAATTTAATTTTTTGAAAAAAAACTTAACTACTTATTCCTAATGATGCACCCCCAAGCTCTTTGATGGACTCAACTACAAGTCCAAAGGTGAAAACAATGGAAGGAGAAGGAGTTGGGGCGTGCTCATTGGCTCGCAGCACTTCGGGGGTAGAAGGGTGTGCTGAAGCTTCAATATAGGGACTAGGAAGATTGACAAGCAATTCAATTACTCACATGGACCTACACAAACCAAACAACAAGTTGGTTAATGCGTAGCTAGAACACTTTTGGTGTTCGAATGAGCCATGAACAAACATGGACTAACAAGACTCACCATGGCCTAGACTTGGGGGAAGCCACCACCTTCCCCCTTATAATATTCTTTGTGCCTGGCCACAAGATCAGCATCCAAATGTCATTTTGTCCCCAAAGTCTTGAAATTCCCAAAATTCCCAAAATTGGGACTCCCATAACCTTGGAGTCCCATAACTTTGTGTGCAGACCTCCGATTGAGGTGAGGTTTAAAGTGAAGTTGTAACCCTCGTTGAGAGCTTTCCAATGGTATGTGGCACGTCACCTTCATGCAAGGAGTCCAAGGCGATTCCCTTCTTTTGGCCATAACTTATGTTTTAAGTACCCAAATGGATCATGCGAGCCCATTTTAGAGATCTATGTTCCAAGATCGTTCTAATGATATGAGGAACTTTTCAATCTGATGGGTTTTGACCCTTGCAATTGTGCTATGAAAATTCGAAAGTCCATCAGGACTCCCATTCCCAAAATGGGAGCTCACTTGGGAGTGTGGGGGTTCATTCCCTCGCACTTTCCCACACTCCCAGGAACATGAAATGTGACTCCCAAGTTTCACTCCTGGCCCGCACCTTCATAAGCCTTTGTCTTGGTTGTGAGCCCAAGGTTAGGGTTGCGATAATTAAGGTTATCAAAACTAATGTGACATGACCATTTTGCATTGGGCATTACATTGGCGTTTGTCCTAACATGTCTGTCGTGTTTGTCAAGATGAACATAGGAAAATCCTTCACATTCTAGCCACCTTCATTATGATTAGTGATTGAAAACAAATTTTAGTCACAAGTTTGCAACGATAGAAAATTTTTAGTCACCATATTTTTGGTGTGTCATTATGGCCTTGCCATTTACATGAAAGAATATCTTAAGGGAAAAAAAAGAATTATGGAAATTCCAATATTTCACCATGCAAAAATATAATCTTCAAAAAAGATCTTTTAGAAGAAAACCAAACTCCTTCAAAATATCACAACTTTATCACTAATCCCAAGTTTCAACACAAGCCAAAATATCATCTTTCAAAAGTCCTCATATAAAAATAGACCTACTACATTGGGGCCAAAATCCGTTAAGTTACTATACTCTATAATGAATATAAACACAATATCTTTGTCTTGGTAGATAATGCCAAAAAAGAGCAAAAATCAAAACAAAAATATACAAAGTGAATGCCTCGAGTAAAGGTTACACTAAGAAATGTTGCTTTGAATGAATTTTTATTGATTATTTTTCATTATTTAATGTTTATCAATTATGAAAGCATTTATCAAAACAAATTAACAATGATAAGTCCAATCATACATAATTTTTAAAAAATTAAAATAGATGGGGAGTACTTGTGTAAAATTGTAAATGATCATTGTATCTTATGTTTACAAGATACCCATCATCATTATAGAGCATACATCCCGACACAAATTTCAAATGTGTAAAGAGGATGGATTCACAAATCTCAAATTTGATTACACATGACAACATGATTTGCTTACAAAATTGGGTTTTATAAAATCCATAAGTTCAAAACATGTCATTTTCAAAAGATTATGCAAATTACACCATATTCCATATCTAGATACTACAAATTGTCTATGGCTATTTTTGATAACACTCTTTAGGTGCAATCCAATGGGACATTTGCTAGCTTGCCCATTGAATATGCTTCAAACCTCAAAGTTGTGGCATATCGAGGGGAATTTGAAGTTCCCAACTTGCTATAAACAAAAACAATTATGGGGTAACCCACTAACACATTTTTTTTGCATTGGTGGCATCTTGCTCCTTTGCAAACCCACACAATGATGGTGTCACCTCTTACAAGCGCCTAGCTTCACCCCAATTGCACATGCCATCTAGTTCGTTTGGCGAAAAATGCAACATAATGTTATCCTTGGACAAGTCATTGTGTAAAATTCCACAATGATGTACTACATTCATAATGCCCTTGCCAACTTCACATGATTTTGTTTAAAGGTGACAAGTCATATTCGCCTTTCCATACTTGGCCCCTTGCCATAATAAGGTACAACTATTCGTAATGGGGGAATACTTCATGTTGTAATCCAACATTTCTTGAAGAGTTCTTTCATTCCACCACAATGTGTATGCCTCCATGGTCTTTGTGTGGATGGCAAAGAATTTGACGACTCTTGGATGTTCGCACAGGCATGCCAAGGCTTCCACTGATCATTGTTTACATACTTCTCACTTATCATTCATCTTCAGTGTCTTCCCTGCCAACTCAATCATGCTTGGGATGTGATTGAATCTTTTGATTCACACCTTGCACACCATTGTAATGAAAAGACTTTGACATGCTAGTAGTTAGAAGAAAAGAATAGATAAGAAAGGTAGGACAAGTCAGCTACTTAAGTAAATCAACAAGCTATTGTAGGTTGCAATGTTGTAATTACTCAACTTGATAAAGATGAGTTCTACAGCAAGTTGATTTGTCATGTCAAGTTGATTTATAAAAACGGTTAGACAATTATAATCACTTATGTATTATTTAAAGCAAGAATAATAAAAAAGTAAAAGGGTTATTCTATTGAACATTTGATTGTGTTTGGGAGTATTTTCTATCTATTTAGGTGCTTGTGAAAGGACTTATAAAGGATACTAGGGAAGAGTAGAGGTTTGTATGCAAGGAAAGTTATCAAAATATGAAGAATAGTGAAGACGAATTCAATGTAGCATTTTTGTTCTTCCTCATTATCACTTTGTATGTTGAGATTAATTGTTGAAGTCAATCTTAGTTAAATATGTGGTATTTACACTAATGGAGTAGACAAAAACCCAGCAATGATCTATGGCAATGATGAATAACAAAATATTTATTAATTCTTTGCAGAAATTATCGCTAACATTTGGTGACCATGTTGGGGAATTAAAAAAATTCAATATGAAAACTTTCTTGAGTATTCAAACAGATGAGGAAAGTATGGAACAAGAGAAAGTGGAAGCAGATGAAATAGACTTAGGATTTTGTTTAATTCATGTGTTTATTGTGTTTTTGCCATGTGAATTTTCGGATATAATAAGAATATATAGACTTTAAAAAAAGATAATCAAAGTAGAAAATTGATCGAATTGGGAGTGGAATATATGGTAGCATACCCAAATTTGTTCACCAATATGAGCATGACATGACTAAATCTATTATATTTTTAAATTATTACCACCATGTGCATGAAGGATAGTATGAGTGTCGGTAGATCAAATGATTACTATCAGAAGATAAAAGGAATGGTTAAAAGAAACAATATTAGTTGAAGAGGGAAAAACAAGGTTAAAACAACATAATAATTATGGGTAGACTTTGGTAAATTACTTATACATGCTAAGAAATAAACTAGAATGTAATGAATGGAACTATTTTGTGGAAAAATTTAAACAATTATCAGAGAATGTTCAAGAATTAATATTAAGGAAACTATATGGGGAATTGAAATATGGTGTATTCAATATAAAACATTGACAATTGACACTTCAAAATTAACTAAGTACAGGAGGTGGATACCAATGATGGTATGCTTACTTACTTTAATACCAATCAAGAAAATCATAACAATTCAACACAATATTCATTTTTTTGATATAAAAAGTCTACAAGACCAAACATCAATGCTTTAATAGAAAAATGAATGCTTTGTGATTTATTATGGGCTTTTAGATGCCCTAATTCTAAATATGTGTTGAGATTGAAAGGCAATGAAAAGTACCATTATGAAGAAATAGTGTCAAAAGAATTTTGGTTGGAATTATTGATATTGGATCCACATGAGAAAAAACTAAGTTGAAAATAGTAGAAGAAATGGTTGTAAAGGAGAAACAGAAAAGTATGTTCAAAGCTTATGATGGATAAAGATAGAGAATGATAATAACAAAATAGATTGAAAGATTAGAGAAGACATAATCGGGAGGAAATTAAAGAAATAACTACATTAAAATTCAACAAATAAACAAATCCATTAATAATGGAAAGCATTTAAAACCATCTTTAATCCAACGAATACTTATCAAATACTAGAACCTCTAGAGGAAGAACCTATAGTGTCAACATCTCAAGCAACTATTGAAGAAATTAGATAATATATTCAATCTGGTTCACTAACTACAAAAATGAAGAGCTATCAATTGCAATTAATATACCTAAACTGAGTACACCAGAATCAACTTTCAATCTATTTGGAATTCTAGATTGGGTGGCAAAAGAAGGATGGTCATCAATATCCAAGTGTAAAATTAATGACAACTTAGTAGCAAAAGCCAATAGCAACAACGACAAGGTAATAGAGTGAAATTTATTCAAGCTATTCATTCAAAGTAATAATTTGGTTATAATAAATATCAACCAAATGTGTAGACAACATTGACAAAGTCGACTAGCATACCAACTATGAACGTACTCGTTAATGTTTAAAAGGTCCAATTACCAAACTATCATGATAATGACAATCCATTATTACACATTTGATAACTAACCAAAATATGTGTAACTAATGGTGAAGACATAGTTGTTCATAAGATAAAATATTTTCCCAATTCTTTAAAAAAAAAAGTTGCTAATTAGTTTATTGAATATGAAATTGCACATCTAGAAGCAACATGGAATCAAATATAGTGAGCATTCATTACACAATTTAGTGAAATTCCAAGTGAAGGGCAAGTTGTTGTAGCTTCACGATATGCCAAACAAAAGAAATATGAATCAATGGAGGACTACTATGATCGATTCCTACAATTATGTGTAGTTATTCCACAACAACCTAATGATATTTATTTTTGTGAAGCATTTAGAAAAGGATTACAGACCAAAGTAAAAATGGCTATCATTAGTATGTTGCGAAGAATATTGGTAGAAGTATCAGAATCTACAATAACTATGGAAAACAAATTACCAATGAAGTAGAAAAATATAACAAGATATCATCAAGCTAATCCGAACAATGAAGAATTATATGAAGAAGATGAAGGTCATCATAAAACCAAAAAGAAGGATACTAAAGTACAATTTGACACTATCAAAAAGGTGTTTATTGCTAGAACTATTATAATGGACACTTCAACAAAGAATGTAAATTCTTAGATAAATTATGTTAAATATGTAAAAGCAATGAACATAATATAGATCATTGCCTAAGTAAAACAATAAGTGGAAGATGTCCATCAAGGGAAATTGTACCAATACACATAATGTTAACTAAAGTACCAATAATTCAAGAACAACAACAAAGTTATGAAGCACCACCATAGCAAAATCAATATAGTAATCAACAATACAATGGAAAAATTTGGCATGGACAACATAATTTTTTAAATCACTATAATCAATGTGGTTATAACCAAAATAATGGATTCAAATAAATAAGCATAAAATGTTTTTATTGTCATAAAGGACATGTAAAGAAGGATTGTCCTATTTGGAAGAAAGTTATGGAGGAAGAAGAAAAAAAGTCCAAACCAAAGGTTGGAGTGAATTTTGCTATGATCAACTAGGACCAACCAATATTGGATGTTTTTGTGACCACAAAAGGTTAGAAGGCTTGTATGCTTGAGGAAGAAATTCAAGAGAAAAAATTAAATCCTACAAAAGGATGGCAAACTAAATGGGGACAAGAAAAAAATGTTCTTGAAGATGCAATAAGAGAACTATAATCCATACAAGAGTTTGAGGACAAATCGTTAGCGTTATCGAAATGTAATAACTTGGAACTCGCCAAGTTATAGCCATATGGGTTGAAGAGAAATGCATTGTTAGAAAAACATTTGCCCCCTGAGGTGATTCGCATGGTGGAAGTTGGTCATGAGAGATGACTAAAAAAAGAGGTCATCTAACACTACTAGAGATTTTGGGTTTTGCAAATGTCGCATGCAACTAAAATTCAGTTGCATGTGACACATGCAACTGCAAATTTGTGTAGTTGCATAGGACATGCAGTTGCATGCGACATTACGTATGCAACATGTATATCGGTGTTAGTATACATGTTCATACATACATACCAATCCAATGTAGTTGCACCTTATGTGCAACTTTCCTTGCAACTACATACAACTAATCAAAATATGACACATGTTTAAAAATTAGACAACT
>Ga0116228_10004054_pt1 | contig 12941 bp, 7 predicted proteins | sample S1TSphfallax_2_FD_89694 | JGI IMG/M metagenome (GOLD analysis project Ga0116228, IMG submission 89694) | Host-associated microbial communities from peat moss isolated from Minnesota, USA - S1T2_Fc - Sphagnum fallax MG | ecosystem: Host-associated > Plants > Peat moss > Unclassified | place: USA... | reverse complement strand
GATGGAGGGGGGGGGGAGGTGGTGAGGAAGTAAAAAAACCATCAATTTTGATGGTTCTTGCGTTTCATCCTGTCTTTCTGTTTTCCTGAGCGCCTGCACTGCTGCTCCATAGATTTTCACTGCTCCTACCTGTACAGCTACTATAAATGTTCTCGAACCTTGTGCATTAAGTGCTGAGATTCAGCAATTCGTACTGAGTTTCAGCATTTCAAACTGACATTTAATAAAATTTCCTTACTTTATGTATACCACTAAAAGAGGGGTTAGGAGGGGGGGTGAAAGGAGGCCCAAAGACAGGGTGACTTTATGGATATCTCTATCGTATACCAATTTGTGTATATTTTCTAAACTAATACTATAACCCTTGTGATCCGTATCCAAACAAGGTTAAGATTTAAGAAGTGATCACAAGGTGCCTCACACACAACCAGCCCTTTGGTTAGAGACATCGTGTCAATGTGATGCACTAAAAAATGGGCGAAAAGTTTGATATCCTTAGATTCTAGGGTCATGTGGAGTTCACTATAGAAACATTCCTGGCATAACTGAAGTATATACTTGGGCTTCACTTTGCTAACTATCATTTGTTTCCAATTTGATACATGTTGAATATTTATAAGCTTTATGAATGTCATTTAGGGCAGAACCATTATGCAACCACCCACCTTATTATTATTATTAGAACTTGCCATGAAGGGTAAAGTCATCACATGGTAAGTTGCTTGATTCAAATACTGATGTTTTGGTTCACTATTCCAATTGTGTTGGGAATCATTATGGAGTATAGTACCTTCAAGTTATTTTGCCGCTAGAAACTAGGTGAGATGGTTCATCCTAATAATTTGGTTGTAAAAAATTCATATTCATCTTTTGACAATTTGTTTTCTCTGCCACCTCCTCAAATGTGCACCCAGCCCCAAGCAACTTTGTCACCAATCCATAATCCACAATATTAAATATTAAATAGTTATTGCACCCATCATATGCAAAAATTCATGGAATGTTTTCAAAAGTGACAATGTGATTGAAATCATTCAAATACACATGTCACAACTAGTTTTTTTTTTGGTTTAAAATTTTGCACAAATGTGGAAAGTAATTATGGTAAGGGAACACTTGACTTTTTTTTGACAAAAAAGTCATTAGATTTGCAAAAACTTGAAAAGCATGGTGGAACATTTTCCCATTGGGTTTGGTTTGTTAATAAGTTTTTACATGTTTAGATAGGTTCCTAGAACATTCCATCATTTAATGTGAGACCCCTTTTAGCTTTCTCATAACCAATGCGATGTTTAAAAAATAAAATAAAATCATGATTTTTGTTTTACACCAACATGATAATGTACATTAAATTTTTATTTTTTTGCTCTAGTTATGACCAATTTATCATACAATATCAATTGTTAATATTAAATTAATAGCAGGGCCATTGTGCATAACACAACTTGTTATAATAATGTTCTTATGTTACTTGAAACTCATTGTCATTATGCTGTAATTGTTTAGAAATTTCGGAGATGTCTTCAATTAACCCTACGGTCATCATCCTAACCTGATCTATTGTGCAGTTTTGTAGCCGACCTAGTTCAAATTTTCTCATCTCATTTGATTGAAGTGGCATTGTGAGTGGAAAAGTTTCACCATGTCAGACTTATTAACATGCATTGATCAAGAATTTATTTTTTGGCATACTGTCACATGCTTGAATTAAACACACAAGAGTGTGGGTGTGTGCCGAAAAATACTCACACATGAAAAGACATTGCATCTGAACTCCAAAACTACTCAAACATTGCATATTTTCATCTCCTGGCACCCTTCTTTCATATTACTCCTCTACCAAAACCAAAATAAACAAGTTCTTGAGCCAACCATACCACGAATTATATCAAGATTGAAAGCAATCTAAATCTTCAATCAAACATAACAATAAGCTGAGGCCCACTTTAGATGAGGGTCCAGGGTCCAATTTATTAGGAACCAATTTAGACCGATTTGAAGCAAATTGAATCCTTGAGTTGGACTATACCTTGGTCCCTAGCCTGATTCTTGGTTCTCCAAATCAGGAGCTCTCCTTTTAACACTGTTTTTTGGTCCAAACCAATTGATTTTCCCTCCAAAAATAGGTGCCATGTAGGTTTAGCCTCAATTTGCCACTTTTTAGTCTTGGACCCTCGTGTGAAGGCCTTGTTTAAAGCCTTCAACCAAAAAGATTGCTTGAATTCATTAGTCCCTGGACCTTTGTCTAAAGTCACCCTTAGACTATTTAGCATAAACTATTTGTTTGTAATACTACCTGATATATGACCCACAAAAATTGAAGCACCTTGTGGATTGTTAATTATGAAAGATTTAAGCACAAGGGGTTAGGACTTTTAAGAGAAAAACTCCCCACTATAAGCTTTGACAAAGGAACAAATTGATTGGGTAGTTCAATACAAAGTAACAATGGTTACCACCAGTTGCATTTACTTTTGCTATGTTTGCCATCTTGAGCTAGTTGGTCTCAAACATGATATGATTGCCCATCAGCGGCATTTGTTTCTTTCAATTTTGTGATGTAGTCGAAACAATGATCATCCGTTGGAAGAATGGTAGATTGAGCTAATTTTTGGTCTTCATAGCAAGGTGAGTACATCATGTTCATCTTATTTGCTGTGCCAATGTGATGTCGATGCTTTGGGTGACTGGTTGGATAGCTCTCACTGTGTGTGATCTTTGGAAGTTTTTTGTGAAGGAGTACTGAATATTTGGTGGGCAGAGTGGAGTAAGTGTAAATTGTGGAAAATGTGGGGAAATATGAACTTTGGAAGAGCTTGGTCTAGATCGCACACATGAGACAAGGGTGATGCATTGCTTGGCTGTATAAGTGAGTAACACTGGGAAGTGGGGTTGTTGCTTGTCAATAATATGTGCAGGCCTTCCACCCATCCCTTTCTTTTTGGTTACAGCCTCATGAAATTCTGGACTGGCCAGATTCTCTGCTATTTGATGTGCATATGATTGGATAGGGAATTCAAGCTGAAGCTGTAATGTTTCCTTCCTCCTTGTAGTACTTAAGTTGTTTCAAATTCACATATCTTCACCGTCAATGATTTGATAGGCCTAAAATCTGCCACAGACTTTTGTGCAGTGACAGAATTTTGTGCAGTTACAAACTTTTTCCCTAATGCCATTGCTGCATTCCACTTGAATAAGTAACTCTGCAAACCTTCAAGCAGCTGACCCAAAGTCTATATTATGGCTTTGCAGCAGTGAGAAAGTTGCATATCCAGCTTTTTGAGACCATAATTTCAGCACCACCTCACTCTGAGGTTGTTGATGTAAATGCCCAATCAAGCAAGCAGGAGTTTTGGTATTGATATTTGCAGTATTGGGGAAGATATATTTCACTGGTTTTGTAGGGTTTAAATGTCTGTAGGTCTCAAAGCTGACCTAATTTTCTGAACTGTTTGGTATCCTTTCTTCAGACAAACCAGACCCCAGTTTTAATTGTTTTTCCTTCTTTTGGGACTTGTCTTAAATTGCACACAAGATGTGTCTTATCATGTGTGTTTGTGTCTATATCTTCTCGAATACATAGGCCAGAGATTATGAAAGGCGAGCCCTGAATGTGAATGCTGAGACCAGGAGGAAAGTGGAGATGTTGATGTGAGACCTGCCATTTTGATGTGAGACTGCATTTAGGGTTTTCAACATGGGAAGGAGAGCAAGCTGGAAGTTACCCTTAAGTAGTAACTGCACTGCCCAATCATGGAGCAATAAAGATGTGCATTGTTAGCAGGAAGTATAGCTGTTTTTTTCAAATTTTTGTTGATGCCTTAGTTTGTAGACCTCTGAGCTCTCTATACCTTCAGCTTAGATGCTTGCTCGGACAGGGACAAACGATTTAATGAATTGAAGCTTACCTTCCCAATCTTGTTGCAGCTTGGATGAGGACACCTAAATTGACCTAATTTTTATTACCTATGTCTCTTGACTGGTAGCCAAGATCATAACTGAGTCTTTCCATTGCTTCTAGAAATTTGGCAGAAACTCAGGAGACAAGGTTTTGTGTTGCCTGGGTTTGCCTAAAAATTTGGGTGGGTTAATGTATACACACCCACCATTTGGAGCTGGTGAAATATGTGGGTAGCTAGCTAGTCATGGCAGCTTGTCAAGTGTTGCTATTCATGATGAAGCTGATGGTCTGAAACTTTGTGAGTGGCTCTCATAAGGTTATATAACTGCACTCATTGTCAATGTCAAATTTCTTGTTCTGGAGATTTTGAGCTGCTGCAATTACTTCACAGGTATGCCTTTGTTTGCAGCTCTGGGCCCCTGGGATGAGAAGGAGACATCAAGAAGCCAAACAGTTTAGAGAGAAGAGAAAGTGAGAAGAAAACATTACCATGAAGCAATTCCTTACAACGACATCACATTTGTCAAGCCTTGATGAAAAGGCAAGCTTCTGCAGGCCTGTAAACAAAACAACAAATTCTCTTTTAGGTGATTAGGCATTCAAAAATTGAGACTGGGAAGTGTAAGAAATTTCTGGTGGATCAGTTCCTGGCTAGGCTGGTTGTGGAGCCTGGGATTCCATTGTCCCAGGCAAGGCGCAAACTTGACTGCTTTGTTTGCCCACATCACTGGTGGTTGTGATGCTGCTTACAATCCTTACCAAGGTAATGAGGTGAGTGCCTGGACTCTATTGGTAAATTGTAGAGTAAAACATCATTTTGCAAGGCTAGAATTGTGTAGAGCTTTTCTTATGTCCATACTAGGACTTGCATAGTTTTGACCACTTTGGGTGTCCTGGTGCTGAGTGGAGAGACATTAGATTATGTGGAGAGGGTTTGCTCAGCAGATGTATAATATTTGGAACCAAATTCAAAGGGAATGTTTTGAGCAAGCCAGAAGGCAGCTGGGAATATTGCAAAAATGTATGTGGCAAGAGAATCCTTGCAACCAAATACTTTAGAGATCTCTTAATTTGCGTTAGAGGGATGAGGCCCACCTCTTGGTGGTCAATGAATTTTAATCTCAAATTTGTCAACACAGTGCACAGGCAAAATTAGACCAGTGGCACAACCGGATGGGCATATATATGTCTTTGGAGGGCATATGTGGGTTGTGTTAAGGGAATTTTAATGCTCTAGTATTGGCAACAGCAGCTTGTTACAGCCTATACCTACTGGTGTGGCCATAACAGTGCAGTTACTGTGGTTGGGTTCACTAGTGCCAATCCTATACTGAATTTTGAATTTATAGCCAATAATCATGCTAGAACAAGTAGTTTATATGGTGCTAATTGCACTGGAAAATTAAATCTTTTGACCCTGGTTCTGAGCATCATTCAAACACCTCATAATCTGTACAGTCTAGTTTTTGTCAGCTGTGAAACAAAGTGGTGTCCAGTTGAATAAGTTGATGGTGAGTATGTTGTGACCCTTTAATTGCCTTCAAATGAAATATGCTTTACTGAGTAGTATACTGAACTTTAAATCTTGAACTGAGTGCTGTGATGTGGGCTCCAAAAATGTTCGATGGACGCCTGCAGGATTGTTTGATGATAACATGTTGATAGTTTCCCATATGTGCTCGTGTTTCCTTCCTAGACTGTCTTAAGAGCTCACACTTGTTGGAACAAGACAAGAATGCCTTTTGTTTGATGATGACTATGGCTACATGTGTCCTGGGGGTCTATCCAGAGTCTATGGCTTCAAGCCATTTATAACATTAGCTTGTGCAACCTACAAAGCCTAACTACCTCACTCCCTTCCCTTTCTGACCTACATGGATATTGAGAAGGCATGTTAACTTCATCTTTACTATTACTTTTACCTTTACAACCAGGGTTTTCTGTTTTCAATTTCATGAGGTATGTGGACTAGAGATCCTCCACAAGAGGATACAGCCAAATCTGGCTACATGTCAGAGAGAAATTTAAGTAGAATTTTTTTGAAACCTGGCTATCTATTGGTGAGTAGCAAGAACCTGTAGTCCAAAAATGGTGATCTCAACCTTCTTTCTTTTCTTCAAAATGTGATGAATTTGGCAGAAATTGTTCAGAAAATCCATTTTAGAAATTGTAAGCTCTGGTTTTTGGTCACCAATTGGCTAAATTTTGCCAGGAAAAAAAATGTTGTTTACAACCATTTTATAAATATTTGTGAAAAACCTCCACCTCCATTATCTTTTATTTCTTTCTCTCATACCCTTTGAAAACTTCCCTTTCAAAGTGAAGTGAAATACAACCTTTCACATTAAAAAAAAAGTCATAAATAAAAATTAACATCATGAATTAAAAAAAATTAAATGAGCACAAAAGTAAAATTTAAAGATTAATCTAACTTTATTTTTATCTTTAAATGATTTTGGATGTTCTTTTGAAAGAAGATTAAAGATTAATTCACATTTCTCATATATTTTTAAATCATTAAAAATGATAATGTCTTCACCTTCATTCAACTATTTCTCAAACACTTTAGTAACACTATTATTTAACTATAGAATTTCTAAATTGACAATATATATAACCTTGGATTATCCAGAGCTTTTTTTTCTGTACCACAGGGTTCTAGTAATTTAATCTAGTGCTACCAAGGTTGGTGATATAAGAGCAAGCTTACATGAATTGAAATTGTGAGAATGATGTGGTAGGAGTCATAGCAATACAGCAAGACATGTGGCTAGTTACAGAGCAGCTGGCAACCACTCATGAGAAATAAGCTTGACATACTTATGTCAATGTATGCTGTTGACATGAACATCAATGGGGAGATAGTTGATTAACAGAGTGGTGGTCTGCAGTTGTACTATAGCTCGATTTTCATGGAATCCATGAAGAGACCGACCTTTTTTGGTCAAGTGAAGAAAACTAGATTTATAATCATAAAATGTTGTAAAGCTCAACTAATTCAATGATGGTATGTAAGACCAATGTCATGGAGACCGACTTTTCTTTGTCAAGTGAAGAAAACTAGATTCATAGTCATAAAATGTTGTAAAGCTCGAATAATTCAGTGATGGTATGTAAGACCAATGTTCTGCTGTTATTTGAATTCTTAAAATATGTTGATTCTGGTTTTTAAAAAACTATTCCAGAATCAGAGAACTGCCAGTGAACCCAGTCTTTGAAAAGAAACCACTGGTCCCAGTTACGCCGAAAAGCTTAGAGAACCAGCAGTTTTAATGACAGAATTGGTAAAGAACAGGTGGTTTCATATTCCTGTTTCTAATAACCGCCCAACACTGGTACAGACTTATGATCTGATCAAACCCTAGTTGAGTTAAAAGTGGCAAAAAGTTCCGTCTGTAGTGATGAAGGGGGGGGGGGTTGGGGGAAAGATTGCAGACTTTGCTCTTCTCTGTGCCGGTGATTGAACAGCACAAAAAATGCACACATGCAGATCCACTCATCAGAAACCCTGGAAAACTTCACTCGGAAAAAACAAACTACTTACAACATTGAAGGCGAAAGATACAGATTCAAGCAGACTCTGGGTGAACATAGCAGCTGGAGAACAATGTAAATCGTGCAACCGCCATTGCCTTATAAACCCATGCCATACTACCCAGGTCAAACCATGAAGAAAGCTGCAAAATACTTTTTTGTGACATAAATATCTTTACTGTGCACAAGGATCAGTTCTGGCTACACAAATTGTTCTTCCTGCAGTAAAGTCTTCATCATCTAGAATCCAATGGAAACCACAGTTCAGTTTGCATACATGTAACAATAAGAGATGATCTCGCAGAGCTAGGATGAGTGTGATGAACAGCTCTGGATCCCAGCAACTTCTACACAAAGCTCGGAACCCTTTTCTCTACTGCCATGCAAGTTGATCAAACATCCTGCAGGCCATCTCCATCCCAGGAGGTAGGTCTGATCAGGCTGTTGCAAGAAGAAGCCATCCGCGCCAACTTTCCAGTTGCAGTTCATGCAGTTGTTCAGTTGCGAAGAGCTTGACGATGGCAAATTGGGATTCCCCCAGAAGATGAAGGCCCCACCTCGGAAGCGAACAGCCTGCTTTGCCTGAAAGGCGCAATCCCAGTACTGATTGGAAGCTGTATCAAACATGAAACCATACAGCTGAGTGGGTGCGGCGATTGAAGGTGGGGTTGTCTATGGTATCCGAGAAACAAACCATGCTGAGGTTGGTTGAGAATTCATTGATCAGGGAAATAGTCCGGGTCGGCGGCACTTCCGCACGCCCTCAAAGTCTGAGCATCGAGAACAAGCAGACGGTGACACCCAGTGTAACGATCGCCGCATAGTAGTGCTGCAGCTGCAGCTTGTAGCCAGAATTTCTTCGAACTGTAGTCATGTTTTCCGAGAGATGATGATAAGATCTCCACTTGCAGCATGAAACATCTATCTATCAAGCAAGGTAGTTTGTTTTGTCACGCTGAGATCTCCCAAACCATCCATGGCGCTTCATTCCGCCGTCTTGGTATCTTTGGAAGGCGCTAGATGAGTAGGGGTGCAACCATTTGGTTTGAGACTGTTTGGAGTTACTGTGTGGAAGCTATTGATTATTGAACCATTTTTTCAATGAAACTAAATAAAATCTAAACTGAGAACTGTATTGGAATTTGGGGACGTTCTTGGTGTCGTTGGAAAGGCTTCAAGCGAGTCAGATTTAATAGAGTTTATTTCACAAATTTCAGAGCTAAGGATATTGATTTTTTAATGGATTTTGTTGCTGAAAATTCAAACAAATTGCAGAAATTGGGTTTGGAAGGAAAAATCAGTTGAACCCTCAATGTGTTCACACTTGTGCCAACATAAACATAAGAAAGTAGGTTCATTTTTAAAAAAAAGCTCATTCTGGAAACCTCTATGCTTCAGTTGAATTTTGATGAGTTGAATATAAAATCTGAAAAAACTTAATAGAATAATAATAAATAACAAATGGGAATGAAACTAACAGGTTAATATTGTGTTCATTCTTACTTTTACATGAGACGTTAAATATATTTTGATTCTACTATGAAAAATTTCAAAGTCCACTAGTATATTTAGCATGCTATTGACTTAGAATAAAATAGATCTAATATTTAATATACTTGTACTTGAACTTCAATTTATTTTTCACGTTGACTTTTAAAATGTGAATTTGATGAACATATACAAACTTACTTTAAACATGTGGTTTTAAAATATAGTTGTAGCAAAGTCAAAAAAACTTCATATAATTAAACATTAAAATAAATAATATTTAAAATTCAATATAACAACATCTACTTGATGGCCACTTTTCATTTATCTTAAAGGTGATTCTATGATCTACTTTACCATGCTTTTGTCCAATCATTCTTCTATCTTTAAAGAACATACAAGAAAATGTCACCAATGGTAATTCTTCAAACTTTTATTTATCCTTATAGTACCCTCCTATTGTGAAAGAACCTAGGGTTAATCTACTTTTTGTTGTTGGGCACTTGGCAAGGTCTAGGGATAATAACATTGTGAACAGCTTAAAACAAGAGGCCCTATTTGAGGTTGACGTTAATGATCTTGTAATCCAAGAAGCATTGCCAAAGAACTTAAAGAAGTAAGCAAAGTTCTAGAGGTCTCACCAAACACATGGGCTTTCTTTAAAGTGAACAACAATAAACCTATTGATTTGAAGTATAGTTAGATCATGAGATGTTGTGGCCGGACAGGGAATGACTGGAAAAGAAGTCTTTTTAAGTTTTGTAGTGTGAACGTTATATTTGTTTTAGGGTTAGGTGTTGAACTGTCGTCAACTTTTTGCATGTAGATGGCAGGGTTTATCTTTTCATTGTTTGTTAGTGGCTGTGAGTTGGAAGGTTTGTTGCTTGTGTGTTATGTGAAACAGGGTGGCAACTGAAGATGGATGGAGAAGCACGATTCATGGGTGCTAGGAAGACAAGGAGAATGGGAGGTTGGATGAGGATAAAAGATGGGATTTGAAAGAGAAAAAGGCAAGTTGCTAGTTAGAAGAAAAGGCAGTTTTTGGTTGGTAAAAAAGAGCTTGCAGGATAGATAATTGTTGTTTTTTTCTCCATTGTGCCAGTAATTATATGATGACCGGCTCTGTGTTTTGCTTAGAATTAGGATTGATCAAGGGTTGATGCTGAAGGTTGATGATGCTTAAAGGTGGTTTGAGCTATAAAATTAGAGGCATATAGAAAACTGCATCTGTAGGGGTTTGGGAAAACCTTACTTGGATTATCCAGTGGGTAGATCATAATACCTGAGTGGGAGCCAAAAACCTTTTTGTGGGTATCCTTGGGATTGGGCAAAATGTGAGAGAGAAAAATAGGATGGAAGAAATCACAGCTACACCGGTTTCCGTAATTAATGTTAATACCAAATTAATGTTAGTTCCCATTTAATGTTACTAACATTAATGGAGGAATGGGGGATCTTGGGACGAGAAGGCAACTGCACTGCTACAGCTCGCTGTAAGGGTTGCAGACTGCAGAGTGGCGCCAGCTGGCATTGACGTATCTTATATATTAATTCACTTTGTCCATGCGTGCGTCTATCCGACGTGACGCTTCCGCGTTTTAATTCGCCGATAGAACCGGTTTTGAATTCTAGGGTTAGGGTTTTTCTCTCGAGGGAGCAAGGGAGGGAATAAGGGACCGCGAGAGAGAGAGAGCAATCGAGTGCGTCTAGTGGGTGTTTGCGTTCTGACGCTAGGCGCTGCCTGCAATTCGCAAGAGGGAGTCATGTGCCTTCATTACATATATGAGTTCTTTCATAGCGTTGAGTTCTGAGATTTTAATGAAGTTTCCGAAATTCTTCTTTTAATGTTAGAGAGAAAAATATTTTCGAACACTTCTTCTTCAACGATAGTCCCATACCTCTGTTGCTTCCCCAGCTCTTTCTCGCTCTGAAAGCGTTCTCTTCGCCATGTCTGCACCGTCGAACTCTCAATCTTCACGGGATATACAACGTGGAGTAGTACGTTTGTCGGTGTTTTCCCCGTCTCCCATTGTTCGTGCATTTGCTTATCAACGTCAGGCTGCCGATGACGAAAAGGAGCCACCCGAACCATTGGGCCCGAATGGCGCAGCCAATGACGTGATAATTGTTGCGAACAATGACCGCGTCATCGTTGGCGAACAGCTCGCCGACAATCCTCGTGCTCTAGGAAAGAGAAAGCGTCCTATCGCAATCACAACTCAGCAAACTCGCATTAGAGTTGTTGAGTGGATGATCAATGACAACGAAGCGAACAGGGAGAAAGGACTGCACGCACGAACCGTATAGGCGTTCCCCGAGCATTTTCGAGGGACGACATCCGCGACAATCATGAAGTCGTCACGCTGGTGGGAAAAACATGCTACTATTCTGCAGATTCGTGACAATTGTGACAACATGGTATCCTGCAATTTTGCGTAGCCGGGGAAAGCCAAGAAGGTGCTCACAAAAGCTGCCCCTGGTCGAGGACCAAAGTGGGCTCCATGGGTCGACTGGCTGTATCCTCTCATTGTCGACGAATTTGACCGCTATCGCAAAATGGGCGTGAAGTTCAGTCCGAAGCTACTGGTTTGCCTTGCGAAGGACATCCTGGTAGAGATGAATCATCCTGATTTCCCTCCCAACCTACAGCATAAGGGCACCACTATCATTGATCGCATCGATATAAAATGGATTCAGTGTTTTTAGACGGTCAACAATATCGTCGGTCGAGCTCAAACTGGCAAGTTGATGCTGAGCCCTACTCGTCAGCAACATATCGACAAGCAAATCGCATTCCATCTCGGACAGCTTGCGAGAGAATTTCGCGCTGGTACGCTCGATGAGAACCTGGTTGAAAACATCGATGAAACGCATTGCAAGGTCAACTTGGACAACGACAAGACACTAGGATTTCGCGGTGACAATGATGTCAAGTACGCTGATGTAGTATCCGGCGGCATGGGAATGATGCTGATGATTCGGCTAACGGGCGGGCCACATGCAAGAATCTGTAATCCATGTGTCATTTTCCAGAACGCCAGCGAAAGCTATCCTATTCGCGAAGTACCCGATGACGTCCCTGGAGTCTGCTACAGGACGGCCAAGAAGGGTTTCATCACGCAGAAGTTGTGGGCGTAATACCTCCAAGAACCACGTGCTCACTACCGCGGACATGTAGCCGATCGGTCCAAGCAGAGAGTGATATTTGTGGACAACTTCAACAGCCATCACGATGACGGTAATGGGAACATGCACGCAGCATTGGAGTCGAGTAATGCCACTCTTCGCTACTTGGTGGTTACCGCGACCGACAAGATTCAACCGTGCGATTCGTTCGTGATTTCGAAGATCAAGGATGCCTGGATGGAGATCTGGGACGGTTATAAGTTCAAAGCCATCAAGGATGGCCTCTGGCGTGAAGGATCTGGCGCGCTGCAAAATCCCGGAAAATCGTTTTTTGCGCATGGCTACCGAAGCAGTTCGTCGGATAAACGAGCAGTGCGATCAAACCAGCCTGACTTACGCCCGTAAGGCGATGAATCGCTGCGGGCTGTCCCTCGACATCACAGGAGAATGGCATGAAAAACAACTCAATCGCGATCTTCAAATCATCATTGAAAAACATCATCAACATTTCGAAGGTCTTGCTGTATCGGATCTGGATCCGCATGATGACGACGCCCTGTTGCGCGATTAAACCTCAGCAAACTGCCTCCGCCGCGTTTCGCGTGATTAGGCGCTTCATCCTTCGTAACATCACAACAATAAATATTAATGTAAAACTGTAGCAGTTTCATAGCCGTGTGGCAAGCCACTCCATTCGCAATTACATCATTTGGCAACCAAATACATTTTTCTCTTATTAACATTAATTAGGTATCCATTTAAATAATGTTATTAACATTATTTAGATTACGCCTGTATTAATGTTAACGCGCTATTAAGGTTATTAACATTAATAACAGAAAGCGATGTGTAAAAACACTGTTCGCAAATAATGTGAGTAACATTAATTACG
>Ga0116228_10004053_pt1 | contig 12942 bp, 12 predicted proteins | sample S1TSphfallax_2_FD_89694 | JGI IMG/M metagenome (GOLD analysis project Ga0116228, IMG submission 89694) | Host-associated microbial communities from peat moss isolated from Minnesota, USA - S1T2_Fc - Sphagnum fallax MG | ecosystem: Host-associated > Plants > Peat moss > Unclassified | place... | reverse complement strand
TTTTTTTTTTCTGTTCCGGTTTGGCATTTGTTTATTGAGCCAGGAGGTAATCTGTCTATCTCCCTTTCGAAGAGTGCCCAATTGGGTGGCTGCTCCTATTGCCCGATGTAGTGGCCAAATTGGTGTTTGAAGTTGTTTTTGTGAAGTTTGGGGAGTTGTGGGTCCGGGGATTGTGGAGCTTGCTTTGTCACTGTATGGATTGGTGACGGAGTGGTGTTGTTTGGGAGGAGGAGGAGGAGGAGGAGAAGGAGGAGGAGGAAGGGGGCGAGAAGTGGGGGAACAGAGTGGAAGAGGAAGAGGAGGAGGAAAGCAGTCGGGGGGGAAGATGGTGGGTGCAAGCAAGGAGATGGCAGTATACTGCTTTGATACTTTGGTGGCACATTACACTGGTGACGTTGTGCCGGCACCCGGATTCGAAGAAGGCCAGTTGTAAGTTCATCACAAAATTTCTTTCCCTTTTTCTGTTCCCGTTTCCAACTTCTGGTTTCGGTTTTCGGAGAGAGAAGTTGTTTTTTTTGGTTTCTCCCGCGTGTTTTCGGCATCTGCTTTAGCTCTTCGTCCATTTGTCCTGGATACCTTTTGCTTCCTTTGTCTTTTGGAATTTGATGGAAGGAGAGGAGCGCCACGTCTCCTTGTTTCTTTCCAACTTTGAGAGCTTTCCGAGCACTTTGGGTGGAAGATTTTGTTTTCAGCCATCTTGGAGAGCTCATCAGCAGGATCTAACTTATGTGTTGGTGGGAGGCTTCTTCTTCGTCTTCTTCCAATCCTTTTGTCAACAAAATGTTTCCTGACAGTTCTCTACAAGATAGTGTTCTCAGTGGATTGTTTGGTGATGATGATGATCTTGGACTTTGTGTCAGTCTCTTTTGACACTTGCGCTTTCATGATGAAAGAACATGAAGCAAGGGTTGATTGTTGAAGGAATTGTATGTCATAAAACATTTGGGGTACTTCCCTGATCTGGTGAGAACTACTGCCCTAATTGGTGTGTTAAAGTTTTTGTCATTGCCATTTTTTTTTTGTACCAGGATTTGTTGGGTGGCTCTGGGTAGTCTCATCAGTTTTTTTTCCTTGGCAGATTTGTACGGCCTTAAGAAGTTTGAGTGTGGGCCATGGTGTTGGTGGTGGTGTGTGTTTTGTGGGCTTCTCTTTTTGCAGCCCTTTGTTTGTCACATGGAAGAAAGTGTTGAATGGTGGGGAGCCACGCCTGCGGGGTTGCATTGGTACACTGGAAGCCCGATGCCTGATCACTGGGTTTAAAGATTATGCACTCACCAGGTAGCTCTAGTTTATGGCAATGGGTTGTTCAGCCCAACTCTTTTTCTCACTGTGCTGGGGTTCTCATGCAATCTTGCTTTGCCAGTCTTTTCTATACTGGTATTTGTCCCAGTTATACTTCAGGGGTCCACCCCAGAATCTCTGGATGTATGTTACTTGTGGTTTTAGTGGAGGATGATGTTTGTGGTAGATGTTCTGCCTTTCTAAGATTATAGTCTAAGCACATGGTATTATTCACATCTGGTGAATTAAAGGGTACTTCATCCTGTCATGTGCTTGTGATCAGGCTTCTGCCTAAAGTTGGTTGATCATTGATCAATCTGATGGGTTGAGTTCTTTTTTCAAGGACGTCTTGAAGGAAAGATTCATGAGAGGTTTCCAGAAACCCCCCTTCTTTTGAAGGATGGATGAGAGATGTCAGGTGAATTTGCACAACATCATGCTGGTCCATCCAGCACCTGAGTTGTCAACATTGCAGAGGAAAGAAAAGATGGGGATTGTGAAATGAAGACAGTCTGTAGTTGAGAGAGATCTTGTGCCTTCTGCATTCCTACGTATTAACAGATGAAGCATTGCTGTGTCTTCATCTGTTTTCCTAAAAACATTCTTTCTCAGACTGTATCAGTGCATGTCTTGTTTAGTGGGAGATGTTTAGGCAGGCTATGAGAATCACTGTGGTCTGTTTTCAGTGCTTTGCGGGATCGTCGCTTTCCACCTATCCAGGCTAGGGAGATTCCTTACTTGGAATGCACTGTATCCCTCCTCACAGACTATGAATCTGCGTCTAGTTACCTTGATTGGGAGGTATACTCAAGAAATTGCTTCAATTGATCCCTGTTTTGTTTCCTAGTACTCATTTGCTGCAATGTTCTAGTTTGGTACCAGGTATCATCCTTGAGGTCTTGATTTGGATTGTTCATGTCATTGATTGCTCAGAAGAATGAGTTGTAAAGCACCGTATATTTGGTTGTTGAAGAGAGTTGATGTCGAATGCTATTTTCCAGGTTAACCAGATTGGATTCACTAAGACAGTGGTCTTGTGTGAGGGAATTTGTGCTCTAACAAAAGCATTTTGGTTATCGAGCATGGTCAGATTGGGAAGCATGGGATGATTTTGGAATTTACTGATCCTGAAAGTGTGCGACGCAGTGCCACTTATCTTCCTGAAGTTGCGGCACAGGAGGGTGTGCAAATCTGGAACCCCTATTGTGTTACCCACTTGAAAATTGTAAATTGTCACCACAATTTGCAGTCTGAAGAATGACAACTTGTATTCTTTAGAGATGTGGAAATAATGTGTAATTGCAAGTTGAGGGCATGCTGGTTGGTTGCAGGCTGGACAAAGGTTGAGACAGTTGATTCTTTGGTACGCAAGGCAGGCTACATGGGACCATTGACAGAATCTATGCGACGCAAGTTTCGGATTACGCGATATCAAAGCTCACTGTGTACCATGCATTACAGTGAGTATGCAGCTTATGTGAAGCGCATCCGTGGGGCTACCCCACTGCTCACTGTCAAGTGCTGATGGGCACCAATGCCCTGTGTCACCAACCTCTTTCCTTCATCCGATCGGAGGAGGGTATGAAGAAGAGGGCCTGTGAGTTGATGATATCAAAGTATTGTAAATGCATCACTGGCATTTTGAGGTAGCAAATTTACATGCACCTTTGCAAGCAACTCAGAACCTTTAATTGATGGATTGGGCATCTTCTGTAGAGCTGTTTCGCCGGTGTCAAGCCAGATGGCTATTTGATGTTCTCAGGTTTAGAGATAATAGCTTGTCAGTTGAAGCACCCTGCCACTCTGCTGTTGCTTCCATTCTTGATAAGCATTGAGGCCATTGCCACAATGCTGATTTGAATTGACTTCAATAAACAACCCATCTCTTTTTGGATACCAAATTGGCAATTCAAGCATGATGGCTGATTATTCTGCTCGTTGTCCTCTTTGTGGGTTGCTGTGCATTCTTGATTCATCTGCATTACATCTATTGGTTTTGCTCATTTAGCTGTGAACCTTCCAACTTCCAGACCTAGCCTACACTTCAAACTTGGGCTTCACACTGCACTACTGGTGATGATCAAACTGACATAAGATTAGAATATTAATATATTTTCATTTGTTCCTTGAATCCTACAATATCAATTACAAAATTTCACAATCATGTACATTTGCATGAAATCATTTCCACTTTTATCGATATAGATATGAAACTTCAATTTATCAATTGCTTATTCACAATCTGGGAGATGGGTGTTGATCTGCAATTTCTTAGTTCTTGAGGCCAATCACTGCCCACAAGATAAAATCTGACAATTGGTGGGTGTCAAATTTCATGTCATGACAATGGTTTTTTGCTAACTTTTTTTGCATAACCTTGTCTTTATTTATATAGACAAGAGCTATAATATTAGTGTATTAATATATAGAGGGTGTTGAATAGGCTTTTTGTGTGTAGGTGTGAAAGAAGATGTTATGCTCAATGAAATTGATGGATTTGATGGTTTGAATTATTTTTAAAAACAATTCTTGAGTGAACTAACAATTAAATGTGTAATAGGGTTTGAAAGGTTTGTGATTATTTTAGAGGACCCATTGAAATGGTAGAAGGAGACCATTATTTTTCATGATTGATAGAATGGAGGTTGTGTGTAGGCTTGGTGATTTCTTTTTCAAGCTAATGGGATTTCTCAATTTGGTGATTTGAATTTGTTTTTTTTTAGTTGTCTTGAGCGAACTAATAGTTCAATGTAAAACAATGCTTTTTTTCTTGTGAATTATTGCTTGACTTCCACTTTTCTCAAAGGGCAATTGTCATTACAAAGGGAAAAAGTACGGGGTTGAAATTACTTGAATTTTTTTTGGAGGGAGCTAGTGTATTGTCACATTTATGTTTATTAGCTATAGTTTAAAAAGTTCTTTGAAATAATTTTATTAGTTAAATCAATTTTTTTCAGAGATGCTCATCACCCTAGTTCCATCAAGAAATTGAAAACAAAAACATTGATGTGTAATGTCTATTTACAAATATGGCTTTAACAGATTACTTTTGCACTTTATTGGCCTTGCTTACCAAGATTAGGATATTGTGGTTGGGATTAATGTAGGTCATGTTCATGAGTGGGTTTACAATGAAAGCATTTGCTAGATTTCTATTTAAAAAGTTCATGAAAAATAGTACTTTCACCTTTATAGTTTGCTCAAATTTGTAGCACCACATAAGACCAAAGTGTTATTTTGGCACATAAAAATTCTTGCACTAAAAGAAACCATGATTTTGCAAAAGGTTCAACTTGACTACTGTGTCCACATTGACCAAAGGATGTCCCTTTGATTAAAGGCATGGGGCATAAAAACACATGTCTTTTTTTGTTTTTTTAATTTATGAAAATAAACATTTTGACTAAATGTTAAGTCATATATCTAGTCAAAAAGGAAATTTTAGAAAATGGTTCATCAAGATGCCCATGACTTTGTTAAATCGACCATACAAAATGGCCATGGTAAATCAAATTGGCCATATTAATTTGGTTAGCTAACCTACTTTCTATGCCTATTAGGTTAGTTACTTCCTTACCTAGCATATACCAACCTACGTCCTAACTACTTATTTATATAAAGATGTTTTACCTACTTACCTATCTACCTATGTCCTATCTACTTACTTATATTTTACATAAGTAGGTATGTACATATGAAAACATGGGTAGGTAGGCATGTGTATCGACTTATCTATTTAGTTAAATATCTACTTACCTATTTATGAAAAAATTTGAAATTGAAATGTTAACATACACATTAACAAAAGATTTCATTGAAGTTGAAAAAAACATGTTAAATGCATTTGGTCTCATTGATAAAGCGATGTGATGGTTTAATGGTCAAGACATTAGTGTAAACCAATAAGACCAATCCCCCTTATCAACATATATTATATGAACTATGTATATTCATATATATCATGTACATGTGTGTAAATGCATAGTATTTAGGTGGGTTGTGGATAGGTAGGTAGGAGGCCATGGTGGGTAGGTAGGTGTTTATTATTTATTTATCAATTGCATTTTTATTATTTAAAAATTGGACTATTAAAAAAATATTATTTTTTGGATGTCCAATTTTTTGTCCAATTTGACTAATGAAAAAAACCATTTTACAACAATAAAAAAACTATCAATTAAATTGGACATGTTCAAATTGACCAAATGTTAAACCAAATGATTTTTGGTATAATGTTTTAGTCAAATAAACCATGATTTCTTGTATTGTTGGGACCCAATGTTGATGGTGGTCTATTGAAAATGCACATGGCCAAACCAACAAGAAATCATGGTTTCTTGTAGTAAAATAAACAATGATTTCTTGTAGTGTTGGGATCCCAAACATGGCCAAACCATACACAAGTTAATTTTTGTTTGAAACCCAAATCCTGAATTGATTCGTTATCTAGAACCATTCCTTCCAACCCAAGGCGGGAAGGACTTGGGTATGCTGCAAACTTTCCAACTAGTTCAAGGCTATTTTGCCCAAAGCTCCCAAATTCCATCTTGCAACTTAACCATGGACTTTAACTTAAATTGTTTTGAAGGGAACGCATTTGTTCTCTCACAACCCTTTGCCCACTTTGACATGTTTTTTGCTTTGCAACAACATAGTTCATTGGGAGTCAAACCCAACTTAGCATTTGGTGTTATGCAACCCCTACCACCGGGGGGCTGCCGCATGGGCCTTGAATTCAAGAAAAAATGAACCAAAATTTAATTTAATTACAAAAATTTAATCCTTTAAAATTGTGCTTCATACTATTCACTTGCACCACATGGGCTTTGTGTTACCCACCTATGTGTACATTATGGAAAAATTGTAGACATGTACATAGATTACATAAATAAATATTTGTGTTCTTGAAATGTTCTTAACATTTATTTTTGATATTCATGACCCCTGACCATTAAGTGTCAAATTACACCAATGTAAAAACCTTTATTTTTTCTTCAATTATAGTCATTAAGGCATGGTCTAATTTTTTGATTGAAACAAAAAAGTGAGACCTATTACAAATTTGTAGACATGACTACAATGGTCCTTCAAGACTTTCTAGTTTTGACCTTAAAAAATTACTCAAAAAATTATGGTTGCCTATCTATTAAAAAATAAAAAGGGGAACTATTTGAGGCCTTCTTAGAAATTAAAATCTTAAAAAAAGGGGAAGACATATTTTATTTTATGTTCTTGAACAAAAGAACCCTATCAAAACAAATTATTCAAAAGATGGCATACACATGGAAAGTTATATATAATGTTGGTGAATCAAGTATACATTTAGGATTAATCATTCCATTGAACAAGTCAATAAATGATTTAAAACCATTTAGTGATGAAAGATGTGATGTTTTGATAAAACAATATACATAATTAAAACTATTGATATTGGATGAAATATCATAATATGTGGTCGACTATTTTCATTCATTGATAAAAGGCTATGCATAATCAAGTGTAACCATAATAGTTTTTCTAGCAACACACAAAACAATAAATAAAACCTTTTATGAAAATTATCCCACCATTCAAAATTATTGAACTCTTATCATAACAAAAACACAAGAAGTACAAGTTGTTCATAATTCCAATCATCTATTCACATGTATATAATTCGCAATTCAACCAATAGAAACATGAATAATACATTCTATTCAAGGCTTATTAATGAAAAAATTAGCATTTGATTTTATGGTGTATTTAAACATGGTTTAGCTTACATAATTTTATTTATGTACAAAAGAAAACCTTTATTTGCTTAATCCACTTGAACAAAAGAAATTCAATGTTGATGCAATGGTAAAAGAAAAAAAAAATTGATTCGAAACAATTGCAAAATACGATCTATTTTTACCAATCTTGGAAAAAATTCAAACTTCTTATCTAAGTATTCAATCTCCAAACATTTGATCTCTTAATCAACATTAACATGATATAATAGTTGACCTTAATTTACAAGCATCACATATGCTTTGTAAATTATGAAACACAAATAAACAATATGAAAGTTGAATGTATTGTAACAAATCACAAGTTTTCAATTTTGTCATGTTATACATCCATGACACTATTATGCTTTATGATAAAATAACACATTACATGCACATCAAATACATACAAAGAATGGAATTGGAATTATTACAATAACCTCCAATTTTAACACAAGAAAAACATGTTATTTATAAACCCCCCACAATACATATTGAAAGTTTTCTTCAACTATTAGAATGCATTTATGTAAAAGCTCCATGTCATTTCCCTAGAACATTCATATCTGATTTTAATGTGGACATGTCAGAAAACATTTCATCATTAAAACAATTAAAAGATCATATTTTCTTTAATCTTTTTGGAAATCACAACAATTTGTAATTCACAATTAGATCATGTATGGAATAATTCCATTTTAACAACATGTCAATCAAGAAGTACATAAGCTTATTGGACTAATCATAAACTGATATATTTCATGTACTAAACCATGTATTTCACTTTTGTTTCATTAAAAAAAATGCATAAAATGCTATAAGATTATTTGAAAAAACAAATCCCATCCATCTATTGTAAAAAGGAAATAAAAAAATATATTCAAGGCACTAGCATAATGCTTTTAGAAGTTAATTTATTAATACCAAAATTTAGATATTTACAAAAGTCAATATCAATAATTTAAAAGTAATAGTTTACATTGAACCATAATTAACAAAAGCACAACAAAGAAATGTAAATGGTTATAAGAACTTAAAATGGGAACAACCCCTATAACCGTTCAAAATTGAAAAATTCCTAAAGCAATTGGTTTTCTTTCAATCCATTTTGTCATCATCCATATTTTAAATTTCACTTTGTGTTAAATTGTATTTGCAATGTACATCCATCAACTTGGTTAGATGTGTGCAATACCCACAAGATTTTATAATATATATTATATAATATATAATAAAGCACCAGATGTCCACCAATTAAAAAACAAAGTTATGCACATGTAATCTAGAATGAATTCAATATATTCTTGTTGGTATTTGAGAATTTCGCATAAGGATCAACCATTTTAGATAGAGGTTTTACAATAAAATGAAATGTGCACAAAAATAACATGCAATACATATCCACCTTCAAATCAAATTATGGTAAATGCACATTATTGCCTTTGTATCTAAACAATTGTGCAATAGTATCTATAATGTTCTGTAAAGTAGTTAAGAAGAAGTAGTCATACATATGTTTGGATGTTTTGAATTATCACTTACAATTTTTGTTGAGTATTTTTGCCTTTCACCAATTTAAAGTTGAAAAATTAGCTAGATTCCAAAGCAAAAAAATGCAAACTAAAAGATTTATATGGTTTCTTCATAAGGACCATATTCAAGCATTGAAAGGAAAAAAGTTAACCTATCTCATAACATAAAATGGTAAATAAAAGATATCATCACTTGGAATACACTCCATACTTTAAAACTTTTGTGCTTTAGATTCAATGTTTAATACAATAAAACAATAGGCGAAGTATAATAAATAACATTTAAAGATAAGGTTACCATTCAAGATTGAAAACAAAGTTGAAGGATCACAATGCAATATCTTGTAATTCATTGCCCGCACTTTGCAATTGTGGCCAATGTCATGAATTATGATGCCAAGTTAATTAGGAGGTTGGACGCATTATTTTTTGTTCTATTACAATTATCAACATCAATCACATGATTTTTTCTTCTGACACAAAATATGTCATTTATCCATGCAATGCCCATCGATGAAACTAAACATATAGCAAGGTGATTGTGTGAAACACACCTTTGTTTATAGTTTTTACTCATCACAATGCATGTTGTGACAATTTTGCACATTGTTTTCATCATGTTGTGACAATTTTTGTGTTAGACAAATTGTGAGAATTGTAAAGATTTGTTTGACATTATAATACACTATTTTGTCCTAAAGCTTGATGGTGCAATGTGCCTAAGTAGTTCAAAATTTCTTGGCATTTTTTTTCCCCACCTCAGTAGTAGGAATTTCAGGATGTTTCTTTTTCTTGCCAGAATGAAGAAACAAAAAAAAATTCATCAAGAAGATGCTAGAATGTTGAAGGTACTACAAATCGTTTTTGCATGGTTTTGATCATCTCACATTGAACAAAGTGTTTTTGTGTTGTTTGATATTCACGTTGCAAGACAATAAATTATACTCTCTGATATTTATGTCACATGATAAATTTGTGTTTGGAGGACAAAAACATTCAATTACAGTTAAAGAGGAAAAGCAATTGCAACACAAGGTTCCTTGTGTCACCAGCAAAGGAAAGGAATGAGAAAAAGCCAAAAGAGGCCCAAAACAACTAGCCCACAACATTATGTAGAATCAAAGCTTACACATTTGCACGATTAAAATTCTTGATCAGGATCATACTCCATCTCACAAAAGTGTCAACAATTGAGGTGTGTAGCTAAAGCCTAGATTGTCTCTAGTGACTTCCACAAGCACCTGTGCAGTGCAAGAATGGCGGATGGAGTGCACCTCATCTCTGCCTCTTTATCAACCCTAGTACTTGATGAGATGCACCTAGAGCAAAAGGCTATATACTGCTGAACATCAGTGGCTCCCCACATCTGTTGCATAGTGTCATAAATTCAGTGATGTCTGGAGTCCCTGTGACATGCTGGTATGTGTGTCAGTCTTTGGTTATGTTGCCCCCAGCAGTGTAATCTCCTGGATGCTTTGGACTGTTCAAGGCTGCAATTGTGAGTGACAAAATCTTGCCTCTGAGCATGTTCCCAATGATTGCACCCAATCAGGTTTCTCAACAACAGAGACCAGCCAATTTCTTTTGAGGGTAAGCCCATTGTGCTGTGCAACACTGTATGAATGCAACAACTCCTCAAACTGGTTGCTCTGTTCAACTTTGAACATTTGAATCTTTCTAGGGTTCCACTCCATGCACTCGCAGACGGTAGAGACAAGTGTGATGGGGATTCCCATGATTTGACAGCACTTGAATGCGAATCATATTGGTCAATTCTCCCCCCACATTGTCTGCAGGCAGCTCAAATGTTTGCATGCTTGGGCCCTCCACATCATACATGAAATCTCCCAGCAGTTTGGGAATGACAGCAGGTAAAACTCGGTCTTGGGCTTTGGTCTCTTGCCATCCAAAGATCTGAAACTCCTTGGGTGCACTCTTCACATCATAGCCAGCTGTCTGCAAACAAATCAACACAATTAAGACCTATGCAACCATGCTGCCACTGACAGCATGTCACAGATAGGGCAGTTTAGACTCAAAACACACAGTGCTCAGAGTTTAGTCATTATGTATTGACATGCCATTAAAAAGGGGTTCACCTTGGACACATGCTCCAGAGTGACTGCATCTGGAATGATGGCAGTTCGAAGTGAGATCTCCACATACACATTGCTCCCACTCAGAGGGAGACACTGACCAGGCTCCCCAAAGCTAGGCTCCAGAATCTTGTTTGCCAGCCAGTGCTTCTTGGGAGCTCCAGGAAAAAGACTGCGAACTGGACTACTCCAAATGCTGCCTCTACCAAGAAAGTAGCCTTCTGAGTGATCTGTGACCTTACCTCCCCCACTAGCCAAAGCATAGTCAGGTCTCCCCATACCATCAGCAGAATGTTTTTCAATTTCTGTCCGCACAATCTGTCTTGCTTCAGCTTGTACATCTTCCAGACCAATCTTTTTGACTCCATGTTGTGCAAGACTTGCTTCCACCATTGACTGCATAAGCTCCAAGGCTTCATTCCTATTCAATGGACCCCCATCTACAAAGAGATGATCAATGTGCTCTGTTACACTCAGCACCTTTGTTCGTAGTTTTGTCACTTCTGATTCTATCTCCTCCTTCACCTCATTTCTCAGGTCTCCAATTGCTGTCCCAATCCTCCGGTCAATGAGCTCCAGTTGCTCCTGCAGACTTATTATTAGTGTCATTTTGATTTGTTGAATGGAAACTGTGGGCAGAAACCATCAATGTCAGATTCCAGAGCTATTGAGTGGGAGTAGCAATGAAAGAGATTGATCACTACCATGATGATTTGAACTTCTTTCATCACAATATATTGTCTAATGTCTTAAGTGTGAGCCTCGTTTGCATGCAGATTTCTTCCAGATTCTACATCTGAATCTAAAACATTCTCAAGAGCCTAAAGATCGCTGTATGCAGAACTGGAATGCCATGTCTCAAGACAATGATAGCATCTTCATCTTGGAGATGACCTAATTGTGATTGGTGAGTCCCAATGATGGGACTTGGAATGCCAACAACACAAAGCACTTATGACCTGAAAACAACAATCCAGGAATGAACATGCCAATTCTAGACTCTTTGAAGAATGTGGTTAGCAATTGCCAAACTGACCACTCAGGGAGTGACAAATGAGCAACAAGAATCATCTGATTGGAATTTGTGATTCTAGCCCACAACCTTCCTGCCACACTGACTTTCAAGAGTCCCAAAAGTCCCACAAAAGTTTGGTCTCTCTGAATCCCCTTTGCAACAATAGTCATGTGGTCTATGAGTCAGGGCTTCTTCACCAGGTCAGGAAAGGATTATGCAAAAGGTGAAGCACTGACCTGCATCCCTCTCACACTCTTGGTCACAAACTCCTGGAGTTGCTCAATCTCCAAGGCAGAAGACCTGTGAATTGACTTGGGAGATGTGGCTCGCAAACTCCAGGCTGTTGTTCCAAGTCCTGCTCCCACAATGAAAACCAGAAACAGGCGAGAAAACAGGTGCCCCATCACATCCCAAATAGATCTCCGTGTCTCTTTACTACTTCCAGAAGCCACTTTGTGCCCTGCTGCATGCTTCACCGTTTTGTGCTTCACCAGAGAAGTGCGAGCAGGTGCTGAAACTCCCACAACAGCTCGAGCAACTTTTTTTTGCTTCGCAGAATCCGTTTGCGCGCTCTCCACTTGCATTTGCCCGTCTACGACGCTCAAGTCCTTTGAGAAGGCGAAGTCCGAGGTCGCATCTCCTGGCGAACTGGGGACTACGGGCTCCCCCCGAACACGCCTTGTCTGAGTAGTAGTGACGGGGGCAATCACCCTCGAATCAGTCGCTTCTGAGCCGCTTCGAGAAGGTACTGTGCGTTTCCGTGTATTGGCGGCTGTGACTTCCATCGCCATCTCGGCTGCGCTTCCCGACGCTCCTGTAATCGCATTGGATACAGAAAGTGGAACTGCAGCCATCGCCGTAGGTAGCCCTCTATCTCGAAGTGTGCCAAGGTTTGTGCAACACCGCGGCGTCCTCTTTCGTGCTTTCTGGGGACTTAGAAACAAGAGAGAGTCTCGCAAATTTTCAAATTCACAAACACAACAACAACAACAATGGAGTATTCATCATGACACAGATCATCATCATCACACGATACGCCACCGCGTTGCTCCCCATCCTCAAAAACACCTGTTTTTTCCACGGCCTTGCAGCAGCAGCAGCAAAAGAAAACACAAACAGGAGAGAGAGAGAGAGAGAGAGAGAGAGAGAGAGAGAGAGAGAGAGAGCTAAGTGGACATAAAGCTCCACCAACAGGAGAAAGCAACCGTCTTGTTGTCTTTCATGCTTTTTGCTTAGCACACAAAGCCGCCACCTTTGTTGTTGTTGTT
>Ga0116228_10004052_pt1 | contig 12944 bp, 10 predicted proteins | sample S1TSphfallax_2_FD_89694 | JGI IMG/M metagenome (GOLD analysis project Ga0116228, IMG submission 89694) | Host-associated microbial communities from peat moss isolated from Minnesota, USA - S1T2_Fc - Sphagnum fallax MG | ecosystem: Host-associated > Plants > Peat moss > Unclassified | place... | reverse complement strand
TTTTTTTTCATTGAATTTTTTAGCAATTTTTCATCCACCCATTTTTGTACATCTTTTATCAATATAATATTTTCTTCTAGTCACACTTGTTTGATGGGTATATGGTTAATCATATATGTCTTCTTTATCATAATTTTTTAGTACTTAAGATGTAAGAATCAAACCTTAAATAGGCCCATATGAATAGGTAACATTAATTTGTCTAAGGTCTACAGAAATCAAAATGAACACTGTGCAATACTTACATTTAATGTAATAAGACTCACATCACCTAAAAACTTTTAAAACAATACACACATTTTAAACATATAATACCTAGATCATTTTCTATTATAAATTCCATAAGGCCGTTTTCAAATATGCAATACTTACATATGGGTCCCATAATAGTCGTTGGTTTTTTACATTCATTGCAATACCCGCATATAGGATCCCATAATATGTTGTTGGTTTTTTACATTCATTACAAAACTTGCATTTTGTCATAAACTTAATTCAGAATAATAATTAATTTAGGTATTAAAAAAACATATTTTGGGTACCCAAACCACTTATTAGTTATTTTGAAAGGATGTTACATGTGGGTATTGCAATTAGGGTTGGGTCTTCACATAAGGTTTGCCTCAATCACCTATGGATTATTTCAGTATGAAATTACATGTAGGTATTGCATCCAGGCCTTGGTTTTCATTCAAAAGCCAACCCAAACTACATATTGGGTATTTCAAAGTGAACTTACATGTGGGTATTACATTTAAGGTTGCCCTTTCACTACAAATTTTACCTTAATCACCTATGGGTTATTTTGAAATGAATTTGAATATAGCTATTGCATTTAGGGTTAAGGTTTCATATAATTTTGCAATATCCACACACATACTTACTTTCGGCAATTAAAAATTTAACCTTAATTTTATTAATAACTAAATAAAATTTGTAACAAAACACAAAAGAAAGTATGTCTCTTACCATTTGTTAATATCTCCAAATTGATTTCTTTCACTTTTTAAACATATATATTTTGCATTATTTTGCATATAAAATTCCCCTTAAAATGCATTGTAAATTTATTTTATTTACTATAAACTTGTAAAAACAATGTTAGTTAATTTAGGGTTTCCCAAACTCTAAATTTGAATCATAATCCAATAGTACATACTTATAACAATTATATGAAAAAACGTGTTTTCTTTTTAATAATTTTTTTCTTCAAATTGAATATGTTATAATATAATAAGGATTAGACATTGAATTTTCATAAATGCTTATTAGGTTAATAAACTACATATATAATTAGTATGTTTACTTAATAAATTTAACCACCTTCAATACCTACATAGACCATCTAAGATATTAACCTAGAAGGCCTACATTAATGAATAAACTACATAATAAACTTATATTACGTAGGTAGCCTATTAAGTAGTTAATTAGGTTACTTAACAAGTAGCTTACTAACCTATTACTCATGTTTAGGCTAGGTTGTTTAGTTTGGTCAATGTCAATAATTTAGTTAATTTGACAACATTGGCAATGAGCTTTTGTTGAAGTTAGTAATTTTTCAAGGGTACAAATTTTTGGTTGTTTTTTTATGAACACTATTGTGTTTTTTGGATAGTCGAGTCATGTTTCAGCTTCTAAAGGTGTCAAAAACATTACATAACAACTTGGCTTTCTCAAAGCTTCCAAATCCACACAAACTCTAACATGGCTTTTAAAAAACTTATGAACATTTTCATACCTAAGTATTAATATTTTGGAATTTTAAAATTCACATTAAAAACAAAGTTCATTAAAAATAATTGCAATATACATAACCATAGGTTTGTGTATATATATATATATAGATATATAATTTTAAATAAATATGAAAATATTATATGTATTGAAATCAATCAACAATATAATTCCATAATATCATTATTTATATATAATGTGTTATAAATAACAATATATTTGGACCAATATTTGAACCAATATTATACATCATAAAAAATAAAGTTTACATAATGACTTGGGTTATATATGTATAAAATATAAAATATCTTTGACCCATTATCTGATTATTTTAACCAAGAAATTATTTACTATATATCAAAAATATATAAAATAAAATTTCAATCAGACATAGGATTAATCCATGGGAGAGATCATTTTTATTATTATGCGAAACAATTTTTTTTTATAAATTATGTGTTTTAATTATTTTTTAAACATAGTTTGAAATCTTTTTAAATCAAAGGCTTTATATTTTTGTTTTTTGAAATGAGTTTACAACTTTAAAAGGGAAAGAACATAAATATGAACATATTTTAAGAAATTTTAAGCTTGAACTTTTTATTTTTTGATCTCAACAAACTTTGTATTGCATTTAAGGTTGGGTTTTCACATAAGGTTTGTTTTTTACCTTTATGTGATCTCTCCAACCTAATTTTTCCAATCTCTTTGAAAAAGATATAAAATGAAATTTTATTGTTTCACATATGTTTAAACATTAAAAAATTTCCCCCAATTTAATGTAAAATATTTCTGATAATTAATGAATTATCAACAAAAAAATTCATATAATTAAAAAATAAATTAGTATTTTGGATAATTTAAATGATTAATTATCAAGAATTAAATAATCATTTTTTTATTTAAAATAATTAACTAATCATTTGCTTTAACTTTATTTACTTGGATAATAAAAAGTTGGATCTAACAATTAGATTGATTAATTTGATATTTGATTGATTAATTTTATTTTTTTTAATAAGTTATGGAAATCATTATTTAAGATAATTATTCCACGTTATAGATTATAAGTTCAACTTTTCCATGAAAAATTCCTACACCAAGATAAGCTTGATCACAATTGTCATTCTATTATTTGTTCCACAAACAATACAACCTCTTTTCAAATTCAATGAAACAAAGTAAGAATCATGGAACTCCTAATCAACAACCCCAACTTCTATACTACACACCTTTGTTAGCATACTATTTTGAAATTAATTACTTATTTTGGAGTGACCCATAATGTAGGTATTGCATTTAGGGTAGGATTTTCATTTAAAGAGGCTTAAACCCCACATGCGTAATTTCAAAGTGGCCTTGAATGCAAGTATTGCATATAGGGTTGGGTTATTTCAAAGTGACTTTGCATGTGGGTATTGTGTTTAAGGCTAGGTCTTCACTTAAGGGTATCCAAACCATCTAAATGAATTTTTTTGAAACGTGGGTATTTCATTTAGGGTTGATTCTTCATTTAAACTTTCAATACCTAGACTTATACTTACTTCTACCAATTGGAATTTTGGGGTTTCATTGCCATACCTACACCCATACTTACCTTTACCAACTGGAATTTTGGGGTTTTGTTGCAATACCTAGACCCGTACTTGCCTCTACCAATTGGAATTTTGGGGCTTCATTGCAATACCTACACCCGTACTTACCTTTACCAATTGGAATTTTGGGGCCTAATTGCAATACTTGCACTTGTACTTACTTTTACCAACTGGGATTTTGGGGCCTAATTACAATACATGCATTTAACATTAATATTATCATTATCCTTGTGTTTTTGTATTTCACATTTTTTTTTGTTTATTACTTAGAAATAATAATAACCTTTGTGTTATATTAGACTTCATGTGTGTGTTGAATACATGATGTTCAAAGAATTTGGGCTATGGTTTCCTTTGTACAAAATTGATTTTAAAACAAAATTCTTTAATACCAATGGCAACAATCTTGATTAATAATTGAGACATTTATTCATGACATCATTCTGTACGTACATTTGTGTGATTGAACATTGTTTCATGCCAATCTTTGAATTGTTTGACATTATTTCCTAATCCATCTTCTATGCGGTGTAACACTAATCATGGGTGTGAAACTGCATTTGCCTTTGTGAGGCATATGTTATGAATATTACATGCCAATACTCTCATGTGTGAAATGGCATGTTCATAAAGTGTCACATTGCCTTCTTTACATTCATTTGTAATCTCTTGCATTGTAGTGACCATTTGTGCAAGAGCCCTTTCCATTTGGGTTGATGAATTTATTATGTCATTAGACCCTACAATGGCACCCATAAGGAGATCATTTTGCTCCATGTTCATGAGTCTATCAAATTCCATGATCCCATCATCACCTTCAAGATGTTCATTTTCGTCATCATCATTGGACTCCATATCATCTAGGATATGTTATGGGTCCGCAAACATGTGACCCAACCCTCCACGATGTGATCCATACCATGTTCCACATTAATGAATGATGTCCTCTTGAAAATTGTCCGTGCATGTGAAAATGACCACAATTTGGTGTTTACACATGTTCCTCCGCAATGCCCATTCAAATGTGCAACAAAATATTTTGATGAATGGGAATTTCACTGCGTAAATAACAATGGGAAGGCATTGGCACCCCAAGCTCCATCACTCTCAAGGGTTGGTTGGTACACATGGGTGAGTGGAATAAGGGTTACCTTTTCCACACTTTGTGTAATAATGGCCTCCATAACCTTGTTTTTTATGAAACCCCTTTTTTTCATTTCCAATATTTGCATGTAGTGGTGTGCAATGGTTGTTGTTAATCGCCACACCAACTAATTAATCCTACGCCCTCTAAGGCCTTTTGTGTCAAGAGCAAACCAACATTTCAACGCACCATGATATGATTCAATGTTTGTTTGGGTGTCTTGGTTGGAATGGGGCACTTTTCGAACACCCACCATCCATAATTCTAGAAACATAAACACAATGCACAAGGATTTTGAATGCTAAACCATAAATATTATCACTTACCAAACTGATGGTAATAAGTCTAGAAATATTTGTCCACGCATCACCGGGCCTATGTTTATGAAGGCTTGTCTCACATCAACCCTGCCATGTTTTTTAAAATCATTATTTTTTTTTACCATGATTGATGGACACGTACATCATGTCATGAAGGTTTTGGAGGATTCCACCCTGCACTTCTACATTTTTTATTTTTTCAGTATCATGTAAGTGCCATGCTTTGAGAACATGCTAACAACAAAGGTAAATGGGAACCTTGTCCATACCCCATACGACCCTAATAAGGACACATATGCAATAAAATCTCCATGAGTGGATGGGGTTAGTACAACATAAAATGCATTTGAAGTAATCAAGAAATTTATGAAAGATATCAAAAAACATATAAGGAAATAAATACAAAGTGGGTACTAGGTATAGAACTAACTGTAATGCTTTCAAATCTTGAGGTGCATCATCAATGAAAAAACATGATGGTTTCCAATATGGCATGTGTGATAGCATCTTATCTTTTAATGGTTTTAACCATTTGATCAAATCCTGAACTATTTGCTTGCTTGTAATGATCCAGGCTAAAGGGACACCCATGCAATGATCATCAAACCCCATCAAGGTGAATAGATAGAATTTCATGTCATTTGTGCCAAATGTGGCATCCATAGAAATGGCACCATTGTGACCATATGATAGCATGGATTCACATTGAGTTGGTGTTTGAATACCTATGGTGAATGGGACTTGAGTCATGTTGATTTCACCAACATCTTGGAAAAATAACACATCTTTCAAATGTTGGAAAGCCCAAGACCAAATTGAAATTGCAGGGTTGGTGTGTAAATACCAACTCCCTTTCTTACATTTCCGATCCAAATATGCAATGTCTTGAAGCCGAATGAAATCATCTTGTGTCATGTTTTGACCCCCATTCACACGTTCCCACCAAATTGCTTTATGCTTGTCATATATTTGTTTGGTCGTGTAACCTAAGCTTAGTTGGGCCCATATGTGGTCCTTTAATGCTTGTGACATGTGTGGAGCATAACGAAACATACAAGAAATGGATTCCAAGTCATGCTCACCATGTGTTAATGACCCATTAGTTCGTGTATGGGCTTTATGATAAATTGTGTCTCAGTCACATTGGGCCGTGTGTATAAACATTTTAATGAGAATGATGTTAGGCATCTTCGTTTAATAGATCAAATGTGGGTTGAGTTTTCCCGATAGTCTTATGATCCATATCCGCACTACTACCTCGACCAAAAGACTCTCAAGACATAATTGATTACATCTTTGGTATATGAATTAAAGAAACTAAAAAGGTCAGTGCCATAAATGTTTACCACGTATGCTCGGTGGTTTTTCATAGTTGGTTGCTTGACATCCGATTGGCTTAGAAAGTTTTTATAAACATTCCATTCCATAAAGGTGCTCATATCCCCTCGTTCACCTTCCAAGAATTCTGAAATGAAAACATATGGAACATAAGCATATTGAATGGTCACTTTATTTTGCCCTCCATGGTGTATCCCGGACCTCCACACCAAGTCCTTATTTGAGAAAGGGGATTTGGTGGGGTTTTGGACATGAATGGAATGGGACTTTGAAACCCTTCCCATGATTGAAGGAAATAGGACAAATTCCTAGACCAAGATAATTTATAATTCTATAAACATTCATCATTAAACAAAAAGCCAAAATGTAATACACACATGGCTCCTTTAAAATCAATGTTGTGAATTGGAATTCCCATTACAATACCTATATCATGATATAAAATACATATTGTTCCAATGTACAATACTTCCATTATGAACCCATATACTAAAACAAACTTTGGCAATACCCACATTGAATTATTAAACCTTCCATCATTGAAAATGTTCACATATGCAATACCCAAATTGTACCTTAAACCCACAATGTCTGAAAACCCCATGTAGCAATACCCACATAATGATAATTAATGCACATTGTTTGAGAAGTGCAAAATGCAATACCTACCTTGGGCCATAAAATCCACGCTGGTTGTGGGGACTCAATGCATTATTCACATATGGGAATTAAAAAATCAAACTACAAAAAGATATTAAATATGAAATATCCATGTAAAGGTATAAAACCTTTATTTATATCATGGGTGTAGTTATAATGGAGTTGAATAGTAATTGATAATGAGTTATTTTGAATGAGTTGCAATGAGTTGCACCATATATACAATGAGTTGCAATTTTGCAACTCATGCAACTTGTCCATTAGAGTCATGGCATATAAATATAGTGAATTGTAAATGTATGTTGCAACTCAAAAATTGAGTTGCAAGGCTAGTTGCAAAACACCCATTTTTCCATAGTGTAGTTGGCCAATTGACATTAATTATGCACTCAATATCTTGAGATGGCAAGCACATTTGCAAATATGACTGGCTTCGTTGAACTTGGGTGGGATTACTAAGTTGACAATGGGCTATGTTTGATTTGAATTGGTTTAATTCCATTACATTTGTAAAGTCCAATCATGTTGCAACATGTACGAAAACCCCTACAAGTGTGTGTGATTGTTTGTAGTTGTGTGAAGAATGCATACATTCTTGAATAGGCAACTAAGACATTGGGACAATTGTGTCACATTAAAAAATTATTAATAGCACCTTTGGATGTTTGGTGATCACTATAACCATGGTCTACAACTCCAACCATTAATTGTGAACCTTCACTATGCATTAGGTAAGGTTGCACCTCCTTGGCATTGTTGGTTATATCAACACTCAAACCTTCAATGTCACCATGAGAAACAAGTTTCACAACATCAAAGTATGTAACATTTTGACCCACAAAGTGTTGTTCCCTAGCAAGGAACCAATGCATGTGATAGTCCTTCATCTTGTTCTGTGTGGTTGTCCATGACTCATGTTCCAATCTTGGAATGCCTCTAACCCAATTTAAGGCAAAACAATTAATAAAGGTAAGCATTTGCCATGAATTGTTGATATAGTGTAGTGTTTGGCATTTTATACCATGTTATAATTGAGGCTTGGAATGTGCCCAATGCTAATTTAGGGCAAAACAATTGATATAATGCAATGTTTGGCATTTTAGACCATGTTATAACAATTGCCCACACATGTTACAATTCCAAATTGGAATGCACCCTAATTGAATTTAATGCAAAACAATTGATAAAACTAAGTGTTCACCATCATAGATCATGTTACAAAAGCATGTTATAGTTTCCTCAGGCAATTGAATACACAAATGTGCATGCTACACATAACATATTCATGATAATTGAAAAAATTATGTTGGTGGGTAGGACATACAAACATGTTCTCACAATAACCCAACCAAGATTAATGTCTTCTTCTCGCATCAACCATTTGTGAATGTGGAATTGAAGGAATTTACAAGTGCACCCAAGGCATGAATGTGCCAACCATCGAGAAAATCCTTCCTATTGCCCATTACAAATTATTGGATGGCTTTTGACTAGAGGTTTTGTGACCATGTATAGAATCTAGGCCACCAATTGGAACAATTTGTTAACTTTTGAAATTATTCCTTGGCTTGGGTTGCCAACCCTCTCCACTCAATGACCCCCACTTGCAAACAACATGGGCCCTTCTTCTTGCATCATTGCAAGGATTGTTTGCCATTGCTTACTATTAAGCCCTTTAGAAAACCATTGTTTGTAATTTCTTTTAGTAATGCCATGCAATGGTATGTACTAGGGGAATGTCTATCTCTCTTGAGAATGTGTAAAGCCTAAGAAACCTTGCACACCATGGCACTGGGTAAAACATACCAACCCTTTCCATGTTACAATTTTTATCACAAATGGTTATGGCTTCATTATTGTTATGTGTCCAATTGAAGGTGGAGGGACAAGGGCCCACAAAGAGAGAATTGTTGTGAAGATGTCAAACAATGGCTACCAACCCCATTTTTTTCATTCAACTTCTGAAACAACTCCATCAAAGTCTCACATTTTGTTGTCCACATGCTCATAAATCCTCTTCTCACACTCCTATCACCATTGGGCTTCAAACATCTTATATCTAATTCAAATAACTTATACTCAATATAATCAATTAATTTGTTGAATTCATCATTTGAGGTTGTAAGGTTCACCACATGACTAACAATAATGTTGACTACATTTTGTTGGAAGTTTGTGTAACAATGTTGTGTAAAATAAGTGCAACCAAAACTTTAGAGGTTGGAGTTAACTAAGCGATGAAAATGGATTGCATGTCACATGTTTATTTTTAAACAACAATCCAACAATGTGTCATGTTATATACATGGTAGGACAAATCAAACATTCATAAATACTTTAGTAGAGGGGCATATGACTTACTTGATCTTTGTGAGTCCAAAGACTAGATGATGCCATAAATATGTTATCAATCCATTCATTCCATCCTTCCGGACAAGTTTGATAACTTGCAAGTTTGCCCTTGAAATTGTCCAGGGAAGAGCTTTCCTAATCAAACTTTTTCAACATGTTTGGAAGTGAGTGAAACAAGCCAAGTTGTACCTTGACTATAGCTAGTAGAGGTATAGGTAGTTCCCATGGGACCATGACATATCGATTAACTTCCATTTCCACAAGTTTCAAAAAATGATTTCGGGCACCTTCAATGTCTTTCAATGTGTGCAAGTCCTACAAAACAACATTTGGGTGCAATGGAGATGGATGGATGTGTGAAGGAATCTCGATGAAAAGAAGGGTGTTTAGCAACTAGCCTTGCAACTCAATTTTTGAGTTGTAGAGGACACTTGCAACTCACTGTATTTATACACTATGAGTGCTAATGGACACATTACATGAATTGTAAAATTGCAACTCACTATATATACAATGCAACTCATTGCAACTCAATTACAACTTTATCGAAACAACCCGTTTTCAATTACTATGCAATTCCATTATGACTACACACGTGATGTCATGTTGATGTCATTAATTGTCATCCACCTATTAAAATAAGAAATTTGGCATTATGAACATTTTTGGACATAATTGTTTTTAAAATATTGATCTCCATCATCCATTATGATCGCTAATGATGGTCCAAGATTATGACATGTGGCACAATAAAAAAAATCCACATGGCATATTAATTGTATTTTGGAAAAAAAAATAGTAGTTAAGTAGGTTGTACATAATAGGTAAGTAGGTTGATAAATTTTAAGACCTACATACTTACATATTTACCTAAGACCTACCTACCTATGTAGATAAGTAGGTAGAAAAGTAGGACCTCCTTACTTAACCAGGTAGGTAAATAGGTAGGAAAGCACAAGACTAAGTGCATTAAAGAATAGTCATGAAATTTTATTTTTTATTTTATGTTTTGTTTTTGGGTTACGCTTTTTTAAGTTCATCCCAAAATGGGACATGTATTTTGATGTGAGAACATAAGAGAACAAGCCTTTTTTATATAGTTTGTAATATGAGATTCAAAGACAAAGCATATGGGTTAAATCTTTTAATTGTTCATTAGTTGCAAATTGAGTTACAATTATAACATTTATGCATTCAAGGCAAGCCAAATCCAAGGGGAAGGTTCCATTTTTTTTTAATGTTTAAACAAAACTTGAACCCATCGTATTAACACATTTGATGTGTTAAAAATTGTCAAAAACGGAATAGAATTGAGAAAGTTATGGCCCTTCAAAGTAAAGGGGTCAAGAACTAAAAAAAACCACCAAATGCTACAAAGACCAATTCCCAAACACCAAGAAAATTCCTTGTATGTTGTTTTGTTACTATTAGTGTTCGAAGATGATTTGTAAAACTTAAGGTAGCATTCCCATAACATTTTAAATCACTCAAAATGAAACACATATGCTAAAAATATAAATAATTGATGAATATGTATCCTCATTAAGTTATAAGTAGTTGTATTATAATCATAACATAGTTGAACAATAATATTGTAGTAGTGGCGCATGAATGGCTATATGAATTGTATTAATGGGAATCATAATTGAAAACTAGTTCCAAATGTATCCCATAATGGGTGGTGGAAATGTGAACACATGGCATAATCACATGTATGTACATTGTACAATAGTTGCAACATAGTTATTGCTTTAATGACACATTTATAATAGTTATTGATGCACTCCTAAGTTCCTTGTTGGACCCACTTGAGGGTCCAAGTGTGTCGAGTTGCGGAAAGTTGGAACTTGGGAGCCGCTCCCGACTTCCAGCACTAAAGAGGGGTAGAGGGGCATGTTAGAATTCCCGGGATTAGACTAGGAAGAGGGACAATTATGTTGTTACACGATCCTGCATCCAAAACCAACCCCAAGTGGGTTAGAACTCATTCTGCATCCATTTGGTGTTGGGACAAGCCACGAGCGACCTTGGACTCACTTGACTCACCACGGTCCGGACTCGAGGGAAGCCACCACCTTCCCCCATATAGTATTCTCTGCGTTACCCCGCGGGAGCCACATCCGAATGGCACTTTTTCCCAGGACTCCCAAGGAGGAGTCCCGAAACTGTCCCGGGTTGGACTCCTGGGACTTTGGACACTCATAACTCCCGGCTCCGACCTTCGATTGGAGTGAGGTCTAAACCAAAGTTGTAGCTCTCCTCGAGAGCTTTCCAATGCCCTATTGCCTTCTTTCTGCAAACGTCGGGAAGAGGTCGATTCCTGACTTTTAGTGGTCGGGAGTCAAATTGCCAATTTGATTCCTAGCCCTTCTTTTGCCCATAACTTGGGCTGCAGATGTCCAAATGGTTCATACGAGGCCATTTTGGGCATCTACACTTCAAGACCTTTCCATTGATATAAATAACACCCCAATGCAAGGTGTTTTGACTCCTAAAATTGAGCTCTAAATTTTTGGGAGTCCCGGAGGACTCCAAGTCCCCACTTTTGGGAGTGTGAGTTTCATCCTCACACTTAGCCCAAAGTGGGGTTACGACAGTTATAAAATAGTTGCCACATGTAACTATAATGCAACTCTTGAAAAAATCAAACGTGATTGACTACATATATATGTATGATGTGTATAAATTATCATATAAAAGACCCATTTTCAACTATTTGATTTTCTAACATGACAATCTATTTATTAATACATTATATTTTTAAGGGGATAATTACATAACAATTATGAGTTGTTTTTTGAGTTTTAATTGCAGGGTAATGTGGTTTCAGTGGATGTGATTTTTCATAGTGAATCTTAGTACCTTGATTTTCCCCTCATGTGTTATGATGAAGTGGACTTGATACACCTGAACTAGCTGCCTCTAACATGGCTTGGCGAATGTTATGGCCTTCAATATTAATGTCAACTTTGTTATCCCATTGTTGTGCATGGTCAAATGAACTCAACACCTCTGTGATTGTCTCATCAATATTACTACCAATTGTGGTAGTTGTATCTTGATGAATCAACTAGGTTTGTTTGGTCATTTGATTTGCAAATTTGGGTTCTCCTTGTGACACATTCACTATGGACGCATCATCTGATGTACTTGCATGTCACCTTTTGGGCGATGGCTCCACATTTGATTTTGACACCTTTTGTCCCAAAAAACTTGGCACATTTTTTTAATGATTTTTATTATAAAAGGCCTTGATAACAACTATTTAAAAGTTTTGAAGTTACGCACTTGGACATGAACATGCTTGCCATTGATTGGAGTTTTCTCCAATGTTGTTTCTACATTAACATCAACTTGGGTCCATACCTTCAATTGAATTGAAAAGGCATCATTATTATAAATATGCCACTTCAACACCTTCCATAAATGGGCAATAGCCAAATTGGGAAGCATTGGAATACATATCGGTTTATTTGTTCTTAGGTCAATGGGAGCATTTGGGTATCCATTAAACCTATGGTCAAAAGGTTGTGGTTTACTTAACCATTCTCCTCCACAATATACACACTGGAAGTTAGGACAATCCTTGTCCCCATTCAATGGTGTCACCCATGATGAAAATATTTCCAATAAAAGCTCATTATAAAATTCAGGAATGACCCATTGCTCTATAAATCGAATAGGTGTCAACTTCACATAGTACCTCAACAACCCTTCAAACCCATATGGCCTTTGTATTTCCTTTTTCTTTAAGGCCATATTAGACAAAATCTCCAAAACATTAAACTCTTCCAATTG
>Ga0116228_10004050_pt1 | contig 12946 bp, 15 predicted proteins | sample S1TSphfallax_2_FD_89694 | JGI IMG/M metagenome (GOLD analysis project Ga0116228, IMG submission 89694) | Host-associated microbial communities from peat moss isolated from Minnesota, USA - S1T2_Fc - Sphagnum fallax MG | ecosystem: Host-associated > Plants > Peat moss > Unclassified | place... | reverse complement strand
TATGCATCATCATCCGTCGGCATTTTTTTCATCTGCGCAACCACCGCCGCGCCGCTGGAAGCCGCCGGCACGCCGATCGCATCCACCGCCTTCATGAAGTGCAACGTGCCCGCATAGCACCCGGCCTGCCCCATGGAAGGATAATTATTCGGCGTTTTCGGCAGCACACGTTTCGTAAAGGCCCTGGTTTTATCGTTAAGATTCCAATAAAAACTCTCCGTCAGAATCAAACCCTGTGCCACATCCAGTCCCAGCCCGTGCACGTCGTTCAAAAATATCAGCAAGCCGGCAATCTTCATGCCGGACTGCGTGATCCCAAACTGGTGCGCCTGCTTGATTGAATTCACCGTATCCTTGCCGGCATTCGCCAGCCCCAGCACCTGCGCGCCGGAGGATTGCGCCTGCACCAGGAAGGACGAAAAATCCGTGGTCTGCGGAAACGGATAATCCACATCGCCCACCACGGTCCCGCCCGCCGCCTTCACAACCGCGGTGGTCTGGTCGCGCAGCAAGGTGCCGAACGCATAATTGGCGGTGATGAAAAACCAGCTTTTGCCGCCGGCCGCCACCATCGCCCCGCCCGTTGAGTGCGAGAGCATATACGTATCATACGTCCAGTGAATCGTCTGCGCATTGCACGCCACACCGGTCAGCTTGGACGTCGCAGAGTTTGAATTGATGTAGGTTTTGTCTTTCTCTTTCGCGACGCCCGCAATCGCCAGGCCAACCGCCGAATTCGGCACGTCGATCAGCAGATCAACCCCGCTGTCGAACCATTGCCGCGCCAGGCCGGCGCCGATATCCGGCTTGTTCTGGTGGTCGCCCTGAATAACCGTAACGTCATATCCCTTGGCCGACGCACCAAAATCCTCCAGCGCCTGATTGACGCAAGCAACGGAGGTCTTGCCGCCGATATCGCTATACGTGCCGGAAAAATCGCTGCAGACGCCAATGGTGAGCGACTTGCCCGCCGCCCGCGCCGGCACCAGCGGCAAAGCCGCTCCCGCAACCGCGGCTGTCCCTAAAATCTTACGCCGTGAAACTTTCATCTTTTTGCTCCTCCTTAGTTAACTAAACGACCGAACCCGTAGGATGGGTTAGCCCCGCACAGCGGGGCGTAACCCATCACTCTGCTGAAAACCGAAGACTATATGCCTAAGCGTTTATGCAAATCATCCATCCTAGCCTCCAGCTGATAATTCGGAATCATGTCGACCACCTGCCCATGCTCAACCACGTAATGCCGGTCAGCCAGTTTGGAGGCAAAACGGAAATTCTGCTCCACCAGCAGCACCGTAAATCCCCGGCGCTTTATCTCCGCAATCATCAGCCCGATCTGCTGCACAATCACCGGCGCCAGCCCTTCGGTCGGCTCATCCAGGAGCAAAAGTTTCGCGCCGGTGCGCAAAATGCGCGCAATCGCCAGCATCTGCTGCTCCCCACCCGAAAGTTTCGTCCCCGGACTTTTGGCGCGCTCCTTCAAATTCGGAAACAGCGTATAAATTTCTTCAACCGTCATGCCGCCAGGCGCCACCACGGGGGGAAGAAAAAGATTTTCCGTTACACTCAACCCCGCAAAAATCCCGCGCTCCTCAGGGCAAAAACCAATCCCCGCCCGCCCCACAATATCCGGCCTTGCTTTTATCAGCTCCTGGCCACGGAATTTTATGCTGCCCTCACGCCTTGGCACCAGCCCCATAATGGATTTTAACGCCGTCGTCTTGCCGGCGCCGTTGCGCCCCAGCAGCGTCACCACCTCGCCCTCGCGCACCTCAAAATCCAGCCCGTGCAACACATGGCTTTCATCATACCAGCTGTTCAACCCGCTCACCTCAAGCATGGTCAGTGCCCAGATAAGCCGTGATCACATCGGGATTTTTAGAGACGGACTCATAATCGCCTTCGGCCAGCACGCGCCCGCGCGTCAGCACCGTAATGCGGTCGGACAAGCCGGAAACCACCGAAAGATTATGTTCCACCATCAAAATCGTTCGCCCGGCCCGCAGCCGGGAAATCAACGCCACAATCCGCGTCACATCCGCCTCGGTCATGCCGGCGGTCGGCTCATCCAGCAGCATCAGCCGCGGCTCCAGCGCCAGCGTTGTCGCAATCTCCAGCGCCCGCTTGCGGCCATAGGAAAGCTCGGCCGCCGGAATTTCCACCGCATCCGAAAGCCCGACATCAAACAGCAATTCATGCGCCCGGTCATTATACCGGCGCAGAACCCGGTCACTGCGCCAAAAATCGAAATTCCGCCCACGCTCGCGCTGCAGCGCAATGCGCACATTCTCAACGCTGGTCAGGTGCCCGAACACGGCGGAGATCTGAAAGCTCCGCACCATCCCCCGCCTGGCAATATCGGCCGGTTTTGCCCCGGTGATGTCTTCTCCGGCGAACCGAATGGTCCCGCTGCTGGGCTGCAAAAACTTGGTGAGCAAGTTAAAACAGGTTGTCTTCCCCGCCCCGTTCGGCCCGATCAACGCATGAATATGGCCGCTCTCAACCCGCAGGTCGACATGGTTCACGGCGGTAAACCCGCTGAACATTTTGGTCAGACCGGATGTCTCCAGAATCGCCTCGGCCAAGTTCCATCCCAAACAACATTAGTTATTTGGCCGTTTACCTCGCACACACAGCCCCAACAAGCAACCGCAGCCCCACTGACAACTGCCTACTGACGACTGACGACTGAGTCCTGCCGAACCTTCGTAAACAAAAACACTCCCAGCGCCGCGGAGCAGAAGAACATCACCACGCCCACCGCCAGCACATTCATATGGCTCGGCGCACTGCCCCGGCCGATCAGCGCAAAAATCACCGTCTGCGGGATAAACCCGATCAAGGACGCCGCGAGGAACGGCAATGCCCGAACCGATGACAACCCCGCCGCCAGATTAAGCAGAATATTGCTCCCCACCGGCATCAGGCGGAATGTCAACGTTGCGATAAATGGCCGCGCCGCCAGCGCCCCGTCAACCCGCCGCAGCACCCGCCCGAATCGCCGGCTTACAAACTCACGCCCCACCGCGCGCGCCCATACGAAATCCGCCCCGCAGGCGATGATCTGCGAAAGCAGCGCAATCGCCGCCCCGCTCCACGCGCCAAATGCATACCCCGCCACAAAGGCCGGGATCTGCCGCGGCAGACCCACGGCGGTCAGCAATGTGGCCACCGCCAGAAACATCGCCGGCCCGCGCACCCCGCCCTGGCTTACCAAATTCACCAATGTGGACTGCGCCGAGCCCGCGCCCAGCAGCGGCAGGCACATCACCACCGCCACCATCCCGCCCGCCATCAACGCGGGTTTCAGCGCCCGAGTCGCGGCCTCCGCCACCGGCGGCTTCACAGCTCCGTCTCAATCTGCGGCTGTTTCCAACGCCTTTGCAGCCAGGCCACGCCGAACAAATCCACAACGCCCACCTTCAACCGGTCCCAGGTGCCGTAATGCGAAGCCCCATGCGCCCGCGCATGATGCCGCACCGGCACCGAAACCACATGCCCGCCGGCCCGGATGAACAGCGCCGGCAGAAACCGGTGGATATGATCAAAATGCGGCAGTTCTAAAAACGCAGCCCGGCGAAACATTTTTAGCCCGCAACCCGTATCCGGCGTGCCGTCCTTCAACAATTTGCCCCGCACGGTATTGGCGATTTTGGAACCCCAACGTTTGGCGTCCGAATCATTGCGCTTAACCCGATGCCCGGCGATCAGCACCGGTTTTCTCCCCGCCGTTTCGGCTTCCAACGCCGCCTCAAGCATTGCCGGAATATCGGCGGGGTCGTTCTGGCCGTCGCCATCCAGCGTCGCAATAAAACTCCCGCGCGCCGCCTTCACGCCGGTAATCACCGCCGCACTTTGCCCGCAACTCTGCTTATGCCGCACACGCACCAAGGTGGGCAGCGTCCGCGCAATCTCCGCGAGCACTTGAGGCGACGAATCGGTGCTCCCGTCATCGACATACACAATCTCATGGTCGATTCCCGCCAGCGCGGTGCTGATTGCGGCAATCAGCGGCGGGATGTTCGGCGCCTCGTTATGCACCGGTACAACCACGGAGATTACCGGCATGCCGGCGGCGGTTTCAGGCTTGGTCTGGGAGACGGGTTCTATAATCATGTCACTCATTCAGCCGTCGCATTAAGGCGTATTTGCGGCCCGAATTCGGAGAGAAAAAGGTTTTTTGTTCCTGCGCCGCTCGGCTTGATGCAAAGCGCGATATCTTTGAGATGAAGCCAGGTCAGCGGCCCAAACGGCGCCCCAACTGTAACGTTCTGTATCCCCACCGCCGCAATCACGGCCCGGGCCGTCTCATCCCCCGTAATCATCAGCCGCCGCACGCCTGCCGCCACCAGCTCTTTTGCCACCTCGCCTAAAACTGTGGCCGCCGGCGCGCCCGGCGTTACCCGGTCCGGGGACGCAGTGGAAGCAATCACAAACGGCTCGTTCATATTTTGCGCGGCCCATGTCAGGGCTTCCGCCGCCGCGCGGGGTTCCGAAAAATCCAGATCAAAAACCGGCATCGCCAGCCTTGCCGCCCCTAGCTGAAACACCGTCTGCCGGTCCAGCGCGCCGGAAAGTATCGCCAGCGGACCATCCGGCTGTTCAGCCACCGCGGCGTCCCCTGAGGCTGCTAACCAGGCACCGCCGCCAACCAAAGGAAGCCCCGCGCACGCCGCCGCCACCACCGCGCAATCATCATCATTTATCGCATCAATCAACGCCAGCGCCCGCCCCTGCTCCTTCAGCGCCGCGCAGCGTTTTTTTACGCCCGCCGCGCCGGCGGCCACAACCTCACGCGGCACCAGCCCCACCCCGCCTTGCAGCACCAGCGAGAACTCCCGAACCAGATTCCCTTTTAAGCCGCCATCCTCAAACAAATGGCCCTGATACACGGTGCGCCCCCGCCAGGGTGCGGCCAGACAAACCGCCATAAACCCCGTGCCCGCCGCTTCGGTGAGCGCGTCAATCATCGGCGCCGATATGGCGGCGACGCCCGCCGCGCCGGCATTACCAAACGCAAAAAAATAATGCGGCCGCCCGGCTGGTAGGCTTACCGGCATAACAAGCGACGCTGGCGCAAAAATATCGCAATCCGCCCCATCCCCGGCAAATGCCATTCGCACCCCCGGCCAGGCCTCCGCCAGCGCCACCGCGTCATGCAGGCTCGCCGCCAAGCCAAACGGCCGCGCGCGTGCTTCTGTCATGGGATTGTCATTCATAATGTTAATAATTGGCACCCCGGCACGCCACCTGCCAGAGGATTCACCCAAAAACGCCACCTTGTCTGCCGAATGTGGCCGAATTGCCGCAACACGGCGCCGGCTGTGCTGCAAACGCTTGGCTTTGGCCACACCCATCGCTATAAGCCCGCCCAAGCAGGGGCGCGTTGTTGTTAATTCGCCGGCTCGCATTGAAGGATTCTGCTCGGCATGCTCATCTCTTTGCCACCGGATTACCGGCCCTCGGATAACGAGGAGTTCATGAACCCCATGCAAATCGAATATTTTAGGCAAAAGCTGCTGCGCTGGCGGGCGGACCTGGTAAAGGAAGCCAACGGCACCCTCGCCTCCCTGTCCGAAGGCGGCATTCTGGAAGCCGACATCACAGACCGCGCAAGTGTGGAGACCGACCGCGCCCTTGAACTGCGCACCAGGGACCGCGCCCGCAAACTCATCAGCAAGATCGACCAGGCGCTCAACCGCATCGAAAACAACGCCTACGGCTATTGCGAGGAAACCGGCGAGCCCATCGGCCTGCGCCGCCTGGAAGCCCGCCCGATCGCCACAATGTCAATCGAAGCCCAGGAACGCCACGAACGCATGGAACGGGTTCACCGGGACGATTAGTCCTTCTTCACAAAATCCTTCGGCAACCGCACCGCACCCTGCCGCGCCAGCATCCAGCCCGGATATTCCGGCGGCAACTCGCTCACCGCGTCCAGTTTCGCCATCTCATCCGCGCTCAAGCGCAATTCCACCGCCGCCAGATTGTCATCCAGCTGCGCCACGGTTTTGGCGCCGATAATCACGCTCATCACGGCCGGCTTGGCCAACAGCCAGGCCAACGCCACCCGCGCCACCGAAACCCCATGCGCCTCGCCAATTTTTCGCATCTCCGCCACGCAGGCCCAGGCGCGGTCCTTATCCACCGGCGGAAAATCGAAATTCTGCCGCCGCGCGCCTTCCTCGGTCTTTGCTCCCGGCCCAAACTTGCCGGAAAGCAGCCCGCCGGCCAGCGGCGACCATACCATCAGCCCAAGCTTTTCCTCGGTCAGCATCGGCACCAAATCACGCTCCAAATCCCGCCCGGCAATCGAGTAATAAGCCTGCAGCGTGTTGAACCGCACCAGCCCCTTCGCCTCGCTAATCCCCAGCGCCTTGGCGATCCGCCAGGCGGTCCAGTTGGAAACGCCGACATAGCGCACCAGCCCATGCCGCGTGAGGTCATCCAGCGCGCGAAGAATCTCCTCGATCGGCGTCAGCGTATCCGTCCCATGCAGCTGGTAAAGATCAATATGGTCCATCTGCAGCCGTTTTAGGCTGGCGTGGACGCCATCCATTATGTGCCCCCGCGACAGCCCCCGGTCATTGGGCCCCGGCCCCATCTCTCCAAACACTTTTGTGGCAATCACCACATCCTTCCGTGCCACGCCCAGATTCTTCATCGCCTGCCCAACCAGCTGCTCCGAGGCGCCGAACGAATACACATCCGCCGTATCAATAAAATTCACCCCCGCGGCCAGCGCGCGGCCAATCACCTCATCCACCTCGCCTTGCTTCAGCCCGCCAATCGCCTTCCACATCCCGGCATCTTCATTCCCCCCAAAGGTCATTGTGCCCAGGCAAATTTCCGAAACAAACAGGCCAGTCCCGCCAAGCTGCTTATACTTCACGCCAAATCTCCATCATGCACCCGGTAAATATAGGTCGGCGGGCTACCGCCCCAACGTCAAAACTGAGCGTCGGTTTCGAACGCCCATCATGCGGCGCTTGGCGCCCTACCCCACGACGTTTTATCCCCTGGAGGGCACCAGTCCCCTTAGCCTCTGGCCAAACCCCCGAACCCGTTCCTCAACCGCCCGGCGCGCCCCGCCAATTTTCCCCACATCCGCCAGCCGCCGGTCCAAAAAACTCAGCGTCGCCGCATCCTCATCGGAATGGTCGCGCAGCCAGAACAGCAGCGTGCTCGCATAAACCCCGGCCAGAATCCCCCGCTTGGTGTACCAGGAGAAATCAGCCGACGTATCCCCGGCCGCATGCCACACCGCATCCACCGTCGCCGCCGTTATTTTCACCCCCAACGACGCATTCGTAGGGAGGGACAGCCACGCCACGGCGCGGCCTATCGCCTCCTTGTTCCCCCGATTCTGCTCGAACCGTAGCGCCAAAATCGCCTTCACCCGCGCCGGCACGCGGTACGCCGCCAGATCCGCCGACTCCGCGGCCGCCGCCATCCGCTCATCGGCCAGCGCGCAGAATGCCGCAATCATATCCCCAGTCCCGCCGGGAAACATCAGCGGCGCATCGTCAGGGTTTAACCCCGCGGCCAAAAAAGCCTGGCGGAGCGCCTTGCTGGTCCAGCCATCGAACGGCACTTGCGGCAACAACGCATCCACCACCGCATCGCGCTCAGAATCTTCGCTCATGCCATCCTCACTTTCGGCAGCGGCAACTCATACCGCATGGTTTCCTCATTGAAACCGAAAAACCGGAAATCGGACATCCGCATGGTGTAAAGCACGCCATCCAGATGGTCCGCCTCATGCTGCACCACCCGCGCCTCGAACCCGGAAACCTCTTTCTCAATCGGCAACCCGTCCGCCGCGATCCCGGTTAACCGAATCCGTTCAAACCGCGGCACCGCCGCCCGCAACCCCGGAATTGAGAGACACCCCTCCCACCCCAACGCAATTTCGGTCCCTACCGGTGTCACCACCGGGTTTATCACCGCGGTCAGCGGAATTTCGTCCGCCCCTTCGGCCCGCGCGGCCGGCACCTTGTAAATGAAAAGCCGCAAACTCTCATGCACCTGCGGCGCCGCCAGCCCCACGCCGCCCGCATCCGCCAGCGTTTCCGCCATATCCGCGATCAGCCGCGTCACCTCCGGCGCCGCCGGATCCACCACCTTCTGCGCCGGCGCCAACAAAACCGGGTGCCCCATCCGGGCTATTTTCAGGATTGCCATGAAGTCATAATTGGCCCTTAACAAATCATTTGGCGAGAGCGCATTTCATGCTATAGGACCAAAAATCCGGCGAGCGCGGCCATAAAGCCGCGCCGTCTCCATTTATTAACCGTTCTCAGGAGTTGTCTGCCAAGTGCAAGTTCTCGTTCGCGACAATAACGTCGACCAGGCGCTGAAGGCGCTCAAAAAGAAACTTCAGCGTGAAGGCGTGTTCCGCGAAATGAAGCTTCGCCGCCATTACGAAAAGCCCTCCGAACGCCGCGCCCGTGAAGCCGCCGAGGCTGTACGCCGCGCCCGCAAGATGGAGCGCAAGCGCATCGAACGCGAAGGTTTTTAAGCCGCACCAGCCCGTAGGATGGGTTAGCCGCGCAACGCGCGGCTTCGCCCATAAAGTCAGTCCCCAGCCCCTACTCGACTGAGCTCACTACCGCGCCAATTCGTGCAGCCGGTGGTTGATTCCTCTCAGGACTGCCTGCGCCGCCTTATAAACCTCGAAAAACCCTTCATACACCAGGTGTTTTTCTCCGTCCGGCACGCACTTGCTCTGCACCCTGACGCAGCGTTCCACCGCATCCTCAGGCGACGCGAACACCCCCACCCCGATCCCCGCCACCAGTGCCGCGCCAAATGAGGCGTCGCCGTTTTCCATCACCTCCACAGGCAAGCCCGTCACATCGGCGATAATCTGCCGCCATGTGGCGCTCCGTGCGCCGCCGCCCATCAGCCGGATCGTGCCATAAACCAGGCCCAGCGCCTGCGCCGCCCCCAGAATATCGCGGATTGAATAGGCAATTCCCTCATACAAGGCCCGCGCGAAATGCGCCCGCGTATGGGAAATCGTCAGCCCGATAAAATCGCCCCGCAACAGCGGGTCCCAATAAGGTGCCCGCTCGCCCTGCAGATACGGGTGGAACAGCAAACCCTCCGCCCCCGCCTTAATGCCGGCGGCGAGCGCATCCATCTCCGCAAACCCGCCAGCCGCAAACATCATGTCCCGCAGCCAGCGATGCGCCGAGGCGCAGGAGTTTGTGCCTGTCGCGGTATAATACATGCCCTCGATGATATGCGGGTAACAGGAAATCGGGGGGTTCACGCTGGGGCCATCGGTTGCCAGAAACAGCACCCCCGCCGTCGCCAGTTTCACCGCCCCGATCCCGGCCTTCTCCGCCCCTACGCCAAAAAATTCTACCGTCGTATCGTTTGACCCGCAAACAACCGGAATGCCGGCAACCAGTCCGCAAGCCTTGGCAGCCGCATCGGTAACGCCGCCGACAACGTCGGCGGGGCGCCGGATCGGCGGAAGTGCCGCCATGTCCCAACCGATCAAATCGCAAATTTCTGGCGACCAATTTTTAGGTCCGTCATCCGCCATCAAGGCGCCGATGGCATCCGAAAAATCCGTCTCCCACGTCCCGGTCAAGCAGAATCGCAAAAAGTCCTTCGCGAGATAGAGTCGCTTTGTTTTCGAAAAAACCTCGGGCTCGTTATCCCGCAGCCAGGCCAGCATCGCCAGCGTCCAGGTCGGATTCACCCGATTCAGGGATTTTTGCAAAATCATCTCCCCCGCCTCGGCATTCAACGCGGCCGCTTGGGCAGCACTGCGCTGGTCGTTCCACAGAATTGCCGGCCGCAGCACGGTTCCGTCCGCATCCGTCAGCACCGGAATATGTGCCCCCGCCGAAACGCCGATGCCCGCAATCTCCCCCGCCGCAATCCCCGCCGCCGCCGCCGCCGCCGGCACCGCCGTGCAAAGTGCCGTCCACCATTGCGCGGGGTCCTGCTCGGACCAGCCGAAATGCGGCACGTTCGTCGTAATCGGGCAACTACCCTCGCCGGCCACCACCCCGGTTCCGGTAATGATGGTTGCCTTCAGGCTCCCGGCCCCCAGATCAATCCCCAGCAGATACGCCAAAATTTGCCCCTCAAAACCCTTCGCGTTACATTGAGCCCATGCCGGACACCATTCAACTAGACCCAGCACTCACCGCCGCCAAAGTCTTGGCCGCGGAAATTCCGCTGATTGACTTCGCCCCGTTTCTGGATGGCACGCCGGCGGCGCGCGCGGAAATTGCGCGGCAAATCGGCGAAGCTTGCCGCAATATCGGGTTTTTTTACATCACCGGCCATGGCGTGCCGGAAACCCTGATTGCCGAAACCTATGCTGAGACGAAACGTTTTTTCAACCTGCCCGCCGCGGTGAAGGCGGAAGTGGCCATCGAGCATTCCGCCTGCCATCGCGGCTATTTTTCCACCGGCGGCGAAAACCTGGACCCCGCGAAGCAAAAAACCGGCGATTTCAAGGAAGGCTACAAAATCGGCCGGGACCTGGAAGCCAACCACCCTCTGGTGCAGGCCGGCACGCCTCTGCACGGGCCCAACCAATGGCCCGCGAACCTGCCCGGCTGGCGCGAAACGATCACAGCCTATTACAACGCGATGGAACAGCTCGGCCGGCACATGCTGCATGCCTTTGCTTTGGCGCTGGACCTGCCAAAAACCTATTTCGATGGCTGGTTGACCGCGCCCATGACCACGCTCGGCCCGCTACACTACCCGCCACAGACCGGCCACATCACCGAAGCGCAGATAGGCGCCGGCGCGCACACGGATTACGGCTGCCTCACCTTGCTGGCCCAGGACAATGCCGGCGGCCTGCAGGTGCGCAACGCCGCCGGCCATTGGGTGGACGCACCGCCCATTCCGGGCAGCTTTGTGGTGAATATCGGCGACATGATGGAGCGCTGGACCAACGGCGTGTTCACCTCCACGCTGCACCGTGTCATCAACATTTCCGGCCGCGAGCGCTATTCGCTGCCGTTCTTCTTCGACCCGGATTTTCATACGCCGGTTGCCTGCCTGGAATCCTGTCTTGGCGGCGGCGCCAAATTTCCGCCCACCACCGCCGGCCAGCACTTGCTGGACAAGATCAACGCATCCTTCACCTATCACAACGCAAAACCCGTCTAACCCTTTGGCGCCTTGCGATCGCGCGCCGCCCGCGTCTGCTTGATGCGTTCCAGAACGAGGCTATGGTCATACGGCTTCTTCAGCGGCGTTTCCTCGCACAAATCGCCGGCCTCGCCGGCCATTTTTGGGACCGTCCCGGCCAGGATCACGTCCACGCCCGGCTGATCCGACCGTATCCAGCTCGCCAAGGCAAAACAGCCCTCCGCGTCCGTCCCGGCATCAACCAGCACCACGTCAATCGGTATCTTGCGTTCCCGCAGCAGCTGCCTGGCCTCGGTCACATTCGCCGCCTCGGCAACCTTGTAGCCGCATTCGCGCAAATATTCGGCCATTGGCTGGCGCACCAGAATATCCGCCTCCACAAGCAGCACGCAGCCCTCATCCATTGGCCGTTTCTCCGCCGATCAGGCGCAGCACAACATCCACGGCCTTGGTGAAGGAATAGGGTTTCGGCAGAAAAGCATCCACCTCTCCGGGAATCACCGGCCCAACATTGCCTGAAGTGATGACGATCTTGATGCCAGGGAATTCCGCGCGCACCCGCCGGCGAAGCTCGATCCCGTCCATTGACCCGGGCATCCGCACATCCGAGAGCATCAGGTCAGCCACGCCCCCGGATTTGAGGTAGGCCCAGGCTTCATCAGCATTCGCCGCTTCAATCACTGTCAGTGACGCCGCCCGCAATTCATCGGCCAGAAGTGCCCGAACGACGACCTCGTCTTCCACCAGAAGCACGCACGCGTCAGACAGCGCCAAGTCTTCATCCCTGTCAGGCACCATCCAACACCTTAAGTTGTTTCCCAGGTCGCTTAGATGCTGCTGAAATATTTCAATTTAAGTGCGGGGAAGATGACTGAAAAAATAACTGTTTTTAATCTCAGACCTTTAGATGCTGTCCGGGCGCGGCGCGTTCTCCGCCGCCGCCAGCCGCTGCTCCCAGGCAGAAGCAAAAACATAGTGCCCTGCCTTGTCTTTGCGCGGGCCGCCAAAAAACTTTGTTCGCGAAAATATGTTATTGCGGACCCGCACGGTCAGCCATAACAGAACAATCGGCAAAATCAGCCCAAAAACCAGGTCAAGCATAAAATACAATGCACCTGTCCCGTTTGGGTCAAAATCCGGCCCGGCGAGGTCGGCGAGCATCGCACGTGGCGACTGCGTCATGCCGAGGAACAGCAAAATCACCGTACTGGTATAAGCCGGAAACGCGACTTTCCAGATCCCCCATGCACACCAGGCGAAAATCCCAAAAAACACGGCGGCCGCAATCACCCCGGCGGTAACATTAACAACGGAGCCGACCGCGAATTTTTCAAAGCCGGCAAAAATCGCCACAATAAAGATAAAAATCGCCAAAACGCGATTCGAGGTCCGATAGCGCGCAACACCTTCAGGGTTCGGCAGGCTCGCCACCAGCCTTGCCGCCTGGACCGGCTTGTCCATACCCGCCGCCAGCGCCGCGAACACCTCCGGCTTGCTCACCCCGCGCGCATACATCTGCCGCGCCCGCGCCGCCAGTGCCTGTATTTCCGCGCGCCCCGCCATTAATTCGGGCCGCGGTGCAAAAAACTAGCCTTCAACGCCAGAACAATTCCTTTGCGAGATCATCGCCAGAAATTCCCGCCGGGTTGAAGGGTCGTCCCGAAAAGCGCCCAGCATTCGGCTCGTCACCATGCTCGCCCCCGGCTTATGCACGCCGCGCGTGCTCATGCATTGGTGGTTCGCCTCAACCACCACGGCCACGCCGCGCGGCTGCAGCACGTCGTTGATGGTGTTGGCAATCTGCGCCGTCAGC
>Ga0116228_10004048_pt1 | contig 12951 bp, 7 predicted proteins | sample S1TSphfallax_2_FD_89694 | JGI IMG/M metagenome (GOLD analysis project Ga0116228, IMG submission 89694) | Host-associated microbial communities from peat moss isolated from Minnesota, USA - S1T2_Fc - Sphagnum fallax MG | ecosystem: Host-associated > Plants > Peat moss > Unclassified | place: USA... | reverse complement strand
TCCATTGTGCCAGTCAAGCTCCTGCCACATCAACCAGAAGAGATCCATCACTTCAACTGGGCAGACTGATGCCAGCAATAGGATGTGGTTGCATAAAGTCTTCAAGAAAAATCATCTAGCTCTTCATATAGTTACAAAACTGTAGAGTAGTGCTCACAGCATTTTCTGGACCGCTACCTACAGTAGAAGCCTCAGTCCCTGGTGCATGTTTTGCTGATTGTGCAGTAGTCATATCATCTCCAAACAGGGAAGAAGACATATACACTTAATCTGCACAAAGTCCTTCATTTACCTTCACTTACTGCACGCATAATCCATGATCAAAGAACATGTCTATTAGATTACAAGAAAACTCTGAAATATTACTTTAAATCTAATGGTCATATCAGTTCCTGCAAAACAAATACAAACACAATAAGACTGACTGTGGTCTAACCTGTATCTCACAAAATATCAGACCACTATGAACAGCCATGACAAACTGCCATTAATCCCTACTAACTTCATCAGCTCCTAACAAAGAAAGAAGATTAAGTGCATAATAATCTATGCAAAATCTTGGGGAAACAATTATACAACAATCTGCATTTGAATATCTGCCATATTTCTGCAAGCAACAAGAAGACTCACTCATGATCTGTGCAAGCACTCAATGATCAAAAGGACATTTCTACTCTTAACCCCATGCTTGCTTTTACAGCTCACACCCAACATTCACTCCAACAGGGTCCATGACAGCATCCATGCCTAATGGACATCTAGAAAGAAACTGTCACGAAAAACTGGTGAAGCTCACAAACGGGTCGTGAACTTTCCAGATCTGCAAAGAACTGGAACATGTTTCCAGCTGGAACTTCAAAAGCTTAACTATGGCTGTAACTTCTGGACTCATTCCAAGTACCACCACTATCCTCTCCTTCATTTGTCACATGTGTCTCAGAGGTAAGCTTCCCCAACTGATTCGATGACGAGCTATGCACAATTCTGTCAGCACTCTGAACACTTTGCGAGGCTGAGATAACCCTCTTCCTGTGACTGGTGGACCTATCCAATCTGCACCAGCATCGCTTCACAAGTTCTCTAACGTTGCGTTCTTCCGATTTAGACGCTGGCGTTTCCCCCCTCCACTCGCGGCTAGCTTGCTGTCATTCACGAGATATTACAATAGCTGACTCTCTAGAAGCCCTTCGACTCAGACCTATCATGACATCACCGTGATTTGCAGCCAGGACTACATAACTGGGCTGTGAGCAGTTTGGTTGTTGGCAAAATGCTTCTCCATGCCTTTGTAGGGTAGGAGTGGCGACTGTTGTGGTGGTGACTGAAGCTCCTCTGCTGCAAACTGGGGTGTTTGGGTGTGGTTGTAAAGGCTTACTCTATCCACCTATACCCTAATATCCTATAGAGGAAACTTGGAGCTGATGCAAACAAGGATGCAGCACTAACCGCAGCACCTTGCCTGTATCAGAATCAAAGCAACTTTACCGACACAGAAACATTCCTAATACAACAAAGTGTACATAAAACAATTGGCAGCTTACTCTTCCAAAGCAGGATTCAACTTCAGATTCTTCAAAGCCATTTCCACCATGTCTGTTTGATCAGTTGTCACTATTCCACTTTTGGTGATGGCTTATGGTTGATGTCCATTACTTCCAAATTTACCAGCTAGAACTTTTTTGGCTCATCCAGTTTTTCCATCTTGGTGATGCAGTGACACACTGGAGCATAAAACGTTCGTAAGTATTTTGGAAGTTTTGATTTGTAGCAGAAATGCTTCAATCAGAGTTTGCCTGAAAACTGCAAATTTGCTCCAGACAGGTAAAGTTTAAAGCATTCCAATCCCAGGTTCTATCAGAGGGGTCATTGGCAGCTATAGTCAGATGCATAAACCTGGCAAACTGTGACATCGCCTAGCTGCCATACATATCACAATGCCAAGAGTATAAAAACCTCGGTTAAGAAGACTCTTTAAGAGAGATAGAGCACGATTCCAGGCTGTGCTACGATACTTGCATTTCATCAAAATCGTTACCAAAGACACATAAAATAGAAAAACTCCTGCAAATCACCAACAAATTCATCAAATTCAGCACAAGCGGCTCGTCGCATGAGGGCTCTGCCTTTTAAATCGCATCCATAAGGATAAAAAATACTCAACATACTAAATTGGGAACACATGGTGGTTCACATGGTGAAAACCCAAGTGGATCCCTTGAGTGACACCTGAAATGTTTCTATAGTGGACTCCACATGACCCTCCTAGAATGTAGGGATACCAAACTTTTGGCCCGTTTCTAAGTGCATCACAGTGTCTCTACTACTCTCTACCCTGAAGGGCAGAACCGACAAAGCAATTTTGGTCACGTTGACGACATTTTGTCGTTCGTCGCCGCCCGAAACAAAGCTGCGACACATGCGGACTCAATTTGATAAAAGACTTGATGCCCCTGGTGTGCCCCGTAATAGTAGAACGTGGATCCCATTCCTTTGGTCCAATGTCCCAAGGTTTTAAGATTCACAGCAAAAATACTCTCCAAAGAGACGAAAATCTAGAACGACGCTCGATTCTACAAACCCTAAAACTCCCATCAAACCCTAAAACTTCGATCGAACCCAAAAAGTGAGTTGAGGGAAATTTCTTTTGTTTTTTGAAACAACCGAATGAATGCGAAACATCTAAAATGGATGAATCTTTTGTTCATCTCGAGTGTCTGTTTCTCTGTCTCTACGTCTTGTTTCTTCTTTAAACCCTAAAAAGAAGCGCTCTGTTTCTTGTGTGTGGGATCTGCAACAGAGAGAGTGAGAGATTTGCGCGAGCGATTTGCTGTTGGCGGGCGGGCGGGGAGGGGATGGACGGTCGGACGCACAGACAGACGGGCGGACGCGACAATCTTTGCTTGTGGTCTGCAAGAGAAAAACAGTAATGCAAACTAATTGGTTGCAAAACAGAAGAGGGCAGAGAAAGGGGCACAGTGGTGAAGCTTGTGGATATAGGGTAATGTAATAGTGAGAAAGAAGGTGGGTGCTGGCTACTACAGCTGCTTCAGAATGTGGTCCGAAATAGGGTGAGCGATAATCTGCAACAAGATGCAGTTGGAATTGTTAGGCAATCCCTATCTGATGAGGTCCAGTTGTTCGTTGCAACGTTGTTGTATGTGGGCTGAGAAGAAAACGCAACTCGATAGCAGCAGCAAAATCCTTCTTGGTCATCAACGCGGTTTTTGGGCCAATATTTTGATATTCTGGGTTTAGGGTTTGCCACACTGGGTTGTGCAGACGGTAGTGGTGATAGAGATGAGAATTACTTCTCTTCATGCACTGTCGTTCAAGAGCTGCAGAATTATGAACTCTGAGTCGACGGAGAACAGAAGTTGGTTGGTTATGGAACCTGTCGGATTTGCTACAACAAGGTTTTGCAGCTGTTGAGCTATTTTTCCCCCATAACGCTTCCTTTTTCCCTCAGTATTCATTGTCACCACAGTAGAGTTTCGGCACCCAACTTCAGGATGGAATGGTGTGGTGTCGCAGTTGCTTTAGTTGCAAACTGGAAAGAGGAATAAAAAGCAAAGGTTGGATCTCCCTTTTTTCTCCTTGGAAAAAAAACCTTTGTTCTAGCTGGTGGTGTTGTGGAGGCAGATACAGGGCGCTATGGCCATGGCAGATGCACTAGGGCAGCAAACAGTAGATTTCTCTGTGTTGGTAAAGCAGGCAGCTGAGGCATCTTTCACAAACTTAAAAGAGCTCTGTGAGACTTCTTCGGACCTTCCAGATTTGGAGAGGAAGATTGGTCTCTTGAAGTACATTTTGAAAACTCAACAACGGCTTCTACGCCTGCTTGCCCTATCCAAATGGTGTCGTCAGGTTTGCTATCCACTGGACCTCAGGGTTTAAGAGTCAAAAGTCACTAGAAGCCAGGATGTTTGAATTCACAACAGTTTCATGTAATTTGCTGAGGTATTGATTAACATTGCAGCTCATTGCCCATGCACAATCTCATGTGTAAATGACTGGCAAACACTTGAGAGATTTGCAAGCTGCTTGTAGGCTGTGTTTGAAATCCAGCTGACGGAGCTTGGTACTTTTAGACAAGTGCATGTGTGTTTTAGTAAACCTATAGTTTTGATGTGCAGATTCCTTTGGTGGAGCGATGCCAGCAGCTAGCTGGCACTCTCTGCAATCATGACACAAGCTTCACTCAAGCAGCAGACTTTCTCTTCTATCTTCATGAGACCTTGCAACAAGCGTGTGCACCAGCCTATGATATTCCCACTGCAGCCGAGGTGTTGCTCACAGGGGGCTACAAGCGGTTGCCAAAATGCATCGAGGATCTTGGGATGCAACCGTTACTGGCTGGAGAGGAAAAGGAAGTTACCCTCCAGAAGTTGGATACCATGCTTCGTTCCCGTCTTTTGGATATCTCTCTGCCCAGAGAGATTACTGATATAACTGTCATTGGGGGCCGTGTGATCTTTCGGGTAGCAGGTGAATTTGAGGTGCACCTCACACTAGGTTATCGCGGAAATATGTCTCATTGGCGGATTCTCAAGCTGAATATCCTTGTAGGAGAACCCTCAGGACCTCTTCAGTTTACAGAGCCCCAACAGTTCTTGCTGGGTGATGATTTGGAGCGGCGCATGGCAGCATCAAATGATCCACTCAGACTTCTTTACTCTATTTTGCATCAGTTCTGCTCAGCATTGGTCATGGACACACTGTTTCGTCAAATCAAAGTTTTGCAAAGAGGCAGATGGAAGGAAGCGATCAAATATGAGAAGATAGCAGAGAGTGGAGGTACAACTGCAGTGGGGATTGGGCCTGGAGCACAAGGGGCAAATGCTTTAGGTGTAGATGGGGATGCAGACCCTGGAGCTACAACTGGCAAAACCCGAGGGTCCCCAGGTCTTAAAATTGTCTATTGGTTGGAACTACAAAAGGGAGAAAATTCTCCAAGCTTGAGAATAGAACAAAGTTCTGACCAGCAGATAATATGCTCACATTGGCCATCTGTGATTGACCCCCTGACCGAAAGTGAAGCAGACTTTGTGTTGGACCAGAGCTGCATAAATGTGGAGAAGTTGTTACTGCAGGCAATTGCTTGCAATGTCCATACACGACTTTTGGATGTGCAACGGGTTTTAAAGGGTGGCATATCATGGTGGGCAGACAGTGATATAGTCTTAAGGCATTCCATTCCTGCTGATCTGGAGATTCCCAATGAGGTCAGCTGAAACTCTGTCTTTTTTGGCATAGTAAAGTAGCCACGGATGCAGTTGAAGGGCATACCTACACAGATATCTGCTCTTCCCTTCACATGCTGGTAGGGTTGCATTAGGGTCTCTTAAAGACATGAAAGACAGTTATCCATGTTTGTCTCTATAAGGTTCCAACTTCTTAAGGCCTTGGGATCATTTGTTCAGGAGGATATTGGAAGTGGGGAAGCTGGGGAGGAGGCGTTGTGTGTACGGGCATTTGGCATCACTTATATGACTCTTGGTATCAGTATCAGGTTTGCATGACTGATCATATCGTTTCATGAAATCTGTACACTTGTCCTATCATGTTTGTGCTGTTGTTGAAGTATTCTCACACATTATCATGAACAATGAAGATGATGTTTCTTGCATGCTTGCAAATTTACTGCAAATGAAACCAGTCTTATATTTTTGAAGTACGATCAAAGTTCTGCTGTCTTTAGCTGACATGTTATAGTATGGCTTGGAGCTAGGAATGGGAGGTTTCTGCTGTCCTGCCCAAGTACGTCACTGGATGCTCCAGTGATTAAAGAAATGGAGGATGCACTGAACCTTGGAACAGTTCCTCCATCTGAAGTGTTTAGTAATCTGCGCACAAAGTGCTTTCTCCAGTTCCTAGCTTCAATTGGGAGATCGCTGGATCTTAAGGTAACATGAATCCTCAGCTATAGCTAGATGCTTTGCATGAAAATGATTAAGCTGATGAGGGGTGTTCTTGGCCATGTGGTGCAAATGCACTTCAACAGTTTTGGATCCTGACATTTGTGCAGGTATGGAAGTATTTTGAGGAGTTTCTTTTCAAACAGTGGCTTACACTGACTGATGACCGGAATGGCAGGTGTATGAGACAGGGACCATTTCACTAAAGCTCCCAATTGAGAGCCCAAGGTTGGGTGCTGACATGTTGCTGATGGGATTTCCCAACTGTGGGGAGACTTTCTTTCTTTCTCTTCAACTGGACATCAACTTTACACCCCTGTTTACTCTTTTGGAAGCACACCCAAAGTCATACACAAATGTTTCGACCCTCACATCCAACCCCTTAAGTATTTTCCGGTTGATGAAAATTGACACAAACTCCATCCCAGTCCTGAGAGAAGACACTGTCTCCAGCCTAATAGACCAGTATGGTCTGGAGGGTAAATTCCCTTCCAGAAGAGCAGTTCTGAAGGGACCTGATTATGATGGGGTTAGAGACCGTGCTGCTAACTTAAGGGGAGGCAGCAGAGTTGTGACTGGGGCTATTAATACACTGGAAGGTGTTCAAACAGGGTTTAGTCCTCAGGTGGAGCGCTCTATGGGTGGGGAAAGAGGATTGGGTTCTCCCAGTGCTGCAACACCAAGAGGTGTGCCAATGTCCCCTGCTGCAGTCCACTCTCCATCAAACTTGCAAGGTTCTGCTTCACCACATCAATATGGAGGTTTTGCACTGAATGGGAGCCCTAGCTTACTGAATCCCTCCATGGCAAGCACAGCTTTCCCTCAGGGCAGGTCTTCAGTAGGAGTAAATTCCTATGAAGATGCAAATCACAGAGTTGCTCGTCTGGGTTTAGTGAATGGAGCATCAAACCTGAATGTCTCAACAGCCAGCCCAATCCGAAGCCCTGTGGATGTTCGAAACCCTACCCTTCACCGGATGTCACCAGGTTCTGTGAGATCACCTCTGCATGCATCTGGAGATCAGGAACTTGCACAGACAAAATCTCCCCTAAATCTTGGGGACAATGTTGCATCTCCAATAGATTTAGATGATGACATATCAAAACTTATTGATTCTATTTCCTCCAAGACTACAGGTCTACAACCTGGTAGATCGGGCCATTTTGCTATGTCTGATCCTGGTACCCCATCTCAACATACACGTCCTGGCACACAGCGCAACCTTCCACTGCCAAGGAATGCATCAGTAAATGCCAGGCCCTTTGGCCCAAAAGGTGTGCCTGTTCTTGGCTCACAACTGGTGCATACAGCAGGACAGCCACCACGAGCAAATTCACCTGGGTGGAAACCAGCTCTTCCAGCTTCTGAATTTGCCACAGACACATCCCCTGTGGCACAGGAATGGACAGATCTGGAGAACTCATCGAAGCCAGTAAGGGCTGGGGTGCTGTCATTGGAACATACAGCTCCTGTTCAAGGTATATTCAACCTTGTCATTTTGTCAAGAATGAATTGGGTATATGCATTAATTTGTCTTTTCCACAGAATGCAAGTCACCTTGATTGACTGTTTGTGGCAATCCTGATGCAACTCTGCATCATGAATACAGCATCTAAACTCAACCTTTTAGCCTGTTAGTATTTTAGCAGATTAGCAATAAAAGCCATGGAGATGTATGGTTTATTGTTGCAGCAAAATTAACACTATGTGGAATTGCCCTTACAGGTGTTACTGAGAAGTCTATGGTTAGACCACATAAGCAAAAGCGGCCCATAGCAGAGCTTTTCAGCTCTCTCTCTTCAATGCCAGCAGCCGTGGTTGGAAGGCCCAAGAGGAGAAGGACAGAACTTGGCATTAATCAGTCATCTGTTTCTGCTGGATTTTCTTCTCCCACTTCCACATCTGCCTTGGAGTCCTTTGGAAGAGTAACATATGCTGACATCATTGGAGCCTCTAATCAGGGGAAGCTTCCCTCAGCTGCTTATCGAGATGTCCTCTTGCAAGTTGTCAGGCGTTGCTGGCTATGTATTAAACATGCCCAGCTGACTCGCCAGATGGATGCCCAAAAAATTCCATTTGTCAATGAAGTGGGATTACGTGAGCCCTCCACAGTCTTGCGTTTTCGTCTTCCTGGCACTATACCAACTGGTGATTCTCGGACTCGAGAATTCAGTGCTGATGATTCTTATGGGTGGCAGCAGATGTCCTTGTGCTTGGGTAAGCCTGGCAGTAAGGGTTGGTATGCTCAGGTCACAGATATGCATTTTCGTTGGCTTTGGGAGCTTCAGAAGCAGCATGGTGGGGTAACTGGTACAAGTGGTGTCCAATTTGCAAGTCCACCACAGGATGATGCCCATATGCAGTGTACATATGATGGTGTAATGCTGAAATATCCCACAGTGCAAGAGGACAGCATCAGCAAACTGGTGACTGATCTTGAGCGGCTGTGGCGCACACGTGCCTTTGCAATAGGGATCAGGAAGCTCTTGGAAGGAAAGGCAGAAGGGGGGAAGTTGACTAAAGCAAATGGAGAGAACAGCAAAAGCAAGAGACCAGGAACAGGAGAAAGAAGTGAAGGTGGAGAAAAGAAGTGGGAGGTTATGCGACGGGCATTTAGGGTGGAAGCCATTGGGTTTACAAGTGTTTCATTCACTTACAGTGGATCCATGCCCAGTCATGGATACACTGGTGTCATGGCCCGGTTTGTTGTGGAATGGGGAGGCAACCATAGGGGTTGCACTGTACACTCACCAGAGCAACTCTGGCCCCACACAAAAGTCAGTTCCATTTTCTTACATCCCTGCTTGTCCTTAGGTAATTTTGATGCAGGGTCTTGTGCTCTGAGAGAACCAACTCTTGATGAGTACATCTTAATCTTTGTAATGAAACTGTCATGTTCAGAAGGAGCTGTATCAGTTTTTGCTAGTTCTATATTTGCAGATGGGTAAGTATCCGTTATTGTATCTAGGCCATGAGATATGTGAGTAAGGAGGACATCATCCATTGACTCCAGTCTGTGAAATGAGGTAGATTTCTCCTGCTTCAATAGTAGCTGATAGTGTGCACCTTTTGCAGTATTTAGAGGACTACATAAATGGAGGAGAAGTGGAGCTTCTATTGGATGCAATACGGGTCACTGCAGGTCCTTTACATGCACTTGCAGCAGCAATACGTCCTGCAAGGATGGCCATTCCATCTGCTTCTCCAAATGTCTCAGTCCCTTCTGCCAGTCCAGGTGCAGTCCCAGTGTCAAAACCTGCAACCACCATGAGTCCACTATCTGGATCATTTGCTGGTGCTGGTGTCACAACTTCTGCGACAGGTCAAACACGACCCTTGAATTCAGGGGCTACACCTGGTATCACTATCAGTGGTAATAGGAGTGGTGCAATGGTGTCTGCCCAAGGTGGAGCTATGACTCCAGGCCCTGCAAAAAGCCCTGGCCCAGGCCTTGTGCCTAGCTCACTCATGCCAACAGATGTTTCTGTATTGCTTCGGTCTCCCTACTGGGTGTGCATTGTCTATCGACGCCAGTTTGCTATTGACATGCGATGCTTTGCTGGGGACCAGGTGTGGTTGCAGCCTGCTCCACCCCCACGAATTGGTGGGTCTGCAGTAGGAGGATCCCTTCCCTGTCCCCAGTTTCGCACCTTTGTTATGGACCATGTCACATCAGGCATGAACAGCACAGAGAATGTTGGGGGAGGCATAGCACCAGTCCTAGGGCCTGTCCAACCATCTTTGTCGGGGGCTGCAAATCGTGGGAGCAATTCACCTGCTGGAGGATCTCGTATTGGTATTCAAGGGGCTGTTGCTGTCAACCGAGTTGTAAACAATGGTGGTAATGTTTCTGGGGTTTCTCAAGGGGGTCCACTTGTGGCTGGAAGCATTGTCAGTTCACCATCAGGACGAGGCTTAGTTTCCACTTCAAGCCTTGGATTTCGAGGCGAGTTAAATCCGGCACTTGTTGGGATGGGTGATGATGGTGGATATGGAGGTGCCTGGGTACCACTAGCAGCACTGAAGAAGGTGCTTCGTCAAACATTGCGTTACTTGGGAGTGTTATGGCTGTTTGCTCAGTTCCCCAGCATTTTGAAAGATGTATTGGGCAGGATATTGCGTGAGAATGAAGGGGCATTGCTTAACCATGATCCAGAGCAGCCTGCTTTACGATTCTTTATTGGGTACCACAATATGCCTCTAATCATCTTCTTGTCTCCTGAAATTTTGTCCATCAATCACTGACTGCTGGTTTTGACTTCTATATTTCTGTTCTTTGATAGGTGTAATATGAGTTTGAGACAAATGATTAGGTCAGAGGTCGCCCACCACACAACCTTTCAAGTGTCAAAAATAATGTAATTGATGTGTAATGATGTTTGTGGTTGGTGCAGAGGCTGTGTATTTGCAGTGAGCATGCATCGGCAGCAGCTCTATCTCCAAGCCATCAATGTGAAACGGTACCAGCAGCAACAGCAGCAAGCCCAGTCTGCCTCCCACCAAGTGGTGACTGGCCAGGGTGCCAACTTGTCATCAGAATTGTCCACGCAGGAGATGCAAGAGATTGGTGAATTTTTTGGCCGTCGGGTTGCATCTGAGCCCTATGATGCATCACGCTTGGCATCCTTTGTTACCATGTTGACTCTTCCGGTGCATGTCCTTCGCGAGTTTCTTGGACTTATTGCTTGGAAGAAAGAGGCACTTAAAGTGAGTTTGACATAACCCTGCTGTCTCTTCTCGTTCAAGATGAAATATTTATTAGTTAACAACACTAATTTATTCGTGATGGGGGCTAGTAATGGATGAATGTGAATTGGTCTGTTTGTGGCAACTGTATTCTGTGTCTCTCTAGGTTCTTGGCGTCCATGAACTACCATTTTCTTCAGCTGAATGTCTGAATGAATCTCATGCAATCAGAAAAGTTGATCCAGGTGCTCTAGGTTTGTTCTGGATACATAAATTGTCCATTTCAATTTGATGATATCTAACAGTAAGAATCCAGGGGGACTTTTTAGCTTCCCCTTGATGGAATTCTGATGGAATGTTCTCTGCTTCTATATTGAAGAGTAACGTTGGATCGCAAGGCACTGCTGGAGAAGGCGGTGCTCAAGGGCAGTCTCCTAGGCCTCGTGTGGAACTCAGCCTTGAAACCCCAGTTTGTTCAAAGGGAGGGGAGATTGGAAGTGCACATGAAGAAGAGGGAAAGGGCAATAACAGTACTGAGGGACCTGCAGGTAGCACAGTTGCAAAGAGCAGTATTCGACATGACCGGCAACAGAATCTGGTGGAATTCACATTAACAATACTGTTCGACTCCTCTCAGGTGCCACACTTAAATGTGGCTGGAGGGGCAGGTTGGTTGCCTCAGTCAGTAGCTCTACGGTTGCGATATGTTTACGCTGGTGAAGGAAGCCGGGTCTCTCTGGTGAGCATGGAAGGGAGTCATGGTGGGCGATCTTGTTGGTTCCGACCTGACAACTGGGAGTGGTGCAAAGAGTGGGTTACACGTGCAATTGAGGCTGCAAATGCTGGAAATGTTGGGGAGGCGCATGGGCGGCTTAAATCAGTGGCTGAGTCAGTTCAATTGGCTCTCCAAAGCATGCTTGTGCAGCTTGGTAAAGGTAGCTCCCAGCTTCTGTTCATCTTTTATCATTGCTCCTTACACCAGTTGTTGCACTTTTTTCATGTGGACTGCTTGTTGATACTTGTGATTCTGAACTTAACTTGCTTGCTGTACTGATGATCTATATCAGGACACTCTGCAACCTTGATCTGAGTTTATCCTTATCTTGTGGGGGTACATGTTTTTCTCAAGACAAACAAATCATGAACGCATTTTCTTTGTCATGCAGGGACAGGATCAGGAATGAGACAACCTGTGTGGAATGCAACTTCACAGGAAGGGATCAATGGGGGAAAACTGCAGTGGTAGATATTTTCTTTGTCATAGATACGCTTCTGCAGTGCTGCCCCTCTCCATGGAGTACTAAAATTTGAGAATCTGCAGGCATGCCAAGCTGTCAGACCTGGGCCACACTTGCTCCATGGTTTCCATTATAGAGTTCTGATACAGCAGATGGGGTGCTTTCATACCAGGCTTGCTATTGCAATCTGCAATCAAGGCTAACTGAAGGTTCTTCTGGTGGGTTCCTCTTTTGGCTTTCCCTTACTCCATCGTTTCCAGCAATGAGTTCCTGGAGCAGGAGATGGGTGCACGGATCTCACAATTGCTACATGGGGGGACAGCAGGTGGTTTCAAATTGTTTTTCTTATGGGATCCCTGTTTGGTTTTTCTGAGATACCTAACAGGGCCTGTGTTACTCATCCACATCAATTTGTGTACATGACCCATTTCCGCTGTGATTAAGGATGTTGATTCTGTGTATTATTTGGAGAGCCTTGCAATTAGCCACTTGGTTAGAAACTTCCCATTTTCTTGGGTTAGTTTATTTGATGAGTGACTTGCTGAACCTACAGTTCAGACATGGAAACATTTATGGTTATCTCAAACTTTTCACAATTCTGGTTTTCTGTTTTGCGGCCTCATGGCCGGCACTCATCTGGGCTAAATCTTCCCAGGCATAATAAATACACCAGGGTCACCAACCCCTGTTGCTGTAATGTTTGTTCCTCAAATGACTAAGGGAACCAAAGTGTCCTCTTACAGGTTACTGTTGAAAGTGCTACTTATCTGTGTTGATATTGGATGCATGGTATGCTTATGAAATGCAAGATGTACATTTGGATTAATTGAAGGGAATCACTGTAGGTTTGGTGGCCACAATCCTTTCACTCAGTAGACTGGTATCAACCTTCAAGTTGGCCTTTGAATCCGGATCAACTGAGATTGGGAATTGGCCTTTCATTTCTGGTCCCACCTGTGAAGATCTTTTGTCTGGAGCAATTTTACATATGGTTTTGAAGTTTCAGAGGCAGCTCAAACAAGGAGAGAGAGTTACTCAAATTGGCATCCAGGAGATTAGTGGTTCTGCACCTTTAGAGGCAACCTAAACAAAGGAGCAGAGTCACCAAAATC
>Ga0116228_10004046_pt1 | contig 12953 bp, 12 predicted proteins | sample S1TSphfallax_2_FD_89694 | JGI IMG/M metagenome (GOLD analysis project Ga0116228, IMG submission 89694) | Host-associated microbial communities from peat moss isolated from Minnesota, USA - S1T2_Fc - Sphagnum fallax MG | ecosystem: Host-associated > Plants > Peat moss > Unclassified | place... | reverse complement strand
TAAAATTTTTTTTTTTTTTTTATTTATTAAATAATTTTTTTATATATTTTTTTTTTATATTTTTTTTATTAAAATTTTTTTTTTTTTTTTTTTTTTAGTTGTTTTGTTATGTGAATCTATATTTTTTTGTTTATTTTTTTATTTTTTTTTTCTAAGTGTGGTTTCTTTATTTTTATTTTTATCTTTTTTTTTTTTTCTAAAAAAGATTTTAGTTTTATTATTGTTAGCTTAATTAGGATTATTTCCTTTTTTTTATTGGATGGTTGTTGTAAGAATAAAGGTTGGTTTGATTGCTAATGTATTTATTTTAGGTTTGCAGAAAGTTTCGGTTTTTTGAATGTTTTGGTTGGTGTTAGATTTAAATTTAAGATTTCTTTTTTTTTTGTTATATCTTAGGATTTTTTTTGTAATTATTAATTTAATATTAGTAGTTGATTTATGACTTTTATTAGTATATTCTTCTATTGCTAATACAGGAATAATTGTGTTTGCGAGTTTAGGATCAAATTATATTTGTTTAGTTTTTTTATATTTAAGTGTAATTATAGCAATGATTTTAGTTTTAAAAAATTCTACTTCTTATAGTGAATTAGTTTTTATTTTATTTTTTTTTTTGGTTGTACCTCCTTTTGTTTTATTTTGAATAAAATTTTATATTATTTTGAGTTTAGACAGTGTTATGAAATTAGGATTTTTTTTTTTAATTTTTGATGTGTTAATTTTACTATATTATTTTAGTTTGATTTTTGTTAAATTTATATTGTTAGATTTGGGATTTTTGATTTATATGATAAATTTTATTGTTTTGGCTGGTTTAGTTTTTTTAAGTAATTAATTTTAAGTAATTGTGTTGCGTTGATTATTTTCTACTAATCATAAAGATATTGGAACTTTATATTTTATTGTAGGTGTTTGGTCTGGGTTTTTAGGTGCTAGAATTAGTTTAATTATTCGTACTGAAGTAGGTATAGTTGGGAGGATTATTATAGATGAACAAATTTATAATTCTATGATTACTGCTCATGCTTTTTTAATGATTTTTTTTTTTATTATGCCTGTTGCTGTAGGTGGTTTTGGAAATTGGTTATTACCTTTAATAATAAATGTTATGGATATAGCTTTTCCTCGATTAAATAATTTGAGGTTTTGATTAGTTCCTGTTGCTTTGTTATTTATATGTATAAGATTATTAATTGGTTTAGGTCCTGGAACTGGGTGAACGGTGTATCCTCCTTTATCTAATTCTGTTTATCATTTTGGTGGTTCAATTGATTTTGCTATTTTTAGATTACATGTAGCTGGGGTTTCTTCTATTTTAGGAGGAATTAATTTTATTACTACTTGTTTAAAGGGGAAAATTAGTTATGTGATAAGTATGGAATTTTTAACTTTATTTGTTTGGGCTATGATTATCACTAGGTTTTTATTAGTTTTAAGTTTGCCTGTTTTAGCTGGTGGGATTACTATGTTATTATTAGATCGTAATTTTGGATCTTCTTTTTTTGATCCTAGTGGGGGAGGAAATCCTATTTTATATCAACATCTTTTTTGATTCTTTGGTCATCCTGAAGTGTATATTTCAATTGTTCCTGGGTTTGGAATAATTTCTCAGATTGTTATTAGAATTTCTAAGAAAGGAGAGATTTTTGGTTATTTAGGGATGGTTTATGCTATATTATCTATTGGATTATTAGGTTTTATTGTTTGAGCTCATCACATGTTTACAGTAGGAATGGATGTTGATACTCGTGCTTATTTTACTGCTGCTACGATAGCTATTGCAGTTCCTACTGGAATTAAAATTTTTAGTTGAATTGGAACTTTATTTGGTGGAGTTTATAGTTTTGATTATTTATTATTGTGAGTTTTAGGATTTATTTTTTTGTTTACTATGGGGGGTTTAACTGGAATTATTTTATCTAATTCTAGGTTAGATATTGTTTTACATGATACTTATTATGTAGTTGCTCATCTTCATTATGCTTTAAGAATAGGGGCTGTATTTAGTTTACTAGCTGGTTTTTTTTATTGGTTTCCCTTATTTACTGGAGTTGTAATAAATTCTAAGTTTTTATTGGTTCAATTTTTGGTTATGTTTGTAGGGGTTAATTTAACTTTTTTTCCTCAACATTTTCTTGGTTTAGCGGGTATACCTCGTCGTTATTCTGATTATGGGGATGTATTATTATTTTGAAATGTAGTTTCTTCTTTTGGTGCTTTTATTTCTTTTTTTTCTAGGGTATTTATTATTTTTATTATTTGGGAAGCTTTTGTTGTTAAACGTTCTTTGGTTGTCAGTTTAGTAGGTTATTGAGATGTTGAATGAGGTTATGAATATCCTTTAAGATTTCATTCTTCTAATGAGACTGCTAAAGTATATTTATAGCTCAAGAGTACTTAGTATGTTTGGTTTCCAACCAATTGTTTTTGAGTTAGTTAATATAAAAGCTTTGAGTGTACAATTGCAAATTGTAAGGGTTTTTATTAATTAAGAGTTAGTTTTACTTTTTGTATAAAGGATAAAAGAAGAAAATAAAAGATTTAATAGTTTTTATTATAGATAAAATAGAACATGAAAAATATTTTTTTAAAAAAAACTATTCTTAATGATAAATTAGTTTTTATTATATCTGAATGTGTTTTTGTTTGGGTGTAAAATTTAAGATAATTATTTTAATAAATTTTTATATTATTATATGGTTGTAATTGATTTTTTTTTGTTAAGTTAACAAAATAATTGGGTGTTAGTTTTACTGTTTATTAAAAACATTGTTTATATGTTTATAGATTGTTTCTGCTCAATGATAATAAATAGCTGCAGTAATCTGACTGTACTAAGGTAGCATAATCATTAGTTTCTTAATAAGTAACTGGAATGAAGGAAAGAAAGAATTATTTAATTTTTGTTAATTTTTATAATTTTTATTTAAAGTGAAAATACTTTATAGTTTTTATTAGACGATAAGACCCTATAAATTTTAAATTTGATTTTATTTGGGGTAAATTTAATAATTTTTTAATTATTTGTTTAAGTTACTTTAGGGTTAACAGGGTAATGTTGATATTAAGATCTTATTAATATTAAAGTTTACTACCTCGATGTTGGATCATGACACTAATAAAGTAGAATTTATTAATTTTAGTCTGTTAGACTATTTGAGTTTTACGTGATCTGAGTTTAGACCGATGTAAATTAGGTTAGATTTTATCTATGTAGAAAATAGTGTAGTACGAAAGGAATTATTATTTTATTTTTAATAGTATGATGTCAGAATAATGAGATAAATTTAGAATTTATTAATTTTATTAATTTTATTATGAGTAATGTCTTTAATTTTTTATTTTTCTTATTTATTTAGGGTTTTTTTTTTGAGATTATTGGTGATTTTTATGTCTATAGTTTATTTTAGTTCTATAATATATGTAAAGTTTTTGGTTGTTTTAGTTTATGTGAGTGGTGTGGTAATTTTTATTTTGTATATTTCTTGTATGTGTTGGTTTGTTCAATCTAAATTTAATTATAGATTATTGATTTTAGGAGTGTTCATTATTTATTTGTATGATTTTGGGTATTATGTAGGTTTTAGGGGAGTAGGTAATTTTTTATGAATATATTTGTTAGTAGGATTATTATTTAATAGATTAGTAATAGTTTATTCTTTGAATTTATTTAAAATTTCTGGTTCTTTGCGTTTTTAGGTTTATAAAGTTCATCTTAATGGTTTGCAATCATTAGTTTTTAAATCATTTTAATGAGGTTACGATCTTCATAATTATATGGTTAAGTGAGTGATTCATTCGATTTTTTGGTAATCGAGATTGTTTAATAAAAGATTAAGCATTATTATGTGTTAGTTTGTCAGACTGAAGAAATATCTTTGATGGTAATGATTTTTTTAATAGTAGTTTTATTTTTATGATTAAATCATGTAGATTTTTTAGATAGAACAAGAGTAAATGATTTTAGGTATTAGATTTATTATATTAATATTAGTTTTTATGAATTTTAGTTTTAGTTCTAATAAGTTAAATATAGGATTTATTATAAAAATTTTTATAGAAATTAAGAGTATTAGATATTTTTTAGTTAAACTTATATTAGGTTTGGTGGTATTTTTATATTTTAATTATAATAGTTATATTTATTATAGAGTTGGTGTAAGAATAAATTATGGGTATGTATTTATTTATGCTTTTTTATTGGTTGTATTGGTTTGAAGTGTTTGGGCTTTGAATGGGATTTGACATATATTGAGTCATTTTTTACCTTTAGGAATTGAAGGTTTATTAAAAGCTTTTATTCCGATTTTAGAATTGGTAGGTGTATTAATTCGTCCTTTAACTTTGGCTGTACGTTTAGCTACTAATATTAGTTGTGGGCATGTGGTATTGTTGATATTTAGGTTTTTTGCTTTTAATGTTGCTAATTATTTAGTTTTTTTTATTAGAGTTCTTTTATTTGGTTTATATTTTATTGAGTTTTTAGTTTGTGCTATTCAAGCATATGTTTTTTGAAGATTAATTTATATTTATATAATAGAGATTGAAATTTAGATAGTTAAAATATAATGTTTGCTTTGTAAGCTTAAGTTTTCTAAGTAGCTGATTTGAGCGGTTTATTTACATTAAATAGGATTATAGTTTATTATGCCAGATAAGTGGGTTATATTGATGTTATAATTAGTAGAATTTTAGTATGGCAGAATTAATGTGTTAAATTTAAGTTTTAATTATTTGACTGAGAATAAAGTTTATAGAATAAAAGTTTTGGGAACTTTAGGATAATTTTTAATTCGTTTGTTTATTGAATTGTTAATTGTGATAGTGATGATTTATTTGAGTGTTTGTTTTTTAACTTTATTGGAACGAAAAATTTTAGGGTATGTTCAAAATCGTAAGGGGCCAACTAAGATTGTGTTTTTAGGAATTTTACAACCGGTTTTAGATGGGGGTAAGCTCATTTTGAAAAGGATAAGGGTAAATCAAATTTATTATTTTTTCATTCCTTTTTTTTCTATTTTTGTGATAGGGGTTTTAAGAATAAGAGTTTGATTTATAAGTGTAAGGGTGTTAATAACCAATAGAATTTTTTTTATTTTAATATTAAGTTCTATTATTGTTTATGTATTATTTATACTTGGTTGAAGGAGTGAGAATGTTTATGGAGTCTTAGGAGGTCTACGTAGTTCTTCTCAGATGGTAGCTTATGAAATTATTATGTTTTTTTTAATAATTTTGGTAGTAATTTATTTTTATAGTTGAAATTTATTAACTTTTAAGTTTTCGGTTTGATATTTGTTGGATGTAGTTGTTATTTGAATGTTAATTTTATTGGTTGAAACTAATCGTAGTCCTTATGATTTTGCTGAAGGAGAGAGAGAACTAGTATCTGGTTATAATATTGAATATATAGGTGTATTGTTTGCTTATATATTTATTGCTGAGTATGGAATATTAGTGTTTTTTAGTTGAGTGACTGCGGTTATGTTTTTTGGTTATTATAATTTTTGGATAGTGTTGATTTTTTTGATTGTTGTTCGTGGGTATATTCCTCGAAGTCGTTATGATATTTTAATATCAAATTGTTGAAAATTTATATTTATAATTTTAAGATTTTTAATGTTTAAGTTTTTTTAATGTGAGTTTTGAAGAAAAATACTTTGATTCAATTGGTTAATTATTTTTTAGTAGATTTGGCGAGTCCTAGAAATTTATTGTGGTTTTGAAATTTTGGTTTTATACTAGGTATTTCTATAGTAATACAGGTTTTAAGGGGGTTTTTATTATCATTATATTATAATGATTCTGTAAGTTATGCTTTTTATTCTGTAAATTATTTGATGTTAGAGGTAGAAAATGGGTATGAACTTCGTTTTATTCATTCTAGAGGTGCTAGTTTGTTATTTTTTTTGATTTTTATTCATATTGGTCGTGGAATTTGATTTAAATCTTATTATTTATTAGAAGTTTGACAAACAGGGGTAGTTATTTTTTTGTTATTAATAGGAGTTTCTTTTTTAGGTTATGTTTTACCTTGGGGTCAGATATCTTTTTGGGCTGCTACTGTTATTACTAATTTGTTATATGTGATTCCTTATGTAGGGGGGATGGTTTTAGAGTGGGTTTGAGGAGGTTTTAGTGTAGGAGGTCCTACTTTATCTCGATTTTTTATTTTGCATTATATTTTACCATTTGTAATTTTAGTTTTAAGTTTAGTGCATTTAATTTTTCTTCATGTTAATGGAAGAAGAAATTCTTTAGGTGTTACTTCGATTAATGATAAAGTAGAATTTCATTGATTTTATTTTGTGAAAGATTTAGTTTCTTTTTTAGTATTAATATTATTTTTTAGATTATTATTATTACTTCTTCCTTTTGTGTTTATAGATTCGGAGAATTTTTTATTTGTAGATATTATGAAAACTCCTGAGCATATTAAGCCAGAATGGTATTTTTTGTTTGCATATTGTATTTTGCGAAGAATTCCTAATAAATTAGGTGGGGTAATTGGTTTGGTTATAAGAATTGTTGTTTTAATATTTCTTCCTTTTATAGTAGGAAGAATTTTTAAATTTGATAATATTTTGGGAAACTATAAGGTTGTTTTTCATTATGTAGTTTTTTTTATACTAACTTGATTAGGGGGTTGTGTTGTCGAATGACCTTATAGAAGTTTAGGAGGTTTAATAAGAAGATTATATTTCATTTTGTTTTTATTTTAAAATTGAGTAATTATTATTTTGAAAATAATATTGGTTCAATTTGTGTTTTTTAGGTTAGTATTTTTTGTTTTGTTCGGAATGTTTTTTTATTTTTGAGGAGATTATATAAAAATTTTGATTTTTATAGAAGTTGTTAGCTTAATTTTTATTAGAGTACTTTTATTAGGAGTAAAATTTGAAGTATTTAGGTTAAGGTATTTTTTTATTTGTCTAATTTTTTTAGTTTGTGAATCTAGTTTAGGATTTTTATTATTTGTTTTTTATATTAGAATAGAGAGTGAGGTTGTAAAGAAATTAGTATTAGTTCAATTTTAAGAGTAGTAATATTTTTGAACTTAGAGTTTTATTTAATTATTCTTCTTTGATTTTGTCTTAAGGATAGCTTATACTTGGAAGAAGAGTACAGTTTTATTTTTAAATATAGTGAAATAGGATTTTGGATGGTAATGTTAATTTTGGTTTTGTATTTAATAATATTGATAATTGAATTTTCTTATAAAATAAGAATAGGTTTGATAAGAATTTCTTTATTTTTTCTTATAATTATAAGAGATTTTTTATCTTTTTTTTTGTTGTATGAAATAGTTTTTATTTTAATTATATTTTCTATTGTATTATTAGGATATAGATTTGAACGTTTAATGGCTTCATTTTTAATATTATTTTATTCTTTTTTGTTTTCTAGTCCTGTTTTAATAATGTTAATAGTGTTTGATTATAGATTTATTATAAAAGAATGATTATCATATTCTTGTTTATTAAATTATTTTTTAGTAGGGTCTTTTATAGTTAAATTTCCTATTTTTGGATTTCATTATTGGTTACCTGTTGCTCATGTCGAGGCTTCTACTATTGGTTCTATGATTTTGGCTGGTATTTTATTAAAAGTAGGGTGTGTAGGTTTAGTATATGTTGTTATATATTTGAATTTTATATTAAAATTTCATTGGTTGGCTATTGCTATTCCTTTGTTAATATTAATGATTTTAAGAATGAGGGATTTAAAGATAATAATTGCTTATTCTTCTGTAGCTCATATAAGGATAGTATTTTATGTATTAATGATAGGATATTTGGTTGGTAAAAAAGGTGCGGTAATTATGATATTTTATCATGGTTTTATTTCTCCTTTAATATTTTGAGTAGTGGGAATATTAGGTTGGTGGAAAACTCGTTCTCTCTTAGTAATTAAGTTAATAGCTTTTTCTTATTTATTTATTTTATGTTTGTTTGTGTTATTTATTATAAATATAGGATTCCCTCCTTTTATAGGGTTTTTGAGTGAAGTTTTAATATTTAAATCTTTAATTTTAAATTTCTTAATTTTAGTTGTTTTAATTATCAGAATTTTGCTAACTTGTTATTATAATGTTTATTTATTTTGATGTTTTAGTGGTTTTATAGGTTTAGTATTTAAGTTAAGATTTTTTAGAATTGATTTATTTATATTTTTAGGGTTATGTTTATTTTTAAATTTTTATTAAAAGAGTAGTTATACGACATATTGTGGTTATGTAAATTTATTAATAGTGGTTATATTTGTTATAAGAATTGTTTTAATTTTGATTTTAATATTTTTATTTTTGTTAATTTTATTCAATAGAAGAATAATTTTAATTTCTGTCAAAATTTTTCTTTCTAATTTTTTTGGTGAGTTGGAATTAATAATTTCTTTATGAAGAATATTGTTTTTAACAATAGTAGTAATCATTAGGTTTAGTGTTTTATTGTTTACTTTTTCTTACATGTATGGAGTAGTAGTAAGGAATTTTATTTTATTATATGCAAGTTTTATTTTTAGAATATTATGGTTAATTTTAAATAATAATTTTTATTGGATAATATTAGGATGAGATGGGTTAGGTGTAGTTTCTTTTTTGTTGATTGTATTTTATATAAGAACTGAAAGTATTAATAATGGTTTATTTACTATGTTTCAAAATCGTGTTGGTGATTTATTTTTTGTTTTTTTTTTAATTGGTGGAATTAGAATAATTATGTCAACTCAGCTAATTCTTTATTGAGGGATAGTATTTTTATTAGTAGGTAGATGTGTAAAAAGAGCTCAATTTCCTTTTAATTCTTGATTATTAGCAGCTATAAGTGCCCCAACTCCTATTTCTTCTTTAGTTCATTCTTCTACTTTAGTTGTCGCTGGAGTTTATATTTTACTTCAATATAGTTATTGTTTAGTTGATGTTCTTAGGATTTTAAAGTATATTAGTTTAGTGAGATTAGTAATTAGAAGATTTGGACTATTAAATGAAAGGGATATAAAAAAACTAATTGCTTATTCTACTATAAATCATGTATCTTTAATGATATATTTATTAAGTTTTAAATTATATAAAGTTGTATATTTTCATTTAAATGTGCATGCAATATTTAAATCTTTGATATTTATGTGTTTTGGATATGTAATATTACTGTCATTTCACGGTCAAGATAAGCGTTTAGTGAGATTAAGTGGAATTAATCCTTTAATTAAAATAATTTATTACTTTGCATGTATATGTATAATGGGGTTACCTTTTTTAAGAGCGTTTTTTTCTAAAGATTTTATCATTGAGAAATTTATGGATTATGGGAATGAATTTTTTTTTATTTTTAGTTTAATGGGGTTTTTAAGATTAAGAGTTTTTTATAGAATAAAATTAATTCAATTAACATCGGTTCAATTTTCTTATCAAATTGTTGATAAAAATTATTTAAGAATATTTAGTGTAATTTTAATAGTATGTGTAATAATTGTTATGATTAATGTATTTATTAGCATAATTTTTAGAGTAAGTTTAGAATTTTTATCTTATAAATTAAGAGTGTATTTGGGAATTTTTATGTTTTTTTTTTTTAGGCTAGTTGTTCATTGAAATTATAAGTTGATAAGATTTTCTTTTGTTCATAGAATAAAAGAAGTTTGAAGATGGGATTTTTATAAAATTGATAAATTTGTTTATTTTAGGGTAATATCTTTTGTGGGGTTAGTCTCGAAAATAAATAATATTAAGTTAGTTTTTTTGGTTAATTGGTGAGTTATTATTATGTTTGTTGTGTTGTTTTATAATATAAGCTAATATAGTGTAGCTTTGAAGAAGCTAAGAGATAATTATATTTTTTGTGGTGTTTAGCATATGTCGTTTTCGTCGATAAGGTTTAGATTAGGATTTTACTGTAGATTTTCAAAATCTAAGATTATTCTGTAAAATTAAGCTAATGAAGCTGCGGGATTCATACTCCTGATATTTTTTTATATTATTAGATGAAATAATATCAATTAAAAAACAAATAAAAAAAGTTTTATTTTTTTTTGATTAATAGCGTGCCAGCAATTGCGGTTATACGAATAAAATTAATATTTAATTTTAGTAAAATTTATAGAAAGATTTAAGGTAAAATTTTTTTTTTATGTATTTAAATTAGGAAAATTAATAGGATTAGATACCCTAGTAAGAAAAGTAATGAGTAGAATAAAAATGTTTTCATTGGCGGTTTAATTTTAATAAAGAAACTTGTGAATTAAATAAATATCGCATTCAATGTAGTATTAAAAATTTTTAATTTTGTATGTTCGATGAAAATTTTTTATTTTTGTTTATTCAGATACACATAAATTATTTTTTAAGTTTTATGAGTTGCATGATTTATGTAAAGGATATTTGAGGATGAATTTATTAGTAAATTTTAAATTATTGAATTAATTTTTAAAAGTACATATCGCCCGTCAGCTTCAAATTAAAGTAAGTCGTAACATAGTGTATTTATTGGAAAATAAATATAATGATATTTTGAGGTATATATTCTTTACAAGATGCTTTAAGAGTTACTATAGAGCAGATTGTTTACTTTCATGATTATTTAATAATGGTTATAGTAATTATTATGTGTATTGTAGCTTATTTTTTAGGTTTTGTTCTTTTTTCTAATTTTTTTTCTAGAAGTATTGTTGCTGATCATTTAGTTGAGACTGTGTGAACAATTTTACCTATTGTGGTTTTAATTTTTTTAGTGTATCCGTCTATTTATTTATTATATTTAATTGATGAGAGAACAGTAGAATTTTTATGTACATTAAAGGTTATTGGTCATCAGTGATATTGAAGTTATAAAATGGATGGGTTATTAGTTTTTGAACATGATTCTTATATAGATGCTGATAGGGCTATTCGTTTAATAGATGTAGATAATCGTGTTGTTGTTCCATCTCAAGAACACATTCGTGCTTTGATTACTTCAAGTGATGTATTACATTCTTGGGCTTTACCTTCTTTAGGAGTAAAAATAGATGCGGTTCCTGGTCGTCTAAATCAATTTGTTTTTATAGTGATACTAAATTCTATTATTCATGGTCAATGTAGAGAAATTTGTGGGGTAAATCATTCGTTTATACCTATTGTTTTAGAAGCTGTTAATTTAAGAGATTTATTATGTTAATAAAGCTTTTAGAGTTTTAGCCTTTTAAGCTAAAGAATGTTTAATAATGATTAGAGTATTTCATGTTTTAAGGCTGAGTTTATGACCTATTCTTATAAGAATAGGTGTATTAATTAGATTTATTAGATTATATATTTCTATAAAAATTGGGTTTAATATATTATTATTGATTAGTGCTTTGGTCATTTTAAATTGATTTAAGGATGTGAGTCGTGAGAGAGATTTATTAGTTGAACATAGGTTTTTAAATAATATTTTTTTTAAAACTGGGATAATTTTATTTATTACTTCTGAGGTTATATTTTTTGTTTCTTTTTTTTGATGTTATTTTGATTTTGTTTTAGCAGTTGATTTTGAATTAGGAGGGGTATGACCTCCTAAAGGAGTTCAGAGGATTAATCCATTTAGAGTTCCTTTATTAAATACTTTAATTTTATTATCATCTGGTGTTTTAATCACATGAAGACACTTTTCTGTTTTATTTAATGATTGGTTTTATTCTGTTGTAACATTATTTTTTACTTTGGTTTTAGGGGTTTATTTTTTATGTATTCAGTATCAAGAATATGTTGATGCAACTTATAGTTTTATAAGAAGAGGTTATGGTAGGATTTTTTTTTTAGCAACTGGTTTTCATGGTTTTCATGTAATATTAGGATGTATGTTGATTTTTGGAAGGTTGTATCGATTTATTGTTTTAGGGTGTGATGCATATATACATTATAATTTTGAGTTTTCTGCTTGGTATTGACATTTTGTTGATGTAGTTTGGTTATTTTTGTTTATTTTTATTTATTGATGAGGTTATTAATGTGAGTTTTATTATTTTATGTATTAATTTCTTTTTTAGTTCCATTAATTATAGGTTTAGTAAGTTTTAGGGTTAGAGCTAAATTTATAAGTAATGATGGATTCGAATGTGGATTTGACTCTTTTAATGTTAGGGTATTTCCTGTTTCTTTACGTTTTTTTGTTTTTTGTATTATTTTTTTAATTTTAGATTTAGAACTTATTATTATATCTGTTGTTCCAATAATTATTTGGAGAAGAGGATTTATTTTAAATTTAGTTATTTTTTTGTTTTTAGTAACTGTAAGGATATTATTAGAATGATTATTTGGAAGATTAAGATGAGTAGAATAAACTGGGGGTGAAGGCGCTTTCTAACTTCATGTTAGACATCTGTCCCGCCAAGAAACAAAGCAGAGCTTTGTTTCGATTCACCCCCAGTTTTTGTGATTTACCCCCTGTAAAAGTTAATTTGACTATATATTTCCCCCCCCCCCTTTTTTTTTTTTTTTTGTTTAATTTTAAGGGTTTATAATTGAAATTTTTTAAACTTAAGAATCCTATAGTAGGGGGACCTAACGTTAACCCTTAATAGGAAATGTTTAATCTCTAATGAAATTTAATTGAATTCAAAAATGGAAATTTAAAATTCAATTTCTAAAATTAGCTTTTTTTTTAATTTATTCATTTATTTGTATTTTAATATTATTAGAATTATTTTAAGTTTCATTAATTTTTAAAATTTTAATTTATATTATGTTGATTTAGAATTTTTTTTTATTATAATTATAGATATAATTTTAATGGAAAACACATTCTTTTATTTTTTTAATTATAAGTATGATTTATAATATATTTATATTAATGTAAGTTTATAATATTATATATTTTAAATTAAATTGTAGTAATTTATTATATTTTTAATATACTTATTATGAATTCTTTTTTAAATAAATTTTTAAATTTATTTAATGTTAAGTATAAAAATTTTTTAATTCATTTATTTATTGT
>Ga0116228_10004045_pt1 | contig 12955 bp, 28 predicted proteins | sample S1TSphfallax_2_FD_89694 | JGI IMG/M metagenome (GOLD analysis project Ga0116228, IMG submission 89694) | Host-associated microbial communities from peat moss isolated from Minnesota, USA - S1T2_Fc - Sphagnum fallax MG | ecosystem: Host-associated > Plants > Peat moss > Unclassified | place... | reverse complement strand
GCCACGGCGCTCGTTCCGCCGATCACGTTCATTACGCCATTGACCATCACCAGATAGCCTGTGTTCGGGTCCGCGTTGCCCGTCATGTCCGGCGCGCCGCGCATGGTCAGCGCCTCGGTCTTGCCGTTCGTGAGCGCGACCTTCAGTCCTTCCTGATACTGCGGCAGCGCGAACACGCGGGAAACGCCCCCACCCGTTGCGCCGCCCTGTCCCGTGGCCTCGTTGTTCCAGACCACTTCCTTTGCGACCTGATCGCCCTGCGCCACTACCATCGTGCCTCCGCAGCCGACCACGTAGGGGCTCGACGACGGGAAGTCCGCGTGCTGACGCCCGTCGACCAGACCGTCTGTCGAGCCGTTGTCGCCGCTCGCGGCAAACACCGTCACGCCCATCGCGGTGGCCGCCTGGAACGCCCGGTTCATCGAGATCATGGCAGGCGTCGTCCACAGAGATTCCGGCGCGCCCCAGCTGATGGAGATGACCGAGGGCTTGTTGATCAGGTCGTACACCGCTGCGTTGATCGCGTCGAGAAACCCCTGATCGGTGTTCGGTGCGAAATACACCGCGATCTTCGCGCCCTGCGCGAGCGCGCCGACCACCTGGATATCGAGCGCCACTTCGCCGTCCGCACCGCTGTCGGCCCCGTTCGGCGAATTCTGCGCGTGGTCGACCGAGACAGCGACGATATCCGGCACCTGCAGCCCGAGTTCCGCGAAGTAGGTGTGGTTGTCGGCCGGCATGAAGCCGCCGCCCAGTTCGATCAGCGCCACGCACTGCCCGGCGCCTGTACTGTCCGGGAAGTTGTAGAGCGCTGAGAACTCGTTCGGTGCAAAGTAGGCAGTCTGCGCCTTCGTGGCGCGCGGGCCGACCCGCGTGGTCAGGGTCGCGTCCTTGAACGAACGGTTGACCAGATGACGCGTCTCGCAGCAGGGCCGGTTGTCGAGCCCCATGACCGCGTCCACGATGCCCTTGAGCGACTCGGGAACGCTCGCCGCCTCGGTCACGCCGCGATACGTGCCGTGCGCGTAGGCGAAGTGGTGCATCTGCACGCCGAACGCGTTCTCCATCTGCGCGGCGGTGCCCGCCAGGTGGATTGTCGAGCGCGCGACGTTCTCGTCCACGACCGACAGGCCATACTGGCTTGCGAACTGCTTGACCTTCGCGCGATCCTCGTTGGTCGCGCCGAACATGCGCGTGAACTCCTCGCGCGTAAGCGGGGTCTGCGAGCGGTCACCTGCGGCCATCCTGCCTGTTATGTCGTCGAGCAGCGCCTGGTTGTTGCGTCGCAGCGCTACCGACACTTCCATGCGCTCGTTCGGATCGGTCGGGCCGGTCGCGCGTGCGCCCCGGTACGATGGGCGGCTGTCGCCCAGATTCACACGTGCCATATCAGACTCCAGAATTGGGGGTGATGACCGGGCCGTCCATGCGCAGCAGTTTTCTGAGCATCGTCAGATCCTGCTCCTTGACGTCCTTGAAGCGCTTGAGCACCATTTTGTAGTCCTCGATCGCGGCGGTCGACTTCTTCTCAAAGTCAAACAGCGCATCCGCCGCGATCGAGTTCAACCTGCCTTCCATGATATCGATGACGGATCTGACCGCCTCGTAATCGACCGCTGAAAGCGTGACGGTAGGCTCCTCCTTCACCGCGACCGGCTCGACGCGCGTGGTGCCGACGTTGGTCTTGAGGGGTTCGTCGGGCGCGACTGGCGGGGTTTCGTTGATGGCGTAGTTGTCGGGCATGGCGGTCTCCAATGAAAAACGGCCACGCGGGGAGCGTGGCCGTTCATCATACCGCTGCGTCCGACGAATTCTGAGACGGTTGCGTCCGACGATTTACAGGTGCAGGAGTGCCTTCAGCTTTTCGAGCTCGGCCTTCGCGTCGGCGGCGAGCGCGTGTTCGAAGTTTTCGAGCTTCGCGCGCAGGCTCGCGAAAATGCCTTGAGCTTCTTCGTGAGCGGCAGCGGCGATGGAGACGGTTTCCGGTGCGGGCGGCGTACCGGCGCCGGCCGGCAATTGCGTTTCATTCACGGCGGCTGCGTCGGTTTCGTTGACTGCGGCGGCTTGCGTTTCGGGGGTGTTCTGTTCCGGGGTCGACATCTGAAACTCCTGTTCGGGTTTAAGGGGGTTTTGGTGTTACTGTGTGAGAGACGTCAATGTACACTGCGGTGGGTTTTCGTGCAACTACTATGACGCCCCTGAAAGCACTCTGGCCTTCAGGCCGTCCGAATGCCCCTCAAGCCACTTGTGGAAATGGCGGCTGCCCGGCGCGTAAGGCACGCGCGTCCACGGGTCGCCGCTCAGGCCGCAGTTAAAGCCTTCCCAGTACTTGCTGTCGTCCATCGGGTCGCTCATGGTGGGTCTCCAGACTAGAGGAAAGCCCCACCATAGCGCGCGCAACGTCCGACGAAAAAGTGGCCCGAAGGCCACAAGGTACAGCGCTCGTCGGTTCTGTAGCCCCCGCACTACACCGCTTCGAACATTTCCGGCACGACGATGTTGCGCGCGACCTCGCCGAATTCGCGGTGATAGGTGATCACCTGTGCGCTACGCTCCGAGACATACCCGTGGCGAGCCGAATGCGAGTCGTTGGCCGCGATCGTACGGTGCTGCACGACCGTCACGCCGTTGTGCTCCTTCTCGTCCTTGTGGTGCATGTGGCCGGTGTGGATCACGCGCTTGGTGGTGCGCCCCCACATCTCGGGGAACTTCGCGGCGAAGAGCAGCGGCATTTGCTCCTTCTTCTTCAGGTGGCCGTGGTGAAAGCCCAGCATGTTCGTGCCGTGCTCGTAGGCGTAGTAAGGCACTTCCGAGTCGATGATCTGGACGCGCGGTTCGTCCTCGTAAATCGCGCGAAAGAGCGCACGCAGCCAGACGCTCGACGCGATGTCGTGGTTGCCCTCGGCCATCAGCACGATGACCTTGCCGTGGCGCGCGAGCGCGAAGTCGACGATGCGCCGCAGTACCCGGATCGCCACGCCGACAATCTTCGAAAAGCGGCCGTCCTGGTCGAGAATGTTGCCGTGGCCCGGCGTGATCGGCAGCATGCCGCCCGAGCCATCCGAATGCAGGAAGTCCCCCAGCTGCGCGATGAACGCCGTGCCGGCGGCTGGCGCCGAATCGATCATGTGCGAGAACGCGGCGACCAGCAGCCGCTCGGCGATCTTCAGATCCCAGTCCGCGCCGGTTTCCTTTTTCCACGCGAGCATCCCGAGGTGGTAATCGGTGAACGTGTAGAGATTGCACAGCGCGTCGAGGCTGCTGGCCGGCGCCGGGATCGGCTCCAGGCGCGGAAGGGTTTCGGCCGCCGCGTTGGCCGCTTCGACCAGCATCTCGCGCTGGCGGTCGGGGTCGATCTTCGACTTGACCCACTGGCCGGCGAGCTTGCCGTCCCTGTTGAAATAGGAGGAGACGCCCTTCGTCAGGAACCCATCGGGCACCGTGCGCGTCATGTGGTGTTCGGGGGAGTGACCTTGCCGGGCGGCGCAGCGCCTGAGTGCGTCCATTGAAGCGGTGATGGTGCCTGCATTCATACCGAGCGCGTCGGCAGCAAGTTTGATGGTGCCGCATTTTTCAATGGTCTCGATGATCTCTATCTGGCGCGGTGTCGCCCACGATAGCATTTCCAGCAGCCCATCCAGGCTACCGCGCTGCGTCAGGCCTTTCAAACGCTTCCTGACTGTCGACTCGTCGAGCCCCAAAGCTTTGGCGGCTGCGCGGAAGCTGCCGTGTTTAGCGACCGCTTCCTGCAGCTTCTCTATTTCGATCATGCGTGATCCCCCGGCAGCGTGTGTTTGCCGCGAGTATGGGGGCATTTACAAATGGTTACAAGCGTGCTTTCGGTCCCCAGTACCGCCAGGCATTGCATACGTACAGGGCGCCGTAGACAAAAGTCAGCACAACCATCCCCCACTGATGCGCGCCGACTGTGCTGATCAGCCACAGCGGCTGCACCGCGATGCCAAACAGGCAGGCATAACGGCGACGCGATTCAAGCCTGTGCAGGCTCAAATACGTCGCCGTCAAGCTCATGACGGCGATCAGGATCTGGATGATCATTCAGGCTTCGGCTTCTTCGGCGACTTCGAGGCTCGTTTCGATCCAGATCCGCGCTGCTTCGCTACAGAGGCCATTGCCGTAACCGCGCAGTCGTCCCACACGGGCGGGAGCGCCTGTAGCCAGCGGGGATGTGCCGGGTTCAACTGGCCGCCACTTGCCATCCCGGCAGAGGAGCCAGTCAGGATTTGCCCAGAAGCCGTTAACCGGGCCGCCTGCGGGTGCTCCGTCAGCCACACCACCCGACCCAGCAGCGAGTCCAGTTCCACGTTCGCACAGAACCCCCCGTCCTTCCAGTCCCGCGTGGTGGGTGTCGGCCAGCCCGCGAACGTTGCCGTGTGGTTCAGACTCACCGCTACCTTGCGGCCGTCTGGCGTCTGCCCCGTCGCGCTCAAGCCCTCGAACGACTGGGAGCCCATCGCATTCCCGACTGTAGGCGTCGGCCACCCCGCCAGCAACGGCACCGCCTGTCCCAGCGTCAGTCCGAAGCCGTTCCCGTTGCCATGCTTCTGCGCACACTCCTCCCGGCGCTCCTGCAGCCGCTCCAGATCCTTCGGCTCGAACTCCTTCGCGGCCGGTGTCGGCCACGCCGCCAGCGGCACCGTATCCTCCAGCCGCCCCTTCGGACCATTCGGCCGATCCGCCGATCCATACCCCTCCGGCGATCCTCCGACTCGCGGCGTCGGCCAGTGCGCCGGGTTTGGCGGCAAGCCAGTAGGTTCGGTCACGGATGTGCGGCGCACCGACGCCCGCAGCCGGGAAAGCGATCGCTGCGAAGGCAAGACCCAGTTTTTCCATGTCAATCGATACAACGTCGAGCCAAGCGTCGACAGCTTTGCTTGCAACCTGCTCTCCATAGACAATTGAAGGCGATAGCTCTCCAACGAGCCGCTCGAAGAACGGCCAGAGGTGTCGCTCGTCTTCGAATCCTTTCTGGCGGCCGGCCGCGCTGAAGGGCTGGCACGGGAGGCTCGCGGTCCAGACGCGCTGGTCGTCGCCGACGCCTGCGCGTCGCAGGCTGTAAGACCAGACTCCAATTCCGGCGAACCAGTGGCACTGGGTGAACCCGCGCACGTCGGCGGCGGTGACATCGACAATACTTCGTTCATCTACTACCCCCGGGGCGATCACGCCCGCCTTGATAAGTTCGCGCAGCCACGCTGCGGCCTTCGGATCTATCTCGTTGTAGTAAGCGGTCATGTTGTGGGTTTGGTGAGTCCTCTGATCATGTTGGCGAGCAGGTGGTGGCCCAGCGCATCGGCCATTGAGGCGGTCTCGATCAGCGCGGCGCTGCGCGAAACGCACCACGACAACCATGCCCAGTGAAGCCGCGCATCCGAGTAACCGTCTGCCGTTCTGTTGTTCAGCGCCACGGCACCCCAGCCGATCAGCTTCATCGACTCCTCGAAAATCTCCCGCGAGTCGATAACGTTCTGGACTCCCAGGTTACCAGGATTCGGCCGGTCTGTCATGAAACTTTCCTTGTTCCGTTTTCAAATTCGTGGCGCCCGTCAAACGCGTAATGAACGATGATGCCATCCTCGTTTTCGTGCGCGCCGCACGGGCAGTCGTGGTCGATATGACGTTCCGCTTCGCTCACCGGCGCGACGTGCATCTTCCCTTCCCAGCTATACACTCCCCAACCGGGGTCGGCTTCGGTGGTCATGATGCAATCAGCCTTCGTATGGCTTCGGCGCAGTGACCTATGGCGAGGCCGTAAGCCTCGTCAGCGGCGTTGTGCGGCCGCTCCATGAGTCTCTCCTCCATGACCGCTGCCAGCGCCTGCTCCAGCGCCTGCTTGCGCGCCGACGCCTGCGGCATGGGATGCAGCCCGATCATGTCCTCCGAGGCGATCGAGCGGCCCACCGCCTGCGTGACCTGCGTCGGATCGGCGATCAGACGGCGCACTGCGTCGAGCCGGATGTACGCCACCGGCTGCGCGTGGATCAGGCGCTCGGCCAGTTCGACGGCGGCTTTAACGGTGCCGCATTCGACGGTGACGGCGGTGTCCTGGATGTGGACGTTACCCGAGCTCAGCATGTGATACCTCCCAGCCCCGTGGGGCAGTTCGAGCGCGTGCAGTAGTAACCCATGACCGTGCGCAGTTCCAGACCGCACTGTCCGCACACGGACACCACCGGGTTCGGGTCAGTCTGTATCGGGATGATCCTGGGGATCAGCGGCACGCCCAGCCGGCGCGCTTTTTCTTCCGGGGTTTCAGTGGTCATTCGGGGCTCCAAGTATCGGCTTTGCCTTTGGTTTCAATGCGCGCGACGCCGGTCGTGCAGACGTCGGCCGGCCGCCAGATCGTGCCGCATGCTGCGCATAGGTGACTGCGGTGGAGCGGATTGGTCCACGGCTCGTAAAGACTACCATCAGCCGGTAGCGTGCCGCCCTGCACCTTATCGATGTGCTGCTTGCCGCACACAGGGCAGTGAAGCAACATCGGGATCGGTGCTTCACTGGCAGGAAGCAACATCGGGATCGGTGCTTCACTGGCAGGAAGCGCAGGCTCATTGCCGTACGGCATGGAAAACACCGGGCTCATTGCTTTGCGTCGCGTCGGCACCTCACCAAAGCGCGGCATGCCGTGGTACGCGTCGTCCGCCAGTGGCTCGAACGTGCGGGGCAAGCGCTCCTTGCTGCGCATCGGTATATCCGCAGCGTCTTTCGTCACCTCCCAGTGTTTCGGCGTCGGCCAGTGCGTCGCTATCTGCATGCGCGTCTCGCGGTGCGGCCGGTTGGCCCAGCCGCGCCATGCGAATTCGGTCTGGTCTTCGAAGTAGGTCGGCAGCGGCACGCCACCGCGCGTCTTCATGCGCGCGCCGACAGGTTCCAGACTCAGACCCTGACCCGTGGCCCACTTCTCGAAGCCTTCCTTATCGGTCGGTTCGTAGCTCACTTAGGCACCCCACACATCTGAGCAATCAGTGAAAAGACGATCGTGTTGGCCTTCTGCCTTTCCTCGATCGGGATATCCGCACAGCCGCGACCTTCTTCATCGTCGTCGAGCTTGCCGGTGATCGCACCGGCGCGGACCAGCGCCGTGTACAGCTGATGCTCCCAGCCGCTGTTGCCTAAAGGGCGCTTGCCGCTGAAACCCTCGCCTTCCTCCCACATCGTAGACAGCAGTTCGTGCAGGAACTCGCGGATCGACGCGTCGCGGTCCATGTCGGAGAACCAGCACACGAAGTCGAGTAGCTCGGGATTCTCGCAGGGCTGCGAGGCCGGGACGTAACGCACATCATCGATATAAACGTTCACTGTGACTCTCCATAGCCGCGAAGCAGCGCCGCGTCGGCGTCACCCCGCGAGTTTAGGTTCAGCGTCTCGCTGCTGCCGTAGCAGACGCCATTGCTGATAAAGCCGGCCGACACCAGATCGCTCGGGCACCCCAGGATGTGGCGCTTCCAGTTCTGACCCGAGCCGAAGCGGATCGCGGCGAGCGACTCATGGAACCGGTCATGCGCGATAGAGCGCGGGAAGGTGAAGATCAATTCCTTCCCGTCCAGTTTGACGACGATGTATTTCACTTTTCGTTCCCTTGGGTAGTGGCGTCGAATGCATCCATTACAGAAGCTCCAACTGTTCGAACGGCATGTCAGGCCAGAAAAACCAGCCCTTCAGCGCGTTCTCGCGCCACTCGATGACGCGAAGATTGTGAGGTGCGTGCAGCCCGCAAACGATCTTGCCATCAAGCGGAACGATGTGGTCCACCACGTGGAGCACGCCTGTCTCGCGGGTGAGCCGCCGCGCTTCGGCATAGATGCGCCGTATCGCGGCCGTGTCTGCCCACGGCGGCGTTGCGCGCTTTTCCTTCATGCGCCGCCGGCGGCCGGCAGTGCCTGGAGCGATAAGCGGCGCGCGCCGCTTGACCGGCACGAACAGCGGACCCGCGTGCGTGCCGCCGATCAGATCGAGAATCACTCCTTCTCCGCGTGCGTCTCGACGCGCTGGTAATCCGCCGGGCGCAGTTCGTACTGCATGACGTGGTTACGCATCGCGAGCGGCTTCTGCGGCTCCAGCCAGACCCTCAGCTTCAGGCCTTCCTTTTGCAGGTCGTCCAGGAGCTTCTGGACGCGCTCGTGAGGGTTCAGCGGCGCTGCGTCGCTGGCCGACAGGTTGACCTTCATGTCCATCTCCATGAAACTGCCGCCCAGCAACTCGATCATCTCGTCGCGCGAGAGCGTGAAGTTGTGCGTCATCTTCGAGAGCAGCAGCTCCCGGCGCAACTTCGTGACGAACGGACTATCAGGCCCGCGCGCCTTGATACCCTCACGCTCTACCTGCGCCACGAGATCACACAGGGAAGCCTGCTGTGCCGCGTTCTCGCCGTTCAGCAGCACGTCAAGCTGACGCGTCAGGCGGCGCTTGTCGGCCAGCACTTCCTCGTAATCGGCTGCAGTGGCCAGCGTATCGAGCGCCTGATACCCACGCACGGTCTGCACGCCGTCAGCGGCCACGAAGCGCAGCGTGATACCGCCGAACCAGCCGGTTTCGTGGGCGGCGCCCGTCCAACTATCGATCAGCACTTTCGAGCCATCGTCAAACGTGACGAACGGCGTCTGTTGCTCGACGTGCTGCTCATCCGCCCAGCGCCGCGCGACGTCCTTGGCGTAGTCGGCATACAGGCCGTTCGACAGACCGCCCATTTTGTATTCCTGCGCCACCTCCGCGCAGATCTCGTTTAGCCGCTTGTCCTTCATCAGTTCGTCAGGGGTCATATGTGGGTTCAGATCGAGTAAGCGATACAGGCCATCGCGGTCATCAGGATCAGGCAGCCGACGATGCAGCCAAGCAGCAGCCGCTCCACGGTGGTCGTTTTCCAGGTCATTCACCACCTCCGGAGGCAACCGCGAGCCGGTCGAAACAGTCGTCGGCGATCATCGCGCCGATCAGGTCCGGGGCGACGTTACGCTGGTAGCGGTCATCGTGATACACCGTGTAGATCGTCCGCGTCATGCGCACTTCGAAATCCTGGTCGTCCTGCGTGTTGACCGGCTTCGCGGCAATCCCTGCGTTCTGCTCCTGCTCGGTCATGCCCTTGGCGCGCATCTTGGCGACGAACACCGCCTCGCTGCCCTTGAGCGTACACATGAGGCTCGGGGAAGCGTGGGGAATGTCGGTAATCGAGTCCGCGTGTGCGTCAAGCGCCAGGCAAGCGAGGCCGCAGAACACGGCGCTCATGAGGGCTGACGAAACTGCGGCTTTCAGGATGGCCTTTTTCATGGTGTATCTCCCGATGTTCAGAAAATCCGGAGGACCAGCGCGATGATGCCGGTCCACATGGCGACGCCTGCCGCCAGCGCAGCCACGAGCGTCACCGGTTTGATGGTCCAGTCGGGGCTCATGCCTGGACCGCGCCGCGCACGTAATCGACGATGCCCTGGCCGGTCCCGAACTTCGCAGCCGCGTCCTCGTCGGGAATTTCCATCCCGAACTCGTCTTCAAGCGACATCGTCAGTTCGACACGATCAAGCGAGTCGCAGCCGTACTCGTCGCGCAGGTCGACGTCGAAGCGAATATCCTGCGTGCCCAGCTGCGCGGCGAGGATCGTTTTAACGCGTTCTTCAATGCTTTTCATGAGTTCACCCAGTGGAAAATCAGTCCGTAAAAGTAGCCGGCTTCTGCGATGGAGCACACCAGCCCAAGGATTACCAGAGCCACGAAGGCCGCTGCGAAAAAGTACTTCATGCTGCCTTCCCGTGTTCAGGTTCGATGGACCTAACTATACCAGGTTTATCGCTTTGTGCAAGGGGAAAATTCGCTATTGAGCGCTTTCAGCGTGTTTCAATCCCAAGCGAATCGCTTCATGCACGCGGGCACCTGTCACCTTGCGGTCACGCACCCACGACGTCACGAAAACCAGACTGCTATTCGGGTAGGTCTCCACCCGGTAGGTGGTCGCCTGCCCGGCGGCCGCGCTGGCGAAGTCCGCACGCCAGACAGTGCGCGCAGCCGACTCACTGAGCTTCGTGAGGGTCGGGATTTTCACTCGGTGCCTCCGTCAAACCCCAGTACCGGCGGATTGTCGCCCGCGTCGTTGCCCAGCGCCTGCAAGCCCGCGCGCTGGATGGTATTGAGCACGTACGCATTGACCTCGGTCTTCGCCTTCTCGACCGTGCGTTCCATATGCTCGCCGAACTGCTCCAGCACGAAGGGGATATTGGATGTGAGTTGCATGCGGGCGTTGACCAGGCGACTCTTCAGCGCAGCCTTCTGTTTCTCGCTCACCTTCAGCGCGTCGATTTCGGCGGCCAGCAGGTCGATCTGCGCGAGCGCCCGGTCGGCGCGTTCCTTCGCCTCGCGCTTGAACTGCTTCTCGCGGTTTTCTTCCGGCGCGGCGATCCCCGGGATCTCCTCGTTATCGAGGTAGCGCAGCGTGCATTGCACGCCGAATCCGACGTTCATCGAGCTCACGAACGTCGCCCATTGGGCCTCGCTCAGGTCCACCTCGATGTAGCTCTGGTTCATGCCGTACGGATTGTCGTTCGCGAGGCTGCGATGCAGGACCGACTTGCCGATGCGGATGCGCACGTAGTTCTGGTGTGCGAAGTCGGAGCCGTACAGACGCGTACCACCGCCCGAACTGACGCGGCTCGCGCCGATCTGCGCAAATGCTGGGTGACTTGCAACGCTGTCGGCGTGGCCGACTTCTGGCTTCGTGATCGTGGGTGGGATATCGGGTCTCATTTCTCGGGTTCCTTCGGTTCGACCAGTTCTTTTTCGTCCTGCGCGCACTTCTGGTAGAGGGCTTCAGCGCTCTCCTCGTCCTTACCGGTCAGCGCTTCATGGAGCTTGCTGCCCGGCGCGGCCCATGTATCCTTATAGCGAATACAGTCTCGGTGCATGGTTACCTTCCCACGCGTGTGAGCGCTGAAACCAGCGCGTGTTTCTCGGCCTCCGACAGGCGCGCCGCGTGGTCGACCACGATGCCGGTGAGCGTCATACCCTGCCAGCGCAATTCGGTAAGCCAGTACGGCGCGACGACCTTCAGGTCTGCTCGCCCATGCTTCTGCGATAGGTGCGTGTCGTAGGTCGTCATCGCCCGATTCCCTGAGATAAAAATTGCACCCTGCGGCGCGTCGAGCATCTGCTTCGTGGTGCGGCCGGTGCCGCGATCAGCGTGGTTCATCTGAACTCCCTGTTGAGCCGCAGCGCTTCCTGGATCTTCCGCCACGTCTCGCCGTCGATCATGACCACCTGCGCGAGACCGCGCTCGCCGGGGATGCTGTCGAGAAAAACGCGCGCTTCCCGGCTTTTCACGCAACGGTTGGCGGCCCGCAGCGCCCGAACGGCGGCGCGGTGCGCACGCTCGCTCTGCTTGGGGTCGTCGATACTCTTTTCCTTGCGCGTCACTTCAAGACCTCCTTCGCGCCGCGTATCGCAGCCTGAATCTTGTTCCCGAGCCCGCTCTCCTTCGCGCACTGGCGCTCGTACGTGTCGCCCCAGCCGATCCAGTCGAGGTGGTCCTCAGCCAGAGACAGCGCGTCGCGCGTGAGCTTCAGTGCAGCGCGCAGGTTCCGGTTCTCCAGCTGCGCGGCGCGGAGTTGCGCGCCGACGTCTGCCTTCGCGCTCACGCGGTCACCTCGGCGCCCTCGTAGCACTCGGCCGGCGCTTCCGGCCACTCGCGGCGGCACACATCGAAGTCGCCCTGGTTCCAGTTGCGCAGGTACTCGATGCCTTCCTCCGCTTCGAGCGCGAACTGGATCGCCGCGACCGACGCGGTGTTGCCCGCGCCGCCCATGATCAGCGGCTTCCACGTCGAGCGCGGATTGATCTTCGTACCGAGCTTCGGCCGGATATCGAGCACGTTGCAGAAGCGCAGGATCACGATCGCCTCGCGCAGCACCGTGCGGCTCACCTGGTACTCCTTCGCCAGCGCTTCCTGCGGCGGCAGCGCGTCGCCGTAAGAGCCGTCAGCGATGCGCGAGACAATCGTCGTGAGCACGCGCGAGACGAGGGAGGTGGGGTTGAAAGTGTCGGTCATGGTGGTGTGGCTTCCTGTTTGGGTATGAGGATTTAGTATAGGGCGAAGTATTTATAATAGCAATAGGGCGAAAGGGCTTTGTGGAGCTATTTGAAAAGACTCTCGACAGGCTGCTCTCGACCCAGCTTTACGACGCGGTTAATGACAAACAGGACTCCCACGTCAGCAAATGCTCGGATTGCGTCGCTGCATTGGGTGACTACCCAGCCTCGCTGTACGTAGCAATCGTACTGATTGCTGTACTTCAGGCATGACAGCACGCGCGGGACGGCTGGAGGATAGCAGCCATACCAGTGCAGTATTTCTGCCACGCGCAGCGGCTCAATGTCGTCCCGCGCATACAGCGAGACACTGGCGAAGTCGAGCGCGTCGTGTCCAAACGGGCCAGTCAACAAGATCACTTTGCGCTCCCCAGCACTTCGGTCACGTACGCCCACAGCGCAGCCGCGCTCAGCTGCTTGCGATCAAACGCAGCGTCCGGCTCGACGCCGATCCGGCAGACGCTGTGCGCGCCCTTCGTGCCTTCCCATGTCTTCGTCATCAGCGTAGCGACGCGCCCGTCACCGCCGGGCTCTGTCCAGTGCGACTGGTAGGCGTCCACCCGATACCACTCGCCGGCCGGTACGGGGTCAATCTTCCACTCGCGCACCGCGCAGCGGTAGTCCTCGATCCACGGACGGCCGCCGTGCGCAGCGCGCGGACCTTCGTGCAGGTAGGCGATATGTGTCGGGTCGTTGGCTGCGACGCTCTGGCCCGGTCCTTCCAGTGCCACCATGTGATTGATCTGCGTGCCGACCAGCACGCGCGAGGTGAATGAGAACCGGTGGTCGTGGATCGCGCTGTGCTCAAAGCACGACCGGCGCGGAAGATCCGGGTGCCAGACATGCAGCCGCTGCTTGCCGCCCAGCT
>Ga0116228_10004044_pt1 | contig 12956 bp, 18 predicted proteins | sample S1TSphfallax_2_FD_89694 | JGI IMG/M metagenome (GOLD analysis project Ga0116228, IMG submission 89694) | Host-associated microbial communities from peat moss isolated from Minnesota, USA - S1T2_Fc - Sphagnum fallax MG | ecosystem: Host-associated > Plants > Peat moss > Unclassified | place... | reverse complement strand
TCTTTTGTAATTTTGATCCTCCCTCTTTTTGTACAAGTTAGAAAAGATTGCATCATGTCACAACTTGCATAGACATCAAACATGATAATGTTTCAATAATGTTTTGTACCAATTCTTTTAACATCAACCCTTACTCGCCATTTGAGCAAAAGAGTCTCAATTGAAGGGGAGCACCCAGCTTGCGCGTTATGGAAGATAGAAGATGGTGAGTTATGAGGTTCAGCCAACCAACCAACAACCAAGAACTTCGAAAAAGGCATCAGGGAGCTATGAAATTGTCAAAAGGCAGCAAGATACATGATATAACTTGGGTCCAATGGCATGTTGCCACATTAAAAGAGACACTCCCTACAATCGGTTATGGAAACAATACCGAATGTACTGCAAGCTTTTGTACTAGAGAGTTGGTAAGAGTTTTGGCCAATGCCAGCTCCTAGAAAGCCTGTGACCGAGCCTGGCAGGGCAAGGTCACAGGGTGAGGAGGAAGAAAAGAGGAATGAACAAGATGGAGTACTCTTAAGAGTGAAAGAGCTTTAGAGGAGAAAATTGATTTCTTAAACAAAGTAGACAGTCTCTCTTGTTTTGTTGGTATTTCACACTTGTGTGGATCTATAACTACAAGACGCTTCACCAGCAGAAGAGTCAAGATTGATGAGCTTTGCATATGCCCCAACAGATTCCACCATCAACGACTCATGTGTTCCCCTCTCTACAATTTGTCCATCCCTCACCACAGCAATTGTGTCTGCATTCCTTATTGTCGACAACCTGCAATGTTTACAATGCACCCAAAGAAAGCCCAAAACGAAGCAAGATTGGTGTACATTATTGTATGCTCCAAAGAGACCCAAACTTTAGAATCCTTTAGTTTTTTCCAGTTTGAAACAAGACATAATGTCTCTATGAAATTGCAGAGGAAATCTCCACAACAAGAAATTAAAGGTAACATGATGACAATTGCATGCAGTCATAACCTTATGAGAGTGTCACTCACAAAGTGTCAGACCATCACCACCTCCTCCATCACAAGTAGCAGTGATGAGATTCCATGACTACCCACTGACGTCATCAGCTCCCAAAGGATGGGTGTAGATCAATATTAGAATAATCAGCTCAAAATGTCAGGCAAACCATTATATACAAAATCTGTGTCCTGAGTTCTTTCTGTTGCATTTCCAGAAGCAACAGGAAAGTCTCAGGGATGATGCAACCCTAAACCCTAAGCACTCAAGAGATGTTTGCAGAATGCTATTGCACTGTTTTGAGAGTGATTGTCAAAATACTTACCTATGGGCAATAAGGACAGTAGTCCGGCCTTGCATTAGCTTGTCAAGTGCCTCCTGAACAATCTCTTCAGATTGTGAATCCAAAGCACTGGTTGCCTCATCCAACAACAAAATGGCTGGGTCCTTGAGAACAGCTCTTGCAATTGCAACACGTTGCTTCTGGCCACCAGACAATTGCACACCCCTCTCCCCAACTTCTGTCTTGTAGCCATTTGGTAGAGCACAGATAAAAGTATGTGCATTTGCAGCTTTTGCTGCCTCAATGATCTCAACTTCAGATGCCCCATCTCGACCGTATAGGATGTTCTTGTAGATTGTGGTTGCGAAAAGTGCAGGCTCTTGCTGCACCAGTCCAATATGGCGTCGCAATGATTGAAGCTTCAAATGTTTTATGTCAGTTCCATCTATAGTCACTCTTCCGAACAAGGGGTCGTAGAACCTTGCAATCAAGGCAATCACAGTACTCTTTCCTGGACATGATGATGATAGCTAGATCAGACATAACAGGTGGATGCTCCGTGATCACCAGAGATTAGGCTTCCAACTATAAAATTCTGATGACAGAAAAAGCAAAAGCTTAGAAGGGGTTCAGGCTTGGACTTGAGGGTTTAAACCCTAAACCTTAACCCAGTGCTCACCTGATCCACTTGCACCGACTAATGCAAGGCTCTTGCCAGCACGTACTTTCAGGCTAAAGTCCTTCAAGATTGTCATGTCTGGTCGTGATGGGTATGCAAATCTAATATGCTTGAGCTGGATATCACCTTTCACCTCCACCACCTCCTTGGCAGCTGGGTCAATGGGGTCTATCTCTGTCTCTCGGTCAAGGATCTTGAATATGGATTTCAATGCCTGATAATGCACACAAGAAGTAGTCATTCAGAAATCACAAAAACTCCATCTTCAGAGCATGCCTCACATCTTATGCAACTTCACATAGAGTCAGAACTTTAAACTTTGAAGATCTAAATGAGCCCATTTGAGTGAGTGTGTACCTGAGATCCTCTCAAAATGTCAGGGGCCATTGTGAGAGACTCGGCAAGCATGACTGCGGTGACAACCAACACGATGAAGGTGCGAATGATGTTGGAAAAATCATCATATTTTCCCTTCTTCACCAAGGTTGATGAGTACCACATTGCAAGTCCATAGGAGCTGAAGACACAGAACTGTGAGAGTCCATAGCCTAAGCCTGCAAGCTGCCCTCGCACAAAGGCTCTCTGTTTTGGCACATCCAGCTCCCGTACGAAAAGTTCCAAGACTTTCTCTTCTGCACAAAAGGCGGCAACTGTCCGGATGTTGCTCACCGCCTCTGTAGCCACCATGCTCGCCCTTGCATATGCCTTTGTCAGATCTCCCCCAAACCCTTTTAAAAAGTGATGCTGCATCCAAAAAACATTCAAATTGGGTGCTGAGGATGTGTTGAGAATATGTTGAGGATTGTGCATTGTTCAATGTCTGAAGCTTCACAGGTCTGTTTTGAAGTGAACAAACATGAGCATTCTGTGATCATCCTAAGTTGAGGTTTGATGGGATCCACAAAGTTGAAGCCAACTTCAGTACCTCACCAACAAATGCACCGACCATGAATGGGTAGGTGCCAAACACCACAAACGCCACACGCCAATCAAGATAAAATGCTATGCCAAAGGCCAATATAAGCAGTGCCAGAGTCATGAGAATAACTGACATGCGGTCACCAACTGACGCTCGCACTAGTGTTGCATCCACTGACAGTCGAGATGCCACCAAGCTACTGTTGTTTTCATCTTGGTCAAACCACCCAATCTCCTGCCGCAGAATGGCTGCACAAAGCAACAGAGTAAATCCTCTCACAGATCTATTCTCTTGCAGTGATGCCTAGACGCCACACAACAGAAACTTTCTCATTTGTTGATTTACTTGCAGGAGGCCCTCCATAAAACACTTCAAAAGAAAATTGACCCTTGGGAGTCATACAGTCCAGAGATCATCATAGCATGGAGCAGGGAAAAAACTGTACAGGTTGTTGCACTAACAAGCTTACATGATAGCATTTTTTCACGAACACGAATTGTAAGGCGCTCTCCCATGACCTCAAAGAAGTAGTTTTGCATCAAAAACACAATAATGGTCACTGGAATTGCTCCGGTAAAGAGCAAACAGATTTTGCGTACTTGAAGTTTGATATATGACTCCCTGAAGCTGTAGAACGAGACTAGAATGTCACCCATGCCGAGAGCAGCAAGAGGAGTTTTCCAGCCAGCCATCATTGCACCAATTGAACCAAGAAGAGCATATGGCCACTCAGGTGAGTTCAGTTTTATCAACCGCATCAAGGATGGCTTCCAGTATGGTTTACTGACTCGAGATATAAGTTGAGGATGGTTTGATCCTGAGGTAGAAGCTGTTGACACTTCTGATGCTTCATCATGCTCCACAACTCTCGGCCTCCCCTGTTGCTGCTGCTTACCCCACTGCTCCAAGGATGATGATATATGTGTTTGTCTGAGACCATGACATTGAGCTGAAAATCAGACATCTGAGGATATCTAGAGGCCTCATCATTCAATGAATCCTCATCAGTGGACAACATCAGCAATAACAACAAACAAAAGTGGAATCTGCGATGGAAACAGCTTATACTTGCCTAGACTTGCTCTCTGGCAGGCAATGTGGTTGTGAATATTCTGGCATACTTCCATCTGGATACTTGCTGCACAACAGGTTGTGATAGCATTATACAACAAGAGTCAATATTTGTAGCTTGGGGGTATGACTTTTAGGTCACAAATCAGTGGCACTCAGATGTGAAATGACAGTCAAAAGGAGAAAGAGGCCACTGATGGTTCATTGTGAGAGATATATATTGTCTGTATACCTTCTGAATGTGGCTGGGTCTCCAAGTTCATGACTCTGCTCCCACATGCCATCAGGACTGCCAGGACTGCAGCGAAGGAAGCTCAAGTGACCAATCAATTGCAAAACTGCTTTTTCAATAGAGAGAGGTGTATTTCACATAATGTTTGCACTGTACAAAACATGATCTTATCACATACCTAAAACTTTCGCATGGGTATTTTGCAAAAGAAGTTTCTTTTCCCTTGCAATTTCTGCTGAAATAAGTCAACCCAAGGATCAGTGCAGAATGGGGTTTAGTTCAGTCTCTCACCTGGAATAACAAGTGGTGACACTCAGAGTGTCACGCTTTTGGTCATCCCAGGAGGTGAGCTCCCTCCTGGCCATCCAGCCAGTCTCCTGCATTCTAACAAGCTCAGAATATGCCCCTTTCTCCCCTCTGTCTGAACCCAGCACAGTAAAAGAACCCAAAATCAGTGCTGACTTTGGGGGCGGGTGGGGGGTGGGGGGGTTAGAGACTGGAAAAGAAGAATCCACAAATGACAGCAAATGTCATGAATTCAGAGCTGAGATAGTTGCTGGTCCCCACAATTATGAATTTTGTGTTGAGAGACACATTTTTTCCATGATCCTACCTAAGAGTTCTGAATGGGTCCCTGACTCAATGACCTGCCCATTGCAGACCACAAAAATGGCATCTGCATTGCGAATGGTTGACAGCCGATGGGCAATCACAATTGTTGTGCGACCAATCATCAATCGGTCCAATGCCTCCTGCACTAGCTGCTCAGATCCAGCATCCAGTGCGCTCGTAGCCTCATCCAGAAGCAGTATAGTTGGATTCTTCAACATGGCTCTCGCAATGGCAACACGCTGTTTCTGGCCTCCTGATAGCTGCACTCCCCTCTCTCCAACTAGTGTGTTGTACTGAAGAGGGAGCTTGTCGATAAAAGCATGAGCATTGGATGCTTTTGCCATTGCTGTTATCTCTGCCATGGTTGCACCATCTTTTCCATATAAAATATTCTCTAGTATACTAGTTGCAAATAGGACAGGCTCCTGATTGACCAGCCCGATTTGCTGTCGCAGCCAACGCAGTTCCAGCTCCTTAATGTTGTGTCCATCAAGCAGAACCTCACCTAGTCAGGCAAAGACTTTTTTGCTTTGAGTGATTGAGATACAAACTATTGAAGAACTATGACAATTCAAAGGAGCATGGAATTTGTGCTATGCTGAGGATCATGAATTGGGTCTTGCTTGCAAGACCTAACCCTCAAGCTGGAGTCAATCACTCTAAGTAAGTACCTGACTGGGGTTCATAGAATCGCTCAATGAGAGACACCACAGTGCTTTTTCCTGAGCCACTGCTGCCAACAATGGCAACGGTCTGTCCAGCAGGAATTGAGAGGCAGAAGTGGTCAAAAATGGCAACTTCTGGTCGAGAAGGGTAGCTAAAGCAGACATTACAAAGCTCAATGTGGCCTGCAACTTGAGGAAGTATCCTCCCATCTGTGCTGTGATCCCTGACATTCTTTCTCCCTATCACCTGCAGTATGTCGTATGCTGCTGCTGTACCCTTTGCAAAAATGTGTATGTTTGGTGCCACCTGACCCAAAGCTCTGTATCTCACAGGCATCATCCAAAAGGTTAAAAGGATCTATCATCTCACACATTCAAGTTTTTTTTATCTTCAACCTGCCCTCCTGGGACTCTCAACTCCCACCCAAGACCTCCCACCTTCCCTCTTGGGACTCCTGACTCCTGCCCAAGACCCTTAGACCCTCCTGGGACTCCTGATTCCTGCCCAAGACCCTTGACCCTCCTGGGACTCCCAACTCCTGCCCAAGACTTGACCCAACTAACTAAATTCTGTGTTATAAACATATGGGTTCGCACACAAGACGATATACACTATTGCCTACTAACCCTAACTTGGGATCTGTGGGACTTACAGGCCACTAACAACAGCATTGATGATGGTAGTAAAAGCTTGGCCACCATTGGTGATCTTCTGCAGTACCAGTAGACTTGCATACCAGAACAGCAATGCCCAGACACCAACAAGGAGCCCATGGGTCAACCCAACACTCAAGCCCTTAGCAATCCCTCCCTTCTTCGCCATCACAAGCGTTAGCTGCAGGGCCTTGCTGTATGCTTGGAGTGTCTTTGCCTCACCCACAAATGAATATACTGTTCGCACTTGTGATATTGCCTAGAGAGACCAAAAGAAAGTTCCTGAACAATAGTTAGCAAATATCTTTGTCCATGGACTTGTTGGTTGCATTGCCCAAAAACATATCACAAAAGAATTTCAGGTTTCTTTGACAAAGAATCCACAGTGGCATTGACATTACATTGTTACTCACTGCACATGATACACCAGAGAAAATGAAATCCAGTTTGCACCTCCACTGAGAAAGAAGCAATGAGAAACTTTGAGGATATGTTCTGACCTCTTCTGCAATTCCACCAGCATCAGCATATGCTTCCTGGCTCCACTTCATTTGTCCCACACGGATTTCAAAGTAGGCACCAGCAGCTATGGCTAGCAAAGGCAGGACTGATAATGTTACTGCTGTGAGCTGCCATACAGACCCAAAGCTCACAGCAATCCCTGCCACAAATATTGCTAGATAGTGCAAAAAATTCCCCGCCTGCACAGTTAAAAAACTGAACCCAATCAGTGTTTAGTCCAATGGCCACCTCAATCAGAAATTTCAGCTGCTACTTCACTTTGAAGGCAAAAGCACTCCTCATGGATTTCATCTGTTGAGGGATGGAAAGTGTTGGAAAGGTGTATAGATTTGAAAGGAGGGAAGGTCAGTCATCTCACCTTCTCACCAATGGCCTCCTGCACAAGAAGAGTGTCACTGGACATGTGGCTCACAAGCTCGCTTCTGGATGCATCGGTGTCAAAAAAGCCCACTTCCTAATTGCATAAAAATCGGAATAACCCGCATGTCACTCTTAATCCATCACCATTCATTCATGGGCCAATGCAAATGATAGAATGCAACTTTCTCAGAGATGATGTGCTATCTTTCATAAGCTAAGTTGGTTTAGAAATGACCCATGAAGTAGAGCAGTTCTTACAGATGACAACTGTTGCTATAAAACAGAGTTTTTTTTTATGCATACCTGAGAGAGCATTGCACGGAAGTACTCAGTGCGAATACGAGCAGATTGGCGCTCACCAGTTATCATCCAACAGGATACCTCTGCACCACCACCCCATACGAGATCTGAATCTTCAATAGATCATCTGCTACAATCTACGTAGCAGGCTATCTACTGCCACGACAAAATCTGACAATTCTGTAAGGAGCTTACCCAACCATGCAGTTACCAAACAGATAATTCCCAAGTAGAAGAAGTTCAATGAATACTGCACACAGCCCACCCACATCACCCAATAGTGTGCATTACCATATATACTCTGTCTGTGTACATGCCCAAAGGCCAGACTTGCATTGTGAACAATCCAATAACATTGAATTTAGCATGATAAATTCAATGCTCTGAATCTCATTCTTGCTATAAAAACAAAGAGCAGGAACTGTTTCTTGGCTATGGTATCTGAGACATGGATATGGTCTCTCTATTACCCTCAGCTTACTGAAGAAGATGATGTGAACAACAAGGCTAACAAGTCAAAATCACTCACATTTGAAACCTCTTTGGTCTGTCTCTTGACATCACCAAAGCTATGGCCCAAATCATTGATGAGCCTAGAAAAGAAGATGAAAAACACAGGTACTGAGATCCCATGTGCTAATGCCCCAAGGGTGCCTGCCACCATCAGCATACAGTCAATCCGATCTGCAAAAGAGAACAGCTTGTGATATTGAACTCTTTTCTTCTTGCCAGGCCTTGTCGTCGTGATCCCACTCAGTATAACAGATTGTGGGGGCGAAACTTTTGGTGTTGTTGATGTCCGTAAGGATTGCAGCCCCACATCCTGAACCATATCTGCAAGTAAGCTCAGCAATTTACAGTTTCAGTGTGCCTGTGGGGACCTTGCAAGATGTCACATTCCAAAGGTTGACCACCCCTCTTGGAAACCCTAATGTACAAGGGCTCCTAAACAGTTGTGACTGCAACAGAATTCATATGTACATTTTCTTTACAAACTATCAGCCCTTCTATCTCATACAGAAACAGAAAACAGTTTCACCCACAATTCTGTAATTAAGCATCTATGAGATCTGTACCTAGAAGTTCCAATTTTGAGAACTTTCCTGCATCAGATCTTTTCGGTAGCATGTGTCACTCAATATGAAAGAATGTTCATTGAACTATGAGAGTGTACACACTTATAAGATACAGGTAGCTCTACTGAGATTGACCTTGGAGGGTTGCCAGATGAAGCTCTGAACTTGATGTCTGTGAGCAGTTACTTCCACCACAAGTGGAGGAATGCTGTATTCTCTTCTCTCCCGCATCACCATTCTCTACTCCAAGCTTGCTCTTGTTGTCTTCTTTCACTCTTTTGGCTTCATGAGGGGAGGAGGCCATGGCCTGCTGACATTCAAAAGGAGTAACATTTAGGTCTTCAACCTGCAACAATAACATAACAATCAGTCTCAAGTCCCCCAAAAAACCCCTTCCTTTGACAGCAATTTCAGATTTCAAGATGATTGCATTCCTCAAGAGATCATTTCTCCTGTAAAAAGACCTGTTTTTCTGTACTCAACAGAAAGCACTTACCCCTGTAATCAGACTAATCTCTGGAGTCAGAAGACTTCAACTGTGACTCCTTCGATTAGTGCAACAACCCTTGACTCTTCATCTCCTGATTCACAGACACAAACGGACTGGTTGATTGCCTCTTGCATTTGTGATGCTCCACAAATTCAAGTCTGTCACATTCAAAACTCTGACCAATAGCACATAAAAAGATTTCACAGGCATTCCTTGTTGACAAAAATGCCTGCTTGCAATGTGATGATGATGATGATGATGATGATGATGATGTTCCCGAAAGATGGAAGCTTTGGTTCCCCAACGCTTTCTCAGAAGTTAAACATGAAATCCATTGTCAAGAATCACACATATCACTGGTTGCAAAGGTGCCCACACAAGAAACATGGCAAGATGATATCAGACAGGCCCACTCAAGAAGCAATCACAGACAGAGAAAAGACAAGCCCCACACCCCACACTGTTGTTCTTCGATGGTGGAAAGAATTGGCAAGGTGGGTCACTGCACAAGCCTTGTTTGGAGGAGCACTGTAACCTCAAAAATGAGCACTGGGAAGCAGCAGCAGGGGAAGGAAGGAACAAGCAAGGGGCTGATCAGCTTGTCACCCATTATGGTGTTGCAGTTCCCCAAACATGGGGGTGATCACTGCAGCCACAGTTTCTCATCTCAGAACTAAATGTCCTGAATCAAGTCTCATGTAAAGGAGGACAATCCTGTGGGAACTTGTCACACAGACCCCCAATCTGTTTTGGGCACCTGGCTGAACAGCAGAATCGAGCCAGTTTCTGTTATATATAGCACATGCAGAATAACCAGAATTATCTACACAGAGGGATAAGATATCAATAAGATTGCAGAGAAAAACCCAGGACTCCAATGTCACCCATTTGTTCCTGCAAAAAACCAGCAAATCCAAGACCAGCAAACCCAAAACTAGCATGACAAGAATGGGTATGTTGATAACCTTATGAGTGTCATTCACAAAGCAATCAGACCATCACCTTCACCCATGCATAGCAGTGCAATTTAGCTGCCATGTCCTCCAACTGGGTTTGATCAGCTCCCAATTGTTGTCAGCTTAGAAGAACTGTATGTAATAATCTGCTCAAGATTTCAGGCAAAGAATTACACCAAAAAAACCTGTGTCCAGAGTTTCAGTCGCATTCTGGAAGCGCTGGGAAGACTTGGTCATGATGTTGGCTCGCACTGATGACACTGATCATAAAAGTCAATTGGTATGCTCATTCAAGCTGATTCTCAGGGAAACAAGAATTGCACTCTCTTGGTATTCATGGTATTCAGATACAAATGTGCAAACTGCCAGGACTGTAAGCACTTCAAGTAAGTCCTAGAAAAAAATTGTTTCTTGGTCAAGCAAAGTAGCTTGCTTTCTAGTTTCACATGCTTCAGGAGTGGTCCACAGGCCTGTTTGTGAGCAGTTGAAGAGATCTCCTGTCTATTGCATGAAGAGATGCTACTAAAGGGGGGGGAATGAGGCCACCTATAGCCACACAAGAAAAAAACTGTTTACAAAAGACTACAGTGCTGAGGCCCCCCCATCCCCAAGGATTCAGTGGCATTATTGAGCAAGAATCATGGATGTTTTCAACTGCCTGTTTGGTGTTTTCATCTCTCTGTCCTTAATTGCACTGCACACACACCCACCAGCCAAGAAATCTCTTTTGCATCAATGACAATGCACAAATCATGAAAAGAATTTGTAACCATGACACAGCACTCACTTAGCCATCCAAACCCAACACTACAATCTGGTGTACATATGTATGAAGACTACAGAAACTCCTTGAGATACTGGCCTGTCACAGTCAATCTTTCAAACAAAGAGACGGTGATATACCTACCTCTAGCAAGTTGGTAGTCGTCCATGTGTCTGGAACATTCCAATCATCCATCTGCTGACTTGCTTGTCAATCGTGAGGATGAGGATCTTGCACCCTGGGGATGTCTTCTTCAAGCTTCACAATCAAGCATTTCTGCTCTTCAACACTTTCTTCCCAACTCCTTCACCTTCTCTTCAGCAGCTGCTGCTGTCATCCTTCTTTCAGACAGTTGAACCTACCCAGCACCACAGCCAACATACACTAGTCCTTTTGAGCTCGACAAGGCAGTCTAGCATTCTCTCTTTCTTTCATGGTACATGCTAAGCTTGAAACTTTTTTTGGATGTGACCCAACACCCCTTTCAACCCTCATTTCTTGTTCCCACACTAACCAAAGTGACCCATAGGTCAGTTGCTAAGTAATTGAGGAAGTAAAATACACCTTTACTAGGGTGAGCTTGTGCTCCATCTTTCAATTTTTTACCAAAAGCAAAGTCTCCAGTTTTCCAACATCTTCCCCTTGGATAGCTAATTCTCAATCCTCAGCTTCTATCAAGTTGAACCCAACTGCCTGGAATCATCCAAAACCTCAGAAATCATTGTTTCCCACATTGTTACAACAACAGACACAGCACTCAAGTAAGCAACCAACAATTGGATCATTTATAGACCTGTAGAATCTTCACTTTTTTTTGGAGATCCTCCACTTGCTTAGCTGTTGGTAGTTCATTCAGCTCTCCCTGAAGCTCCACAAGTGTAGCATCCCATAACCCAATATGCACTTCTTCTATTAACCTTTCTCACCAGATAGTAGTATCAACCTTGCTCTGCAAACAGATTTGGGACCAAGCACATTACCTTTTCGTTGATGAGGCTGTTCAGTCTTTTTGACTCAAGAAGATGCTGTTCATGCTCACTCAAGAGTGCATCCTCAATGGCGTTAAGCTCAAAGCAGAGCTCCGATATGATCTTCTCCTTGGCACTTAGGGATGCTTCCTGGTGGCTGCTCACCTCCTTGCTTTGCCTAGTTTCAAGTGGAAGAAAAAAAATCAGAGACAAGGCAAGGCATCTTCAAGGAAAGTTACTGGTAATCAATCCCCCCTGCTCCACCTCCTTGATTGAATCCAAGAAGCTCTAGTCCAATGTAGGGGGTAAACCCTAAGCCCTAAAATCCTAAACCAAATTGAAAAGGGGAACAGGTGATGTTTTGACCATCAGTTGACCGTCCTTTGCGATGAAGAAGCTTTCACAAAATGGGAAGGATCATGACAGTTTGAGTCTGCATGGTTGTATAGAAAGGGGATTGGTCATCACGTGCTTGCTGCTCTTGCCAAGATGATGTATTGACAACTTGGGCATCAAATAATATCACTAAATACAATGCAACCAACATGAAAGAGGAAGATCACAGAAAACCCATTTGAGGAACATACCAGAGTGAGTATGAAGCTCAAAAAGCTGGCTCTGCCCATACTCATGAAGGCGTTGCATGTTTTGAACACTCTGTGTGGCTGCCCTCAACTGATCTTGCAGGAAATTCTCCTTGAAGGAAGAAAACACCAGAAAAACCTCAGCAATGAATCACTCCACACTGAGAATTTGTGTAAGATGGTCAGACACAGATACTCAGCATTTCTGTGGGGAAAATGTGGTCCCATTCTTGAGGATGATGTACAGAGGGGGAAAAAATGGTATTAATAGGCACATGTCATACCTCTCCTTGAGAATTTCGAGATTCTTCCTATTCTCCTCTGCCAAGCTTCATTGCTTCATCTCCACAGTCTCCTTCACTTTCTCCTCCATCTGTGGACAAGCTAACCACACAACCAATTCATACAACTTCCCTTTATCAGAAGGGATGAATGCACTCTACTGCAGAGCAATTCAGATCACCACTTTCCAAAACTTCTTGGGCACTCTCCAGGAATCCCAAAGAGTCAGGTCCAGAGTAAGGACATCATGGCCAGACAATGCACCTTGTGACATTCCTTAGTAAGGACATCGCATCAGTGCAGCCATTAATGGACACCATCAACCAACCTGGCTAAATCTGCAAACCTAGTCAAATTGCAACGGATCTACAATGGCAGTAATCAACAGGCTAGAACCAATACCTGACCAGAGAAGATTACAAAACGCTTTCCAATCAGCTGAATAATTAGGGATACAGCATGACATCCTCTTGTTCACACATCAGGTAGGATGTTCTTTCTTCCCGTTTGTTTCCATATACAATCAAGGATCATCATCTTATGCATTAAAGTTCAGTCTGCAATCTGCACCTTTGTTT
>Ga0116228_10004041_pt1 | contig 12960 bp, 8 predicted proteins | sample S1TSphfallax_2_FD_89694 | JGI IMG/M metagenome (GOLD analysis project Ga0116228, IMG submission 89694) | Host-associated microbial communities from peat moss isolated from Minnesota, USA - S1T2_Fc - Sphagnum fallax MG | ecosystem: Host-associated > Plants > Peat moss > Unclassified | place: USA... | reverse complement strand
GGGGAAGCCACCACCTTCCCCCATATAGTATTCTCTGCAACGCTCCGCGGAGGCTACATCCAAATGGCTCTTTTTCCCGGGACTCCCAAGTTGGAGTCCCGAAATTGTCCCGAAACTGTCCCGATTGGAGTCCTAGGACTTTGGGAGCTCATAACTCCCGACTGCAGAGTCTGATCGCGACGAGGTATAAACCAAAGTTATAGCCCTCGTTGAGATCTTTCCAACGCCATGTCGCACTCTCAATTCGGAGGTCGGGAAAAGGTCGATTCTTGACTTTTAGTGGTCGGGAGTCAAATTGGCAGTTTGACTCCCGGCCCTTCTTTTCCTAACTTGGGCTACAGATGTCCAAATGGCCAATGCGAGGCCATTTTCGATATCTACGCTTCAAGACCTTTCCAATGACATCAAGAACACCTCAATGCGAGGTGTTTTGAGCCTTGCTGTCGAACTCTAAACATTCGGGAGTCCCGGAGGACTCCAAGTCCCAACTTTGGGAGTGTTGGGCTTCACCCTCACACTTGGCCAAAGTGGGGTTGCGACAAAAATTATGAGAATCCTAACTTTGGGAATTCCAGGACTCCCATTTGGGAGTCCCAGGAAAAAATTCCATTTGGATGTGGGCCTCATGGAGAGGCACACATTATACTATAAGGGGGGAAGGTGGTGGTTTCCCCCAAGTCCGAACCATGGTGAGTCTTGTGAGTCCGAATTTATCCATGGTTCGTCCAAGCACCAAAAGTGCTCTAACTATGCACTAACCAACTTGTAATTTGGTTTTGTGCAGGTCCATGTGAGTGATTAAGTGCTTGTAATTCTTCCTAGTCCCATTTCAGAGCTCCAGCATGCCCCTTTACCTCCAAAGTGTTGCGAGCCAGAAAGTGTGTCCCTAATTCCTTGCTCTTCCGTTGTTTACTTTAGACTCACATTTGAATATATCAAGGAGGTTGGGAACGCGTCACATGATGGTAGATTCAAGGGATGAACACATAGACCCAATATCACAAATTTGGTTATGTTAGGGCTTCTTCCAAATAAACAAATGAAAGATAAAAGACAACCTATATATGGTCATTTTGGAAGATTTTAATTAGTTGGCATGTAATGGATGGTAGAATGTACCCAACCATTAGACATATTAGGTGTAGGGTTGTCATCATATCCATGTGTTTGTCACGATGTGATGAATGTATTTGTATTCAGACATAACCTTGCGTCACATAAGTATAAGGTCAACCTAGGTCAAAACAAGGTCAAGTTGCCCCAAAAGCAATTAGGGGCAATAAAAAATAACATCATTTAGCCACTATAAACCTTGTGGCAATCGAAACAATAAATTTGGTCACCAACTTTTGGTAGCCATAATTGGTAACTAAATTTTTATATTTGCCCAAAAAATTTTGGGAGTTGCGTGAAAAAAATTTAGTCATTCAATCAAGAGTGGCCATTAATCCAACAATTGAAAAAAAAAATGGTCATCAACTTGGGTGATCGAAAAAATTTGGTCACCACAATTGGGAATCAAAAATTGGTGACCACATTTTTTTAGTAGTTGGATTTAATGGCCACTCTTGATCGAATGACTAAATTTTTTTAAGTAGTTCCCAAATTTATTTGGGCAGAATGAAAAAAAATTCACCAACTATGGTGATTGAAAGTTGGTGACCAAAAAGTTTTGCTCACTAATCCTGTGGCGACCAAATTTGTTTTTGATCACCAATCCTATGATAACAAAAATCTAGTTTTGGTCACCATGCATAACAAAGGTAACTCAAGTATAAAGAAAATTTTCATTGTGTAAGTCCTAACGAATGTGACAAAAGTGTCAAGATGGACTCTGATGTGATGTTTGACACTAAATGGCTTGTCACATCCATTTTGACAACCCTAATTAGGTGGTAAGTCAATATTTTGATTGGTGCCACATCAACAAATTTTGACCAGTGCAGAAGCATGACATTCATCTTAAAAACAATGTAACACATTTTAGTAGTTATCAAGACCAATGTATGAAATCGCAATTAACTTATGTTAATTAGCTTATTTTGGGGACATGAAAATTCAAGCATAACATGGGGTGAAAGCACACTACAATGTAAACAATTTTAGGGAAAACATGGACTACATATCATATAAAAAGTAATAACACATAAGATTTCACTCACTTTAAATTTTTTTAGAAATCACATGTAATTAATTTGAACTTTAAACATAAAATAAGTTATTTATCCCATCAATATGCAATTGATTGGTAGTTGTATCATTGTGTAAAAATACAACAATAATTTTATAAACATTGATTTAGAACCCCTATTTTATAGTATATTACCATTTTTATTAACTTTAAAAATTCTTTTTTTTAATGTAAAATGGTAAAAACAACATTTAGCCCATGTGCATCTTCAATGGAAGAACATCTTACAACTTAAAAGATCACAATTTTCATCATTATTATGACACAATGTACTAACAAATGTTCTTAAAACATTTGATATGAACTTCGCAACTTGAAAAGAAATTGAGAATTCTAGTGAAGAAGATTCTTCTTCATGGTTTTCTTTCTACTTATGCAAAATTTCATGGATAAACTACCATTAAATCTAGTCCTTTACATAGTTTTTTAAACAATTGTAGCATTGTAACATGGTTATTGCAAAGTGAAAATGTACTCCAATTAATAATTAATGTGTTCATAAATTTTTGATACATGTGGGATGTAAACCACCATTAATTGAAAATTTGAATTACAAAATGTTTTCCAAACATCAACCATGATATATCAAAGTTCGACATGTATAAAAAATTGTCAAATTGTGACATTTTTTTGTCTACATTGTAATGTGCTTTCACCCCATGGTGCCATTTTACATGGCCCAAATGGCTTATGCCAAGGTGGCTCTAGGTGTTGATATGGATTAATCAACCATCCCAACAAGCTTTTGAACATAAAGGAAACTAAACCTTCGTCATAGAATTTTGTGGTCAATCAACATTCGAACAAAAGTCCCTAATGATCTATTTAAAAGCCTTTGGATTCGAACGATCCTTAATGGTGCCCAATCCTTTTAGCATATTTCTTAACACATCTGATAGTGGAAGTCCTCATGATGATGAGGTAGATATTTAATACAATTTTCTTGGCATGTTTAAGAATGTTTAAACAAACCAAGTTGTGGACCTAGTTAACTTCAATGATGCCATTATGATCATCGAAAAATGAGGGTTTGGATTGGAGGTAGAACATCAAACATAAACATAAGTTGCAAAACTAAAGGCCATGGCAAAATTCATGGAGTTGTAAGGACATTTGCAGAATATGAAATCACAAGCAAAAAAGGCTAAAGGAGAAGTTGTTGAATTATTAAAAAATCAAAACAATTGAATGCAAAAATTCAAACCTTGGAACATGGAAATGAATTTGTAGGTCAACAAGAAGCATTGTCATCCCAATCATTAAAAATGGAACGACTCCAATAAGAGTTAAGATAAAAGCCAAGTGAAAATTGAAACATCAATATGCAATGTAAAATGGCATGGAGATACAATATCACAATTGGAGGGCTAGTTGCATTTTGGCGACATCTAAGGAGGTGTAGTTCAAATTTGAACTTGTATGAATTAGTGTGAATTTTCAGGAGGATGGGGCCTTTCGAGCACAAGGACTAACATCTTGGCCAATAATTACACCTAAGCATGGGAAGGGCAACAATAACATAAATTGGCCCAACCATGCACACTTAAAGTGAGAGTATAAGTTAGCCCAACCCACACATGGGCAAAATGAGTTGTTTTGGCAAACACCTGAAACCTTCACATATGATGGCACCACCTACCCAACCATATGGGTTGGAGGAGAGGTGGGTTTTAGGCACATGTGCCCACATGTACCATCCTCAACATATCATTCCCTTCATAATGTAGGGTAGGCAATGTGTGTTGGACCCCCACATGCCCAAAGCCCCAAAACTGGGCCAAGGCTTGTTTTGGTCACCTTTGATCACCATTAAATGCATGATTTAGGCGTTGGGCCTAGTTTTGTGACCCAAATTCCCTTGCGAGCAAAATTTTCGGTCACCATCCAACATCTTGTAGGAATTGTGGATTCAGGGCCATAGGATGGTGACTAGAAAGTGGTTTAATTGCCACCAAACCACACCATTGTGTCAAATGGTGATTTAAGGTAACCAAAACATGTTTGGTTGCCATTAGGCATGGGGTGACCAAAATTTTGGTCACCTTTGGTCACCCATTGTGTAATCTTATAGTTGGTGACCAACGTTTTTCAGTTGCTGATTGTATAAGTTCTAGTTAGTGACCAAAATGTTTTAGTCGCTTTTAACTTTCAGAATGGCGACCAAATTTTTTCGATCGTCAATTGTTAACCAAAACTTTTTGTGAATTGGTATTTTATTCGATACTAATTGAACCAATGACACATGTTGAACTGGTGACACTTGTTCAATTGGTAGTTTATAGAACTTGTAGTTAGTAAAATAGGTAGTTGGTAAAACATGTTGTTAACAATGTTCATGTAGCAAATTTTGAAAATTTTGATTATTTATAACAAGTTTACTAGCTAGTTTTCATAAGTTGGTTATAATAAGGAGTTTTATTAGCAATTATGACTGTTTCTTACAATTTTACTAGCTAGTTTTTATTAGTTGATTATAACAAGGTGTTTTATTAACTAGTTATTGTTTGGTTGATTTGCACAAGGCACTTCAAAGTTCAAACTTAGAATATGAAGGAAGGATGTCAAAAAATGAAAGACATGGGTGCAGATGAACTCAAATGAGCCAAAATTGATGTCAAAATGTCAACTATTCTACAATTTTTATTACATTTGTCTATGTGGTGCCACTTTAATGGCATGTGAATCATGGAAAGTTGTGCTTATTGGATAATATGGATATTGAAAAATCTAAAATTATTCAAACAAAATTTCAATATCAAAGTTTGGTTTGAATGAAAGATGTTTAACTTCATTCAGTGACATTACTTCCATAAAGAGCCTCTTAATTTTCATAATATAATTTACTTCATCCTTAAGTTTTTAAAAGTATTAGGGTACTATTAGACACATTTAAAAACACTCAATTTTTCATATTTTTTAATTTTTTGTTTAAAATATTAAGGAAAAGAAGTTCATCAATCTTTTCCAACATGTAAATGTGATGCAATGTATATGTTGTTTAAGGAAAACTTGTAGTTTATAAAATAAAAAAATTAAACTTGAAAATGTTAAACATGTTTTTGGTATGATTTGAAATTATGATAAATTTTCAAGACAAAACACAAAATCTAACAAAATTTGTGCGCTTTCAAAAATTCATATTTCTCCAAATTTAATTATAAATGTTTTTTGACATATTGGGGCAACTATGAATACAATATATAAAAAATTTCGAAACATTTCATTTGAAAATTCCTTTTGAGGAAAACATGTTTTTTTGGGAAAAGGGACCCCAAAAAGGACAATAATCTTAAATGCAAATTAAACACATTGGCTTGGTATATGTTGTTTGGACCCACATTAGATCTTTACTTTCCATATTTACTTTATGAGATCTCTAATGTATAAACTTTGATTTTTTAATATAATTTTGTATTTTCATTACAAGTTAGAATACCTATTAGCATTGAGTACTTTGTACCTATTTAGAATTTACGAAAGGAGATTTGCATCAAGTGGGAAACTTTTGATGTAATTTGATTTCATGTTTCTCTTTCACTGAAAATATGAAAGTATTTTTTTTTCGACAATATTTTTCTTGAAACTATGTGCAAATTGAGTACATGTTAGTTTAGGCATTGTTAATAATTCTAGTTTTGTTAGTTTAAATGTACCTATTTGTTGTTTTAGGAACCTATTGCTGGAAATTCAGAAGTTGAAAAAACCTTAATGGGAATATAAATACCTGTTAACACCAACTGTCCACATGGCTCGTTGGTGACCAACAAACTTGGGTGTGGACAACCATTGACTGAAATAGTTTGACAACTTTTTACAAGTGTGGTTGGTAAATGCAAATGCCATTGGATGGAGACGAAAGTTTTTCAATCGTCAAATTCTCTAGGTGCCCCTAGTTTTGGGGTATCCCTAACTAAAAATATGTGTTGCAAATTGTGTCAAATTTTGCTCCCAACAAGGAAGGATTGTGTTCCATTTTTCCATTTGTTCCCAACATGTTCCATTCAAATTCCCAATGGGTTCCCATGAGTAACCCTAGTTTTTTTATGAAAGGATCACACAACATGGCGACCAAAAGGGTTTTGGTCACCATTAGGGGGGGGAAAGTGAAAAAGGGATAAAAAAAAATGGGAGTTAGGGGGAGGGGAAAGACATTGTGATGATCAAAAGGTTTTTGGTTGCCATAGGGCATAACAACTGAAACCTTTTCGGTCGCCACAGTTATGTACTAATTGAATTCAGTTGCCATTGAACAGCACCAATCAAATTCAATTGCCATCAAACAATGGTTATGAATTTTAGTTGCCCATGATGGATCTGTTGGCATTTTTAGTTGTCGTGTAAGAATCATCTAATGATTATCAAATGTTTTTCAATTGTTCAATGGCAATCGATTTTGGAAAATGTTTTTGAAGGTATATGAGTTTTAAAATGCAACTCTTGATTCATTTTTGAACATCTCTATTCTCATTTAAGTTTTGTGTTTTTAGTTGCCCTTTTACAACCATTACATGGAACCTTGGGTGAGTTGAAGTGATGAAATCTTTGGTGAAGGGCAATTGTTTTTGCATTTTGTGAAAATTATGGAACACATTAAACTTTGATTTTTTCAAACTCTAATTATTTTTTAACAATTAATGTTTGGAAAGATTTTGGGATTTTTGTTATCTAAGACCAACATTGCCGTTAAGCGGACAATAAGCCAAACAACCATGAATATGAAAAATTTCTAGAAAAATTTAGATTAATTTTGATAATTCTTATGTGACTTACTTAGGACTAGTTTCAAGTGTTTAATTAATCCTTTTTCACCCTAAAGTCTTGATATGATTGATTCATATTTTTATATGTCATTCTTGAATGTATATTACATCACACTATGTAGATTACATGAAGAACATTTAATCCTACGTGAAGATAAAAATTAACAAGTGTGTTATTTAGGAATGGTTACACTTGCAATGGCTCATTATATTACAAACTTATCCTTTGGTACTTATCCCTTTAGACCTTTGAATTGCCCACCTTCAACCATGCATAAGCAAAAGGTTGCAAAAATATTTGGTGAATATAACACTTCATTAATGTAATCCCAAAAGCATCAAAAGCTTGTGGACAATGATCCTAAATAAATCGCTACATGAAGAATTCCAAGAAATTGTCATGACATTTTTCATGGAGTACACAATGGCATACCTTGACAATGTTTTTGTGAGTAAGCAAGGAACTAGTTTGGAGAAGTATAAGTAGGTTATGGAGCATAATTTTTGGCAAAACTAGATAGTTCCTCACAATACATGAAGCTAGGAATTGTGGTGCACAAACTATGAATTGAAAGATTTAATTACATCCCAAGCATGATTGAGTTGGTGAGGAAGACACCAAAGACAGATGACAAGTGAAAAACACGTAAGCAACGATTAGCGGAAGCCTTAACATGCATGTGTATTTAGGTGTTATCAAATTCCTTGCCATCCACATAGAGACCATGGAGGCATACACATTGTGGTGGAATGGGGGAACTCTTTGAGAAGTGTTGGATTACAACACGAAGTACTCCCCCATTTCAACTAATCATACCTTAGTGCAGCAAGGGGGGCTGATATGGAAAGGCGAACATGACCTACCACCTTTAGGCAAAATCATGTGAAGTTGGCATGGGCATTCATAAACATTATGAATGTAGCACATCATTGTGTTTTGCATAACGACTTGTCCAAGGACAACATTATGTTGCATTTTTTGTTAAACAAATGAGATTTTGTGTACATAGGCGTGTCCAATTGGGGTGAAGTCGAACATTTGCAAAAGGTGACACCATCATTGTATGGATTTGCAAACACTACAAAAAATCACAACTTTTTAGGAGCCAACTTGATTGAAATGTCCACATTGACCAAAGGGTATGTCCATTTTGATTAAAGGTTTGGGGTATGAAAAACACATGTTATATTTGACCAATACGTTTGACTAAAATGATATATGTGACGAAGTGTGAAGTTGAAAATTTGGTCAAAATGGACAAACGTCCATCAAAATGGTTTAGTCAAATTGGCCATATTGAATGTGTAGGGTTTAGTTAAATTGACTGTCCTAATTTGATTTTTAATCAAATTGACCATTATAATTTGACATTTAGTCAAATTAACCATATTCATTTTACGACTTAGCCTACTTGTTCAACATAAATTACTTACCTAACTTAACATAACTTGTAGGTTAAGTTAACCTATACTACCTATCTAACCTAGTTAGGTAGCTTGGCCCAGACCTACCTCGTAGGTTACCTAGGATGTAATTTAGTTCTACTAAATAACTTATAATTAGGTAAGTATCGTAAATGACCTAGTGTAAGCCTTCTAGGCAAGTATCCTAGGTGACCTAGATTGACTAGGTAGATTTTTTAGCCATGTAGGTAGGCTCCTAGCTTAAGCCTACTATAGGTATGTAGCCTGAGCTTATTAAGTATAAAATAACATAAGCCACCTAGGTTTACTAGTAGGTAGCCTAACTTAGGCCACTTAGGCCTACTATGTATGTGGCTTAGCTTAAACTACCTAGGTTTACAAGGTAGGTAGCCTAACCTAGGTTATTTAGGCCACTTAATCTACTAGGTAGGTAGCCTAACTTAACCTATTAAGTAGGTAGCTTAAGTTTAAACCTACATAATAGGCTAAGCTACCTACATAACCTACTAAATATCATCTAAGGCATATGTAATTTATTAGGTAGGTATAAGCATAGACCTAGTAGGCACTTATAAGGCCTAGTAGATTATAACCTACATGTTACCTAAGTACATGCAGTTATTAATAGGTGCTTTTTACCTACCTAGGCTAACCTACCTATAACCTACCTATTATGTAAGTAATAAATAAAAAAATTCAAGTTCATTTAATGCACTATGTTGAAAAAAAATTCATGGAAGTTTATTACAATTTGTTGGTCCAAAATCATGTTCATTATAATTATGTTGTCCAAAAATATCACCTTATGGGTTGGTGGTGCAATGGTTAAAGACTTGACTCCTGAATGTGGAGGTGAGAAGTTCAAGTCCTCACACTTGCAACATAGGCTACCTTGGTTACTTAGGTGATCTAATTAAGTAGCTTGGTTTGTAAAACTTATTAGACCACCTAGCCTAGCCTAGCTTATTTAGTTTAACTTAAGGGGCTTGGTTTAGCTTAAATGACTTGGTTTAGCTTAAGTGGTTTAGCTTAGGCCTAGGACATAAGGTTGGTATGTAAATAAATAAATAAATTTTTGCCATTACTTATTAGGTTAATTGATTAGGTAGGTAGGTAGGTAATGTAATTAATAATTAATATTTTCATATGAATTTTAGATAAATAAAACTTAAATAATAAAATTTTGGTTGTTGCCCAAATTATATGATTGTCATGATGGTTTAATAAAAAACCTAGTAAAAAAACCAACCAAAAAGACCTAGTCAAAACAATTGAGTCCAAATCAACTTGTCTAAAATGACATTTTGGTCAAGTTAGACATGGGGGCAAAATAACCAAAGGGGGGGTTTTGACCAAAATTCCCCGTCGAAAAAATCGTGATTTTTTATAATGAAAGGAACAAGATGCCACCAACACACAAAAAATTGCATTGGTGGGTTGCCCCATAATTATTTTTTGTTTACAACAAGTTAGGAATTACAAATTCCCTTTGATGAATGGCCAAACAACACATCACAATTTTGAAGTTTGAACCATATTTAGTGGGTAGGCTAATAAATGTCATATGGGGTGATGATTGGGATGCAGAATATGTTGTGGACAATTTAACCAAGATGTCATTTGGGAAATTGATTCATAACATGTATGACCTAAATCTAACAGCATGAAGAACTATTTGACATGTCGTGCGCACATCGATGGGGCCTCCATATAATTAGTCTGCATTTGAAGAGTGTTATCACTACTACAAAATGCGTCTTAATTCATTTTAGGTTTCATAAAATTTTGAGTGAATTTGAACATTTTTACTTAGTGAAATTATTTAACCCCCTGGTGAATGGGGACCAATTGCTACGAACAATGATTTGTTTCACTAGTACCTAATAAAATAAGGTTATTCTTAAGTGAAATACAAATTTATCAAACTATTCACTTGTTAATTAATTAATTAACTAGCATGGAAATCAATTAAAATTTAATTATTTAATATATAATATTATTGATAATTTCATGATTTTTAAAACCTATTATTTATTGACATGTGTCACTATAAAAACTTAACCTAGGTAGGTAGGTAGGCCCCATAATCAACCTAGGCACCTATTATAGGAATTCGATAGGAAAATATTTGGTCAACATACCATTGTTGATCACACACAACACCACCCATGAGGTTTGATCTTTTGACCTTTGGAATGGAAGCAAACACCTTTACCATCAAGCCACCTCACTTGTAGTGATAATATATTACATTATATTCTATTTATGAAACACTTCATTTTGAACATTACAAAAACATAAACTTTGAAAATTCATATTTTATTGAAATTTTGTTCAAATGAAATAATTTGAATTTACTTTGTAAAAAAATTCAATAATGTACGTAATTACATTTATTTGCTTTTGAAAGTTTAAAATCATTTGAAAAAAATTAAATTGAATATAATTATTCAATAACATTTTAATGACCATTCTTTTGAAGAAAAAAAACGTTAATAAATGGATTTTTTTTGTTAATATAATAATTTTCGTAACCGTAGCCTTGGGCTCACAACCAAGGCAAGGGGGTTGCAAGGTTGTGGCCAAGAGGGAAGTCCGGGAATCATGCCACATGCTCCTAGGAGTGCAAAAGAATGTGAGGGAATAGACTCTGACATTCCCAAGGGAACTCCCACATTGGGAGTTGGAGTCCCGGTGGACTCGCAAATGTTCAAAGAGCAATTTCAAGGGTCAAAACCTAATGGATCGAGGAATTTTTTTTATCATTGAAAAGCTATTGAAACATATATATCTAAAATGGGCTCACATGACCCATTTGGACATCTGAAACACAAGTTATGGCCAAAAAATAGGCCAGGGGTCGAATTGACAATTTGACTCCGACCACTAAAAGTCGGGAATCGACCCGATTTCCTTGTGTGTAGGAGGCATGCAACATGTCGATGAAAAGCTCTTGACAAGGGCTACAATTTTTCTTTAGACCTCATCTCAATCTAAGGTTTACACACAAAGTTATGGGCCCCCAAAGTTGTTAGAGTCCCAACTTTGGTAATTTTGGGACTCCCATTTGGGAGTTCCAAGACAAAAAACCATTTGGATGTGGGCCCTGTGGGTAGCCATAAAGTATATTATAAGGGGGAAGGTGGTGGCTTCCCCCAAATCCGAGCCGTGATGAGTCTTGTGAATCCGAGTTGCCTGTGGTTCGTCCTAACAACAAAAGTGATGCAACTATGCACTAACTACCTTATGTTGGTTTTGTGCAGGCCTGTGTGAGTAAGTGAAGCTTGTCAATTCTTCCTAGTTTGATCCCGGAACTCCAACATGCCCCTCTACCCCTCCAAAGTGTTGTGAGCCAGGGAGCTTGCCTCGACTTCTAGCTCTTCCATTGTTCTCTGTTTGGGATTCACATTTGAGTGCCTTAAGGAGTTAGGAACGCGTCAATAGTACTACCCATGCTAAGTTACTTTCAATTATTATATGATTACTTTTCATTAATTTAAATGATTTCACCCTACATTATTTACGACTATTCTCAATTACTTTTGGTTATTTTTGGTTATTTCACCTTAGGTTAATTTTGGTATTTTTAGTTACTTTTGACTATTTTAGGTTATTTCACCTTAGGCTATTTTAAACTATTGTAAGTTTTTTTTTGGCTATTCTATGTTATTTTTGGGTATTGTAAATTATTTCAATTTAAATTATTTGTAATTATTATAAGTTACATTTGTCTATTGAAAGCTATTTCACCTTACTTTATTATTGACAACTCTAGGTTATTATAGACTATTTCACCTTAAGTTATTTTTGTCTATTATAAATTATTTCACCCTACATTATTTTTGGCAATCCAAAGCAATTTTAATATATGGTTATTGGTTGTTTTTTTATTAGTGCTACTAGTACCTGTTCTATTTGTGGTTATTAATTTTTTTAATGGTTATTCTATTAATAATTATTAATGGTTATTCTATTAATGGCCATTAATAATTATTCTATTGGTGGCTATTGGTGATTATTCTATTAATAACTATTGGTGGTTATTCTAATAATGGCTATTGGTGATTATTCTAATAATGGCTATTGGTGGTTATTCTATTAATGGCTATTGGTGGTTATTCTATTAATGGCTATTGGTGGTTATTTTATTAATGAGTATTAGTGGTTATTTTATTATTGGCTATTGGTGATTATTCTATTAATGGCTATTGGTGGTTATTTTATTAATGGCTATTGGTGGTTATTCTATTAATGGTTATTGGTGATTATTCTATTAATGGTTATTGGTGATTATTCTATTAATGGCTATTGGTGGTTATTTTAGTAATGCTTATTGGTGGTTATTCTATTATTGGCTATTGGTGGTTATTTTATTAATGGTTATTGGTGGTTATTCTATTAATGGATATTGGTGTTTATTAATGGTTATTATATTTATGGTTATTGGTGGGTATTCTATTAGTGGATATTGGTGATTATTAATTGATATTATATTAATGGCCGTTGGTGGTTTTTGGTGGTTGTTTTATTAATGGCTATTGGTGATTATTCTTTTGTAAGCCATTGGTGGTTATTTTATTGGTG
>Ga0116228_10004040_pt1 | contig 12965 bp, 13 predicted proteins | sample S1TSphfallax_2_FD_89694 | JGI IMG/M metagenome (GOLD analysis project Ga0116228, IMG submission 89694) | Host-associated microbial communities from peat moss isolated from Minnesota, USA - S1T2_Fc - Sphagnum fallax MG | ecosystem: Host-associated > Plants > Peat moss > Unclassified | place... | reverse complement strand
GCACTGAGTTAACCACCATGGTTAGCTAGGGAACCGGAACCCAACAGAAAAAAGTTCCTTGATCACTTATCATCCATCCTTCATGGTGCACTGGAGGGTGCTGGTTCACTTTGGCCCTTCCTATAGACCCCTACCTTCTCCTTCCTCCTTCTGGTTTCCCACTCACCGTTTTTATCCCTCAGTTTTTTTTTTTCCTTCCTTTTTCTAATGTATGTTTTTTTCCTTCATTCTTTGTTGTTTCCTTTTTTGTGTTTTGCTTGTTTGTGTTTTCTTTCTTTTCTTTCTTTTCTTTTTTCTTTTTTAGGAGGAGGGTTTGTGGGATTTCCAGAGGTTCTGGACGCTGGTGAGGCCACGTCAGTCGCTCTCATTTGAGATCCCAATCAAGGTCTCCAGATTTAGTTAACATGTTTTGCCGCCACCTAGTCACCCTATTTCCTACCTACCTAGTTATTGCGCTCTTACGACTGTTGTGGAACGAAGGGAGCGAGTTTGTAGGAAATAGGGTTTAGGGTTTAGGTCTTCATCTTCTTCGCTTGGCACTGACCGAGACATCATGGTTGGGGAGCAAAGACAGCTGCAATGGCACCAAGCAATGTGGAATTCAACATGTTTTTTCTCTAGTGTATGTCGCTGCATTCCCCTCCCTTCCCTGTCTATCCTCTACCCCGCTTTTTTTTCCACGCTGCTACTGTCCTTATGTGCCTCCTTGCCTCTATGTCCGTTGGCCTCCCACCCTGCCCCTGCCACCCCCTGTCTCCCCTGTTTTTTTGTCCTTCTTGGTTGCATATGCTATGCTAATCTGAGCCTAGCAGACATACATTTCGATTACGGCCGAGTTCAATGTGCCCATGTCACAGCTGGTTATTGCTGAGATTTCTGGGTGGATCAAGGAATCTGACAGTGAGGAAGCGCATGTCAGTAAGGGATGGGCTTTGATCACTGTACTATCTGAAAGCATGCATCCATATCTTTGTGTTTTCCGATCTTCGTGTTCATGTTTTACACCCGGTTAGTTTTGCTAATGAACTTCGCAGTTGGCTTCAAGAGATCGACCGCAGGCGATCAGATACAATGGCTACCTCTATCTCTGTTGAGAAACTATGCAAGGATAAAAAATCTGTCGTAGCGGAAAATCAAAAGATCAAAGTGATATCTCAACCCAAAGTGATTTGGATTTGTGCCCATCTGGAAAGTTCACAATCTGTCCGTGCAACATACTCATTACCAGCTATGTCATTTGCAGGAGGAGAAGCTCAATCAGCAGAACTCTATAGGAGAGCTAAGAATGAGGTCAATAAACTCTTTGGACAGCAAAACCTTCAGCAACGGATCCATCATCATACCAGAATCAAGGTATTCTACAAGTCAAACCAAAGTCTTAGTCTGAGTCTAAATAAACAGATCGTGTAGGGCAGCGTTAAAAGGTGACTCGCTACCTTTGTTTGCTGTGCTCGCTTTTTTTTTGTATTTTTCTTCCCCATTGCCCACCTTTGCTTGTTCCTTCCTGTTTCAGTAGCAGTCTAGGGTTTAAAGTGATTTCAGTACCAGCAGCGAGCTGTTTGAGCTGAGACAGCCCTTGGTGATGCAAGGATGGAGGTGAAATCACTAAGGTGGGAGCTGAAACAGAAGGTAGATGTGGTTACAACTTTAGAAGTTGCATGAATGTCCTCCAGGAAATGTTGGTTGAAGACTTGCAAATTCCTCTTGTTCTCATCAATAACTCATCAAAATTCTTTTGTTGCCATCAAATTTCAATCAAAATCCTTTTGTTCCCATCAAGTTCCCAAAAATTCTCATCAAATTCCTCTTGTTCCAATCAGTAACCCATCAATATCCTTTTGTTCTCACCAAGTTCCCAAGCAATTCCCATCAAATTCCTCTTGTTCCTGTCAAGTTTCCATCAAATCCTTTTGTTCCCATTGGTAAGGAGGATAGGCAGGTGAGCATGAAGGTGAATGGTGAGACTTATGAGAGACTGAGGCTGAGAGCTAAATGGAGCGCAAATTGCCCTCATGGCTCTTTTTTTTTATGTTTGCTTATGTGTTTCTTCTGATGTTTGCTTTGTTTGTTTCTTTTTATGTTTGTTCCAGTTTTTTTTTGTGTTTTTTTCTATTTGTTCTTTGATGTGTGTGCGAAGGAGTAGGACCTCTATGTTAGGGAGAGCTTGTTAGGTTGCGTAATGTTTTCAATGTTAATAGGTCTTAACAGGAAAAAAAGCTCAATAACAAAGGTTGTTAACTTGCAAAAGTGTGAACTCTATGTGTGGGGATAGTGGAGAGGAGCAAGCAAGTGTTTGTGGACCACAAGTAATCCAGAGAAAATCAATGTCAACATGATGAGGGTATTGGTCACATGTTAGATTTTTGTCTTTTTGTTTCATTTTTTTCATTTTTTTGTTTTTTTATTTTTTTTTTTTTTAATTTTTCCATTATTATGTTTTGGGTTTTGGGGGGGGACCTATTTTAAGGGTTTTATTCTTTTTAATTTTTCAAATTTTTTTAAATATTCATTTTTTGTATTTTTTTCCTTTTTTGTGTGTCTTTTAGAAATTCATCTTTTTTGTTTATGTTAATAATTGATCTTTTTATTTTTATTTTTGGCTTTATTATTTATTTATTTTCTAAGAAAATTTCTTTCTCCACTTCTTCTTTTGCTTCTATTGTCCTCCTCAATTATAAACCTTAAACTAAACAACTAAACTCTACACATTATTTTTAATGCATTGTATTTAAGATTGCAATGGATATGGTTTTTTTTTGGTTTTATTTTTGTTAAATGGTTGTTAAATTTGTTGGTAGTTGTTAAATTGATTAGAATGGCAACTCGCACAAGGTTGGAAAAAACTCAACCTCCACCAACCATGGATGGAATAGTTTTGGTGATGGTTGATGAATTCATGCATACTATAAAAAATGAACCAATGGTATCTATAATAGAGGATAAAGTTGAATTAAGTGTTGGTTCATAGAAAAAATTGATCAAATCCAAACATTATAGATGAACAATTGCAAGTAGTTGTACTATTTGTTCTTCCCCAAGGTTATCAATTTAACTATCTCCTTTCCAAACCTTCCCCATCTTCCCAAGACAATTGGTAGAGATTTGTTTTTAAAAAAAATTGTGCAATACCCTAGTTATTTATAATTTAAATTTTTTGAATGAATTGTATCCTCATACACCCATGTTTCCAACCATTGATGTGTAAGAAATATTTTCATTTTAATCCTCCCAACTTTCATTATTGTGTGCAATATTGTCACCATGTTGAATAATGTTTTTATTTCAATACCAAGGGTTTAGTGTACAAGTAATAGTTCCATTAGTATTGATCTAAAGTTTAATGATTTTGTGCCATACCTTTATCATGTTGACATTGATTTTATTTCCAACACCAAGGGTCTTGCGTGTAAGCAATACTTTCATCATGTTGACCATAGTGTTAAACAACATGAATAATTATATGAACATAATAATTACAAATTTAATCCACATTTTTTTTAAGTACATTATTAAAATAGTCAAATCAAATTGTTAAATCAAAAGTTAGTTACTTAATTAAAGTGAATACAACATGCATTACATGCACCAAAGTTAAAATGAAATTCCATGTTCTTTGGACATTTACATTAGGTTTGCAATACCTCCATCATAGTGAAAAACATCCATTGATAACTTAATGCCATGTCCTAATGGAGGTATTTCACATGGTCTAATTTTTTATAATTTTGTGCAATACTTTCAAAACCTAAAACATAATTTTTCCAACCAATGGATATCTACAATATCTTCATACGAGTGACAAATGTTTTTTTAATCGTGCATTTAAATATTTGCTTGAGTAAACAAGTCCAAGATCTATGCAATACTTTCATTTTATTTAATTTTCATCATTTTTGATAGTTGTAAGGTCTATTCAAGTGGCAACCATGGAGATAGGTGCAACAAGTAGGTGGGGTTTAATAGGTACCATCTATTTAATGGGTGAGTAGGTAGGTAAATAGATGGGTGGGAGGTAGGTAGGTGGGGATGAAAGTATCACATTTTAAATATATAGGTGAATAGCTAGGTAGGGGGAAAGATTCAAAAGGGAAAAAAAATGGATGGTGGGTGGGGGAAAAAAAAAATCCAAAACAAAAACTAAAATCAGGGCTAAAAAAGGAGAAGAAAATATAATCACCTTGCCAACCACCATGGTTAGCACAAAGACAGAAAAAAAAACCCCCCATTAATGCACCATCCATCTAAGATGACAATTTGCCACCTTCATCCTTCACATAGGTAATTTATTTGTACAACAATTTGTGACATGATAACTAGATATTTCACTTTTACTTCCATTACAATTCTAATCATATCAATGATTTCAAAATGTCCCATTGCCACATGACAAGGTGCCCACTTTGAGTTGATGAAATTAATCACAAGAATAAATGTGTCATGTGTAGTCTAAACATCCAATGGAAGGCTGAGCCCATAAACACAAATGCAAAAATAGAAGGCAACAATAACCAGTAGGATTTGATTAATTTAAAAAACGCCAACAATTAATAAATTTCCATAAATTGAAAACCTTAAATTCTAAATGGAGAATTTCAATCTTGGAATTCCAATTCAATCAAGGAATGCACAAAATACCCAATGATTGCTTGCATCTTGACCACCCCTAGGCAAACGAATAGGTAGCCAACTAGAACAAGACAATGTAATTCAAATTCCAACTGAAAGGAAGGGTTGTAACTACAATGTTCATCTATTACTTACAAATTGACAAAAAGGTTAGGTAAAGAAAAGACACAAGACCAAGGAGTTTTTGTTTTCCCTTTATCTAAGGTGTTGATCAAATAATAACAAAAGACAGAAAAAACATGAACCCACAAGGATTCCATGGGATCTTCATACAAATAATGAGCTTATAAAGTATTTGTTATAAAACCTTGGCAATTGTTAACTTTGTGTATGAAATAATGAAAGGTCAATGGTTATTGATAAAAAATTACATCGATAACCATCCTCCTCGTGACAATGGGGGCAACCGATAAATTCACAATATAGAGTACACAAACTGTAGTGAATTCAAAGCTTCCACTTTAAAAAGGCTACCCATGAAATAAATGTTCTAATATAATCTAAGGCAACATGTGTGCAAGGACAAGACACATAAAAAACAAGCGAATTCATATTCTATGGATTGATGTTGACGAAGATGAATGGAATAATTTAAATAATAAAATTTAAAAAACAAAATTACAACTTGAAAGGCCTAGTAGGAATGTTAGGTGGCAAAACATTTGAATTCAAAACAAAATGACAAGGCTTTTCACCAAGTGGGGAATGGTTATAAGGACATTTATCGTCTTTCTTTTGCTCAAAAACACATAAGCCCTGGAACAAATCTTTTGACAAACATCTGTTATTTTTTTGGGTCAAAACCTATGAATGAAAAGTGTAATTTCGATCACTCACATTCAAAGGATCTTGAAATATCATTCTTTTGTCAATAATAATTTGGGAAGACCAAAGAAAGGCACACCACATCCAAGTCCAGAAGTTGAGCATGTTGTCATGTGTGAAGATAATTCCAATACCAAAAAAGGTATGGACACCTCCTACAACTCCTTACCACCAACAACACACCAAATCACTCGACAACATTTTGGTCAATAATGAAATTTTTCATTTGAAGAAAAAACTTACAAACATTGAGAAGAAGCTCGCAAACATGATGGAGAAGATAGAATCTCTAGAGTTGTTGCGAGCAATAAGGTGCAATATGGTGGAAATAAATTTCCATAGATATTACAAGTAACACAGTGGGTTGAACAAAATTGGGGGCAAATGTTATGAAGACTTCTTCCACACCTTCCACATGAAGATATGCGTTCACAAAACCCACTTGGGGGTGGAATTACGATGTAGTTGTATTCTAACAAGTTAAGGTGGTTCAATGAAATGCAAAGGAGTTCATTAAACATTTAATGCGTTATGTCCACTTGAAAGGTATCAAGACATTGTGAGAGAATCAAATTCACCATGATAGAAGGTGAAGGAGCCTTACATTGATGTTTAATCCAAATTCACGCTTGATGGTTGACCCCCCTTCGTTCCATCCGTCATAATATTTTCATACAACCTCTTAATCTAACATGCATTAAAAATTCAAAAAAAAAGGTAATCTTTTAAAAAGAAATGGTACAAATTTTTTAAGTTTTTTTTATTTTTTAAATCAAGAGTTATGCCTAAAACTAAAACTATTTTGACTAGACTCGAAATGTCGCAACCCCACTTTGAGGCAAGTGTGAGGATGAGACTCACACTCCCAAAAGTGGGAACTTGGAGTCCTCTGGGACTCCCACAACTTCAAAGCTCAATTGCAGAAGTCAAAATACCTTGCCTTAAGGTGTTCTTTATACTTTTGGAAAGGTCTTGAAGTGTAAATGTCGAAAATGGCCTCGCATGAGCCATTCGGACATCTGCAGCACAAGTTATGGTCGAAAGAAGGGCCAGAAGTCAAATTGGCAATTTGACTCCTGACCACAAAAAGCCGGGAATCGACCCGATCCTGGTGTGTGCAGGTGAAGTACGACACACCATTGGAAAGCTATGGAAGAGAGCTACAAGTTTGCTTCAAACCTCATCCCAATCTGAGGTCTGAGCCGGGAGTTATGAGCTCCCAAAGTCCTGGGAGTCCAAACTGGGACAATTTCAAGACTCCTCCTTAGGAGTCCCGGGAATAAAAGTCATTTGGATGTGGGTGCAGCGGAGCAACGCAGAGAATACTATATGGGGGAAGGTGGTGGCTTCCCCCGAGTCTGGGCTGTGGTGAATGAAGTCAATCCATGTTGCCCGTGGCTTGTCCCAACACCAAGAGTGTTTCCGAAGGTGAACTAACCAACTTGTGGTTGGTTTTGATGCAGGACCGAGTAACTAAATATGCAATATTCACATAAGGTTTAAATAATGATTGTAATTACTTCAAAGTTTATTTGAATAGGTGAAGTCTTAGTCTCACAATGCAATACCCACATATGTAAAATATTATTTCAAATTTAATAAACAAGATCAAGAAATGCGTATTATGTGATTTAAAGGTGAGTATAATTACTATCATTAAAAACATCCAACACATATTTTATGACCTATATTTGGGCATTGTATTGTCTCCCATTTTACAATACTAGCTTATGTGGATAATGCTCATTGAATTTGATGTTTATACAAGTTCTTTATTTGTTATTAAAGTATGGCACTATGTTGGAAAACCCAAATTTAAAGATTTAAAAAAAAATGTGAAATAAAAATGGTGTGAAACTTTTATGAGGTCATAATACCATCATGAGTATAAAAATTAAAAACATGCATTCATGCATTCATTTCTTTTAGAAACCTTTGAGCACCAAAATGTTTACAAGGTGAATGGAACACCTACAACTGCATCAATCTACAAATTTGTGTAAAAACACGTAAAACATGTCGAAGCTATCACCTATGACAAACAAACCCAAATAGTAAATTAAATTTTTCACCCAACATTCCATGTGTTTAGCAAGAAACAATTGTTGCTAAAATGCTTACATTAATAACATGTTGATGTGTGTACAATTAATAATGTTCAAGTAATTGAAGAAAAATTTCCATTGGCTAAACAAAAGTTATTATCATTTTATAAAAATGATAGAGAGTTCATGAAAGATTTTATAAAAAGATTCAACCAAAGAAAAAACTCTCATGTTTTCAATTCTTTTCACAAATTAAAATATACATTAAAGTCAAAGAGAAAAGAGTGCAACATTCATAATTAATGCTATTAATTTGCATGAGTGATGGCAAAAGAATGCAACAATATGAAAGAACACAAGAAGAACACATTTATAGTCTTAAAGAGAGACAAAGCAAAAAAATTAAAATATATATTAGGAGGTGTTTGCAAGCTCTAGTTATTTTTCATCTCTAATCATCATCATCATCAAAATCTAATTTTTCAATTTTTTTGATGTTTACTTTTTTATCTAAATATTTTATCAAAAGTTGAATGTATGAGAATGATGAAGGGGATTGAACGTTTAAACAATGGGAGTTGCTTGGGTCAATTATGGCAAGGAGACGAAGTGGGAACAACAATAAAAGTGACAAAATATATTTATGAAGAAGAAGTTATAGTTTTTTTTTTAAATGATGAAAATAAAGAAATTAATTTTAACAACAAGAGAAAGAAAAAGAAATTACAATAAAATTTAGAAGAATTTTCTTATAACTCTAATGATAGAAAATATGGAAAAAAAATAACAACAACAATAGAGATTATGAATTTTTTTAATTGAAGAATAGTTTGGAACACCAACAATAGAAGATAAAAAAAGAACAAATAATAATGGAAGAAGAAACAACCATAATAGAGGAAAAAAATAATGAGGAAAAATTACAAGATTAGTAATCGAGGAGGAGAAGAAAACAAAAGTGAGAAAAAGAAAGAATCACCACAAGAAGGGGAAAATATATATATATAAATTGCAAGATGAAAAAGAAAAAAAAGAAGGCCATGTTGGAATGGCTTGGAAATTGGTGGCCAATTACTCTTCTAAATGTTTTTTAAAAATTTTGGCAAATTAAAAGCCTTGCAATTCAAGCTTTAACCAGCTTTGATGCAAGTCATCAATCAAGACCAATATGCATTTCTCCCACTAAGATACACTCTTGACAATGTCTTTTTCATGCAAAAGGTAATTAATTAGGCTAAGCACATGTGTTAGCCTTTGGTCCTCCTTCAACTTGATTTTCCCAAAGTAGATGAAAAAGTCAGCTCAAACTTATGTGATCATACAATTTTCCATAAATTTTGATTTTTGGGCATGGATATAGAATTACCTTTGCAAATGTCCATGATTTTAAGAGTATATATCAAAACATTTGTTTTCTATTTTTTTTTGCAAGGGCATAATTGCCCTTGTAAAGGTGTGTGTGTGTGTGTGTGTGTGTGTGTAATATAATGAAGATTTAAAGTTTGAAAAACTGAGATGAAATAAAACATGCAATGTTATTGGGAACAAAATCACATTGGTTTGAATGTGTCATATTGTGCCTGTGGTTCACAATTAAACAATGAATATGTTGTTAAACTAATTTTAATCTTTTCAATGGTTTTATTATTAATTTAACTTCTAAGGAAATTTTTAGTATTTGTGTTTGAAGACCTTTTACAATTAATAAATTATTTTAATTTAAAAATATTATGACATTATATGTTGAGAAATTTTCAGGTATTGAAATAATAATAAAACTATAGTTACCTTTTGTTTCTGACGAATTGGTGCAAAATTTTGCTTTTCACAGGGGAGGCACAACTAGCCCTAAAGGATTTTTTGACTTTTTAGCCCCTTTTTGCCATAGGCCACTTTGGATGAAACATTGAATGCCAAGTTGCAACCACTTAGAATTTATTTTTTTCTAGACTAAATGTTAGTTTTTTACTTTTTTAGCAATTTCTTTTTGAAAATCACAATTTTTGTTAAAATTTGTTGTGGGATCATCACCACTCATGTTAAATTTGGTGTGAGATAATCACCACATGTGCACCATCACATAAATGGGAAAAAAAAGAAAAAGAACTTAGCTAAAGTTATAACCTAATTTTATTTTATTTTTGGCAATCTATGGCTAGATTGCACCATTTGTTGGGGAGGTGCGATGGGGCCAAGTGGACTACCAAAATCCAAATCACCATCAATGATGGTGGATGAAATGGTAAGCTACCAATATGCATCCAAATCACATGTTATCATCACCATGATGTTTCTCATCATAACTAGTTACAAGTTTACCTCATCACCCATGAACATCCTAAACCCTAGCCACCATCACCCCATGCAACTCAAATGTTTGCTTGAGAAACAAATTTGCTTTAAGTTTGATGTTTCCATCATTGACCATTACATCACAAAGTGTAATTTTTTTGCCAAATGGTTGTTTAACATCATTAATTAAGATTACCACCACTACACCAAAACTTGACATTTATGACTATGACAAATATGACTAATGACCATTTTTAATCATATAGTTCATACATACCATGTTTTTGTGCCTTGTTATATTTTTGTAACCATGGATATGACTACATGACTAAAAAATTTCATGGATAGGAATATATGACTAAAAATCATTTTCATGAACAACATTTAATTATTTAATAATATACAATTGGGTCCATTCATGGCTGGGGTACCATAAAAGGAAAAAAAAACTTAAGGACTTTTAGAGCTATTTTTTACAAATAACATTTACATGAAAAACATTTAAGTGAAAGATATTGAATAGTCCAATATAAGATAATTCATGTGTTAATGGTGATTTTTCACAATCATACATAATTGTGTATGAATATTTTAATTTAATGCCAGAAATGCAAAAAATCCCAAAAAATCCCAAAATCAATTTCAATGGACAACCAAACATTTTTTTGGCATGTTTATTTCCTTCACATGCGACTTGCATCTTAAGCTATACATTTTGAACCCATTGAACATAATTTTGAGCCCAAATTATTTTTATTAATTAAAAAAATATCATTTTATCTATTGGCATATAAGAATCCACTATAATTATAATAATGTAAGATTAAAAAAATCCAAAGTTGTCCTTTGCAGTCTTTTTTTAATTAGACAATCCTTTTTGGTACCCCAATCATGAATGGACCCAATTTCAAACATTAAAAACAAATAAAAGGGAAAAAAACTAAAAGGTAGACATACATACCTAGTAATACATATTATAAGCTTGTAGATGATCAAACACTTAATTATTACACAAGTAAATAACTAATGCTTCATAATTTCTAGGACTTTTGTCTTAGAATCACTAATTATTTAATGTGAATTTTTGAATAGTGGTTAAAACAAAAATTTGGTATTTTTTTTATAAATTCCCAAAAATGGAAACAAAATAGTGCCAAAATTATTGAAACCATAAAATTAAATTAAAAAATGATGCTTAGAATATAATAAAATCATTTAAGTTCAAACTCTTATTCAAAGGTTTATAAAAATGAATGTATTTTTTGGATTCTTTGATAATAAATAATGAAATATATATTTATTAATGATCCAATGAATTTCAAAAGAAATCCACATGCCCCAAAATGACATTGTTTTTCATGTTTCCATGTGATGGGTAGCAAAAAATATAAAATTTGATCTAAATTAGTATTTTATCAAAATATTTTTTATAATTACAAATAAATATAACACATGGTAATATGTATAACACTTATACAATTTTTATTGTTCATTATATTTTTAAAAGGTGGGAAAATAATACTCATAATATATATATATATATATATTCATACCATATTCATAACCCTACCTACTTATTATATTTTACTACCAACCTACTTATCATACTACCTACCTTACCTATCTATAAGTAGGTAGGTAGGTAGGTAGGTAGGTATGACTCATCCATATATATACCAAAAAAACCATATTGATTTTAAATATGTTTATTTACAAAAAAAATTATGAAAAAAAAAAACTTCAAGATATCATTCTTGTTCAAATGTTTTAAATAGTGAAAATTCAAATGCATTTAAAATAAAATTATTTGATATTTTTGTTAAATTTCTTTTATAGATGTATAGATTTTGGAAACTAATTTAAGAATGAAATTTATTTCTTTTCATTTGGACAAAATATCAAAAAAATTATAATGGTCAAAGTTGGGTACTTTTGTATGCAACAAAGGATGATGTGAGATAATGTTATAAATTTATCCTATATCTTTTGTCAACAAGTTCAACTTTGAAAACTATATAGGTAGGTGAAAAAGTATTGGTCTACACACAATATATGCACCAAATATATTCAAAGGCTTGTCACTAAAAAATAAATAGGATCTTACTTACCTACTTACTTAAGCCTACCTACCTACCAAATGGTTGGATTAAATTGAAATTAATGTATATATATAATATATATATATATTTGATGGCATTTATGATTAGGACAAAAATATGACTACTAGATAAGTGACGTGACCATATGGATTACAAAGTCATGTAATCATGAATGACATTTATGTTTACAAACAACAAGATCTCTTACTTGGAACTTCATTTGTTTTGGAATTCTTGAAAGCTAAAACGTCTATTCCAATTTTGGACAGACCTAATCCCATTTTGTTATGCTTGTAGAGAGCTTTCTATGTTTAGGTTTAGAACTTTAGATTATGAACTTTGCACATATTTTGTGTTTTTCAACGATTGTGGATTTGAGCAAACTCAATGGAGTAGTCATTTTAGCTTTGAAGAACAACAAGAGGATTTTTATTTATTACATGGGGTGATTTCGATTTAGAGGTCGACGATGCTCCCATAATTCAAGAAAAAATTGTATTCATTCAAGGTGTGATCTTCCTCTTTCTAGATTTTATATATTTTGATTTTGTTTAAGTTTTAGTTGGATTCTTGCAAGCTTCTACTTCAATCTTTTAGCTTTGATATCTTCTACCTATGAGGTTGTGAATTTTGTGTATATAGTTTAGGGTTTCAATCTAGGCTTGCTCCTTCAAAGCTTTTCATTTTGAATTTAGTCTTGTTCTATTTGTTTTTGGATTGGTAGTTGGGTTCATTGTTTTTGTATTGATTTTTTCTACTCACAATGTCATTTTGTATGTTGCAACTTTGGTCTATATCAACTCTTTGAATTGACATTTGAGTTCAAAAGTTCATTCTATTTGTGTTATTATTAACTGTAATGGTTCTTTGGTTCATTGAGTTTTGTTGCTATTATTTGTATCAATTCTTTCAATTCATTTTATTTATGCATTACCTGCACACAATCCTTGAATTCAATTTAGGTTTTTCCTTTTTTTTTTTTTTTTTTCCCTATTTTTCAATATTTTATTTCATCCAAAAACCCTAACCTTACCATCCCACTTTTTTTTTTGACTAATCCACCATTTTTCTTTGTTCT
>Ga0116228_10004039_pt1 | contig 12967 bp, 10 predicted proteins | sample S1TSphfallax_2_FD_89694 | JGI IMG/M metagenome (GOLD analysis project Ga0116228, IMG submission 89694) | Host-associated microbial communities from peat moss isolated from Minnesota, USA - S1T2_Fc - Sphagnum fallax MG | ecosystem: Host-associated > Plants > Peat moss > Unclassified | place... | reverse complement strand
GACTACAACGATACGATGTACGGGATTCAAGCACTGGCACACTGGCGCTAGCAGGAACCTCGATCGGGCAGGCTCGCGGCTAGTTGACGGTGAACTTGATGTTGTCGACGTAATATTTGTTGTTGGTCCCGCCCCGATCGCTTTTGCTCTGCCTGCCCCGATCGATGATGTCGAACTTGTAGACGCTGGTGCGTTGTTCGAGCATGGACGTACTGGCGACGTTCTGCGAAGGATAGACCGTATAGGTGCCCGGGCCACCCTGGGCATCGTATCCCGATATGTAAGTGCCGGGAGCCACTCCCGCACCGGCGATGAAGCCGCCCGCATCGATACCCACGCCCGATTCGACATGGGTGACGGTTAATTTGGTACCACTGATGGAGCCTACGAAGCGGGTCACCCCGATCGATAGAGCGGAAAGCGGCACCTTGTAGGTCGCCCATTTTCCAGGGACCGGCGCGGGGCCGTAGTCGCCCAGGTCGACGGCCGACCACGGATACACGTCGCCGGGCGGCAACCGGGACATCATGCTGAGACGCCACTTCTGCCCTTCCTCGGTCGGCTTGAGGTCCATTGAAATATAACCGAATGCACCCGCCTCAAGATCATAGGTTGGAACGACATTGCCGGTATAGGGCTGAAAGCCGCCGCCGTCGCTGGTCACGGTGACGGCGATGTCATACCGGCCGGACTGCGGCATGCCCGACTTGTCGCGATAGTCGATAGATGCGCCATAGGAGTAGTCGCCGGGCCAGCTGAAAACCCCGTTCACATAGACATTGAAGGTGGCTTGGTTCGTCTGCGGACCTTCGTTGCCTTGAGAATCGACCGCGGATACCGCGTACGCATAAAGATTGGCCGGCGCATTCAACTCGGCCACCACCGCAGTGGTTGCTTTGTTATCCGTATAACTCGTGGAACGCGACGTGGCATAGTAGGTGCCGTTGCGATAGATGCGGTAGCTCGCAATCGGGTCGGCGCCTGCCGGCGGAGCGGTCCATGACATCGAAATGCTGTTCGCCGCCTGCCGCGTGATCATCAAGTTTTCGGGCGCCGCAGGTGTCGCGCCGAGAGCAACGACGCCGGCCTGACTGCAGGCCAGCCAAAGCAGAAAAACGAGCCCCACGACAGGCGGGTGGCGAATGAATCCGATGCTGAACGGCATGACGGGTGATACTAGCGCGAACCGAAGCGACGCGTGCCGAGCTTCCCCGGCCGGGCAAGCGGACTCGGAGCCGCCGGGGGCATGACCGTCTGACTGACAGCCGCGCGACTCATCACCGCCTGACGTTTCTTCTCATAGAGCGTTCGCGCGACGCACAGCGTGGCGAGCGACATCAGAGTGGTTGCAAACCCGACCTGCAGCCAAAAGCTTTCCGACAAATTGCTCACCGCCTGCTGAAAGAAAATGCAGAGATAAAGAATCGCCTGGTTGCGCTCAACCTTCATGAGTTCCAGCGCCTGCTTGATGTAGTTGACGAGGTATCCAATGAGGCAAAAGAGCCCGGCAAACCCGAGATCGTTGGCCACCTCGAGGTAGCCGTTATGCGATTCGAATGGATAGAAATACATTCGGGCCAGGAACACGAACGAGGGTGAACTCGGCACCATCCCCCCCCAATACGCGCCGTAGCCCGATCCCAGAATCGGGCGCAAATCGATATGTTCCTTGATGATGACCCAGATGTCGCTGCGGTTGGAGAAGGTCAAATCCTTGCCGGTGAGGCTCGCCACCGGCCGCAAGATCATGTCCAAGCCCGGGACCAGCTTCAGCACGGCAACGGCATAGATCAAGACGATGGCGGAAAAGCCCGCCACGATGTAGGGCGTCAGTCGCCGCGAGCTCTTCGGCGAGAACAAGAGAATGAGCATGAACAGGGTGGTCAGGACTGATGAAAGCAATGAACTCGAACTGCGCGATAGCAGGACACAATAGCCCGCGAGTCCCGCGCCGAACAACGCAATCAAGGATTTGCCCTCCCTGGTGAGCAGCGCATGCAGCCAAAGCACATAGCCGGCGGCAGCCAGCATTCCGAACTGGTTTTTTTGCGCGGTCAAACCGCGCCACGCGTCCTTGAGTGTGCCCTCGCCGGTCTCGATCCCCAATTCGGGATAGGCCAACGCGAAGGCGACGGATGCGATCAGCAGCAACGTGATGATGGGACGCGTCACGGTTTGGAAACGGCGGAGGTGCCAGCCCACCAGGACCAGCGCGCAGCAGGGAAGCAGCAGGGAGGCGAGCGAGAGGAGATGCGCCAGGGTCAGACCACGGTCCGTCGACCAGGCAAGGCTCAGCGTCATCAACACCAGGCACACCACGAAAAAACGGTTGAGATACTTGTATACCGATGAGGAGAGGCGGCTTCGCCTGAAAACGACGTACGCACCCACCAACAACAGCGCGATCTTCACCGTCCTGAAGATCGGGTTGGGAGCGGCGGTATAGATCGCGTCCTTGGGCTGGAGGATATAATCCTCCGGCGGGATGACGAGGAACACAATCAGCACCCAGAATAGCGCCCCGATGAGGATTGCCGATACGCGGTCGGCGGCGGAGCCGCCGGCCGCTGTCTCGGGCCGGCGGGAAGCACCACCCCTGCGAACGACTGACGCAAATTTTTTCATGGCGTTTTCCCATGATAACGGTTCATGTCGACGACGGCGGCGTTTTTGCCGGCGGATGAGAGAAGTGTCGAGTGCGTCATTTGTCTTCAATTCCTGCCGATGTCATACTTTATCGGTGATGGGGGCGTCCCCTTGAATGTGCCCGGCGTCGCATTTGCTCGACGACATTCCGCACTTTTGACGGCACCCTATGATCATCGACTCCTACGATCTACCCGATCGACATTTGTTGCAGGCAGATCTGTGTATCGTCGGAGCGGGCGCGGCGGGGATCGCGATGGCGCTCGAATTCGCGAACAGCCGTTTCTCGGTGCTTCTGCTCGAGGCGGGAGGGATGGCCGAGGAGGCACCGACTCAGGCGCTTTATGCGGGTACCGTGACGGATCCCCGAATGCACAGTCCCCCGGACCGGTATCGGCAGCGCCGTTTCGGCGGCACGACAACGATCTGGGGCGGCCGTTGCATGCCCTTCGATGAAATCGACTTCGAGGCCCGGGACTTCGTGCCGCACAGCGGCTGGCCCATCGCGCGTGGCGCACTCCTCCCCCATTACGTCCGGGCGAACCGCCTGTGTGAGGCGGGTCACTTTTCCTACACGGTGGAGGACGCTTTCGATCGCCCAGTCCGGCCGATCATCGAAGGTTTCGAGAGCCGCCACTTCGCGACCAATACTCTCGAGCGATTCAGCTGTCCGACCGATTTTGGTGCACGCTACCTGCGCAAAATCGAGACCTCGCCGAACGTCCGCGCGGTGTTGCACGCGAATGCAACCCACGTCCAACTGGAAGCGGACGGCGCGGCCGTCAGCCACCTGACGGTGCGCAACCTGCGCGGCTCGACCTTCAGGGTGCGCGCAAGCCACTTTGTACTGTCGACCGGCGGCTTGGAAGTGGCGCGGATTCTGCTTGCCAGCCGCGACATACACACAGACGGCATCGGCAACCGGCACGATGTGGTCGGCCGGTATTATATGTGTCACGTCGCGGGAACCATCGGCGCAATCAAGATCGACAAGCCGTTGTCGTCCGTCTGGCATGGTTATGAGATCGCCGATGATGGCGTCTACTGTCGTCGGCGATTCGCGCTGCGCGATCACATTCAACGCTCTCAGCACCTGGGAAATTTCGTCGCGAGATTGCACCATCCGCGCATCACCGACCCTCGTCATCGCAACGGCATTCTGTCTCTGCTCTTCATGTCGAAATACCTGATTCCTTATGAATACAGAGTGCGGCTCGCCGACGCGGCGCCCACCGATCTGCCGACCTGGTTCGCACACGCACGCAACGTTCTCCTCGGCTCACCCGAGGCCGCCGCATTCGCGTGGCACATGCTGATGAACCGCAAGCTCGCCGAACGAAAGTTTCCGTCGATCATCATAAAATCAAAGGCCAACCTCTTCAGCCTGGACTTCCACGCGGAGCAGCAGCCCAATCCCGCGAGCAGGATTGGATTGAGCCCGGAGCGCGATGCGCTCGACATGCAACGTATCAACGTGGATTGGCGTTACACGGCGGGTGATGTCGACACGGTGAGCCGCGCCATCGCCTTGCTGGCTGCCGACTTCCGGCAAAGCGGTGTCGGGACCTTTGACTACGATCCCGATTCCGTTGAGGCCGAGATGACGCGCTACGGTGCGTATGGCGGCCATCATCTGGGTACCGCCCGGATGGGAATGGATCCCAAGACGAGTGTTGTCGATCCCGACGGGCGGGTTCACGGCGTTCGTAACCTCCATGTCGCCGGTGCGGCAACGTTCCCGACTTCCAGCCAGGCAAACCCGACACTCACCGTGGTCGCCCTCGCACTCAGAATGTCGGCCCATTTGCGCGCGGTGCTGGAAGCGGCTGCATGAAGCAGCGAGTCCTGATCTTGGGCGCGAGCGGCTTCATCGGCGGCCGGGTGGTGAAAATGCTGTCGGAAAGCGAATGGGCAACACCGATCTCGGCAAGCCGCCGGATGATACAGAGCGCCGGATCGGAGTCACCCGAAAAGATTCGCGTCGATGCAACCGACCCACGACAGCTTGCAGCCTGCCTCCGCGGCATCGACGGTGTCGTCAACTGCATCACCGGCAACAACGAGACGATCATTGGCAATGCGCGGGCGCTGTTTACGGTGGTCGCCGGGATGCCACAGCGGCCGAGAGTCGTGCATCTGAGCAGTCTCGCGGTCTATGGCTCCGCGGAGGGGTCCGTCGACGAATCTGCCGCGCGCGGCGAACGGCTCACCGGCTATGGGCTTGCGAAGTTCGAGGCGGAAAGGCTGGCGACCCGCGCTGCCCTCCCCGTCGTGATTTTGCGTCCCGGCATCGTCTATGGTCCCGGCAGCACCCAATGGAGCGGTCGGATCGCCCGATTGCTACGAGCGCGTCGACTGGGCGACCTCGGTCGTGCGGGCGACGGTCTCTGCAATCTGGTGTACGTCGACGACGTGGCGTCGGCAATCGTGCGCGCTCTGCGGACTCCGAACCTCGATGGACGCGTATTTAACTTATCGCTGCCGTCACCTCCGACGTGGAACGATTACTTCCTGCGTTTCGCCAAGTTCTTAGGGGCCGTTCCGGTGCGACGAATCACGGCACGCAGGCTCCGGATCGAATCGAAAGTCCTGGCTCCGCCGCAGAAAATCGCCGAAATCATCGTCTCGAAAATTTCTCCCTCGCTCGCGCGATTGCTGCCGGAGCCCATTCCGCCTTCTCTGATTCGCCTGTTTGCTCAGGAAATTCGCATGCAGGTCGATGCCGCGGAATCGGCCTTGGGGCTCGCTTGGATGGATCTTGACGAAGGCCTGAAGCACGCGGCTGCATGCTATCGCCCGAAGGCGTAGTCATTCCACCCGTCAACTTGTGCATTGCGCAGTCGTCCCCTACACTTCTTTGCCTGCATTGCGTGCCGGAGGAAGAGGTCGGAAGCACTAACATGGAATCGTTGGCGAATATCCGGCGGCGAGTCGCACAAAACTTTCGTGAACATCCCACTTTATGGACTGTCCTGAATCCCCCTTACCGGGCGACCTTGGACGCGGTGAACGAATTGCGATTGTTGCGCTCCTGCCGTCAATCGATGACTTTCGATGCAGCGAAAGGTAACGATCTCGTCCGTGAGGCAATCGGACGCGGCAAGCCCCTTGCGCTCGGCAAGGTCGGCTCGCTGGAGGCGGAGATGGCGTCCTGCTTTCTTCGCGGAGTCGATTATCCGATCATCCTGCGTCAACAATTGTTGGAAAACGTCGGCTTGCACCCGCCTGAGCGAACGCATCTGGACCGTTTCTGCGAAGTGTACCTGCAGGCGGCCGACAGCCTCGACATCATGGCCGCTCAAGGTCACCCGGGCGAAACTACCGTCATCAACCGGATCCCCGGCCGCCCCCTGGTGAGGCTGCGCGCCTTTGAATCGTGGCGGCACCCCAGGCCCTGGTCCATGGCGCTGGCGGGCAAACGCGTTCTCGTGGTGAGCCCGTTTGCAAATACCGTGATGTCGCAATTTCGGCGGCGGGCCGAAGTCTGGCGTGACCAGTCGGTGTTGCCGCCCTTCGAATTGGTGACGGTGCGCATGCCCTTGAGCCCGGGACTGGTCGCCCCGATTCATGAAAACTGGCGAGAGAGGCTCGATGCTTTGTACGAGGAATGCTCGCGGCTGACTTACGACGTGATGCTGGTGGGCGCCGGCGGCTTGTCGTTACCGCTGGTTGCCCATGCCAAGGCGAATGGCAAGATCGGGTTTCATCTCGGCGGTCACACGCAGATTCTATTCGGAGTGTATGGCAGACGCTGGGAAGGCGACCACGTGCTTGGCAAGATGCAGACCGAGGCATGGGTACGGCCGAGCGGCGATGAGGCACCCCCATCAGTCGTCAAAGTCGAACAGGGCTGCTATTGGTGAGCGTCACGGAAGAATAAAGCGTGGCTTCCGTCTCCGGTTCGATCACAGCACCGAACGAAAGCCTTGCAACTTTGCTGCTGCCACGACCTGTGCGCATACGTCGCCCACATGGCGAGCCGCCCGGAATCGATCCTCGGGCAACGTGATGCTCAATGCTTCCTCGATTGCGAGCAACAAACGGGTGGCGCCGGCAGCCGTCCAGGCGGGAATCTGCTCAGGGCCATCGTCGACACCGGGCGGAAACCGCAGGCCGAAGGTGCGCGTCATGATCCCCGAGACGAGGCCGGTGCATTTGCGCAGCATATCCTTTCCAGGGACGCCGGCAACGATCGAACCCGCCGGCACGACTCCCGACACCGTGGTGCCGCTCATGATCTGCGCACCGTCGCCGATGCGCGAGCCGCGCAGCACCGTGACGCGAGCACCGATCACCACGCCGCGTCCGATCTCGATGGGCGCAGCCAATCCCGGGGCATTCAGGTCGCCCACCTTGTGAAAGTCGTTGTCGAGCATGATGCAATAGGGACCGACTTGCGTGCCGTCGCCAATGTCGATTCCGCTCATGGCGGATAGCCCGGCGCCATACGAAATCCGCACGCCGTTGCCGATCTTGATGTGCGCACCCGGCATCGCCAAAAGGTGCGACTGGATCGGGCGCGAGCTGAACAGGCAGCGCTCGCCGACTTCAATGAACCCGTCGTTCACCACATGCGGGCGGCCGCAGAGCCGGGTGCCCTTTCCGATCCGATCGATGGAGCGCTGACCAAAGATGGCGAGTACGGTGCCGAGCGGACCAAGCGCTGGCTTGTGCCGTGTCGTTGGAGCAACCTGGTTCATTGCAACTGCGGAGTTCCAGAGAGCGTCCGGTCGAAGCAACGCAGCGACTGCAATGCGCTCGGATACAACAACAGGTCTTTCGGCCAATCCGGCACATACACGGCCGGTAAAGCACCACGCACACGAGCGCGAATCAGCTCACTGGGAGCGATATACACCACCGAGTCCAACGCCACGCCGAGCCGGCGGACCAGTGCCTCCAGGGTCGCCGCCTCATCGCCGCCTTCGCCACCACCGACCACAAGATCCTCCTCCCGGAGCATGACACCTGGGTCACTGCGGATCGATCGACGCAATTCGGTTTCCTCGACCGGTCCTGTGACGGCGAGGATGACGCCACTTCTCTTGAGAATGAGGAGCAGGCATTGAAAGTCGGCAAAAGCCTGTTGCCGCGATTCGGATGAGCCGACCTTGTCATCAGCATGACCATTCCACAGCGCGGCCTGGGATTCGAGCACGAGCAGGTGTCGCTGCTGTCCCCGCAACGAGGCCAGAGCGGCGCGCAAGTCACGTGCCGCTTCCGCCATCAATGACCGGGTCGCAATGCGCTGGCCCAGATACCATCCGCGGGGATTGGATGCCGATGGACCGACCGCTGCCTGCCACCGCGCCGCATCCAGCACGAACACATTGGCGAGTTGTCCGAGGTTCGTCATCAGGCGCAGATTCATGGCCGAAAGCGCCATCAGACCACCGCCGGGTCGGGCATCGAAGACGCCATGACCCCGGCTGTACGACGGCTGAGTCCAGGTGGGGATGAATACCTGATTGAACCCGCTCGCGCTCTGCGCAACCCGGCTGCAGTAATCATCGACCTCGGCAATGAGCTGCGTTTCATCGACCGGATCCCCTGCCATGAACCTCGCGAATGCCGGCACCACAGCACTGGGACGAGTCCATAGAATGAGGAAATCTCGCGCATCGAGCGCCGGCGATGCGCCGAGCAGTTGGGCGATCGGACCCTGGGCAAGAACCGCCTCGGCACCGGGCGCATGATCGTCCGCCATGGCCAATTCATCAGCGAGCTCGTCGAGCGCAAAATCCGACATCAAAGTACCTTTGAGCGTCGCAGGCTTAACGACTTGTTCGCGGTTCGTGGCTGAACGCGATAGCGAGTCACGCCCCGGAATGGCGGTGCGCGCATGGGTCCCGATGCGGGGTCCAGCCGCCAGCTTGGGCAACAGCCGCGCCGGTATACCGACTGCCATCACCTGGGCGGGCACGTCCGCTTCGACGATGCTGCCCGCGACGACGACTGCCCCGTCGCCGATCGTCACCCCGGGACGAATGGTCACTCGCCCGGCGATCCAGACATCTCGACCAATCACGATGGGACGGCCGGCACTCTCCGGTTCCGAGGCTGCTTCGGGAATCTCCACGTCCGAAATGATGCAATGCGGTCCAATCATGGAACCGGTACCGATTCGAACGCCGCTGGCGGCGGCAATCACCGTGCCAAAATTCACCAGTACGTCATCCCCGATTTCGATGCTTCCGGAGGGTCCCGTGAGCAGTTCGGTGGGCACCCAGGTCGAGTTGATGTTGAGGTGATCGCCAATGACGATGGATCCATGGTTCAGAACACGCAGACGACCGGCAACGCGCGCGTTCGCTCCGACTCGATCGCAGGCCGTGAGCGCGAGACGCGCCCGCACCAGTTGAGCGGCCAGCAGCAGACCCTTCTCCAGGCGCCGCACGAGACTCAGGTGACTGTCCCGCTGCCACGCTCGCCGAACCCTCTGCAGCAACCCCAGCGATTCGCGCGAATCAGCCAGTACAGGCTCAGAAATCATGATCCCCTTAACTTCCTGCCACGGGTCAGACAAGCTGTCTCAGACCTCGCATAACCCAAATCCGGGATGCAGCATTCTGTCATAGATGTGCCTCCCGTAGCGTAGTTCGCGCCGTCCAATCCCAAAGATTAATTGCGCGCATAGGCCCGATAGCGGGCGCGCCATAACACTGTGATCTTGCCGGCGTTCGCACTCGCCTTGATGAGCCAGGCGGCGGCGGCGTGACGTCCGGCCGGCAATGCAATCACCGACGTAATGAGAGCGACCATCAACTGTAAAAAGGCGCGGACGAAAAAACGGACCTTGGCCAGCGCGCTGACGGCGCCGAATCCGCCGTCGACCGTGTAACGGGCAAAACCTTGTCCACCGCTGTAAGCGCGCAGCAGCAGCCAGCGCAGTGATAGACGTTTGGGTTCGACCGGCTCGTAGACGGGCGCTTGGTTGTACCAAACGATCCTTGCTCCCGCCCTCGCGAGTCGCACCAACAGATCCACGTCCTCCCCGCCCTCCAATCCGAGAGTCGAGTCAAACGGGCCAGGCAAGGCGCGCAAACGATCGCCGCGCAACAGCACGTTGCCGAAGCGCATGCGGTTGAGCGGCACTTCGCTGCCGTCGAGTTGACGGGGAAAGTCGTAGAATCGGCCGCGTCGGAGCCAGCTTGGTGCGCTGTCCGGCAACCTGGGTTCCACCGGCGCGAGGACACCGTCGGCCTTGAACGTTTCAGCGGCGTCCACCAACCGTCGCAACCAATGCGGGGGCGCCCGCTCATCGTCATCAATGAATGCCAGCCATTCGCCGAAGGCGAGTTCGACCGTGCGATTGCGGGTGACGGCGATGCTCGGTACGGGTTGCACGTCATACTCGACCGGGAAGGCGACGGAGGAGCGGAATTTCTCGACGACCTGCCTCGCGCCGCCGCCGACCTCGTTGTCGACCACCACGACCTGGTGCGGCAACAGTTCCTGCACGGCGAGGTCACCCAACAACGCCTGCAATCGATCAGTGCGGCGATAGGTGGCGATGCAGATGCTGATCTGCGGCGGGTGATTCCGCATTCTGACGATCATCAGATCGATTCTGGAGTTTCTGTACCAGCGACTGACGATGTGATGACGGGATGAGCGGCCGCCCGGCGAATCTGGACTTCGGTGACGGGCAGCAAGGAAAAAACCCGGGGGCCCCGGAGCAAGTAGCGCTTTGCCAGGCGCCCGGGATCATGCACCAGACGATACAGCCACTCCATACCGATCCGTTGCATCCAGGCCGGAGCACGCCGCTCGACCCCGGTCAGAAAATTGATCGACGCACCGATGCAAAGAGCCATGCCCCGCGCTTTGCCGCGCGCTTTGAGCATTCGCGCGAGCAACTCCTGCTGAGGCGCGCCCACCGCCAGGAAACAAAAGCGGAACGGGCTGCAGGACTCGATGAACTCGACGCACCGGGCGACTGCGAGCGGATCATCGATGAACCCCATCGGCGGATTCAGATGATGCAAATCCTTGAGGCCATAGTGAGAGGCCAGCCATGCTGCCTGCTGACCGTTGCCGCCGATCAGCACGATGCGGTCTTCCTGGGTGATGGCTTGGGCGAACAGTTGAGCCGTCAAGTCGCTGCCGGTACAGACTCGGACGCGCAGAGACTTGCTGAAACGAAAAATGAGGGACAGAAACCGGCTGTCGAGCAGCACATAGGAAGCGTCGGCATAGCATTCACGAAATCGCGGCTCATCGTGAAAACGGATGAGGTGATCGACGTTAGGGGTGACCGCATAACCGAACTTCTCGCTTCCAAAGGCAATGGCCTGCCTCAGGAACGAATCCACATCATAGTCATCCAAAATGTAGGGCAAGGACATGGAATCTTATTGTGTTGCTGCTTGGCACGGATTGTTACGACTAAAATTATACCGCTATCGTTTCTAATCTGCTATCAAAGCATCCAACTGAAGTGATACTCGGTCGCAATTATTCAGATGGCGCGCCGGGGAACGTTCGACCAGCGGTGATAAATCTCATATCTTACTGAGACCTACGTCAAACTTTGGAGATGACGACTCTGCTACGAGGAATGACGCAATGATCATCGCCGCGCACCATGGTGAACCGAGTGGCAGCTCACATCCCCGCCGCATCGATTCGTTCAAACTGAACGGTCGTCGTTTGTCCTCGAGAACCTTCCGCCAACAATGAAACGAGAAACCATCGCGATTCACGGCGGCTTCGATTCGGATCCCGCCACCAAGGCCGTTGCCGTGCCGATCTACCAGACTGCCGCCTATTCTTTCGACAGCGCAGAACACGGTGCTGCGCTGTTCAACCTCGAAGTCGAAGGTTATCGCTACTCCCGCATCAGTAATCCCACCACCGACGTCCTCGAGGAGCGGGTCGCACAACTGGAGGGCGGCGTCGGTGCGCTCAGCGTCGCTTCCGGACAAACGGCGCTCTACTATGCGGCCCTCAATGTAACCGAGATGGGTCGCAACATCGTCTCCGTACCGCAGCTCTACGGCACCACGCACACGCTGTTCTCACACATCCTGCCGCGCCTTGGCGTTCGGGTGAAGTTCGCGAAATCCGATCGCGCCGCCGATATGGAGGCATTGATCGACGAGGACACCCGCGCGCTCTTCTGTGAAACCGTCGGCAATCCGGCCGGCAACGTTTGCGACCTGGAGGCCCTCGCCACGGTCGCGCATCGCCACGGCATGCCCTTGCTGGTGGACAACACGGTTGCCACGCCCATGCTGACCCGCCCGGGGGAGTACGGCGCCGATGTGGTGGTCCACTCCCTCACCAAATTCATGGGAGGTCATGGAACGACGCTCGGCGGCATCGTGGTGGACATCGGCCGCTTTTCTTGGGATGACCACGCCGACCGCTATCCTCAGTTCACCCGTGCGGATGAGTCCTACCACGGCCTGGTCTACACCGATCACTATGGAGCGGCCGCGTTCATCGGCCGCTGCCGCAGCGTTTATCAGCGCACCATGGGGGCGGTGCTCTCGCCGATGAACGCTTTTCTCCTGCTCCAGGGCATTGAGACCGTCGCCCTGCGGGTCGACAGGCACGTCGCCAATGCGCACGCGGTGGCCGAGTTTCTCAAATCGAACCCACGGGTGGAATCGGTGAATTATGCGGGTTTTCCCGACAGTCCTTACTATCCTTTGATGCAGAAATACCAGGGCGGCCGAGCCTGCTCGCTGCTGACATTCGAAATCCAAGGCGGCCTCGAGGCGGGCATGCGCTTTTACAATGCGTTGAAACTCTTCAAGCGCCTCGTGAATTTGGGCGATGCAAAATCGCTTGCCTGCCATCCCGCATCGACGACCCACCGGCAAATGACGCCTGCCCAGCAACTCGCCGCAGGAGTAGGTCCCGGCAGCATCCGCTTGAGTGTCGGCATCGAACATATAGACGACATCCGCGAGGATCTGGATCAGGCATTGGTCGCAGCGGTCGGATCATGAGGCAGACCACCTTGAAGGAAGCGCCGCCGGCGCTGTTTCCGCCGCACGCCGAACGGCGGCGCATCGATGACTGGTTGACGACGGCCTTGCTCGAGTCCTTGAGCTGCATCAAGGCAGGCCCGGTCACGCCGACGATCGATCTTGAGCAGTTCCGCAGCGAACTCGAGGAACATGATTTCAGCCGGCCGCGCGAGCTCGAGGAAATGCTGCGCTGGACCATCGAACGCCTGCAGACCGGCCTTACGCAGATGGCCAATCCCCGCTACTTCGGGCTGTTCAATCCCGCCGCCACGTTTCCCGCACAATGCGCCGACCGCATCGCAAGTCTCTTCAATCCGCAACTGGCCAGTTCCGCATCGTCG
>Ga0116228_10004038_pt1 | contig 12968 bp, 10 predicted proteins | sample S1TSphfallax_2_FD_89694 | JGI IMG/M metagenome (GOLD analysis project Ga0116228, IMG submission 89694) | Host-associated microbial communities from peat moss isolated from Minnesota, USA - S1T2_Fc - Sphagnum fallax MG | ecosystem: Host-associated > Plants > Peat moss > Unclassified | place... | reverse complement strand
GGGTACTTGCTTGAGTGCTGCTGCATGAATGACATAGTCGACGCCTTTCATCGCCTGCACCAGCCTGTCTCGGTCACGTACGTCCCCGATAAAATAGCGCATGCACGGCTGCTTGAATTCGAGCGCCATTTCAGATTGCTTCAATTCATCACGCGAATAGATGATCAGTTTCTTTGGTGCATATCGGGCAAGAATGGTCCTGACGTACTGCTTGCCGAATGACCCAGTGCCACCCGTTATCAAAATGGTCTTGGCATCGAACGAGCGATCGAAATTGGTTTGCAGCATTACGCGAGCCACTTGCATTCGGCGCTCGGATCATGCCGGCGCCGCGACGAAAAGAAGTCATCTTGGTTCATGCTTGATGACAAGCAAGTTGCGTGCCAGCGAGTCACCGCTTGATCACGATCCCCTGCCCCGTCGGCAAGGGCATGACTCGATACCCGCGCACGTCGAACCACGGATCCTCGGCGAGTTTCTGGCCGCGATAGGCCATCGCCCATTCATAGTCGTCGAGGATGATCATGCCCGCGGGCACGACCCGGTCGAACAGCGCGTTCAGCGCGGCGAGTTCCGCGGGTGCCTGATTGAGATCGATGTGCAGAAACGCGATCTTCTCCGGCGCGTTGCCTGCGAACACCGCGGGGATCGCGCCTTTGACGATCTTGACGTTGTCGTAGCTTGCAAACTTTTTGATCACGCGCTCATACAGACCCGGACCGTGGTCCGGCATGGCGTGGTGAGCCATCGAGGGATCGTGCTCGAACAAATCATATCCCCAATAGGTCTTCGGGAACCGCTTGCCGCCGAGGTAATCCACGACCGTCTTGATCCCGACACCGGTGTAGGCGCCGCATTCGACGAAGTCTCCGTCGAGCTGCACACAGTGGTAGCCGGCGCAGGCGAGTATGTAGCGGCGCCAGACTATCGCTTGGTCGGATTCCGACTCCGCGTTTGCCTTCCAAGCGGCTACGAATGCGGTGTCCTCGAACATGGAGTTGTTCCGGCCCCAGGTGAAGAAGTTGTCCGCAAAATGATAGCCAGGCTGGACCTTGGCCGAGACTGCGCGGATCGATTCCGTTACGAACCGATGGTCTTGCGTGCCCCAGATGATGGGATAGAAATAGCTCTGCAACACGCCAGGATTCGGCTTGCTGAGTTTCGGCAAGCCGGCCGGTTTGTCGGGAGCGCAGGAATGAAACGACTCCGGCGGCAGTTTTGCGCACCAGCGCCGCCAGATGTGGCGTAGTGCGCGATCGACATGCTCCGTCATCAAGGCCGGTTGGCCGCCTTGCGAGTCGCGGACTCGCGCGCGCAGGCCGAGGCGCAATTGCGCGAGTTCCGCGCGATGCGCGGACCAGAATACGCCCTTGGCGACGAAATCTTGACGGTCGCGGGCGATGAAGGCATCGAGGCTCATGGATTGGGCGATACCGGCCCCCGCTCGACCCGGCGCGGTTTCACCTGCCAGCGTCAGGGTCGGTACACCCATCCAGAGGGCATGCATCGTCGTGGTGCCGCCGCAATAGGGCTGCGCATCGAGGGATAGGTCGGCGAGATGATGCAAGGCGATATAATCGTCGAACGCGCCGTGGCGGTGGAAGGAGAGTCGGGCCTCGGGTATCGCGCACCGCTCGAACTGCGCGATCAGCCAATCCTGCTGATCGTCCCACCGAACGCCGGCGATCAGCAGCCGTGAATCCGGCACCGCCGTCAGTAGTTCGGCCCAGAGCCCGATGGTCTCGACGTTGAGCTTGCGGCCTTGATGAAAACTCGCGAACGTGAAGTGTCCCGCGGTCAGCGCGGGCAGGGCTTCGATGTCCGGACTTGGGGTCCTCGGGGCATAAGTCCAGCGATCCGGAAGGTAGACCAGTCTTTCCGTGAACAGGCCGTCGAACTCGCCGGGCGGCAGCCATTTTGCATCGGCGAAATAATAGTCCATCGCCTCGAGGCCCGTCGTGCCGGGATAACCCAACCAGCTGATTTGTATCGGGGCGGGCTTGTGCGCGAACGCCGCAAGGCGATTGAGTGCCGAGTGTCCGGAGAGATCGATGAGGATGTCGATGCGATCCTCGCGAATCTTGTCGGCCAGCTCGTAATCCAGCATTTCCTCGACGACGCACCAATGGTCGAAATGCGAGCGCATCCTGGCGGTCACCCCGTCCTCTACCGAATTGGTGGAATAGGCGCGCAGCTCGTAACCCGGTATGGTCGCCAGACGCTCCAAGATCGGCTCGAAGAAAATCGCAACGGCGTGCCAGCGGAAGTCACCCGACACGAATCCGAGCCGTAGCCGGCGCTCGGGGTTTCGGCCATTGCGATGCACGGGCCATGCGGCACGCAGGGGCGCTTCGATGCGGGCTTGGAAGAGTTTCTGCTCGGCGAGCAAGGCGGGCGCATCGAAACGCGACTCATGACTGATCAGAAAGATCAGATCCGTGGAGGCGATCGCGTCATCGCGCGTCAGCGCCGGGGAGCGCATGGCGAGCGCCTTGCGGAACATCGCTTCGGCTTCCTTCATCTTGGCGTGATGGGCGCAATGAGTCGCCAGTCGATAATAGGCCGCGAGATAGGTCGGATCGAGCAGGATCGCCTGGCGCAGACAGATCTCACCCTCTTCGAAGCGATTCAGGGCCGCGAGGGCGGAGCCGAAATTCGTGAGCGCCTCCGCGCTGTGGGGCAGCAGCTCGCATGCTCTTTGCATCGCCTGTGCCGCTTCGACGGTGCGCTCACGGTTCCAAGAGAGGGCCCCCAGCGCCTTCCATGCGACCCCGCTGTCCGGGAACTGCTGCGTGAGTTGCCTGGCCAAGCGCAAGGCATCGGCCGACCGACGCCTAGCGAGCAAGGCTTCGAGCTCTTTCTCGCGCAGAACTTGTGCGGGATCCGCTGCCGGAGCGACCGACGCGGCCACTGTCTCACCGAGGGGCACACCCTCACTGACGTGTCCCGCCAGCCGTGCTTCGAATCGTTCGATGGGCCCACCCGCGACGCCGCGCCGATGAGCCGCGGCGAGCGCGATCGCGGCTTCGCTGACTCGACCCGCCTGGCGCAGCGCCTCCAAGTAGCATAACCAGTAATCGGCATTCTGGGGCTGCTCAGTGAGCGCTACGAGGAGGTACCGGATGCTCTCGCCCGCCTTGCCCTGCCGCAGCTTGGAGATGCCGTACTGCTGATTGGCCACGACATGCGTCGAATCGGTCAGCAGCACATGGCGATAGAGGCGCTCGGCGAGCGCGGATTCTCCGGCGAGTTGCAATTCCATGAGCTTGCCGACGGTGTCGGGATCCAAGGACAGCGCGGTTCGCAAACTGGCCTCGGCGGCGTCGAGTTGCTTCATCGCGGCGAGGGCCATGCCGAGGTTCGCATGGGCTTCGGCATCGTCTGGCAAGTGCTTGGTCGCGGCGAACATCGCCGTGATCGCCTCTTCGCGCTGGTCACGCGTCCATAGCAGGCTGCCGAGTACTTTCCAGCCGAGCCCGAGCGACGGGTGCAACTCCGTCAACAGCCTGGCGCGCGTCAGCGCGGTATCGAGGTCCCCCGTCCTGACCAAGTCCATGAGTTCGGCCTCATGCGCTCCGATTGGCAGAGTCTCGAGCCGGCGACGCTTGGCGAATTCGATGCGACGCTGGAATTCTTCGTGCACGTCTGTCGACAGACCGTAGCCGCGAGCAAGCTGCAAGGTAGTCTCGGCCTCGCTCAATCTCCCGCCCTGCAGCAGCGCCTCCAAGCAACCGAGCCAGTAGTCGGCGACCCGCGGCTGCGCCTCGAGCGCCTTCAGCAGATAGGGCAAGGCCTCCTCCAGCCGCCGCAGTTGCAGCAGCAACATCCCACGACAGTGGTTCGCGGCCGCGTGAGCCGGATCGATTGCCAAGATGGCGCAATAAGCCGCGTCGGCGGTCTCGAGTTGACCCGATATCTGGGCCGCCATGGCGCGGGCGCATTGGATGTCGAGGGATTGCGCATCGGGGGTCATGACGTTCATTACGAAGTAGCCTGCAATCGACGTGCCAAGGCCGCGAGCCCATCCCATGCACCTTAGTCTCGCGTGGAGGGTTTATACCGGCATGGTTCGGCCGCCCCACGGCAGGCCGCCGCCGGTCGCGCCGTGGCTTGTGCAATCCGGGCTGGGTTAGACTGCGCCGACGGCCGCCCTGGCTTTGGAGCATGCTGATCGGCACGGATCTCAAGGACTTGGACTTCGCGTGCGCGCTTGCGACGCAAGCACGGCTCGCGGGACTAACCGTTGACGCCGAACGGGCGTATCTCGCAATTCTCCAGCGAGCGCCGGCCCACCCGGTCGCCAGCCATGGTTTGGGCATGCTCAAGCTGGCGGGTGGCGATCCCGCTGCCGCGATCCCGTATTTGTATCGGGCGCTGACTGCCGACCTCGGTTCGACCGATTACTGGTTGGGGTACCTGGAGGGTCTTTTTCAGGCCGGCGAGACGGAGCAGGCCGCCGCCGCCTTGATGCTCGCGCGCAGGCAGGGCCTCTCGGGACGCGCGGCGGATGCCTACGCCCTGCGATTGTGTCGCGCGAGGAAGCCCGCGCCTCCCGATCCTGCCCGCGCCGATCCAGCGGCGACCGACTCCGCCATCGTTGAATTGCTGCAGCGTGGCGAGATGGCGGCCGCGCTCGCCATGGCTCGCGCCCACGTCGAGCGGCATCCGCATCATGGAGTCGCTTGGAAGATTCTCGGCGCCGTACTCTGGGGCGCCGGCGTGATAGAGGAATCCTTGCGGGTGATGCGTATTGCGACGGACCTGATGCCGGAGGATGCCGAGACTCACACGAATCTCGGCACGGCGCTTACCAAGCTCGACCGCATCGACGAGGCCGAACAGTCCTTGATCCGGGCCCGTTCGATCGATCCGGAGTTCCGACCGGCTTTGTTCCAATTGGGCACTGTCTTCGGCACCCAGGCGCGTTATCGCGAGGCGGAGCAAGCACTGCGCAAGGCGCTGGCGTCTTCTGCGGACCCGACCAGCCCCGAAGACACGGAGGGTCATTCGAATCTTCTGTTTCTGCTCGCCAATGACGCGGAAACCGATGCCGCGGCCTTGCTCGCGGAAAGTCGGCGCTTCGGCGCACGCTTCGCCGCGCGCCGAGGGACTGCGCCGGCCAGCCACGATAACGTCCGCGATCCCGACCGGCGCCTGCGTGTCGGCTTGCTGTCCGGCGATTTCCATCGGCATTCAGTGGCTAGTTTCAGCGAACCCGCGCTCGCAAGCCTCGCGCGCAGCGGTCGATTCGACGTGGTCGCCTATTACAACAATACCGTCGAGGATGAGGTAACGGCGCGCCTGCGCGAGTACTGCGATCAATGGAGCGTGATCAAGGGACTGCCGGACCGGGAACTTGGCGCAGCAATCGCACGCGATCACATCGACATCCTCGTGGACTTATCGGGCCATACGGCCGTCAATCGACTGCCCGCCATGGTGCCGCGAGCCGCTCCGATTCAGGCGAGTTGGCTGGGATATCCCGCGACCACGGGCCTGGCAGAGGTCGATTATTATCTGGCCGATGCGCACTGGTTGCCACCGGGGCAATTCGATGCGCAATTCACCGAGAAGCTCGTTTACCTGCCGAGTCGCTGGGCTTATATGCCCTTGCCCAACGCTCCGGCGGTGACCGCCCTGCCGTCCCTGCGCACGGCGGTGTTCACTTTCGGGAGCTTCCATCGCAGAACCAAGATCAATGCGCCTACGGTCACCGCATGGTCTCGACTGCTGCGCTCGGTGCCAGAGTCGCAATTGCTCGTTGCCGGTGTTTTCTTCGCGTCTCAGCAGCAGTCCCTGATCGAGCAATTCGGCGCTCACGGCGTGGGCCCGGAGCGGCTGCGGTTTCATCCACGTTCGAGCTTGACCGAGTATCTCGGTCTACACGCGCAAGTGGATCTTTGCCTGGACACCCAGCCCTATGCGGGGGCCACGACCACGATGCACTCCTCATGGATGGGAGTTCCAACCTTGACGATCGCGGGCGCGACGGCGCCGGCCCGTGCGGGCGCCGGCATCATGGGAGGACTCGGTCTGTCCGACTTCGTCGCGCGGGACGGCGGGGATTTCGTAGCCCGCGGCGTCCACTGGTCGACGCACCGCGAGGAACTCGCGGAGATACGTGCGGGTTTGCGTAAGCGCCTGCAAGGCGCTCCCGTCGGCCAGCCCGGTTTGATCGTCGCGCATCTCGAACGAGCGTTTCGCCACATGTGGCGGCGCTGGTGCGCGGACCTGCCGCCCGAATCGTTTAGGACCGAAGGATAGACCGATGTACCGCCTCTACATTGCCAACAAGAACTACTCGTCCTGGTCGCTGCGCCCCTGGGTGTTGCTGCGGGAATTGGAGATCGCGTTCGAGGAACATTTGCTGCCCTTCGGGGACGAGACAAGATGGGGTCCGTTTCGAACCCTCTCCCCGGCCGCGAAGGTGCCCTGCCTCGTCGCGGGGACCGAAGTGGTCTGGGAGTCGCTGGCCATCGTCGAATATCTGGCCGAACGTCACGCGGGCGTCTGGCCAACGGACGCTGTCGCCCGCGCCTGGGCGCGCAGTGCGGCGGCCGAGATGCACGCCGGCTTCGCCGAACTACGCGCCGTTTGCTCGATGAATTGTGGGGTGCGGGTACGGCTGCACGCCATCGGACCGTCGTTGCTGCAGGACACGAGCCGGCTCGATGCCCTCTGGACCGAAGGGCTGTCGCGCTTCGGCGGTCCGTTTCTCGCGGGGCCGATGTTCAGCGCCGTCGACGCTTTCTATGCGCCCGTGGCCTTTCGGGTTCAGACTTACGGGCTCACCTTGACGCCGAAAGCCGCCGCCTATGCCGAGCGGCTGCTCGCACTGCCGTCGCTGCAGGACTGGAACGCGGCCGCGCTCCTCGAACCGTTCCGCGACGAGCCTCACGAACTCGATCTACGGCGCGCCGGCGTCGTGACCGTGGACCTACGCGCTACTTAGCGAGCTTTCTGCCGTGCAGACGCGTCACGAGATCCGCTTCACCGCGGCTCAAGCCGAAGCGCTGCGCCAATTTGTCGGGTTCGGCGCCGCGCCGCGCCGAATCGATGGCCTGGTCGAAGGAGGGACTCTCCGAGCGCGACTCCAGCGCCGTCATGCGGTCCGACAAGATCGAACATTCTTGTTCGATGCGCTTGTTGCGGCGTCCCGCGCGCACGGTCATCGAGGTTGCGATCTCCACCTCGCGGCGCAGCGTCAGCAACCCGGCTTCGAGCGCATCGCAGCGCGCCCGCAGCCGGCGCGCCAGCCGGCGATGATGGGCGGTCCACGCGACCGCGGCCAATGCGAAGAACACGGCCAGCGCCGCAACGAGCAGAGAGGTGTCGATATTGAGATGGATCATCATGCGTACTCGTCGATAATGGTTTTCGGTTCTTTGCCGCCGGCGGCGTCCGGTTCCGGGGCTGCCTCTGCCTGCGCGGCGATGGGGGCCGGGCGAGGCCGTGGCGATTTCTCGGACCCGTCGCCCGATCCACGCTTCTCGCCCATCGGCAGCGCGGGATAAAGTCCTGAAGTGCTCAAGCGGTCGACTTCACTCATCGGTCTTCCCCTTTGTTTTGGTCAATACGGTATTTTCTAGCTCGGCTCCGGTCGGATCGGCGACGGTGGCGTCCGCGGACTGCGTCGAATTCCGCGTCACCTCCGTGACACGAGAGGCGGTCGTGGAATTGGCTGCGGCTTGTTCGAGAATCAAGATCGCGACGCGCCGATTGGCATTGCGACCGGCGACCGAATCGTTGGGTTGCAAGGGGCGGTATTCGCCGAAACCGACGATTTCGAGTCGCAATGGATCGATTCCCGTCTTGGTGAACTCGTGGACGACGCTCGCCGCGCGCGCGGCCGACAACTCCCAATTCGACGGAAAGGCGGCGGTGCGAATGGGTCGGTCGTCCGTATGCCCCTCGACGCGGATCGGATTCGGAAAGGGCTTCAGCACGTCCGCGAGTTTGTCCAGCACCGGCAGGGCCTGATCTGAAAACTCGCCGGAACCGCTCGGAAACAAAATATCGGTGTTGATCTGCACCTCGAGCCAGAGGTTCTCGCGCTTGACCGAAACCGTTTTCGCTGCGATCAGCTCCTGCATGGCGTCCTGGATCTGCTGCTGCATGCGCGTCATGGAGCCGCTGGCGCTCTTAGGATCGCCATCGGTGTCCTTGGTCTCCTTGTCACCGCCCGTGCCGAGAGTGTTCGGGTTGACGGGTGGCTGCACCTGACTCTCCTTGGAGAGCTTCATCAGCACGGTCGGCGTGATGCCGATCAGCGGCTTCTCGCCACCCTTGCCGCTTTCTTTTTCGCCGAGATTGATCGGATGCACGCTTTTCGGAGCGCCGCGGAACGCGGCGATCATCGAATCGGAGAGCACGCGGAACTTACCCTCGTTGACCGAGGAGACGGCGTACATGACCGTGAACAGCGCGAACAACAAGGTCACGAGGTCGCCGTACGGAATGGCCCATGCCTCCGCGTTGACGTGCTCCTCATGCTTCTTCTTGCGGGCCATGTCAAACCCTAGTGATGAAAGTAGCCTTTCAGTTTCGTTTCGATGTTGCGCGGATTCTCACCCTGGGCGATCGCGATGATGCCCTCGATGACCATCGTGCGTACCTGGGTCTGCCCGTGGATCACCGACTTCAACTTGTTGCTCATCGGCAGAAACAACAGATTCGCGAACGCGATGCCGTAGATCGTCGCGATGAAAGCCGCCGCGATCCCGTGGCCGAGTTTCGACGGGTCGGACAGATTCTGCATGACCGCCATCAGTCCCATGACCGCGCCGATGATGCCGAGTGTCGGCGAATAGACGCCCATCGCCTCGAAGACCTTGGCCGCCTGGGTGTCGAAGTGTTCCATCGTGTCCAATTCGATCTCCATGCCGGAACGAATCGCATCGGGCTCACCGCCGTCGACCAGGGCTTGCAGCCCCTTCTTGAGAAAATTGTCCTTTTCCGATTCGACCGCGGATTCCAGCCCGAGCAGCCCCTGCTTTCGGGCAATGTTGCTCCACTCGACGATCTTCTCGATGACGGCGCCCGGATTACTGGCCGGCGGCATGAACACCCAGCCGACGATCTTCCAGGCGCGCAAGAACGTCGCCATCGGCGTTTGCACCAGGCTGGCCGCCAGCGTCCCCACGACGACGATCACGAACGCCGCGCTGCCGACCAGCGCGCCCGCGCTGCTGCCTTTCAGAATGGCGCCGCCGATGATCGCAATCAGCGCGAGAACGATACCGACGACGCTGAGAATATCCATACGTCAGTCTGGCGATAACCACTCCGCCAGGCGCGCCCGCAAACGCACCAGCGCCTGACCGTGGATCTGACAGACCCTGGACTCCGAGACTTCGAGCACTTCGCCGATTTCCCGTAAATTCATGTCCTCGTCGTAGTAGAGGGAGAGCACGAGTTTTTCCCGCTCCGGCAACACCGCGATCGCGCCCGCGAGCGCGTCGCGAAAGCCGGTGTCCCGGATGTTGTCGAACGGGCCCGGCCGCTCGTCGCGCGCATGGTCGGCGGGACTCGTCTCGTCGTCCGTGGAGCCCATCTGGTCGAAGCTGAACAGCCGGCAACTCGCCGCGTCCTGCACCAGTTTGTGGTACTCCTCGATCGAGACCCCGAGGGCGCCGGCGATGTCCGCCGGCGTCGCATCGTGGCCTTTCTCGTTTTCGATGCGACGGATCACGTCCGCCATCTCGCGCATGTTCCTGTGCACCGAGCGCGGCGTCCAATCCGACTTTCGCACCTCGTCGAGCATTGCGCCGCGAATGCGGATGCCGGCGTAGGTCTCGAAGTTCGCGCCCTTGTTCGCCGAGTAATGCTTGGCGGCGTCGAGCAGCCCCAGCATCCCGGCCTGTATCAAGTCGTCGACCTCGACGTTCGGCGGCATGCGGCTCACGAGGTGATAGGCGATTCGTTTGACGAGATCGGCATGTTTGAGGACCAAATCCTGCTGCGGCACCTGATCGACGGGGACATGCTCGTCCTCGACCGACCGCGATGCGCGCGTCTGCGTGTTTGAATATTGTGTGCTTGCTCTCATTGCAATACCGTCGTAGGAGCGATCCGGGCCCCCACCATTCGTTCTACGAAGAACTCCAGGTGACCTCGTGCACCTTGTGGCACAGACCACTTATCGGCCCTCACCGCCAGATTCTTGAGAGCCACGGACGAAATTGATCCCGGGTAGGCCTCCACCACCGCCGTTTGTCGCTGCACTGCACGACGCAGATAATCGTCAAACGGCACGGAGCCCGCGAATTCCAGGGACACATTGAGAAATCGGTCACAAACCCGTTGAATTTTATTGAACAATTCCGGACCCTCCCCGTGCCGGCGTGTTTGGTTGGCGAGGATTTGGAAGCGCTGCACGCCGTGTTCGCGGCTGAGCACCTTGATCAGCGCATAGGCGTCCGTGATCGAAGCCGGCTCGTCGCAGACGACCACGAGGACGTGGTGCGCGGCTTGCGTGAACGTGATCACGCTGTCGTGCAAGCCGGCGGCGGTGTCGATCACGAGCACGTCGACGCGGTGATAAAGATCGCTGAACGCCCGGATCAAACCAGCCTGTTCGGCGACCGAGAGATTCGCCATCCGCTTCACGCCGGACGCCGCGGGGACGATCTGCAAACCATGCGGACCGGTCACGATCGCATCCTCGAGCCGGCATTCGCCGTTGATCACGTGGCCGAGATGGAAACGCGTGTGCAACCCGAGCAGCACGTCGACATTGGCGAGACCGAGGTCGGCATCTACGAGCATCACGTCGCGGCCCGCCGCGGCGATGGAGACGGCGAGGTTCGTCGAGATCGTGGTCTTGCCGACGCCGCCCTTGCCGCCGGTGACGGCCAGAACCTTGACCGGTCGCGCCGCGTTCATGCGGGTGTATTCGTCGATTTTCGTCCGAGGCAGTTTGGAATCATGCATGTGCGTGGCTCCGGCCGAAGTTGCGTGCGAGATAGGACTCATCGCGCTGTGTGGGCGCACGGGCACTCAAACGCAGCGCCATGCGCACCATCCATACCCGGCGCCGGACTGCGCCGTGCAGATCCTCCGGAACCCGTTGCCCATTGCACAGGTAGGCAATCGGCAGCGCATGGCGGATGGCCGTCGACATCGCGGCGCCGAGACTGCCGGCCTCGTCGAGCTTGGTCAGAATGCAGGCGACCGGAGACAGGGGTTTGAACGACAGCGTGATTTCGTCGAGCGCCCGCGCCTCCCCGGGCGCAGGCAGGGCGAGTAGGATGCGCGCGCTGGGGGCGCCTACGCTCAATAAGGACAATTGCTCCGCGAGCCGCGGATCGCGCGGTCCGACCCCCGCGGTATCGATGAGAATGTGACGTCTTTGCTTCAATCGGTCGAGCACTTGGGCCAACTCCTTGCCGCTGTTCGCGGCATACATCGGAACGCCCAGGATGCGGGCATAGGTGGATAACTGTTCTCGGGCGCCGATGCGGTAGGCATCGGTGCTGATGATCGCCAGCGACTCGATGCCGTGTCGCAGCGTCCAGCGGGCGGCAAGCTTGGCAATCGTGGTGGTCTTGCCGGCTCCGGTGGGCCCCACGATCGCCACGACACCGCCTTCGCTCGCCGTAGGATCCGCCGCGAGCGGCAGATGTTTGGCGAGCAGGGCAGCCGGAATATGGGCAGGGTCGCGCAGCCGGGTATTGCGCGGCGCGAGCGCCGCGAGTTTCATCGCCACGTCCGGCGCGATGTCGAGTGCCGAGAGGTCCTCGAGCACGCGTACGCGCAGCGGATCGCTGACGCGCCGGTCCTTCCAACTGAGGCTCGCGAGACCGCTCTCGAGCATCTGGCGCATGTCTTGCAGCTCGCGCCGCATGTCCATGACGCCGGGCGCGACGCCGGAGTTAGCTACCGGCTTGGCGACCGGTCGTGCAGGCGTCACGGTCGGCGGCACTACCGCAACCGGAGCCGCGACCGCAGCCGGTTCGGCGACGGGCTGCACCGGCGGGGTCGGCCGCTGCGCACGTGCATAGCTCATCAAGGTCTCGTCGTAGTCGACCGCTGCGACGACCTCGATGCCTTCCGGGATGCGCCGGCTCGACAGGATCACGGCGTCGGGTCCCTGTTCGGCACGAACCTGATCGAGGGCGCTGCGCATGCTCGCAGCCGTGTAACGCTTTATCTTCATACTGACCTCACTGAATCAAGGTTTCGGTCATCGTCCGACCGCAGCGATTACGCGTATGCGTCGGTTCTCGGGAATCTCGTTGTAGGCGAGCACGGCCAAATTGGGCGTCGAATAGCGCATGAGACGCGCCACCCAGGGACGCAGCTTCGGCGCGACCAGCAGCACGGCAGGCTCTCCCGCCGACTCCTGCCGCCGCGCGCTGTCGGCGAGCGACTGCTGGATCCGGTCGGCGAGCCCGGGCTCGAAGCCCGGTCCGGAATCGCTGGAGGCAACCATGGAGTCCTGCAGGGTCTGCTCCAGGGTCGCGTCGAGCGTGATGACCGGGAGTTCGTCCCGCAATCCGGCGATTCCCTGAACGATGCTGCGGCCCAGGGCGACGCGGACACCCGCGACGAGGGCAGCCGGATCCTGCGTCTTCGGAGCAAATTCCGCGAGCGCTTCGCAAACGGTGCGTAGGTTGCGGATCGGCACCCGCTCCATGAGCAGGTTTTGCAATACTTTGACGACGACGCTCATCGGCAAGAGTTTCGGCACCAGATCCTCGATCAACTTCGGTGCCGTCTTGCCTAGGCGCGCGAGCAGCTGCTGCACCTCTTCGTGCCCTAGCAGTTCATGCGCATGAGTTTGCAACAAGTGGCTCAAGTGCGTCGCGATGACGCTGCTGGCATCGACGACGGTGTACCCCAGCGACTGCGCCTGTTCGCGCCGCACCTTGTCGATCCAGACGGCGGCGAGACCGAACGCGGGGTCCTTGGTCGCCGCGCCCGGTATCACACCGGATACCTGCCCCGGATTGATGGCCATCTCCTTG
>Ga0116228_10004037_pt1 | contig 12968 bp, 12 predicted proteins | sample S1TSphfallax_2_FD_89694 | JGI IMG/M metagenome (GOLD analysis project Ga0116228, IMG submission 89694) | Host-associated microbial communities from peat moss isolated from Minnesota, USA - S1T2_Fc - Sphagnum fallax MG | ecosystem: Host-associated > Plants > Peat moss > Unclassified | place... | reverse complement strand
TGCAGACAACACAGTTTTTTCTCTCTTTTTTGTCAGACCCATTTTTTTGGTCTGAAAAAGTTGGGTAGGTATGTTTTTTTCCTCTCACACATGAGGGAGAGAAAAGCATGAAGCCTCCTATCATTGTTACTTCTACTAATAAGTTAGTGTGAAGAAAGGAGTGAAGGAGAGTGTCCAGGAATCCAAATAAGAGAATTGCCAGAAACAAACCATGGAGAGATGACATACTATAGCTCCACTACATGTGGTAACCCACTAAACCCTAGTACCACATAGTAGGAACAACATACAACCAATGTCATCGTTCCCGTGGTGGTTCCCATGGTATTGGACATGGATGGATGGATGGTGGGTGGGTGGGTAAATGGACAGGACTCAATCACTTCTTCCATTGGGGAAAAACTTGCAGTTCCCAATGAAAAAACTGTTTTCCTCCAATCACTAACCATAATGGATGAATGAACGAATGATGGGTGGACAGGAAAACACCATTTTTTCATTGGGTTCAAGTGCCCAATGGAAAAGATTGTTGTTTCCCGTTACAAATGCAGGCTGCTAAACATGAACTTTGCGGGTGTCAATGTGCAGTAGACCTGACAGAAACCAACCCTAACCCTAGTAGTGTTCACCATTTTGGCTTACGCAATGTACACAAGCAACAATAATAAGAATGTCGAATCTAACATTATTTGATCATTTGTGTAAAGTTCATTCGTGTCAAGCATCATTTGTTCAATAAAAATTTGTAATGAAAAAAAGATGTCTCTGAGGATGCACACTCCATCCAACAACTCTGCTCCTGAGTTCAGAGCAAGATCATGTGCACCACAACAACTAACTTACATCACACTAAGAAAGCGTAAGGGGGCACATGACGGCACGAGTGCCATGGCCGTGTGTGTTCAACCATTGTCAGGTAACACGACCCTGATGTTCTCAATGACCTAAATATTATTGCATGCTACAAAACTCTGCAGCTTTTTTTAAATATTAATTATTGTTTCTTTTTTGTTTTTTTTTATTTTAAAAATAATTTCTCATTGTTGTGTTCATGGAATTTATTTTTGCACACATGTATTCCATGTCGCCTGATAAAAAGCACACAATCCACATGGTGACATCATGTGTTGGAAGAAAGTTGACATTAATTTTTTAAATTATTTTGTATGTATAATAAATACGTAGGATCATTGTTTCCTGAATTTTAAAATGTTTTTTCCATTTTTTTTATTTTTTAAAAAAATTGCATGCCTTTCCTTAACATTAAATTGTACAAGGTGGGTGCCTAAGGAATGAACCAAAAAAACCCATCACAACCCCTTCAGTCTTTGGTATAGCTCAAATTCTCATTGACTTTGGTTCTTTTAGCTCCGAAAAGTAAGCACCAACCCATCCAACTCCCAACCCACTCCCATTCCCCCCAACAAATAGACATACACAATAAATATGAAGAGAATTTTATTTTTTAAAATTGATAATTGTGAGACCATCCTTGACAATAACATTATTGCCCTTCACAACATGTTACGTTGTTATATCACCATTTGATGTGAGCTTGATTTAAGGGCATTGATCATCAACCATAACAACTTTCAAACTATTTATGCAACCACATTTGTATACGGTAAAAGATGTGATGCACATGAATTCATCTCAACATAGTCTCCATGAAATGGTATATTAGTTTGTGGGCAAACTATACTGAGAATGTAAATAAATCATTCTATGGGGAATTTCAGTTTATTTTCTAATATCATTGGTACAAAGAAACGACAATATGTCAAGCGTAAGATTTATGAGGATAGTTGATTGAGCATCATCCAAAACTTATGAGGACATTTCATCACGTAAACTTGTGGGTTTGGAAGAAACACAAACAACTTCCAATTGCCAATTTTTTCCCTCATGGTTGCCATTATTAAAGCTCTATAGTGAGAATCACAATGCACAAAAAAGTTTAGTGTGGGTTGCATTGTTTTTTAGGTACCAAATTTGCATTTGAAATCCGAAGAGAAATAGGAAAAGTAGTAGTGCAAGAACTTAGTAAGTCATCCTGCAATTTGGGTCACAAAGTCTCAAGGTTGATCTTTTGAATTGCAGTTTTTCATTGTGAAGATCAAAAACAATGAAAAACTGATGGAGAGGTCTTTTGTCTTCCTCTGCTGCTGTTTATGGAAGGATCTCCATTTCGTTGGGTATGGTCGTTTGGTCAACAGAGCTTGGCAGACAATGCCATATACAGTCACCAGATTTTGAGAGTGAGCAAATGGGTCATCATCTCCACAATGACAAAATCATGAGCTACAGACTTGGGTTTTTTTTTTAAAATCACAGGAAGAAATGAGTACATGAAAGCAGGTTCCACAGGCAAAAGGGAATCCAAGACACCCACAGAAGAAGTAAAAAGGTGGTCACCACCATGTTCAGTGTTCATGACTCCCGAGTTGGTAAACCTTTCTGTACTAATTCAAGGACCTGATTTGCTAGTGTTTCTGAGTACCGAGAAATCAAGCTCTCAACATCAATGGAATTGAGAAGAGATTCAGTGGACGACGCACCTGTACCCAGCCTTGATTGCATCCAACTTCCACCTGCAAAAAAAACCCATATATATATGGCTCAATTCCTGTTACTGATTCAGTGGGGTCAATCCACTCACAATCACAATTACACTACAATTACTCCTAGATCTTGAATGACTCCTGCAGTTTGATGATCTTGCTCTAGAAATCCCACAAAGCAGAAAGCTTTAGACAAAAACAGAAATAGAATTGTAGCTCAAAAGTTGTGAGGAAGATCTACAGACCAAGATCATTGCTTTTCCCGAAGGTGTAGTCATCCACTGTGATTGTATCAGCAAACTTCGAATCTTTTCTGAAATCTGATGGTGCTGCAGTGCATGAGTCTGCCTCATCAGCAAGCCTCTGCACCACTTGCAGCGTGCCAGGGAGGGATCTTTGATAGCTATGGGTCAAAAGCAACACATCTGGAGGCAACCCAAAGGGAGCAGTGCCAGGACTTCCATGCGCCCGCTGGCAGATGGATTGAACGTCACAAAACAGTAAAGATGCCCTGTCAGCTGCTTCCACCAAGTCCTGTAAGGCTTTCTGGTAGTCTTCAACCGGATGAGGCAATGTTGGTTTGGGAAGAAAGATTTCTTGAATGGAGGAGGGTTCACATGTGCTTCTTCCTGCTGGCTTTGCTGGAGCAGACATGGCAACCCTTGGACCCAGCCTGCCAATCTGATACCCTCCTCCACCTTGGAGGTCTTCCAAGCACTTCTCTCCTCTATCTGTCACACAGCATCCACTGAGCTTTGCTGGAGTTAAGGCATCCCTTTGGTTCGGACTATCAATCTGACACCCTACCCCACATTCTTCCATGCATTTCTCTCCCATTCCATTGACACCTCTTCCTACTGGCTTTGCTGGAGACAACACAGTCCTTGTTGCAAGACCCATTTTCTGAAATGCCACACATTTGTCTTCTTCCATAATTTTCTCTCCATTTCTACCTGTGGCACTGATTGCAACTGGCTTTGATGGAGATATTGACAGTTTCAGACCAAGAGTAGCACTCTGGTGAAGTACCCGTCCTTGGTCATCAATGGACTTCTCACCTTGATCTCTGATCCCTCTTTCAGCTGACGCTGCTGGAGACACAGTGGTGTCTTTTGGAAGATTCATGGTGCTTTTGTGGTAGTCTGGCCCAGATTCTGCCAGACTCTTTTCTCCCATATCCATGATCCCTCTCTCAATCGGTTTTGCCATGCTTCCAGCAGTGGCAGTCTTTCGGGATATATCATCTGCCCAAAAACCTAGCCCTCTATCTCCCCCGCTTTTCTCTCTTTGCTCTTTGACCCCAGATTGCAAACCCAGCTGCAGCTTCAAACCACGAGCACTGGCTGAGGATTGTATTACATGAATGTTCTCACTCTCATACTCACTACCTATGATTGGCTGCCAAGCATCCGCCTTACACCCATTGTGGTTTTTTGATGGATGGAAACATGATGGTATTGTAGAAGTTGCAAGTGCAGCAGATCCATCTTCTGCTGTGCGGGATGTAGTCATCTCCACTGCCGCATTGCTATTTGCTCTTTCTGTCAATACCAAGATAGCTTTCTCACACCATGAGCTCTGTGCATCGTGAGATACAACCACCACCCCTGTTGCTGCAGATATTGGAGAATTGGGTGGCACCTTCTCAACAAGAGAAGATGATTCTTCTTTTCTTTCTTGCATCAGGCGAGGACTTAAAGATGGCACCAGATCTGGGGTCTTTGGAGAAGAAACGTTTGGACCTGAATCAAGTGCCTTCTCATCTGCATCTCCAAGGTTGCAGTTCCGGCTCTCTGCATTGTTGTCTCCGTCATGAGAAATCTCCGCTACTGCAATCCCAAGGTTGACTAGCCTCTGCCGCATACGTTGAACCTCAACTGCCATTTTGTCCTGGCATCAAACAATTCAGTGCACACAAGTGGTGTTCAAAATGTAAGAAGAAATCTGCAGTTTTTTCACATGTGTTGCAAGAAAGTCTTTTGTTATTAGGAGCAAGTAAACAAGTTGCTTTCTTTGGCTGTAGTGACCATACATACCTGCCTCTCACGCAGCTTGAGGCGTTCTCTTTCAGCAGCCAGCAAACGCCCAGGATTGTTGTCAAGATCATCATCCTGCAGTAAAGCATGTGTCTTGCTGACAGACCTTTGCTCAACAGCAGCAGCAGCAGGAGATGACGCAATGTGGACTGGTGACACTGGTGTGCCTGATATTGCATTCGATCGTGCAAAGAAACGAGCTGAAAAGCTACTTCTTCCTGAACCCTCCACCTGCAATTTTGTGTTTTTCTGTCATAACCTTTGAAAACAAAACAGCCCAAAAGTTGAAGTTTTCAAGCTTTGCTTCAAGAATGTCTTAGCACTATCTGGCAACTGGATCATGGCTCTCTGCAATTGCATGTCACAATGACCACAAACACACACCTTCAGATCAGATGCCAGTTTGTCAAAGTGTGCACTGAACAAGTCTCTACAAGGACTGAAGTCATCATCCTCAATTTCTTCCTCTTCTTCATCTCCAGCAGACTCAGAGTCAACAGACAACTTCACGCTTTCTACAAGCAAAGGCTTCTTGCAGCCAGCATCATTAGTGTTCACTGGAGCTTGCGTCATCACATCCAATGGACTACATGGTGCTGTTTGCAGATGGTCCATGGTCTCAAGATGGAAGCTTTCAAGGCCCCCTAACGATTGCCTGTGTTTGGCAGAATCATCAAAGAGCTCTTCATCGCCATCCTTGCTTGGCATGCATGCAATCGCCACCCCTAGCGCCTCATAGTATTCCATTGCCTCCTCCTCTTTCTCATCAGAAAATGTGTACTTTGGCTGGAACCCATCAGATTTGTGAGAGCTGGCACTGTCTCGATCATCTACAAGGAGATCGACTACAACTCCATCTTCATCATCTTCAGCTTCACTACCTGTTTGATCCCTCTTCTCAACCTGGATAGAAGACTGCTGAGAAGCTAGTTCTGATTCCATGCTTGAAGATGATGGGGCACTCTGAGGCGGAGGAGGAGGAGGTCCTTGAGCCCCTGAGAGGTCCTTGAGCTCTTTTTTCTCAGGTTCTTCTCCTTGTTCTGCAGTGATGTTCATCAGGAAGCCAGTTTTTGATAGAGAGTCCTCTTGCAAGTAATCCAGTTCATTGAAGAACACTGTATGGACTGTTTTCCAGTGTGTCTCCTTCCTGCAACCATAGGAAAATCATCAATTTCTGAACCGGAAATCCCTTTAAGACAGCTTTGCAGAGCAAACACAGAATCCAGATATGAAAAAGGGAGAAATGCAACAAACAAACAGACCAGGGCTTACACAACAGTTAAAAGCAGTTGGTTTCACCTGAGGGAATTTCTCGGGCTTGACCCAGGGCTTGCACCCACTTGTGAGGACAGGCTTTCTGGAGTGCTGTCCATGGGTGTTGAAACACCTCCACCACCTTCGACTGAGAAACGCCTGCGTGTACCAAACCCACTTGCTCGGATGGTTGCAGGAGGTGTCAATTCCTCCCTGGGTTCTGAAAATAGCTTGTACCCATCACGTCCAAGGCGCTGCAAAATGCCAGCACCATCATGAAGAATCCCAAACATACTTATAGTAATAAGAAAAAGAAAATCATACAAGAATTGCTTTATCCCATGTGTATGTGGGGGGGCTACAAAAACTGCTGCAGACAAGAGGGAGTCCAGCATCAGGTCAGGTAATTTTCCAGAGATGACAACACCCCTCTGTACCTCAGCCCATCGTGACTCAAATGTCTGCAAGGAGTTGCTTTCTCCTTTAGTGTCAGGTTTGCCATCAGAGCTCGCTGTGTCATCCAGTGCAACTTTTGCCTGTGCCCATGAGGGCAGCCTCGAAACACTGAACTTGAAGCTGGCTGGTATGTCTGCTGCCACCTACAACAAACACAATAGCCCACCATCATGTGTTTAGCATGAGCCTTTTGTTCCGTCCTTTCATGGTTTCTCAATATAATCACACATCTGAGCAGAATGAGAAATGATGATTCCAGGTTGAGTTTTTTTTTACCTTCTCACTCTTAACAGGCTCCAATAGAGGGGATTCAAACACCTTTTGAGCCAGTTCTGGTTCAATGAGCAGGTCCTTGATGCCACCACCACTGCCACGGCCTTGCCCACATGGTGAGAAGTTTTCATCAACATCACTGAAGTGGACATCTTTGGCATTATCTTCAAGAGGGTTGATAGCAGTAAACTGATTCACACATCTGCCTATCTTGGCAGTTCCTGACAGAATCTTGGGATGTGACCGAGGTATGCCTGACTTCAAGCCTCCTTTCAGGCGAGGACGGACTTCAGCTTGAGTCAGACTGCGTTTCCGCAGTGGTCGCAAAAGGACAAGGGGAAGACGCCACAAAAAAATGCAGCTGTCTCCACTCACCTGCGCACCAAACCACCACACCATTGCTGATGATTCAAGGAAATATCATAAGGCATGAAACAGAATTGCCATCAGCACACATTTCTGCTGGAACCTCACTACCCATAACAGAAACATCAAAACCCATTAACAGATGCACCCTCTAAAGAAGATGATACAATCTCACAAAAGTGGAATGCTGCTATTACGTCTCAAAGAGCTTACAGAGATCAGCCGCCTGCAATCAGGCAAAAACGTGACTCCAGTTATAACTTCTGCATGCCCAGAGGCTTGTGCCAGGAGCTCCCCAGTGGCAAAATCATACACCCGCATGTACCTGTCCGAGTGGGAACATACAACATACATACCACTCGGATCCACACAGACCTGGAAAAACAAAACTCAGGTCAAAAGAGCAAGAAACACTCGACATCAATCCCAACATAGCCACCAACAAAATGAGACCTTCAATTTCGACATTCCAAAACTGCAGAAAAAGAATACATAGCTTCCAGAAAGCAGTAGTGAAAAATAGAGCTTGCAGAATCATTTATACCTTGATGGGTTCACCAATATCTCCCTCAGGTTTGAAGCATCGAACTGGCTTGCCACTGGCTAAATTGAGAATATTGAGCTTCTTATCCTGCAGCAGCACTGAAGTTGGCGTTAAGCATTGCATGAGTCTTTGTTGAATGATGAAGAATCACCTCAAACCATATGCACTTTCAGCAAAAATGATGAAGATGGCAGCAACACAGCATGTGCTATTTCTATAAGGATGTGATGGATTCAGTGCATGACAATCTTTGTATGAACAAAACATTAGAAAGATGACAATACAAAAAAAAATCTTTTTTTTACCTGACTCACTGTTATAGCAAGCTTATCTGATGGGTCAGTATCCAAATCATAGATGGTGCCCCGAGGAACAGTCTCCTGATGGTACCGTATGCTCTTGCAGCCAGCACCCATTGCTGTCACATTCCGAAAGACAACTGACCTGTTGTTGCATTGTTCAAAGTGTGTAAACATTCGTTGCTACCCATTCTGGAGCAGGGAAATCAGACTGAATGTATGCACCATGGCACCAATTCTTATTACAGCAAATTGGGTTGATGCAGTTTTCAAGAGACAAAAGCTCTGGAAAACTTACTTGTCAGCACTACAGCTCAGAAGCTTAGAACCATTGCAAGCAAATTTGACAGTGGTAATTGAGGCAGAATGATCGTCTAGTGTCTCTATCACATCATAATCCCTGCAGCATACCCATCAAACAAACAATCAAAAGACCCTTCTGAAGCATCCCAATTGAGATCTCCTTGTATTCTAATTTAGGAGGACATGCACTTGTAAAAACAAAATAAAACCATGTAGCACCCGTACCTGTTGACATCGTAGATGTGTATGAGTCGGTCCCTTCCACCAGAAGCTAAAAGGGGCATAACTGATGCTGTTGGTTCATCAACCAAACTGCTATTGGTTCTCACAAGAGAGGCAAAGCTCAAGGAAAGAATTTCAGCATCATGTGCTTCCTGTCAAACATTGCCTCACATCTTCATTCCCAAGTTGCAAGCAACCCATTATGAAAGCATCTGCACAACTCAGATCTCAGACTTCCTAGAACTCAGACATTACCTGGAAGCTTATAAGCTGCAAATTGCTGAGACTATAGATGCGAAGATTTCCACAACGATCACCAGCTGCCAAATGCTGCCCATCTTGGCTTACACAGATTGAACGAAACCCATGTGACATATCCACCGATGGGTTGTCTTCTACTGAGCCAGTTGAAAGTTGTTCCTTCGCCTCACCTCTTGTATCTGCAGACACAATGGTGTTTACTGTCAATGTGATATGGTTGAAACTAACAACTTTCTTTTAGTGAGTACACACAGACAAAACTCCGCCTTTGGGACTTCACCCATGTTCTCATAAAGGATTTTGCAAGAAGACAATGAAGAATCTGAAGTTGAAGCTTTTCTGCAGTATAACTTGTATATTATACAAACCTATGTAAAGCACACCCAAGATGTCCTTGCTGTATATATTGCTAGGGTGGGCACAAGGCGATGGAGAGGTGTTGGACCCTGGAGCTGTGACCTCCTGACATAAGCCCAAATTCCAAATCCGGATGCTCCCATCAGCCGAGCAAGTTGCAAAATCTCCTCTACTACACAGGCTGTATTCCTCATTTGTTGTTGGCTGGAGTGCTGCTGCTGCAGCTTGTGGCAATTGGGTCGATGTTGTTGGCAATATTGTGACATCCCATATACATGAGCTGTGGGAGAGGAAAGTGCGGTACCTTCCAATCTGCATCCCAAACATGTCCATGAGCTGGCTGCCTTGATGATTTTTTTTTCAACAAAGTTCAATTAGGATTCTTCTTCTAATGGCAAGACATTAATCAATGGCATAACATACCATAGAGCAGAAGAAAGGGCAACAGTACCTTGGAAAAGCTACGCACATCCCACACAAACAGGCTGTGGTCTCCATATATCACAGCTGCCGCCCATCACAACAGTTTTTTCATCTCAAAGAGAGCAGCAAAGTTCCAGTCTTTTAGCATGAATTCCAGTGTATTTTGAGCACGAGAGAGGGAGAAGAATAGTTTTTAAAGACCTCAGAAGGACATGCAAGATCTTTTGAATCTGTGTGACAGGACAGCTTCCACTTATGACTTTTAGCACGCCAGCAGCAGATATTGCATTCAGTACTAGATCGGTTTCAAAAGCAACAAGGATTCACCAAGCTTTTGGCCATCATGAATAAAGTTGCAGGCGACAGCATCAGGAAACTTAATGCCTGGTTGTAAATGATGGCCAACAGCCAGTGTGGTACCAACGTTGGCATCTGTGAGACCATGATAACCATAAGGCGCAGGCCGAGGTAATGTAGCCGAGTATGTTAAGCTCCCATGCATGAATATACGCACAATTCCATCACTGCATGCACACCCAACATGGGCATCTGAAACTGCTAGCGCATACCCATGCCGCACCTGTTTCAATTTTGCCCCACAATTCATCACAAGATCCAATTATCCAAAACTTGAACAAATCAGCAGACACCAATCCTTCTGGAACAGATAAAACTTCCAGTTCTCAGGACATGAAAGCAGCAAGACTCAGAAGCAGATGCTTTGCTACTGAGACAGTCTTCATTGACACAGGAAACGTGGCAAATGAGGTGCTATCCCTGTCGTTGGTAACAAACACACCCAATTGGCAGATCATCATGGAGGACACTGCTTTTGAGCAAGACCCACAAAGGATTAAGTTGGGTTAAATACCTTCAGATCAACCCATTTCTCAATTGCCAAACCACAATGGAGCAAGCACAAAATTCCTGGAACCAAAAGAAATCAGTCTTTGGTTAGTATGTGGGTTCAGGATTGGAGACATAGAAGAAGCATATGAATTGACTAGCAGTATCTGCAACAAACCCATCAGCAAGCGCAAGAAGAAAACCCATTTCTATATAGAGATATATATGTACATACCTCTGGCAGTCAGTGCATAAAGGGGCTGAAAGTCTGGGGCACCCAGGTTTGATTCCTTCAAGGGTGGGGCACATGATATAGCAACGAATGAACTCTCTTTTTGACTACCAAGCTTCACGGACTTCCCGTCCATTCCCATATTTGCACTGCCTCCAGCTGCTCGAGGACGAGGGCCACTGATTATCCAGTGCTTCAGGTGCTTGCTACCACCCGTCACCAAAAAGCTGCCATCAGAAGCAAACTGCAGGGCACATGCTGGCAAGGATGCTGCTGCTGATGCTCGAGTTTTTATCAACAATGTCCCACTCTTCCAGTCCCAGAGGCAGAGATATCCATCATGGGGCTCACCAAGTGATGCCAGGTGCTTGCCTGTGCTCACAGTCAGAAAGCATCCCTATTTAGTACATCGGGGGTCATGTATGCTAGATTACTGGGCAGTTTCGCACAATTCCCGAAAATTGAATTAGGCTTCTGGCTTGCCAGTTTTCTGCAGCTATAAGATTCGTTTTCCACTATTTCACATGCTAATAATTCACACAAAACACAGAAGACAGGAAAAGAGAATCAAGAAAAAGTGACAGTTTTGGGTTTATAGGGAAACAGTATATGCCCGAATGAAGGAAAACATTTCAGGTTTCTGAAGAGCTAGAGCTAGGAAACTGGGAAGGACAGTGAGTGGAGAGAGACACACAGTGACAAACAATTCATTTCCAAGTGATCATATCCTTAAATGTTAATTCAAAACCCACCATTCGGAGAAAACTGAACACAGGAAACACCATATTTGTGTGTCCTCATTTCAGCAACACATGCTCCTGTTGAAACCTCCCAGACAATGACCGCTGGTTGGTGCCCTGACTGCAATCAGAAAAAAAATAGATCCATTGTTGTTTGATGACCAAGAAAAGAAGACATTAGGAAAAAAAAAAAGAACAAAACACTTTGTGGAGCATGCAGTGAAATATAGAATTTTTTGCATTATTATCACCTCTCCAGCAGCAAGGAATTTGCCTCCTTGGTTTGAGTAAGCGACACAAGCAAAAGCCTTGGGGGTTTTGGAAGCCGTGAGGAAGTGGGTCTGGCAGTTGGCTTTGACATTGTACACCACCACCACGCAGCCGGCCAAGTATGCCAGATCACCTGTGCTTGTATTACATGCTAGCCCATTTGGAGATGTGGTTGTCAATCCAATAACTCTCTCCAGCTCTAGCTGCACAACACACCACATCCCCCCTCTGATCCCTTTCAGATTCCATGGTTTGTGAGAAACTGATATGTCTGCACAAAACTGAAACTCCTGGCACATTGCCTCCTCATGGGTGTCAATCCTCAGAGTGTTTTGAGCTTGAGGTTATTTAGCATTTACAGCTTCTCAGATGGGTCTTGTCAAAGGAACCATGCAGCTCATAAGCCAGCAAAGATGTACAGAACATTCCCAGCTCAAAATGCACACAGTCTTGGGAACAGGAATAAAGCTCTTGCTCATTACATTTCTGCAAGCTGCAAAATATCACTACATCTTTCTGCCCCACAAATGCTCTTTATGATGCCTCATGGATCAGACTGTGTTGCCTAACAAGAGGGTATGTAATCAAAGCCTAAAATACACAAATTCTTGAGAACAAGAAGGGCATCCTAGGTTTGTGACAAGTAGGGAAAATGCTTTCCCACACCCATGTGCTGCTTCCCACCACAATGCAGCAACTACATTTGCAATCAATCACAGTTCACAAATGCTAGTATTCCCCTCTGGAGGGATTTGAATCAACAACAAATGATGAAAGCAAGCTCTCTCTCTCTGTCTCTCTCACCTTCCCACAAACTTCAAGCTTTCTCGTTTTGCGTCGGAGAAGCCTCATCTTCTCCTTCCTAGGTCTTGCTTCTTCAGAGAGAAAATTTGCTGCTCAACTCCATCCTGTAATGACCTTACAGACCCATTTGCTCACCATTTCAGAATCCAAAAAAAGCTATAAAATCCTACAAACACACACACAAAGAAAGCATCAAACTAGGGTGATCTGCATTTACAACATTGGCTAACTACTATGCAAACCAGAATTACACACAACTAATTTCCATTATATATGACACCATGAAAAGTTGCAAGTACAAGGAGAAGCTACAAACATAAAAACAATGATTTTTTAAGATAATCAAATATCACACAAAAACCTCGAGTTAGTCGATAGAGCTGTTCTTCACATTTTGCACATCACCATGAATGTAAGCAAAAAAGCTTCAACATGATAACAAGAAAATGGCAATGTAAAGACAAAGGTGATGGGGAAAAAACAATGTCATACACACCATTGAAAACCCTCGCACAAGTCCCCTATCAACTTCCTTTTTCCCTTGCATTCCCAACTATATAACATCAAAGGAAAGAAGTTTTTTTGTTCCAATAAATAGAGCCAAAGACACAAAACTACAAAACAACAACAAAAGTACAGAAACTACCATCAACCCAACAACAACAACACAAAAACGCCAACGACATTGATACAAATACACATTCTTCTTCTTCTTCTTCTT
>Ga0116228_10004035_pt1 | contig 12969 bp, 16 predicted proteins | sample S1TSphfallax_2_FD_89694 | JGI IMG/M metagenome (GOLD analysis project Ga0116228, IMG submission 89694) | Host-associated microbial communities from peat moss isolated from Minnesota, USA - S1T2_Fc - Sphagnum fallax MG | ecosystem: Host-associated > Plants > Peat moss > Unclassified | place... | reverse complement strand
TTCTTCTTCTTCTTCTTCTTCTTCTAAGTGGTGTCAGCATTGCAAACTAGAAGAAACTCTAATCTTCACGAACCCACAAACAAACAAACGACAAACATTCTACCAAACAAACACACACTCTGCAAGAAGATCACAGCGAAGATTTTTTGGCATGGTCTGTACAAGAAGACAGCCAGAAAGAAAGAAAGAAAGACAGAGACGAAGCTATCTAGCTAGCTAGTCTCTCTTCTATCTAACTCTCCGTTGCTGCTTCCCCCACCTCACAGCTCCACAGCTCCAGCACAAGTTCCTTGTTCCTTGTGTTAGTTACGCTAGTGGCCAGACAAAACATCAAACCAAACGTCCATGCAAGAAAAGAAAGAAGAAGAAGAAGAAGACGACGACGATCACAACTAAGAAGAAGAAGACGGCGACGACGAGAACGAAGAGGTAGAAGAGAAGCTGGTTGTTCGTTTTTTTTAGGAGGAGGAAGAGGAGCTTCACCCCCTTTTTTTTGCAGCAAAAAGAATCGAGGAATCACACCTGAATGAAATCCGGAAATGCTGATGACGATGATGATGGTGGTGGCATTACACTACTGCAGTGTAATGGTGATTTTCTGCGCCGCCGCTGGACTCGGATTTTGACGATGATGATGGATCTCTAGTGTACATCCTAGGAAGCCGAAATTGGGAGGAGAGGAGGAAGAGAAAGGGGAAGAGGGAAGGAAGAGAATCAATCGTCAGAGAAAAGATGGTGTAATTCTTCTTCTTCACCTACCCAACATGCGAAAATGAATCCTTCCTTTTGCTGCCTCGGCAATGCACATGGCGGCTGGCAAAACAACGACATCCAACAACCCCACCAGCTAGCTGCTGCTGTTCTTTGCCTGCTGTTGCTTGCTGCAAATGGGTGACTCTTTTTTTTCCTCTTTCTTTTGCTGCCATTTCTGGCAAATCCGAGTTGTCTGCTGCCATGGATGGACCCCACACTGATCTGTTTTGGAGTGACGCGCGGAAGTATCGCAGCTGATCTCTCCTCTCCATGATTCCTCTTCTACAAAAAGTCTCTCTCTCTCTCCCCCCCTCTCTCTCTCTCTCTGACTAACTTCCCAGGAGTTTCCAGGAGGCTTGCTTGCTTGCTTGCTTCGTTGCTGGATTGGTTGGTTTGTCTGCTGTTCCTCATGCTCGGCTGATGCTGCCGTTGTTGTTGTCGTCGTCGTTGCGCACAGACTGTTTGTGCTCGTGCCCTAATCAAAGTAAAGATCGGAATCTAGCTCCAGGAGGAGCTTCCAAAAAACCCCACACATGCAGAAGCAGCAGCAGGGACGACTTTTCTGCTCTTTTGTTTTGCACTTGCTTCTTCCTCACTTAGCAGTTTCTTCTGACCTGCAAACCGGATCTGCTGGGATTCCGAGAGCAAATCTGCAGCACAAGTCTTGCTGACTGATTGATTGCCTGATGACTCCGACACTCCAGAGCCGTCGGCGTCGTATGGCAATCTCTCGAAAAACGTTTTAGGGTTCCTGAATCCTCTTCTCCTTCTGGTTCTTCTCTCGCTCTCTCTCTCTCTCGCTTGCGCGTGCGCTCTCGTACTTGATTCTGGCTCTCTCTTTTCTTTCTCTCTTCTCTCTCAAGGTTTGACAGTTTGGATTGTTTTCCACCTACAGTCTTCGAGAATCTGAGAGCAGATTCCGAGAATAACAAGAATTTTGAAGACGGCGGCAAGAATACATTGAAGGACACGCTCTCTGTAAGAAAGCAAGCTGTTCCTTAAACCCTAATCCATGCTGTTGTATTCCTGCACTTTGCTTCTGAAGTGATCTTTGAGGGAGGAACAAGACAGGGAGAAGAATAATCCTGAGACACAATTGTGTTGTCAGAGTTGTTGCTGAGATCACAACATCCTGACTGCGTTCTCACTCAGGATTTGCTGTTGATCACAACATCCTGACATTGTTTTCAGTCAGGAGGACTTCTTAGAGAGAGAGAGAGAGAGGAACTCTGTTGCATTGAACAAAAAATCCTAATCTCCTGCACACCATTTCTTGATTCTTGATTCTTGACACCAGAAACCCCTATGCTGGTTTCTGATTTCTGAACCCTCTCTGATCTTGAATGTTGAGCAGACTCTCTCAGAGACATATCCAGACTGCATGCAAAGGTTTGAGCATTCAGTTATGTAGCTGAGAGAACCTTCAAACTCTTGATGAGTAACACCTACTGTACACTGTGATGTGCAAAATGGATCCTCCTGAAACTGGACATGTTTTCAAAGCTAACAAAAGGGGATTTCTGTGTGTCTGTGGTGGCATTGTGGTGTTTTGGTGGACAAGAAGATGGAGCTTGGAGATCGAGCACTCGGTTTGCTCCTGTTGCTATTCAGCTCCACCCTCTTTGCCTACTATACATTCTGGGTGATCATCACAGTAAGTGTTACCTCCACATCTCTCTTTCTCTGCCCTTCTCTGTATCTCTGTCACTGCCCCCCTCTCTTTCTCTGTATCTTTCTCTCTTTCTCTTCCTCAGATCTCAGTACAAAGTAGTCTCTTTGTCTTGGGACTTTTTGTCTTAGATTTATATGTAGTTATGTTTTGCTCATTTGTGGGGTTATCTTTTGATGTGTGTGTGTGTGGGTGCAGCCATTTGTGGACACAGATCACTTTGTTCACAACTACTTTCCTGCACGAGAATATGCCATCATCATTCCTGGCCTTGCTGGAGCTGCACTCATCTCCTTTGTGCTTGTCTTTGTGGGAGTTGTGATGGTGAAGTCACGACATGCAAAACCCAAGGCCAAGACCAGCTGACAAACAGTCCTCTCTGTCACCCCAAGAGAGAGACAGATGATCACAGATCTCATTACTGTTGTGTATACATACCATTGTGTAGACAATTTCAAGCTCAAGATAGACATTTCATGTCACCAAGACATCTATCTGCAGGTAAAACCATGTTCATGTAACTGCCAACTTTTTTCTGGCATAGATAGTACTGCCACCTTACATTCAGGCTGCACATCAGGAGAGAAGTTTTCCACAGTGATATGTTTTCTTCCATCACCTACCTTCTTCCATAGCCTACTTCCATTGTCACCATCTTCTGGATCTGTGAAACCTTGGACTTATGAAAATCTTTATGACCAGTGAAGGATCAGTCATTGCCAGGAAAAGGGTACTACTGGCATTTACGAGCAGACCTTTTTCTAGTGTAAACTACTAGAACTCTTGACATTTTTCACACTGTATTTTCAAAACCTGGTGTAATCTTCTGGATACAAAGTCTGAATCTGTCCTCAAAATCACAAGTTGTTATTGCTGCAGCAACAACTCTGTTCTAATAGACTGAAAACAAAGCTTATTGGTCACCCAACTTCTTGTCAATATCTGTTCCTCACAATTCTGGGACATTTGCTCCCCCAATTTCTTGCAAATGGTCATCTCACTGCAATTCCAAATACATGCACTTGGCCCACTTTCTTGTAACTCTACTTTTGTGAAAGGGGAGACAATTGGTGATTGAACCCCCTTGTTGGCGTCATTGAAGTGGCATCCAGACAATTCATACTTTGTCAATGGAACCTGAACACCTTCTATTTACTTGTGTTCCTCACATCTTACATCAGACAGAGAATTGCATAAGACCCAAACCTGGACCCATGGGGCTATTTTATTGGGTTTCTGTGATCAAGGACAATGGTGCAGGTGGGATGATGCCAGAGAACAAGGTAGAAAAAATGCCATCAAACAGAGGATAAACAAATATTTATGCACCTTATGGTGACTCTCAGTATAACCTGAGAGTATAGTCAACAAATGCTCAATAAAGATGCTGAAACATCATTGGGAGTTTTTCTACACATGCCATTTGACACATTGGTACAGAAGGTGCCAGGGAATCACACATTGTGTCAGAAGGAAAAGGAAAAGCAGAAAATGCTCTCTGAACACTGCTTTCTGAAAGCCCCATGCAGGAATATTGAGAGTTTGTTTTTCCCTGGCACACTCAATTCATCTAGTTGAAGAAGTAGGGGGCTTTGAGCACTTCCTTCAAATCAAAATCACCTCGCTTCGGGATGTCTGGGAATGCAAGACCCGGGAACTGCTCTTGAAACCCCTTTAACAGCTGCAAAATAATATCCACAACAGACTCAACTTCCTGATCAGCAGTTACCACAGAATTCTTCCTGGTTGATTGAAGCCCTTCTCTGGTGTGTGTAAATATATACCTTTTGTTGAGATATCAAATGAATCTGTAAAAGACCAGACAAAATCCAAACACTCACGTTTTCAAGGATGGGTTGCTCATAGAGTTCCACAAAGTTTTCCCGGAGCATGACATTCATCTGCTCTACATCCCCAGCATGTGTCCAATATGAGTCATGTACCCCTGCAACAAAAACAACAGACAACACAAAATGAAAAAATGAAACCTGATTTTTCTCAAACCTATTTTTCCAAGTCATTTTTCAGGATCACTAAGCAGGAAAACAGGGAGCTCAAGTTCAACCCATGAATTCTCATCTGCAGCAAATCAGTAACAATAGAGATGTCTATATGAACCAGCACCCTATGAAAAAACTTTCACTGAAGATTTGTCTTTCTTTGTCTTGAGAAAATTCTCTTCTGGGTGCCACTTGTGATGGTTTCCATGAGCTGGGTGTGGGACAAGTGATCTCGTTCAGAGTTCACATGGTGTTGGAAATCTACCTGCAAACGTGAGGCCCGCTTTTTTGCAAGTTATCGCCGTCATCATCATGTGTGAACTGTCAAGAGAGTGTACAAAATTGGGTGGGAATGCAGTTCGTTGCCGTGATACGAGTACCTGTGAAATGGAGTAAGGCAAGGATCTATAAACTTCAGAGTAAGCAGCATATAATGATGCAGATACTGAAGATTATCATTCTTCAATTGTTCAAGCTTCTGTTCCTCATATCTATCGAGCCAGCTTGAAACGTCAGGTGTCATATTGGAAAGATTTCCCATTTCCTGTAATAAAAACATCAGGAGGAATACATGCGTTTTTTTACCGGTTGATTCTCATCGGAGCTCCTCAACGCCAGCACTTGGAGTGAAGTTTTTACCTGTGTGCAAGGAGCCCACCATCCCCACCAGATTCAAGTCATCTCCACTATTACTACAACTCTAGAATCCTGAAAAAACCATCTTTGCACATAATTGTAGTTTGTGTGTTTTATTGGAAGTACCAGAACATTTTTGTCTTGACAGACTACACACAAATATATTCTGGAAGCATACCAGTTGTCGGGTGTCTTTGCGATATGGTTGTACTACTGGAAGTCCTAATGGAGTTGTCCACTTTACTGTATGTCCCGCAGATGCAATAATCTGCATTTGTCACAGTAGAAACTTCAACATCCAAAAATCTTACAATGAAATGAAAAGAAAAACTAAGAACTTTATGCACAGCATCCAAAAACCATTAAGCTTACAGACATTGAAAAAAAAGCAAGGGAGGAGGAATGAAATAGACTGAATTTCAATGAGTATCATCGAAATAGATGTCACAAAAGAGGAGAAACAGATCACATTATTGTATATTGTTGGAAAAACTAGAGTGTCTTATGAGTCTGAAAATTGGGGAGGAGAAAAATCTGATCAACTTCTGTCACCTTGGTTACAACTGGCAACACTAGAGTGGGTTTTCAGTGATCTGGGGAGAGTAGAAATGCTGAAATGAGAATGCAGAAATTGATTTGATAAATCACCTTAGCACAATCGCCAAGCCACACCATGATGCATCGAGCCTCTTTAAACATCTCACCCAATGCATCCAATGTTACCTAAACATCAAAATCACGTAACCCACAATTATCAAACTCATATGTATCAAAAATGAGGGTTGCAGGAAGCACAAATTTGGAAGTCTAGGGGTCCCACATAGTGGGAGCTGGAAGGGATTCAAGTGGGTTTACAACATCCAAAACTAAAAATCCATATCTACAAGATTGCAGAGAGAAAACTCCACAACAAGACTTTGAAGGCCAAACTATTATGTCAGTTGCAGAAAACCAAAGCAAACACATGGCAAACACTGTAGTGCAGTCAATGGTCTGACAGTTCTCAGTCACAAAACTAAGAGAGGATTTGAAAGTGGGGGAACATGGGGTGGGGGAGGGCTTGCCTTGGCAGCATATGCAGCAGCACGATACATATCAATTGAGTCTGCTAAAAGGCCACGTTCCTTCAATCGACTCAGTATTTGGATTTGGGCACCCACAAATGTGACACCATACACAGATGTCATAACTGTCTGCTTCACCAGCTTTCTATCAATCTGTCAAGACAACCCATAAACCCATTAAGTACTAGGGAAAGAAAAATCAAAAGTTGAAAAAACAAGAGAGACACCAAAACGCCTAAACCCAACAGAAAAATCAAAAGTTGACAAAGCAAGAGAGACACTGAAATGACTAAACCCAACACATCCCATGAGTAAAGTGGCAGTTACCTGTCCAGTAAGGAGCTGGGCACTTGCTGCATTCCGATTCGTCAATGGGTTTTTCAGCACATCTTTCTCCATAATGAGACGCACCCTGAATTGTATAGTAGCAAACCACAATGAGTTGGAACAAATGGCACAATATTACCCCAAAAAATTCCTCTTCTCTATTTTCAACTGCTTCTATGGCAGTGGGAGGTGGGTTCTTGGGTGACCAATCTGGAGAGGCATTTTTTCACACCCTGCCCCAACTTTCATAACACATAACAAACTAAACTGATGCATACCTTTCCGCAATTCCAGCATAGACATCTGCAGGTTGGTCTCCAGTGGTGAGGTTCACAGACTGAGCACCATCCTGTAAAATAGTAGGCAGATGATTTAGGGCCATTGATTAGTCCTTGAAATCAATTCGGCCATCCTCATAAGCAATGCACAATCCACTGATACTGCACTAACTCAGGTTACCTGCTGCATAAGCTAGCTTAGAATGACTGACTACTGTGACTATGATATGATCCACCGAAGTATTGACAGAAAACACATTTCTGAACACAGCAGGAGTAGCCGCTCTGGATGCTACATCCCTTTTGGAATTGGTTTTCCTGCTTACCCAATCACGCCCTAGAGCTGCATAATGTTGCAACCCATTGCAGGAACCATCCTACAAAACCAGGACATGCAAAGCACATTTAGAACTGGAAATTTCAAGCCCAAATCAATGAAGTTCAAAGCAGTTTAACCCACAGAATGTTGCTCATAAGAGTCTCATTCTCTTTCATAGAAGTCAACTTCTCACAAGCTTACACTGCCTGAGTTCACCATAACAAACCTGCAATAAGGAATGGAAAAGATGCATTGAAGAATACTGCAACAAGTGAACAGGTGGCAACTGGATTTCACCTGGTGTACAGGTAAATATGAGACATAAGTGGAGGGGTCCCCAGACAAAATTGCATCACGGATGTCCATGCAGGCTGCTAAGCACTGAAAGGGGTCCTCTGCTAGAAGCCACCATCGCAACCCACTCAACGGTCGCTCAGCAGAGTCAAAGATCTTGTCCATATGGTTGTCAGTGTAGGCAACCCGACGCTCAAAAGACATTTTTCCAACTGGGCCTCCACACAAATTTGCCAGGTGGATCTTCAGCCAGTACAGTCCAGTTGATCCCAAGGGTCGGCCCTTTGCAAACTCAAGAAGGCCACGACACATGTCAGAGCCCAAGTGATTGAGATGTGGGTGCATTGGGTATGCCCGTCCCCGGAAGTCCACATTGTGTGGATAGTAGAATTCTTCTTCGTCTCTTAGTTTCCTGGCCACCTGCACTACAACTCTTGACTTTGATGAGTCAAGCTTGCCTCAGTTTTTTGATACTTCTTTAGTTCTACCACACCACCACAACTTGAGGTGGATGAAAACACACAAATGATTCAAAGATGTGTAGATCAAGACTGCTGACATAAATGGCCCATGGATACAGAATATGTACTGGATTTTATTGACATGAGATGGGGGACATGTGCATACCGCGAGCTTGATTTCAGTATCACAGCGAATGGAATGGCGCTCTTTGTTGGTACGCTTGGCTTCTGATGCTGAAAACCGCCATCGCCGCCATTCCTCCATGTCTTCTGTCTCTGGTTTCTCAGGTAGCCCCACCTACACATACCCAAACTAGCAAATGGGATAATGCTTGTCTTTCCATGAGGCAACCTTGAGAGGTAAGATGGTGTCTCACAAGTCATTTTGTTTTCACAGAAAAAGAGAATCCTTAAACGTGCAGATTACCAGTGAGACTAAGCATTTCTAGAATTGTTGAGTCTGATGATAAAAAAGAATTAGAGAATCTGCAGATCATGATGATACTCACATCATTAGCATCCACCAAATTAGCTAAGCCCCCACCATCTGCCCACATTTTCTCCACCACATCCAGTATCGGTGCCCTGATCCGCCAGCTTGTCCCTCCCAATATATCAAGTGCCTGAAACCCATTTGAATTCTCACTTCCAAACTTGGTCCAACATGCGGTAGATAGAAGCAATTAGCTATGTCCCTTTGCTTGAGCAACCACCCTTTGATACAGTTGTGTTGACATGCACCACACTCATCCAGATACAAGTGTAAGACCAGAACCACTAATGGAAACATAAACAGGTGTTACTACATCTCTGGTCACTCCTTTTACCTCCATGACTTTCTTCATGCTTTCACGAGGGGTGTCCATGACAGCCATGCGCTGCTCCTTTGTACCCTGCGTCCGCATGATTGATGACTTCAAATGCAAATAACCACCTTCATTGAACCTGCCATTTTTCCATCAAAACTTTCACTGGAATCTGAAACACCAAAAGACATGCTCAATACCAGCATGACATGTTGATATGTTCAAGACATGACCCATCAAGTAGGTTGTAGAGACTTCAGATCTGACAAACAGGGAAAGAGGAAAACCCAGTACACAAACACTGATGGGCAACAGCTGGTTATGGAAACATCATCATCACATCATATAGAACTAGTTTTTTTCCATAAAGAATGATTCCACTCTACAGTAAAAGCAACTATGAAATCAAGCTCTGTAGGAAGCGAGACAAACTGAAATGAGAAAACCCATGTTCAAAGAACCCTGGAATGTCAAGGAGAATGGCACCCGTACCCCAACCATGGTCGTGGATGCACCAACATTGGCATATATGGCATCACCATATGCCGAACCTGGAAGACCAAATCGTGATAAGTGAGAAGAAACACAGAATGTGCATCCTGATCTGGGATCAACAACACTGATCACTTAGTCAGTGAACCTCTATGAGAACAGTCTGGTAAGTGGGTTGGAGGTGAAGCACAGAAAAAGCAAAAGAAAAGAAAACACTCACTGATTGGTTGATCTCCAACATCACAAGAGGATCACACTCAATTACACCATATGTGCGGTTTAAACTGCACAAAATAAAACATCCCCACACAAAAGGAAAATTGAGGTGTATTTTCTTCATTTCATGTTACATCTCAAAAATGTACTCTGCCTGCCAATGTAATCCATTGGTTCAGTTTTAATTCTTTCAATCATGGAACAAAGGGGATCACTTCATACTGGTTGTTGGTACCTGGGTTCTCAGCAGGTACCCACTACATTGGCCCCTTCAGTATCCAAGTATTCAATATTTTCCCTGTCTACCACCAGCAGAATGGAAGGGATTTACAAAGTTCGACAATACAATCCACCACACTAATTACAGAAATTATGTGTCTTCCAGGAGATCCTTGGAGGAAAACATTTATGCAATGAATAGTTCGGTCATCAAATGGAGTCAATGGCTCCAAGAGACCCGGAATGGGGTGGAGTGATACCCATACTTTAAGAATGGTGACAAATACTACATCTTACTTATAAAGCAGAAAATGTCAAATGTAAGAATAGGACGATACATCACTTTCTGCGCATGTGATGACTCTTCAAAGTGTGTGTGAATGCGGGTCGAAGGTCCAGGACATCAGGGCACTCTTGATCAGCCGCTGGCTGCACAAATGATGTCTCCATCATCAACTCCAACAAACGGCTGCCAATCTGCACAACAAAGTCATTATATGAAAAGTTCCATCAAATTACAAACTCTTGGGAAAATCAAAAGTTGGTTAATGCCAGTTAGATTCTCACCACAGGAGGAATGTCAGCAGAACCCAATATGATTCATACCTTGACATGAATCACTGCAGTCCAGGGTTCATCGGTGCTGGCATGTCGTAGAATGCTGTCAACCCGTCGCAACTTGTTCTGTTTTACCAACTTCTTAACCTTCTCACGCATGGAATCAGATGTGATGTCCACATTTTGACCAGTGATAACTTCATCCCCCTTGCCAGACAGTAGACTTCTCTCGGTACCACCAGTTTTCAACTCCATATGCTTCTTTTTCTTCTTCATCAGTTGGTGTATCCGCACCTGCACACCATTGCAATGTTGACCAACCAATCATCATTCTGCAAAGAGCTTGGTACTCTTGGAGAACAGATTGAGACAGAAATGCAAAGAGACTTTGCATAGTCAAGCTCAGCTCACCTCCTGTTCAACAGCTTCACCAATCTGGATGGCAGCATGCACGACTTTCACACAGCCATTGTCCATGTCACTCATGAGAAGACCCATCAAACGGTGCATGGTAATTACTGCCAACATATCAGCTGGCAATTGTGCAAGATATGGACCATACATTGACCGGTCCTCTCGTTGCTCCCTTCTTTGGTAAGCCTTTTGCTCTTCAATGATTCCATCCCTGAAACACCCAAACCTACAAAATAAGATCTGACTTGCAACTTGGGTCCCCAGACAAGGTTTTGAAGGACAAAAAGACAGCAGCAGTAGGCCCTGTCAACCCAGTCTTTTGGGATCATGGAGGACCAATGCCATTGGCAGCCAATCTAGTGGACATGTTCTCTGATGATGCATGGGCTTTATGATTTTTTTACAGTGAGGATTAGGGGATTTCCAACTCCAAGAAATTCTAAGAGATACATTGTTTTACCTGAGGGGCTCAAACCACCCGAGAAGTAATGCTTGCGCAAATGGTAAATTGGGAGCAAGATTTTTGCGGCACATATCAACAATGACTTCCCTGTACTCAGCAGCAGCTTGCTGCCATGCCTCTGTCTCCACTTTCACCTGTCGTCTGTACAATTTCTGACGTTTCTTCTTCATCTTTGGGTCCACCTTGAGTTCAGCAGTCCCCAACAAGTCACCCACAGCATGAACCTCTACTTCCTCATCAGAAGACTCAACTGCCTCCATGGCCACACTTGCATAAGCACGAGCCTGAGCTGATTTCATGCCATACATGAATGGCATTTCCAAAGTGTATACAGAACCATGAGTCAAATTTGGCAGAAAGCTTTGACCTAATTGTGATAGCAGCTCATCAAGCTGAGGAAATGTAGTGCAAAAGTGATGAGGCTGAAAACACAAAGCAGGAGCCTTGGACGGGAAGTTGGATCTGGCATCTGGAATTGCATTGAGAGGCCCTTGTTTCTCAAATGCCTCTGTGTTGGCAGCTACAAAGGTGGCAGATTCTTGCAACTGAGTGATCTTTGGGAGGCAGGAGAGATGCACATCTGTTCGGCCTCGCCCTGCTCTCTCCAATTTCCAGACCACAGACCGCCACATGCCTGAGATCGTAAAGCATTTCACTGCAATTTTTGTACTACAATTTGTTAGTGATGCTGTGATTTCTAGTGAGGAAAACCCATGATTCTAACGAGGAAAGAAAGGGTTTTCGAGGGTTTTAGTACCTGACTCCTAGAAGGGCAACAGCACCACAAGTAATGATCAAATAGCTGCCAACAACTGACACTCTTCTCTCTTCCTCCAAGGAACCATAGCCATGAGTGGTTCCAGTTCTCAAAGACAAAGTTGCTAAATTTCCTCTTCAGAAGATTCTACAAGCTTCAGCCATTTCTCCCAAATGGCTTACAGAGCCAATCAGACAAATGTCTCTCTTGAAAAACTGTGGGATTTGAAGATCCTACAGACACCATTTTTTTTGCCAGCTCCATTTTTTATTCTATTGCTCTCCAAAAGGCTGCACAGTCCCTGCACGCAGACACACAACAGTTGGGTTATGGGTGCTTCTACAGAGTGCAGGAAAAAAAAAACTCATTGTCAGGTCATCAGTAGCAATACAGCAACAGATTTCAAAAGGGGGCTACACAGAAGTGTAATGACACATTCAAGCAGATATTGCATAGACAGACATTATCATATAGTCAAAAGGCAGGAGCAAGGAAGTCCTTCCAAACAAGAAGAAGAAGAAGAAGAAGAAGAATACCTCAGTTCTGTCCCATGGACCAAAAACAAAAAAACACTACAAGAATGATTTGTCATTCACTCGCTAGTGAGTGATGCATCCCCACTCATGGACTGACTTCATGAGCTTCTTCCCCCCTCAGTGCCTGTGGACCACAATATACAGTAATCTGCTTCAAAATGTCCGTGAACTCCATTGTCTCAGAGAAATACAAATCACTGGAGAAGTTGATTTGGGTGCAAAAAAAAAAAAAAATCGTTTTTTCCCGGTGAAGAAGGAGGAGAAGGAGGAGAGACCCGAAATGGTTGGGGTGTGTTACAGAAGTCCATAATCCTTTTTGGAAACAAGCGGGCTTGCTGCAAAGGATTAGGGCAAAGCTTTAGGGCTTTAGGGCTTTAGGGTTTAGGGCTTTGTGGGAGGTTTCTGTGTGTGGGTTTCTATTTCCGAGCTTGTTGAAGGAACGATGTGCACTTCCAGCAATTCAGAATTGCTCAGTTGGAAATCCCCCTTCTCTGCCTTTGCTGCTGAGAGAGAGAGAGAGAGAAATTTTCATTTGAGCAAATGGGGAGTCTTTGCTGCTGCTGCTTCTTCTTCTTCTTCATGAGATTAGATTTGAAGCAATCTTTGGAAGAATTTTGGTGAAGAGTTTTGGAAAGTCCTGACCACTCTGCTTCGCAGTATTGGGAAGTCGGGATTATGTTAGTGGAAGTCACAAAAGAAGGAATTTC
>Ga0116228_10004034_pt1 | contig 12970 bp, 10 predicted proteins | sample S1TSphfallax_2_FD_89694 | JGI IMG/M metagenome (GOLD analysis project Ga0116228, IMG submission 89694) | Host-associated microbial communities from peat moss isolated from Minnesota, USA - S1T2_Fc - Sphagnum fallax MG | ecosystem: Host-associated > Plants > Peat moss > Unclassified | place... | reverse complement strand
GTATTAGTACCTCCTTTTGGGGGCCTTTTTCTCTTGTGAGTACTGGCCATACCCTGGCTCTACAAAGATCCACATTGGTTGGGAGAGGGATTCCTAAGGAGGTAAAGAAGGATTGATGGAGTTTTGAATATGTTTGACCTCTTCTCCCCCCTAGGGCTATGCTTGCGCGTGTGGAGATTTTTCATTAGTCTCTATTTACATCTGCCATGTATCAGATGAAAATTCAGGTCACTAGGTGGTGCTCTACACTTTCTTTCTATGTAGGAGTTTATCTAAAGAATAGGAGAGAGAGATTACATTTGTGAGCAGGTGAGTGAAATTGGTAGAATTGGAAATATATTTATTTCATTGGCATTTGGTTATTAGTGATACACAACTAAGGGTCTCTTGATGGCCATCAGAAGTTTAAGTGGTGTCTAGAACTTATTTTCTGTGCAAATGGTTATCCGGGAAACTTGAGAGATCTCCATCCCCCCTCTTTGTCCACAACACATGATAATAAAATTTTCGAACAAATAACCTTTAAGCTGACAAAATTCTATGTTCTTTCTATTTGAAACAATGGAGATAGGAACCAAACCTTAGTTGCATAACATGATAGTGGAGGCTCTAACTACTATTCATGTCAACTTGAATTGTGGAAAGGTCATGAAAGAGAACTCACTTTGGAGTATTGTTTCCTTTCCTTTATTGTAATTTAACCCTATCTTATATGTAATCAAATAAATACAAAAGTGTGTATTTTCACATAGCAAGAGTCTTCATATGGCTTCACCTAAATCTTTAGATTGTTGTTTATTCATTAAGATTTGGCTTCACAAATGGTGATATATTTCTCTTTCATGCAAATGTTTGGAGAATTCCAAGATAGGAACAAAAGCAAAAGTGGCCAGCACGTCACACTCTCTGAATGAACTTCACACCACAGTCCAATGAAACCTAGTTTGCTCAAAATTTTAATTGCAAACAACACCTTTAGTTGTCCTAAACAAGTTGTAAAGTGAGATTATCCTATTACATGAGTTGCTCTATATTTTGAATTTTATTTCAAATTTTTCAAGTACATTCACTAAGTGGGATTCCCAACATTAAATAACATTAAATGACAACTATCCTTGGTGGGCTGTAGCATTTTTACAGAAGACCTGTTACCAAGTGGTGACATAAGAAGTATCTAGGCCTGTGAATCTAGGCCTTAAAAATGAATTAGGTCATCATATCTTTATGTCATTTCACCTTGAGTGCGACTTAAATCCAAAGCTTTGCGGGGAAAAAAAATCAATTACAAATTACAACATACATACCCATGTTATAATATAACTTTTTACATCCTTTTGCAAAGTTTAAGTAGTATTCATACTCTAACTTTGACTTATTTACAATCATTGTGTAGTGAACCAAGTTAATTCATCATGTGGAACCAAAGGGCCTTGTGAATACATACTTGGAAATTACAAAAAACTATAAAATTATTCCTATTAAATTATTTATCTCCCCAAAATAAAAACATAGACATGCTTCCCTTTCACACCTCACATTGTGCCCCATTTCCCCCACCCCCTTTTTTTAATATACATGGAAGTTGAATTGTGACCACAAAATATGGGATAAAATTGAGATGCTCTTAGGAACATCTTGGGGAACCTTTTGGGAACACAATGTGAACACATTGAGAACAAAAAATCCACTAGCTAAGTAGCTAGAATACAAGACTGAGAAGCACGAGGCACATGAAACTAATGTTGCGGTGGATGAGGGAGAAGCTACAGGCCAAAATAGAGTGCAACTAAATGTCTGTTGGTTGTCAACAAGCTTGGCAATAGTTGCAAGACTCAGCAGAGATTGTTGCAGATCTGGCTGAGCAAGTTTAGCCAAGAATACCACAGAAATTGTGGGCTTAAGACATTCAATGGACATGTGGAAAATACATTTGAAGATGGTTGTTGCCATGAACTATAGATGAAAGGAATTGCGTTGTTTGGAGCATCTTCATAGCAAATGACATGAGTGACACCAGAAAAAAAACACATTTACAAAGGCAAACAAGTCATAGATTTGTTGAATGTTGCATGACAAAATGTCTGTTTTAAGATGCTTCTGAGAATCCATATTTTTACACAAAGCTTGCAGTAATACATCCACACACAAGCTTTTGAGGCTCCAAAGAATCTCATTTCCAGAAACAGCTTTTGAAGCTCCAAAGAATCTTACCCAACACTCTGGATCCTGAGCTTTCATGAGGATGACGATCTTCTGTTTTTTCCTCAGTTACCCAAATCAGTCATCATCACTCCAGGTCCTTGATCTCTCTCACCCTTATCCTGTTTGGCAGTGAAGGTAGTCTGACAGCTCACACACTCCTTTGCAGAAACCATGAACACAACACCTAAGAAGTGAAGATTTATGGTTTAAGGTTTAGAACCTGAGGTCGCCAACAATTGCAAAAGAAAACAGACCCATTGCTGTTGTTGTACATCCACAAACATTTTCTGAATTGGTGACATCTTTGCAGCATTTTCATGTTCAGCAAATGACATTCCAGCAGAAACAAATTCTGAAGTGGTGCAGCAGAAGACAATGAGCGACAACAAGAGCAGGAATGTTTCTTAGTACCTGAGTTGCTTGCTGCACCTGGCTGTTGTAGATTGCTGCCTGCCTTTGCCTCGCGACAAGTCTCTGAGGAGCATCCTTCTTGCAGGTGCACAAGCAAGAAGTGGATTGTTTTCCTTTTCAGTAAATCTCCTGGAAGATTCAGAACCATTTCCACCAACACCTCTCTGTTTCTCATCCTCAAGTGACCCTCTCTTGACTTCTGCTCTGGAGGAGTGAGACTTGATAAGCTTCCCTTGTGAGACAACTTCGTTGTGCTCTTGTGAGACTGGTTTCTTGCAGAGCTCATGATGTGCATTCTTTTGCAAAGTGGCAGCAGCAGCCACCAGCTTCATGATATTTCCATCCATGGGCTTCAGCTGCTTCCCATAGCTCCTCCTCCTTGGACTGTGATCATCTTTCCCAACTGATTTTCCCAAGCCAGAACTTCTCTTCCTCAAAAAAATTTGCTCACCAGATGGTTCAAGAATCTCACAAACTGGTGCAGTGGTGCCATGATCACTGGCTGGTGCACTCAGCTCATCTTCAAGCTCACTACTGGCAAGCAGATTATGAGCGATTTCAGGAGATTCACTTTGAAGAATTCTTTTGAAGCTGTAATCATCACCAACCTTTAAGCTTGACTTTGAAGGCCACCTGAGCATCTGTAATGGTGTCTGGGGTTTGAGAAATTTGGCAGTGGGTGCAGCATTGGCAGGGAACTCAATCTGATGGGCACTATGCTTGTCAGGGGAGGGAGTGAATACCCTGTTTGGAAACATAACTCCCTTGGAGCTACTCATGCTTATGAGCTTCCATGGCAATTGGCTCTTGATCTCTGTTGCCTCCATGGAAAAGTTGCAATATTCCTCCTCCAGTTGCTCATGATCATCAATACAGTGCTCTCTCCAAGCTAGACTTGTGTCAACCCCAATTTGCTGAACCCCATCAATTTCCACAGATGCTGCACCAGAGCAGCACTCAGTTGCTGAATATGATTTGCTGTCCTCTTTGCAGCTCATGGGTACCTGCACATTGGGTGTTTGCTTGGAGAGAACAGTAATGGGAGCTTGTGCTCTGAGATACAGATGTGGGTCAACAGAGCTGATCATGCTCCTTTTGTCAAGCTCCCTGAGTACCTCACGAGATTCTCCAGGAAATGCCACACGCTTGGACTTCATCATGGTGTGCATATGTTTTTCTGGTTGATCTGCTTTCACAGCCATGCTCTTGTGCACCTGCACTGAGCTCGGGTAGGAGATATCTCTCATTTTGCTATGTTTTTTGCTGTAGCTGGTCCTTGTGATGCAGTGATCTGGTTTTTTCTGTGCAGCAGGGTCTGTGATTAGATCAGGAGATTCCAGCTGCCATTGGCTGCTGTTGCTGCAAGCTGTAGGCGAAGAGGAGGAGCTTGGTGCAGGTACCTGGAGAGTACATTCAGCAACTAGTGTTGCAATGGATTTTGCAATTTCACTAGCTTTCAGAATCTCTGAAATGATACCTGCATGACGAGCTTCTTGATTGCTGCAGCTAATTTGTGCAGCTGCTGACCAATTGATCTTCCGTCGACCTGCAGCTGTATGTGGGTTCTTGTGTAACCCAGCTGATATAGTGCGCTGTAGCTCCTGCAGACGAGCTACCACCTGCTCCACCTGCACAGATATATCATCAGCGCTCATATCCGGAACAAAACCTCAAAACAACATGACCCATGGACCAGCTAGCTGAAGAGACTCTGTAGTTAATCTCAGAGAGAAGTCTGGAGGTTTAGGGTTTAGGGTCTGCAGATCATGAGCATCTAGATTTTCTTCTTCCTTGACAAGAAGACTGAGATCTGAATCGTACCTTGACGACAGCTTGCATCAGCACTACTGGAGACGACCCACGGGGCGGATCCATCTCTCGTTGCTTCCAGCAAACGGAACTCAACAAAGAAAGGAAAAAAAAACAGCACAGCTACTTGTTGCAGTAGCTTGATCCCAGCTTCCTCAATACCCTCCACTAGCAGTACTGCAACAATCCAAATTACTCTTCTCTCCATTGAGGAGCACCCCGCACAGAAAACAACCCATAGTTTGCAGCTACGAAGCCGATCATTTCAATCTACTTAGTCAAATGCAAATACTTTAGATGCACAGTACAACAACAGCTTACATACAAAACAATTTGAGCAAATTGCTGCGAGTCTCTTCAGCTCATGCTCTTGCTGCTACTGCATTGATATATAACAGCTGCTGAATTCGAAACATCAAGCAAACATTCGCTTCATCTCTCAAGCTGCTACCACGACATCTTCTTCTTTTGCTCTTATTGGTATTCTCTCCTGTTGATTTTGCTCCTCAATCAACCCACGCGACAACCGATTTGCCAAGATCTTCGACCTCAAGATGTTCAACCTCGCACGCAGGACAGGCACGAACGAAATCGCTGTGTCCTGAGAGAGAGCGTGCGAGAGAGAGAGAGCGCGCGCGCACGTACACACGTACCGAGACGAAGACAGTGATTACAAAATAGCAACCAAATTAGTTCACTAAATTTGTGCTTCCTAAATTGTAACTATAATAGTCATTAACAAAATTTTTTATAGATCCCAGTTACAACATTCATGAACATAGTTATGGATTCTAACAGAGTTATGACATTCGGTTGACATTCATTCATCAGGGGTCCTAATTATGTAGGACAAATTCATAATGGATTTTGAGAGTATATTATGCCAATTTTGAAGGTTCTTTAAATTGCATAAATCTTATGCAAAATGGGAACCAAATTCATTCACTAAATTTGAGTCTCCTAAATTGTAACTATAACAGTTGTTAACAATTTTTTTATAGATCCTAATTACTAGGTTTGTTGACGTAGTTATGGATCCTAACAGATTTATGGATGTGGGTTGACATTCATTCATATGGATCATAATTATGTAGAAAAAATTCATTATGGATTTTGCAACTTTTGAGGGTTCTTTAAATTGCATAAATGTTGTGCTATCAGGAGGGCTCACATACAGGTTCAACTTACCCAACACAATGTTCAGGTCTGTCAAGGGTTTGCCCATTCTCTAATACATAAACATTGGTAGTACAAGCCCCAACATTTTCACAACATTCATAAACATCATTATGGATATGAATTTCACAGTGTTCCTTTGTCAACATCCTTAGGAATCCTAATTACAACAAATTCACAAACATCATTATGGACGTAGAATTGTCACAACCTTCAATCAGGGTCCCTGAGTTCTTATCAATAAGTTTTGGGCCTAATATGGCCATTTAAATAGGTTTTGGAGTTTTTTACCATGATCCCAATGTGGGAGTCAATTTGCCCTGGTCAGTATCCCAATCCTAGCACCTTAATGGGTTAATTCTACATTAATGGGCGGTTACATTTTCAGAAGTTGAATGGTAAGGCATCTGACCAACTTGGGTGGTGTGGTTGATTCGGTGAACAAGTTATGCATGATACTTAATTGCTAAATTCTAAGTTCAAAAACCTTAGGAGCTTGAGTGTGGGGACTGAGGAGTTCAAAATGTGTAAAATTAAAGGAGTAGAAGAATGGAAGCAAAATGCCAAATTCCAGCTCTGTGCAGGAAAATGGAAAAATCCCTCTTTCTCAGCCCATTGTGCCCCTGTCACCAAAAACAAAGGGGGCCTTATATGATCATCTTTAAAACAAAGAAACACATCCGACTGTAGTTGCAAAAATTTCCAGTGAACAATTCCCCATACATTGTGATTTATACGACTCTTCCTACACTATGTCATTTCTCCTAGAGTAATCATAATCCAAAGTTTAGGCAACCACGCTAGATTATGTGTCTAAAAACATTCTTAAAAAGATGATGAATGCAAAGAGATGGGAGATCAGATCACTCTGGACTCCTCTCAATCAATTTATCATGGACTTTTACAACATCATTTCCCAAAGACAAGTTTTCCACAAAAATCTCCCCGCATATGTACTCAGGACTTTTGACAAAATCAAACTGATTATAAACACCCAATGTAGAATTCTCCTTACTGCCAACCCTAACAAGGATGAAAACACCACTATCGTGGAGTTCCAAAATATTTGGTCTTTATTCCCAAATGCTTATCCCAGAATCTCGACAGTGATGCTTGTATCTGACCAGCCCTTCCATCCCTTAGGGATCTTCCTCATCTCCACCATCTCTACGCAAACTTTTATCCATGTTTTTAATCCTACACATCTCTGGTCCGTAATGTATGCAACTAAAGAAAAGTTTGTTTCTCAAAATCCAATAAAAGATCAATGCCCGGAACCATCATAGGAGAGACAGAAAGGGAGGGCCAAAAAAAGGCCAAAAGACGCACAACTTGCAAGAACCAAAAATAGGGAGAGGGCTGGTCCCTCTTGTGGTAGGAAGATATCTCACCCATGGCCCCTCTAATGTCACTTGCATGCAAATTGTGAGATTTCTATAATAATGGGAGGTCTAGAACAAGCATCACTCGCCAACGCAATCTTCTTTTCTATAGTAGAGGGTAAAGCACGCTAAAAAACAATAGTAACATGTTGCTTGAAAAAGTAAATGCAAAAAGACAAGGATAAATGATCTCCCAATCGTCTATTGTGGAAAAGATAGCTACACTCCCTAATGAAACGATCCATATCATGCTCGGGTGTGCCATGCACCTCCATTGCCATCAAAATAAAGTGGTACCCTCATGAAACCTTCTATACTTGTAGATTTTAGCAATGGCAATAAATTCCACAGTTGCACCTATTGGTCGACTAATGACATTCGAAGTCATCATCTTTTGTGTCAAGTTAATAACCACCACATCTACAACAAAAACTTGGTCCTTTTGGGTTATGTAAAAATTAGCTCATAATGAAACTCCTAACATAAAGGCATTCATTGTTTTCTCCATACAACGTGCCCACTCTCTTGAACAAAGGCATACATGACATTTTGGATGGTGTCATGTGTCGCAACGCTAACCTTGGGCTCATGACCAAGGCAAGGGGTTACAAGGTTGTGAACCAAGAGGGAAGCCTAAGAATCATGCCGCATGCTCCCAAGAATGCAAGAGAGTGTGAGGGAATAGACCCTTACACTCTCAAGGGAACTCCCACTTTGGGAATTGGAATCCCGGTGGACTCCCAAATGTTCATAAAGCAATTACAGGGGTCAAAACCCAATGGATTGAGGAATTTTTTATATCATTGGAAATCTATTGAAACGTAGATGTCTAAAATGTGTTCGCATGACCCATTTAGACATCTAAAACACAAGTTATGGCCAAAAGAAGGGTTGGGAGTTGAATGGGCAATTTGACTCCCAACCACTAAAAGTCAAAAATCGACCCGATTTCCTTGCGTGCAGGTGTTGTGCGACATACCGTTGGAAAACTGTCGACAAGGGCTACAACTTTGATTTAGACCTCATCTCAATCAAAGGTCTACACACAAAGTTATGGGCCCCCAAAGTTGTAGAAATCCCAATTTTGGCAATTTGAAGACTCCCACTTGGGAGTCCCGAGACAAAATGCCATTTGGATGTGGGCCCCGTGGAGAGGCATAGAGTATACTATAAAGGGGAAGGTGGTGGTTTCCCCCAAGTTTGGGCCATGGTGAGTCTTGTGAGTATGAGTTGCCCGTGGCTCGTCCTAACACCAAAAGTGTTCCAACTATGCACTAACCACTTTGTGTTGGTTTTGTGCAAGCCTGTGTGACTAGTTGATGCTTGTCATTCTTCCTAGTCCCATTTCGAAGCTCCAGCACGCCCCTCTACCCCTCCAAAATGCTACGAGCCAAGGAGCATGCTTCGACTCCTTATTCTTTCACTATTTTCTATTTGGACTCACATTTGAGTCCCTCAAGGGGTTGGGAACGCATCATCATGTGTGGTTATCCTCCAAATGGGCACAAGTTAAGTGTGTGCCAAATGCGTTCAACCCATGTCCACACTCACACGTGAGAAAACTAAATGCTGAAAGCTGAACCAAACTGAGACAAAAACGTAACACTACAGTGAAAATATAATGTGCAATGGGAAATGAACATATAAATGGTTTAGCAACCAACCACAGCCATGTCCCCTTGCTCGAACAAAAAAAAATGTGGGCTTTAGATGCTAAGGAAATATAATCATCTTCTAAGATAAACCTAAGGGATGTGTTGTGGTGGATTTCCATCAAATATGCCTATAGACTTGGGGCATTAGTAATCGCTAAACTCTCAAAAGAAAGATGCATCTCTTTAATTATAGGGGGAATGTCATTTCACATTACACATAAATATGACTGAAATAGGTGGGGGCCCTTTCAACTTATAAAACATATTCTTCCAAAATAAGTTTATCAAAAATACAAAACCTACAACACAAATATGGAACCATTAGAGCCCAATTCCTTAGAAAAACAAATGCGACATAATCTTCCATGAAAAAAAACTTATACCACTAAAAGATATTGATAATTGAACTTAATGCCTTGCCAAGGGGCCTTCATAAGCCTCCCACGATCCTAGACCCATAATGTCCCCACATACTTGCATAATTCTCTTATCGAAACCTGCCAAAAGAAACAAGAAGGAAGAAGAAGGGTTAGTGTCCATGTGGGATAAGGAAATTGATGACCTACACATGAAGACAAAATGCCCAAAGCAACATGGGCGTCTTTTTTAAAAAAAAGATCATCTATATGCGCCACGTTTTGAGATAAAACCCCATCTAAAAAATGCATGACAAAGTCCTAAGAACCCATTAACACACCCAAAATGCTTAAACCATTTGTGACCAAAATGTAGCCTTAAGGAATCTCTATGCCTAAAAAGATCTGTGATAGACTCCAAAGCTTACACTTTGACACCTTAACCTTAAGCCCAACTAAGGTTAATTGGGTCAAAAGGTGGTTAAAGGTGCGAATAATTTCATTCATAAGCCCCACAATGTGGGTATTGTTTGCTAGGGATGGAAAAACACAGTTGGAGGCCTATGCAATGGTCTTTATAAAAGCCCGATAATGGGCCAAAACAAATAAAATACCTCCTAAGGGGTCACCTTGCCTTGTGCCCGAACATGGTTCAATAATGATGACCCTATCCACATGCCACCCATGCCGGTAGTAAAGAGAAGAATGAGCACCATAAAACAACATGGTAAAGGGGATAATGTTTGGCAAAAGCCCTTCGACATCACACAACTTTTTTAAAATAATAATTTAAAAATGTTATTAAAAGCATTTTCAACATCAACCTCCATCATGACCCAAATCAAGGTGTAGTACAATGGAATGACTAATAAATCAAAAAAACACTTTGTTTATGGCAATAAGACAAAGACCACCAGTGTCATTTGTCAATACCAACAATTTGTTAACCCTTAGCAATAAGCCATCAACCTAGGGATATCCCCATGAATAACAACAACCTAGAATAATTCCAAAAACCCTAAAGATGGGTCTTTTAGTATGAAACATTTCGAGAGACATTCATATACCATTCCAAAAAGCCCACCCAAAGACAAATGGGGAACAATGGCTAAGGCTTGAGCAAATAGAATCATATCCAAGACAAAAGTGTGCTTAGGTTGATAGTTAAAAATAGGTGGAGGGATAAAGTTTGAAAAAAAGGGTGTAGCTAATGCAGGGTAGCAATGGTGTCCTTCGAAGGAATAGTTGGCCTCATGGGCTAAAGAGTTTTGATAATGCAACTATGCTCATTGGTTCTATTTAAAATTAACATCAACAAACACGAATGGTCAAAAAATCTTCCCATGAATGGTGAAAACAGGGCACACATGAAGCACATGAAGATTTCTTTTGAAAAGAAGACCAATCACCCACCATAAACCTCCTAAAACAAGCAAAAACCTCTTGTTGACCAAAACGACCTCCTCGAATATAATACAAACACTAATGGGGCAACAAGAAAAAAAGGAACCATGCTAACTTGTATGTTAGGTTTCAAGCAAATTCGGTCAAAGGGTAAGAGAAAAGCCTACCTGATTTTGTCCTTGATGGTTTGAGGGTTCTTATGAAACAAATGAAGGCACAAAAAATGAAACTTAAACAACCCCAAAATGGAATTAAACTAAGCCCAAAACCAACCCCAAGAAATAATAGGAATAGAACTAAGGAAAAACATAAGAAAGGGGGACACTTGCAAAAAAAAAACAACTTGGCTAGCCTAGGAAATGAGGCTAACAAGAAGGTCAACATGCCTCGAGAGAGCACCTAAAGTGTAAAGCCCAAAATAATGAAGAAAAACAGTATCTAAAATAATCGGAGGACGCAAAGAAGGAGCCATACCTTTTTTTTTTAATTAAATGTTTTTTAAAAACAACCGAAACCCCTAGGAAGCAAAAGCCTAAGTAACCCCCCCTCCCCCACCCCCCAAAAAAAAGCTACACCCAAAACCCTTAGGAAGCAAAATCCCAAGTAGCCCCTCGAGCAAAAGGGAAAAAAAGAAGATGAAGTTCCTATTTTGTAGGAGCTTACCAAAGATGTTGAACCCAGTTTCAAGTGGCCCACATCCCCTCCTTCACCACAACCTTGAAAAGTACCAACCTTTCATCACATGCACCTCCCAACTTACTATGCGTTCCTCTTGCTACTTATTTTTAATGGGCAAGTGGTGGGCTAATATGAAGTATTACTTCCTTATAACCTGGGTTGTTGTTGAGACACCATGCCATCACAACCGTTGCTACTCTTTGCCTCCATCATGAACCCTTGGTATTTAGTCAACTTGATTCATAAGTCGATTAACAACTTTCAGAATCCTCTCCAAGTGCACAACATTCTCCATTTTTTGTAGTTAAGGTAGGGAATTATTAAAGAATCAATAAAAACATTAAGGAAAAAATGCAAAAAAATAGGAATCAAAGACCACATAAATCAAAACTATGGGCATTTATTCCCACTACCTAGCCATTTAAAAAAAAACAAAAAAATAGTCTGACACTTTCACACTTCCCACAAAACATAAGCAAGGAAAAACAAATACTTGGCCAATGCCAAGCTTGGCTTTTCATTTGTTTCATCTGCTCTTGCCTCTGAAAAATCAACAACCACCAAATCTCCACCAAGTTCACCATGAGGGTTGTTTAACACCCCCTAATGAGCTCTGTCCAGTGCTGCTTTCGGCTTGATAGTGTAGCCCTATGGAGAACTATGTTATTTTGCTACTTGGTTTTTATTTATTTTACCCTTTTTGATTTTGTGTCTATAATAAATCTAAAAAACAAACCCCCTCCTAAATGCTTAAAGGTATGTTAATGGCTAATGCCATACATCCTACAAGGGGATGTTCAAGGATCAAAACTTATGTTGTGATGTAAAAAGTTTGCACAAAATGTTGTTAATGAAGAGCATCTAGATTATAGTCCAAAACACTAAAAACCAGGTTACAGAACTGTGCAAGGCTAGAAAAGATGTGCAAAAAGACAAGTGAAAGCAATGGCATAAAAAGTTTGTTAGGGGGTGTTTAATGCCCCACACTCACCATCATTAAAATAATCATTATTATAGAAAAACAAAACCAACACATACATCACCTTCAGTCTTCCAAGTAGCACCACAAATGTATGAAATCAAAGTTCCATCACAAAAACCTTGACTTAAGTATAATCAATACATGAATAGCATCAAAGCTTATAACTTGCAAACAACAAAACAAAATAAACACACAAAAAATTTCGAGGCATCCTAAAATGCTTTCGATAACCAACTATCTCCAATTTTGGCACTTTCTGCCAATCACATTCGGTCTAACCATTCATCCATTATAATGTTTTTCATCCATCCTTTTCCAGGTCATATTCACATAGTAAAAAATTGGACACAGGTCCAAGTCACACCGAATTTTATGTGTAGGGTGACACCCAAGGAATGGGGCATTCCCAAATGTTGAAGGTAGATTTTCCCAAAACTAGAATTTTACCGAAATGTTATTGAAACCTAATTTTCTCTATTGAAATCGATTCATCAAATTTTTTCTATCGAAAACTTTATTATTGAAACTGATTTTTAATACCGATTTTAGAGTGTGTATATTTAGGACTGATTTTTTTGGCATTAGGCTAATTGTTTGTTCCATCATTTTTTACTTTCTTTTTTGGAGGTATCTAAAACTTTGTCCCATTGTGGATTATATAGGGGAATGTTTTTGGAGTAAAATTATCTTTTTCTTGCCATACTTTTGTACGTCCATGGTTTTATGTGTAGTTTTTTCTTTGGTATGTTTTGAGTTTTTTTACTTTTTGTATGCAAGTTTTCTTCCTTGCATTTTTGCTCCAAGTTTGTTTATGTAGAAAGTTTACGAGGTTGTCCTATGAAGATTTAATAATGCCCTTTGTGTTGAAGCTTTTTGCTTGCCTAAGGAGAATAAGAAGATTTTATCTTTTGGTCC
>Ga0116228_10004033_pt1 | contig 12973 bp, 17 predicted proteins | sample S1TSphfallax_2_FD_89694 | JGI IMG/M metagenome (GOLD analysis project Ga0116228, IMG submission 89694) | Host-associated microbial communities from peat moss isolated from Minnesota, USA - S1T2_Fc - Sphagnum fallax MG | ecosystem: Host-associated > Plants > Peat moss > Unclassified | place... | reverse complement strand
GCGCCGCGCCCAGTTGTGCTTGTCGATAAACGTCCACTCGTCGCCGCCGAACTCGCGCTTGCGGATCGACCAGCCGCGGGTCGCGAAGTACGCGGCGATGCGCTCGCGCACGGACGGCTCGTCGCCGGGGATCGAGACGAACGCGTGTAGCGGCATCACGTCGATCTTCACCGGGCGCAGCGCCGGCATGCGGCGCGGGATCACGCTGCGGAACGTCGCGAAGGTCATCGTCGAGACGATCAGGCCGATCATCCCGACGTACGCCGGCGAATGATAGATGTTGTCGAGGTGCAGCCGCAGCACGAGCCGCGCGAGCGGCGCGGGATAGCTCGTGAAGTAGACCGTCGGATCTTTCTGCTGATCGACGATCACGCCGATCGTCGTCATCACGCCCCAGATGGCGAGCAACAGCATCCCGAACCAAAAGTCCGAGAGCAAGTTCAACAGATCCGTAACCGTCGCGCGCAGCGCGTTCGGTTTGCCGGAATTCTCGGCTACCGTGGTCATTTTCGCCCGCTCACCGTGCGTGGCAGGCTCACGGCACTCCTGAACCTCACGAAGCGAGGGCCTCTTTTTTCCAGGAGCGTTCCAGGATGAGGATGATCCAGATCGACGCTTCGTAGAGCACGTACATCGGGCCGGCGAGCATGAACATCGTGATCGGCGAGGCGTCGGGTGCCGTGAAGCCGCCGAGCAGCAAGATGCCCATCGCCGCGTAGCGGCGATATTTCCGCAGCAGCGGCACGTTGATCAGGCCGATGCGGGCGAGCAGCACCATCACGACCGGCGTCTGAAAGATGACCGCGAACGCGAGCAGCAGGATCAGGATCAAATTCATCGTGGATTCGATGCCGAAGGTTTGCTCGGCGACCTGATTCGTGATCGCGAGCAGGGCGCGTGTGACGCGCGGCAACACGACGAAGTGCGCGAACGCGATCCCGGCCAGACCGAGCAGCAACGACGGCGCGACATAGACGTAGACGAGATTGCGCGTGCGCGGATGGAAGGCCGGCACGATGAACATCCAGATCTCGTAGAGGATGACCGGCAAGCCGAGCACGATCGCGCCGTAGAGCGAAAACTTGAATTCGGTCACGATGACATCGGCCGGACCGAACGCGTGCAGCGTCGTGTGCGGAAAATAGAGATGCGTCAGCCACGGAATGATGTACTGCGATGGCCAGAACAACACGAGCGCGAGGACGCCGACCGTGACGAGCGCGACGACGAGCCGGTTCCGGAGCTCCCGCAGGTGCTCCGTGAACGACATCTCCTTTTGGTCCCACTCCGATCCCGCCGCGCGCTCGTCGACCGGCGGCCGCTCCGCGAGCATCCCCGACTAAATCGTGGTTGTGGTGGTGGGGGTCGGCGGCGTCCCGTCTTGCTGCGCCGCGTGCGCGACCGCTTGCTCCTCGGCGCGCTTGCGCGCGTCTTCGCGGGCCTTCTCCGCGGCGATATCGGCCTCGGCTTGGCCGACCATGAATTCTTTCTTTGCGAGGCCCGCGCTGCGGGCGAGTTTCGGCAGTTTGTCGGCGCCGAAGAGCAAGATCGCGATACCGGCGATCGCCGCGATTTCCATCGGGCCGAAGCCGAACGCGAGGACGGGGAAGACGTGCAGTTCCATCGATGTTCCTTCCGGTAGCGCACTACCGAATGCTTATGCCAGCAGGGCGTCCGCGATTGCGACGAATTCGGCGCGGGCTGGGAGGTTCCCGAGTGGCGCCAGAGCCGCCTTCGCGAGCCCGACGTACTCGGCGACCGCCGTCCGGGTGGCCGTGAGGCCGCCGTGGGTGCCGATCGCTGCGACGATCCCGGCGACCCGCTCCGGCGACTCATCGTCACCGGTGTAGTAACGTTCGAGGTCGGTCCGAAAATCCCGATCCGCCCCCGCGAGCGCCAAAACGACCGGAATCGTCATCTTTTTCTCACGCAGGTCGTTCCCGACCGGCTTGCCCACGGTCGCTTCGTCGGCGGTCATGTCGAGATAGTCGTCCTGCATCTGAAACGCGATGCCGTAGGCGTACCCAAAGCTGCGCACGGCGGCGACGACGTTCGCCGGCGCCTCCCCCGCGATCGCCCCGCAGGCGGCGGATGCCGCGAAGAGGCTCGCCGTTTTCTTGCCGGCGATCTCGACGTAGCCCTCGACCCCGAGATCGAGGTTGCCGAGCGCCTTGAGTTGGAGGACCTCGCCGTCGGTGATATCGGCGAGCGTGGAGCTCAGGATGTGCGGGATCGGGTGCGGGTGATCGGCCGTGACGTTCTTGAAAATCCAGGCGAAGAGGTAGTCCCCCGCCAGCACGCTGATGCGGTTGCCGAAATCGACCGCCGTCGCGTTCACCCCGCGCCGCGTGGTCGCGTTATCGACGACGTCGTCGTGGATCAGCGTCGCGACGTGGATCAGCTCCATGAACGCCGCCAGCGGCAGATGGTCGCCGGCGGGAGCGCCCGCGGCCTCGGCGGCGAGCAGCGTGAACCGCGGCCGGATCCGTTTGCCGCCCGCGGCGAGCATCCGGTTCACGGCCTCCGTGATCAGCGGGTTGCCGGTCGCGAAGCGCGTGCGGAAGTAGTCTTCGATCAGCGCGTAGAGGTCGCGGCGCGGCGCTTCTTGCTGGATCACGGCGCCGTCCCGACGTGGATCGCGATCGCGCCGCCGGCGAGCCGCACGTAGCGGACCTCGTCGAAGCCGGCCGTGCGAAAGCGCTGCGCGAGGCCGTCCGCATCGGGAAAGTTCGTGAGCGAGTTCGGCAGGTAGGTGTAGGCCGCGCGCGAGCCGCCGACGAGGCCGCCGATCAGCGGCACGAGCCCGTAGAAATAGAGGTTGAAGGCGCGCCGGAAGAGCGGGTTCGGCGCCTTTGAGACATCGAGGTTCACGAAGCGCGCGCCGGGTTTGAGCACGCGCCGCACCTCGCGCAGCGTGTCGACGATGTCGACGACGTTACGCATCGAGAAGCCCATCGTGGCGCCGTCGAAGGTCGCGGGGGCGAACGGCAGCGCCATCACGTCCGCTTCGAGGAACTCGGCCTGCCCGCGTGGATCCTCGCGCGACGCGCGCGAGCGCGCACCATCGAGCATCGGCGCGCAGAAGTCGGCGCCGGTGACCCGCAGCGACGGCTGCGTGCGCGCCAGGTGGAACGACAGATCGCCCGTCCCGCAGCACAGATCGAGGATCCGGCCGCCGGGCGGCGGCGCGAGTTCCGCGACGGCGCGGCGGCGCCATGCCTCGTCGACGCCGGCGGTCAGCAGTTTGTTGGTCGCGTCGTAACGCGGGGCGATCGCCGCGAACATCTCGCGGACGTAGAGGGCTTTATCCATTCGTCGGTGCGACCGGGTGGGTTCGCCGTACCCCGGCCCCTTTCTTTGACCCATGCTCGTCGTGATCGGTGCCATGCCATGATTGCCACGATCGATGCCCGTGAATTCGTCCGAGCGGTTGCCGCCGCACACCGGATCGCCTTCTCCGCCTACCATCTGACTCCCGATGGGCCGGTACGGGCTGCTCTCATCGACGCCGCGAGAAGCGGCGCGGATGTATCGATGCGCCTGCAGGCGGATCCCTATGGGAGCGACGGTGACCGGCAGGGACGGGAGAACGCGGCTACCGTGGCGGCGGTGAATGCGGCCGGGGGGCATGCGGAACTCGTCGGCGGGCCGGGCCAGACGCCGTGGCATATGAAGGCGGCGCTGGTAGACGGGGTCGCCTATCTCGACGACCGCAACTGGGCGGCCGACGGCAAGGAGACGATCCTGCGCGACACCGACGCCGATGACGTCGCGGTGGTCGGGCGGACGCTGGCGGGGACGCCGGCGCGCGACGGGCATCTGCGCACGACCAAGCACGACGCGATCGCCCTCGAGAGCGAGGTCATCCGCGGCGCGGGCGCGACGCCGGTCGCGGTCGAGACGGAATCGTTCGGTCTGGGCGCGATCTATGCCGACCTGCTGCATCGCGCCGAGGCGCACGAACCGACGCGCTTACTGGTTTCGAGCCTCGAACTCGCCGAGCCGGCCGCGGACCGGGAGCGACGCGCGCTCGAGCGCCTCGCCGCGGCCGGCGTCGCGGTGCGCTCGGTGGAGAACGATGAGAAGATCGCCGTCGCCGGCGAGCGCGCCTGGGTCGGCTCGGCGAACGCCACCTACGCCGACGGCCCGGCGGGCGACCAAATCGACTGGGGCCTCGCGACGCGCGTTCCGTCGCTCGTGACCGATTTGCGAGCGGCATTCGAACGCAATTGGTCCGCCGGCACGAGCGTCTCCGTCGCGGGATCGTAGCCTGGGGATGGGCACGGTTTACGAGCAGGCATCCGGTGGGTATTTTTTCCGCCGATGGCACAGGGAGATCCCGAGGGGCGGCGAGTTCTGTCGGACGTTGAAGCCTTCAACCACGCGGTGACGCTCGACTCGCACGGGGTCGTGCGGGAACTCGTCGCGATCCTCGGTCTCACCGCGGTCGCTGTGCTCGGCGACGTCGGCGAAACTCGCTCCGTTGCGCGCTGGATGGACGATCGCGAACCCCGCCGCGTCAACGAGTTGCGCTTCGCGTTGCAACTCGCGCTCATGCTCAGCAGCCGTGCCGATGCGGCGATCGCGCGCTCGTGGTTTGCAGCGACGAACCCGCAGCTCGGCGATCGCGCGCCGATCTTCATGCTGCGCGATCGGCCCCTGCGCGACATCGAAGGTTCGCTGCTCGAGGCGGCACGGTCGTTCGCCGGACGGCTCTGAGGCGGCCCCGTTCCGGGTCGTTTTCCGGTGCCGGCGACACGTGTGAGGCCAACTTGAACGCCGGTCGTGTTCAGCGTAGTCTAAGGGACACGTACAAACCCCGTCCTGAGAGTTGGCCCCGTATGATCTCGAACCACCGTCACCATGCCGCCGGAGCGCTCGTTCACGAACGTCTCGCGGACGCCGATATCATCCATGTCGTCGGCGAAGCCGATCTGTCGTCGGCCGGCGAGTTCGAGGCGGCGTGCGTCGCATCGGCGCGTCACGAGAGCCGGCTCGTCGTCGATCTGTGGGACTGCACGTACCTCGACTCGTCGATCTTGGCCGCGATCGTGCGGCTGCACAAGCGCTACGAACCGCACTTCTCGGTCGTCCTCAATGCGAGCGGAATCGTGCAACGCATCCTGCAGATCAGCGGCCTCGACGCGCTCCTACCGCTGCGGTTCGAGCGCCTCGGCGAAACCGGTTTGCAGGCCTCCTAGATTCGGTGCACCAGCGGGCTCGCGACGAGCCCGTTGAGGATGAATTGTACGGCGAGCGCGGCGAGGATGATACCCAGCAGCCGCGTGACGACGTGGATCCCGGTCGTTCCGACCAGCCGCAGCAGCAGCGTCGAGCCGCGCATGCAGAGCCAGGTGACGACGAGCGCGGCGATATAGGCGGCCGCGACGATCGCGAGCCGCCCGCCGTTGCCGTGGCTGAAGCTGACCAGCAGCAGCACCGTCGCGATCGTCCCCGGTCCCGCGATCATCGGCACGGCGAGCGGAAAGACGGCGGGATTTTCGAGCATCTGCGCTTCGTGTTCTTCTTCGCTTGTGGCTTTGGTGCCGGATTGGCGCGCGAAGAGCATGTCGATGGCGATCAGCAAGAGCAAGATGCCGCCGGCGATCGTGAACGCGGGCAGCGTGATCCCGAGATACGTGAGGATCGCGTGGCCGAGCAGCCCCATGAAGAGCATGACGCCGGCGGCGATCAGGATCGAGCGGTCGATGATCGCGCGCCGGGCGGCGGGCGGCGAGGTCACCGTGACGGTGAGGCTCAGCGGGATCATGCCGACCGGATCGATGATCGTGAACGCGGTTGCAAACGCGGTCGCCGCGAAGCGCCAGTCGATCACGATGCGAGGCCGAAGAGCGCGTGTGCGTTGCGCGTCGTTACCGCGCTGACGTCGGCGACGCTGCGCTCGAGAACGCGCGCGACGACGGCCGCCGTATCGGTAACGTAGGCCGGCTCGTTGCGTTTGCCGCGGTGCGGAATCGGCGCGAGATAGGGACAATCCGTCTCGAGCACGAGTGCCTCGAGCCCGACCGCGCGCACGGCCTCGCGCAGCGGCTCCGCGTTCTTGAACGTCACGACGCCGCCGATCCCGAGGCGCATGCCGAACTCGTGCACGAACGTCCGCGCTTGCGTCGCATCCCCCGTGAAGCAGTGGATCACCCCGCGCTGCTTGGCGCCGTCCCAGCGCTCGCGTAAGATCGCGACGAAGTCATCGTAGGCGTCGCGTTGATGGAAGACGACCGGCAGCGCGCGCTCGCGCGCGTAGTCGAGCTGCGCGCGCAGCACGCGCGCTTGCGCGTCGTGCGGGCTGTGATCGTAGTAGTAGTCGAGCCCGGTCTCGCCGATGCCGACGACGCGGGCCGGCGCCTGCGCCCGGAGCGCGTCGAACGCCGCGGCGATGTCGGCGGGCGCGGCGCCCGCTTCGTGCGGGTGGATGCCGATCGTCGCGAGCAGATCGTGCATCTCAGCGACCTCCAAGGCCCGGCGGCTATCGTCGATGTCGCAGCCGACCGTCACGATACGTCCGACGCCTGCTTCCCTCGCCCGCGCGAGGACCGCGTCGCGGTCGTCGTCATATCCGCGGTCGTGGACATGGGCGTGTGTGTCGATCATGACGAAGCCGTCCGTTCAAGCCGACCCATGATCTCCACTTCTTGGCGCCCACGAACGCGGCGAGTTCTCATCGCCGCCCTCGTCCTCTCCGTGCTCATCCATCTGTTCGGAGGCGCGGCGTACGATTACGGGCGTCATCTGCTGCTCGCCGCGCATCTCCTGCGCGAACCGGTACCGAAGAAGAATCCCAACGACTTTGTCGCCACCTCCGACGTGATTCACATCGAAAAGCGGGCCGTTCCGCGACGCACGAACCCGCAGCGCCCGGCGCCGCGGCCCGCCGCGCCGAGCCGTGCCGAACCGCGCATCGATCCGCAGCTGCCGGCGCTCGCCGTGCCGCAGCTCGATCCGGAGAAGCCGGTGGCGCGGGCTGAGACGCCGCGCCCGCTGGAAACACGGCCGCCCGAACTCGCGCACGAGACGCACAAAGCGGCTCCGCGCTTGGCGGAAGAAAAAACCGGTGGAATCCCCGACGCGACGCCGGAACCGAAGCCCGAAACGGTCGAGCGTCAGGCGCCGCGCGCGCAGCGGAAGCCCACCGAGCGCAAGACCGCCCAATTCTCACCGCAGCAGATCGCGACGCTCGAATCGCAATTTCAGAAAACGATTCAGTCCTCGCGCGAAGATCTGTCCTCGGTCGTCGATCAAACGAAAGAACCGGTCGGCGGCCCGAAACACTATGCGATGAATATGTCCGGCATCCAGTCGAACCTCACGCGCGGACAAGGGACAATGCGTCCGGTCTCGGCAACGCGGCTCGATCGCATGCACACGCTCTACGTGGTACGCTACGAGTATATGTATCCGGACGGCCACATCGAATCCGACGTCATTCCGTGGCCGTTCATTTATCCCGTATACGACGATCCGTTTGCACGCGGTGACAAGATTCTTCATTTCCAACTACCGCCACCGACGTTCCATCCGCGGCGCCCACTCACGCCGCAGGAACAGATCTTTTATGACGCCGCGCAAGCTCAGAGCGCCGGCGCGCCGTAATCGCTACGTTGATTTCTACCACGTGGCGTCCGCGCACGCGGCGCCTGCTCATATCGAGGAGGACGATATCCCGTGGCCGTTCTTCTTTTCGATCCGGGACGATCCGTTCTTTGACCGCCGGCAGCCGCGGATGCGCATGCAGCCTCCGCCGCCGAGTTTCCGACCCACGCGGCCACTTACGCCGCTCGAACAAGAAGCGTACAATCAAGCCCAGGTGCAGCCTCCGCCAAACGCGATCCCGTAGCCGATGATCTCGACCCGCTGGCGGCCGCGCACCGCGCGGCTGCTGCTCGCCGCGCTCGTGCTTTCGCTGTTCATCCATTTCTTCGGCTACGTGCTGGTGCGGCTGGCGTTGCGCGCGCTCCCGAAACCGCACGCGGAGGGCGGTCGGGTGGCGCAGCGTGCGGTTCCCGAGCCGATCACGATCGAGCGGATCGTCGTCCGGCCGACGCCGCCGCCGCCGCCGCCCACGCCCGCGCAGCGTCCATCCGCTACCACGATCGGCAGCGGCCCGCCGCATCGTGCGGCCGCGTCGGTTCACGCTGCGGAGCATGCGACGCCCGTTACCGTCTACCACCAGCACGCGCAGCGTTCACCGAATCGGATTGCGCTCGGGCCGCGCTCCTCCGGTGCGGCACGAGCGGTGCCGCCGCATCCATCCGACCGCCTCACCGAAGATCAGATCGCGAAACTTGAAACCCAATTCTCGAAGACGATCGCCGATTCGCGTCAGGACGTGGAGAGTTCCGTGAGTTCCATCCACGAAGCGGTCGGCGGCGCCACGCTGCGCTATAGCGCCGAGAACGGTACCATGACGGTGGGCTCCGGCAATTGGCGCATCAACTCATCGCAGTTGCTCGACGGCGGCCGCATCGCCTATCGACTCCACTACACGTTCGTCACGGACGACGGAGCGGTCGAGGAAGGCGATATCCCGTGGCCGTTTATCTATCCGCGGGGCGAAGATCCGTTCGCACGCGGCGAAAAACAGATCGCCTGGCAATGCCCGCCGCCGGGTTTCGTCGCGACCGCGCAGCTCACGCCCCGCGAGACCTTCGAGATCGACGTCTGTTTGGAGAGTCGCGCTAGGCCGTGACCGCGTCGATGCGCGGAAAGAGCGCATCGCCGGGGTTCGTCTGTGTGTTCGCCGCAAGGCCGCCCCACTGCAGATTCTCGGGCCACGCGACGCTCGGCGTGCCTTCGAGACCCAGTTGCTGCCAGATCGCCGTCGCTTTGGCGGGCATGAACGGATGGACGAGGATCGCGAGCCAGCGCAAGCCTTCGCAGAGTTCGTAGAGCAGCGCGTCGAGCTCGTCCGTGCGCTCGTGCTTGTAGAGCTCCCACGGCTTCTTGTCGTCGATGTCGCGGTTGAGCGCGGCGATGAGTTCCCACGTGGCGTCGAGCGCTTCGCGAAAACGCAGGCTCATCAGATGCTCGTAGACGGTCGCACCGAGCTCGCCGAAGCGCTCGCCGATCGCCGATTCGCCGGCCGGGGGGACGAGGCCGTTGCGGTACTTCGCGAGCATCGCAAGCGACCGCCGCAGCAGATTGCCCAGATCGTTGCCGAGGTCGGCATTGTGGCGCACGCGGAGTTTCTCTTCCGAAACGCTGAAGTCGCTGCCGAACGGCGCTTCGCGCAACAAGAAATAGCGGATCGAATCGGCGCCGTAGGTCTGCGCGAGCGCGAACGGATCGAACGTGTTGCCCAGGCTCTTCGACATTTTCTGACCGTCGGAGAGAATCCAGCCGTGCGCGAAGACGCGCGACGGCGCATCGAGCCCGAGTGCCCACAGCATCGCGGGCCAAATGATCGTATGAAAGCGCGCGATCTCTTTGCCGATCAGCTGCACGCTCGCCGGCCACAGCGTCGCGAAGCGCGCCGGATCGTCGAGCCAGCCGGTCGCGCTGATGTAGTTGAGCAAGGCGTCGAACCACACGTACATCACGCCGCCCGGCAGCGGGATGCCCCAATCGAAGCTCGTGCGCGAGATGGAGAGATCGTCGAGCCCGCCTTCGAGCGTCGCCATCATCTCGTTGTAGACCGACTGCGGCCGGCAGAACTCGGGATTCGCCTTGAAGTACGCGATGAGCCGATCGCGATACGCCGAGAGCCGGAAGAACCAATCTTCCTCGGCGAGCCATTCAACGGGTCGCCGGCATTCGGGGTTCGGACAGCGGCCGTCGATCAGTTTCGATTCCGGCCAGAACGTCTCGTCGTTCGTGCAGTACCAGCCCTCGTAGGTGCCCGCATAGACGTCGCCCGTCGCGACGAGCTTCTCGAAGACGGCTTGGCAGGTGCGGATGTGGCGTTCGTCCGTCGTGCGGATGAAGTCGTCGAATTTCGCGTCGAACGCGGGGGCGAGTTCGCGCCAGCGGGGCGCGAGCGAATCCACATAGTCCTGCGGGCTCATCCCCGCGGCGGCGGCAGCGTTGGCGACTTTTTGTCCGTGCTCGTCCGTGCCGGTGAGGCTGAACGCGGGGCCGTTCGCGCGCGCGGCGCGCACCAGGACGTCGGCCGCGATCGTGGTGTAGGCATGACCGATGTGCGGATTACCGCTGATGTAATAGATTGGGGTCGTGACGAAGAACGCGCGGGACATTAGCGCTGGACTTCACGACGGCGGCTCGGACGGACCTGCGCGGCGCCGTTCCGAGACGCGCGCGTAGAGATGACGGCGTTCGCCGAGGCCTCGCTCGGCGAGTGATTTTGCGATCGCGGAAGTCGTGCCGCCGTCCGCCAGTAGCGCATCGATCGCCGCATCGAGATCGACGTTTGTCGGAGCCGCGAGCGGCGCCGGCTCGCCGCCTTCGAGTGCGAACGCGATCTCGCCGCGCACGGGCTCGGCGAGCGCGGCGGCGACGTCCGCCGGTGTCCCGAGCAGTTGCTGCTCGTGCAACTTCGTGAATTCGCGAACCAAGAAGACACGCGCCGCGGGCGCGACGGCAGCCAAATCAGCGAGCGTGGCACGGATACGGTGCGGTGCTTCGTACCAGATCGACGTCTCTCCCGAAGCGCGCGCGGCTCGAAACGCGGCGCGCCGTTCGCCGCTCGCGCGCGGCGCGAAGCCGGCGAAGGCGAAGCGCCGCAAGTCGAACCCCGAGAGCACCGCCGCACAAGCGAACGCGGTCGCGCCCGGCAGCACCTCGACGGCGACGCCGGCCTCGCGCGCGGCCGCGACGAGTGCCGAGCCGGGATCGCTGATCCCCGGCATCCCGGCGTCCGTAACGATCGCGACGAGTTCGGTGCGCGCCCGGTCGAGGATCGCGGCGGTCGCGGTGGCGGCGTTGTGTTCGTGGTACGTCCAGACCTCGCGCCCCGGCAGATCGTAGGCCGAGAGCAGCCGCTTCGCCACCCGCGAATCCTCGGCGACGATCAGCGTCGCGTCGCGGAGGATGTCGAGCGCGCGCAGCGTGATGTCGCGGAGGTTGCCGAGCGGCGTCGGCACGAACACGAGCCCCATGCCGGGCGTTTCGTCGCCCTCGATCGGTCGCCACCTTCTCAAAGGAGCGCGCGGTGCCGTATTTTCATGCCCAGTCGTTCTTCATTGGCCTGCTCGCGATCGTGGTCGGCGTCGCAGCGCTGATCTACGGAACGCGATCCGGAATGGCCCAAACACAAGAAGCGGATCTCCTCGACTCGCTGTTTTTTCCGTGGCTGGTCAGGCGGAGCGGCCGACTCGGGTTGCTCTATTTTCGAGCCACGTACATCCTCGGCGGAACCATCGCGCTCACCATCGGCATCGGCGCGCTCTTCGCTTCGCTCGTTCTGCCGGAGGGGCGGCAGCGGTAGCGAACGCGAGCGAAATGTCTGACGATTCGTCATCGGCACCGCAAACATTCGCGCGGCTCATCGAGCTGCGCGGGCATATCATCGACAGCGGGATCTTCAGCCGTGTCCTCGGCACGCTCACCGACGACGAACGCGTCGCTTACGTGATCGAAGAATTCGATTCGGGCCATACCAAGACCGAAGTGTCCTATGCACGTCTGCGGGTCGAATCGCCCGATCCGGGCGCGCTCGACGAGGTGCTCGACGCGCTGCGCGCGCTCGGCGCGGAGGTGATCGCCGATTCGGATGCGGCGCTCGAACCGGCGCCCGCCGACGGCATCGTGCCGGATCAGTTTTATGCGACGACCAACTTTCCGACCGACGTGCGCCTCGCGGGCCAGTGGGTGCCGGTCGATCTGCCGGAGATGGATTGCGCGATCGTGGTCGACGGCGGCGCAGCCAAGACGATCGCCTTCTACGATGTGAAGGCCGGCGATCCGATCGTCGTCGGCCACGAAGGCGTCCGCATCCATCGCACCGAGCGTTCGCGCAAGCGCGAGGTCTTCGAGTTCATGGCGAGCACCGTTTCGAGCGAGAAGCCGCGCCACGCGCTGCTCGGCGAGGTCGCGCGGGAGTTGCTCGGCGTGCTCGCGGCCGGCAAGCGCGTGCTGCTCGTCGGCGGGCCCGCGATCATCCACACGGGCGCGGGTCCGTATCTCGAAGAGCTGATCCGCGAGGGCTACGTGACCGCGCTCCTCGCGGGCAACGCGCTTGCGACGCACGACATCGAATCGCAGTTTTTCGGCACGTCGCTGGGAATCCAACTCGACGACGCGTTTCCCGCCGAAGAAGGCCACGTGCACCACCTTCGGACCGTGAACCGCATACGAGCCGCCGGCGGCATCCGCCCGGCGATTGAGGCGGGCCTTCTGCGCTCCGGGGTTATGTATGAAGCGTATACGAAGCACATTCCGGTCGTGCTTGCGGGTTCGATTCGCGACGACGGCCCCTTGCCCGACGTAATTCCGGACGTCGTCGAGTGTCAGCGCGCGATGCGCCGCTACGTCCCCGAGATCGGGATGGCGCTGCTCGTGTGCACGCTGCTGCATTCGATCGCCGTCGGCAACTTGTTGCCCGCGACGTGCAAGACGATCTGCGTCGACATCAACCCCGCGAGCGTCATCAAGCTCACCGATCGCGGCACGCACCAGTCACTCGGCATCGTCATGGATGCATCATCGTTCTTGCGCGAGCTGTCGCTCGCAATCGCGGCCGCACGCGCCGCCTGAGCGGCGCCGGCGCGTTACTCGCGACCGGGCAACACGTGGGTGACGTGGATGATGTAGAAAACGGTGAGGATCGGGACGATGACCGCGACGCTCATCCACGCGATCGTCACGCGAAACGGACGCGGGCGGATGTGCGAGTCGGCCAGAAACGCCGCGCACATCCCGGTCGGCAGAATCGGGACGATGCCGGCGGCGGTACGGATCATTGCTGCGCGACCTCGATGCGCGGGGTGACGAAGAGCCGATAGCCGATGACGAGCGCGGCGATCGAGCCCAGCATCGGCAGAACGCCGACCGCTTCGACGTC
>Ga0116228_10004031_pt1 | contig 12976 bp, 8 predicted proteins | sample S1TSphfallax_2_FD_89694 | JGI IMG/M metagenome (GOLD analysis project Ga0116228, IMG submission 89694) | Host-associated microbial communities from peat moss isolated from Minnesota, USA - S1T2_Fc - Sphagnum fallax MG | ecosystem: Host-associated > Plants > Peat moss > Unclassified | place: USA... | reverse complement strand
TGAGACATATCCGTTTACACCAGTTGTTATATACTCAGGAGCATCAGGGACCCATGATATATTTGTGATACTGTCAACATAGCTGGCCATCGAACCGCAGTCGACAAAGACGGATCCTGCCAATAAGAGAAAGAAAAAGAGTCAAAGCTTTCAGAATTTTTTACTCAGATTATGAAAGGCTACCCATGTGCTGAGCACTAAAAACTGAAGTGGCCGACTTTTGAGATAACACAGATGGACTAGATCCCTGACTCTTTGAATACGTACTGGACATCCGGTTAAGCTAAACTTTGCAATTTGCCACCGAGTTTGGCACTCGATAGATCGTATCTTGTATCATTTACACCTTATTTTAAGTGGTAGGTAAGGCCAAAAGAGGGAGCCGTTACTAGAACGAGAAGTCTGTCAGACGCAGAGCCGAGGGCGAATTCTGAATCCCGGTTAAGTCCTTGTCTGAGCGCCTTAGCGCACGTCAAGAGCGAGGAACCTTATGAAGTGTAAGAACCTTGCTAAAAATGTAAGATGCCTACCTCGCAGCGGAGGTAAGTTACCTTTTTAAACGGCCTCCAACTACACTAAGAAATTTTCGCCAGTTCTTTAAGTGTTTTTGGTCATCATCATTTCAAGGTCGATGATGGGCTTGAAATCAAGCTCTGGACAGCATTCTGAGATCAAGAACCAATGCTTCATCAACGATACTAGGATGCGCGTCTTCGTAAAGAATTCCAACAACGCTAGTTGAAACTTTTCTTCAAATAGCATCCTATGTCGCTAGTAACTTCAGTTCTCCATTTCATGTTCAAGAAACAATACAGACACACAAGGAAACTAAAAGCTAGTTTTTATCGAGGAACAGGAGTGTTACAAACTACACGAAAGGGGCACATAAATCATAGACGGTGTGTATTAATGTGCCACAAACCTTGAATTTGAGCCCACACGACTGGAACACTGCATAGAGATCCCAGCACAGCTGCAATGAACAATAGTGCCTTCCAGACCCCCATTCGTTTATCCATAGATGGATGCTGACTTCAATAACAAAATGATCTGTACCTCGGCACTCCACGCTTCACCTGGCGCTCTAACGCCCGTCCAACTAAAGGCAACTGGCAAAAGGCGTTTCCTGCTCAAGGACTTGTTTTGAGCTTAGCTTGTGTCCATTACACAAAGAAGCCCTACACCACCCCGAACCAAATTTGCAACGACCAGACTATCCTCTCGTGCTGGCAAAGTTTGGCACCACATGTCGATTGGCGGAATTTTCTGTGCCATCGTACTCACAGTAAACAACATTTATAAAAGCTCGAGCCAAAATAGACGTTCCAAATTTCCGGAGATTCTCCGACACTTGCAAAAGGTAAAGATTCGATGAGCTTGCAAGGTGACTCAAGCCACAGTGAACCAGCGCACCATCCACTGGATGCCCGTTGTTACTCAGTTGTGAATGAACCTCAACTGAGTTAATATTTGGTTTCACCTTGGTAATCAATTCCGTATGAAATAGGTCTCATACATAGGTAGATAGGTAAGAAAATAGGTGATTACCAGGGGTAGATAGTTTATGCAAGGTAAGGCTGTTTTTACTACCTACCTAATAACAACCTGCTTGTGCATTGTTTAGTAGGTAGGTAGGAAAAAATATATACAACTGAGCTAACCACCATGGTTAGCTAGGGAACTGGAACCCAACAGAAACTGTTTCCTGACCACTTACCATTCATCCTTCATGGACGGGTGCGTGCTCGTTAACTGTGGCCGGTGACTCACCCTGCCGATTCGGCAGGTTTTCAGGCGTTACTATTTTCCATAAACGCCCAGAATAGCAGGTTTTGTCGTTTCCTACTTACGTAGACCGTTTAAAGACCCACCTACCTATTTTAGTCAGTCCTTTACGCTTGGGACCCGGCAACGACACTCCCAGTGAGTCATAACCTGGACCCAATGCCGGTTCTCTAGTACATCATAAGGGGTGCGTTTCCCTGTCTTCCACCCACCCACTATCCACCTACCATTAATCCGTTAGAAGTTAGAACCAGTGTTTTTTATTTTGGTGAAATTTAGCATTTTTTCAAGCCAGAAAGGGGCCATTCGACCACCTAGGTTTATTTCAGATCATTAGATTGGGCTGAAATTATCAACAATTGATAACTTGCAATGTGACAAGAGTCACTTTGTTGATGAAGGTTCAATCCATCAGCCACCTTTGCAAAACCCGTTGGCTATTGGATGTTGGAATTTAATCATGATGCTGATCAATTTGCATCAATTCATATTGGCAACTGGTCCTTTGTGTCTCTATTTTGTATCATGTTTGAAGGTTTTGCTCATCATTATTAGTACCTTACTATGAATGTATGTCATCATCACTTTCTTTTTCAAATTTGTTGTTGTTGTTGCTGCTTTCATATTCACTAGAATATATTAACTAATTTAGACTTTAGTTTCATGTATCATAAGTTACAAAAAAAACTATGTGTGCATTATACCCCATTTACATGTGCTAAAAGATTCTTAAAATTTTAAAATTTTGCAACATATTTTGAATTTTTAAAATTTTAAATTTCACAACTTTTTAATTGTGATTTTTATTTTTCTTAATGTGAGTAGTAGGTTATTATCCATATTTTTTTCAATTAATTTTTTATATTAAAAGAGTCCTTAGCCTAATCCTTTGAAGTTCTTTACTAGAAGAAAAATTCAAGTTTTAATTAAATGATTTTTTAATTTCAATTTCTCAACACTCATATATTAATCAATCGACACAATTTCCCATAATTAACATAGCATTAAAATGGCACCACATAAGTATATGTAATAATATCATCAATTTTGGTGGTCATCCAACATGGTTATTGGCTTATTTGAATATAATTACACCTCATATTAAAATCTACTTACATGTATGCAAGTGATCATAAACAATGAGGAAAGGATGCAAATCACTATTATAAATGGGCCATTCAATTGTTCTTTACTTAAACTTTTTTTTCTTACTCTTTGTTTAATGTGAAATAATTTCTTTAATTAAGTTTTCATTTGGGTCAAAACATGTAACTAGGAGCCAAAAAAGGCATCGGATGTTAGACATAATTAGTCAAAATCAAACATTTATTTTTTGATTATCATTTAAAACCATAGTAATTGTGACAAGTTAATTTTTTTTCCCTTTCATGAATGTTAAGGAATTTAAAATAAAAAAATATTTGACCAAATTTTAAGTTTTGGTTTTAATTTAAGATGTTTGAAATTATACACCTATTGCATCAAATGAAGTCAATTTTGCAAAGGACTATCAAAAGGACTCATATAATAAAATATTTTTCATTGAAAAAATATAAATGATATGAACATATTAACCACATTAAAAAAAATCATACTTTTAAAAATATGGGATTCTAAAATTTTATTTTATTTTTAAATGTTTCAAAATTGCTTTAAAATTTTAGAGTTTCCAAAGTCTTTTACCACATATAAATGGGTTATAATGTACATGATGTATTAAAAAGAGTTATAGTTTAGAATATAATAAAACTGAAGAATGTGAAATTTTTATTTTTGGTGATGACTTAAAATTTGGATCATTTTTCAATCAAGATGAAACACTAAATATCTAAGGAATTTGCATGCTTTAAAAATTCACATTTATTCAATAATGATTGACCAAAAAAATGTGATGTATTGGGGAAAATTTTAATATATTTTAAAAACAAGTTACAAAAAATGTCATTCAAAAGTTCATTTGCATGTAAAAGTTGTTTTTAGGAAAAAGGACTTGCAATCCTTTTCCAAAGTAATCCTTTTGGCTCTTAGTTATAGGTTTTGACCCATTTGCCCCTTCTTTTTCATGAGGTTATAACATCAATATCCAATTTGGCTAATAAGAACCACATGCAAGTGCTAAGGATGGTCCTTGATAGCAAAATATTTTATAGCATATTATGTTTTAAATCATCATTTACAAAAAAACTACATTATTCTAATTTTTACAAACCAAAATTCTAATGTTGCATTATATTATTATGTAAAGATGTACATGAATGTTTTTCAAAATGATGTCATTTCAAATCATTTGAAGTTTTTTTTTAAATGTTTAAAATAGTGGAAACCATTGGCTACATTCTTTTCAAATTGTTTTTGGGTACTTCATACTCATTGAATTTTATTTTATTTTTGCCAATTCTTCCCATAATACATCACTTGTATGTTTTTGTACAAGTTCATCCAAAACTTTCAACATGAATTTAAATAATCACTTATCACAATGGAAATTAAATAGTGGTTATGTCCCAATTGGCTTTTAACCAAATTTGACCAATCACCATAAGAGGAAATCTCAAAACATTATTCTTTTTGTGTTGAATTATGGAAATGATTCTCCTTCCAAATATAACAAGATGTAGTTCACACAACCAATTTATTGGAATATAATTAGATTTTTTTTGGAAATGGAAGTGAATTTAGTAATTGTGTAAGTGACCACTTCATAATCAATATATGCAATTCTAATGTTTTGATTGATATTATTGTTGTCAACTTTGTTGTTTCTTCATGTTTTGATTGATTTTGTGGTATTACCATATTCTACATAGCAAAAGGGGAAAAAATATCCCTTTCCAACACAAAAAACACAATAATTCATGCAAGACCAAGTTGTGAAAATAAGGTCTGAACAACATTCATCCATGATTGTAATTGTCTTTAATGCATTTAAAGGAGTAGGAATTAAATCATGAAACTTCCTCTTCAACATGGCAATCCCATAATGGGTTAAACAAAACCTTTGTAACAGATTTCAACTTTTAATACCTAACTTTTTGTCTACTTGTTTAATCATGGTAAACACTACTAGTGTTTGCAACTAAAAATTGACTATGTTTAAACTCCTTATTCACTTTAATTCAACTATATTACAACTATATTGATTTTTTTAAAAACTTATTATGACTAAGAACATTATAAGTTTAACTATTGCGACCTTAGTTTTGGGTTTGTGACCAATGTAAAGGCAACAAAAAGAAAGTGAGCTAGAGATTATTTTGAAATTCAAACATACTCCCATAAATTTGCCCAAAAGTGAATTCCAACGTTCCCATATGATTTTTCCACTTTGGAAGTTGAATTCCTATAAAATCCCAAATGTGTAAGACAAAAATATAAGTAGTATATGGCGTCCAAATTGAACTTCTAATATCATATCATCAAAATAGACTTGAAAATTTCAAAAGTGGCATTTAATTCTCCATTTGGAATTGCAAGCTAAGAATTATGGCCCAAAAAAAGGTTGGGATTCAAATTGACAACTTGACTTTTAATCACTAAAATCAAGGAAACAAGGGCCAAATGACCTTTCAATTGAACATTTGATTAACATTGGAAAGTTTTCGTCAAGGGCTACAACTTTTTTTTCAATTCTTTAAAATTAAAATTCATATGTTAGATTTTTTGTCATTTTGATGTAAGCCCCATTGTTAATCAAAAAGTATAATAAGAAAGAATGTGATGGTTCCTCTCCAAGTCTAGGCTATGGTGAATCTTGTGAAAAATGTTGTTCATGGTTCATTTATGCACCACTTTGGCTTCAATTTGCACCAATTTTTTTCTTTTTTGGTTTGTGCAAATTGATCATGAACTTATTCAAGTTTAAGGTTCCAAAATAAGGAAAAAGGACTCCAAGACTTTTGTAACGCTACTTTTTACAAATAACATTTACTTGTAACAAATTTAAATGAATAAATAGAATAGTCCAATTTAAGATAATTCATGTGACATTGGTGACTTATCACATGCATACATATTAATTGTGTATCAATATTTTGGTTTGTAGCCAAAAATGTAAAAAATTCCAAACTAAGTTTCAATGGACAACCAAACATGTTTTCTAGCAAAATTATTTCCTACACATGTGATGTGCATTCGAAGCTAGACATTTTGAACCCATTGAACATGATGTTTTTGTCAAAGGCTCAAAACATAGTCAAAGGAACCACAAAGGGCGTCGAATGTCAGATTTTGTCATAAAAACTAGAGATTTATTTATTTATTTCTATTTGAAACTATGGTAATCATGGCACATTATCCTTTTTAACACACATGAATGCCAAGAAAATCAAATTAAAAATCCATTTGATCCAATTTTAAGTTTTGGTTGATTTAAGGACTTTTGAAAATGAAAATTTCTATCTTAAAAAAAGGACATTTTTACAAAGGAATTTTAAAGGAATCATATAATAGAAGTAAGTTAATGGTTAAAAAAAAAAGATGATAATAGCCTATTAGACACATTAAAAAAAACATTCACAATTTAAAAAATGTGGAATTCTAAAACCTTGAAAATTCAAAGTATGTACACTTGAAAATTCATAACTTCAAAACTTCAAGAATGTTTTATCACATATAAATGAGGTATAATATACATGATGTATTCAACAAAGTTGTAGTTAATATAACATCAAATTCAACTTTAAAAACTTAACATTTTTTGGTATGATTTTGTAAAGTAACACTTGTGGCTCCTTTGAGTGCATTTTGATGAATCCTTTGCTTTGTAGCCCTTTCCCTCAAAATTTCAAGACTTTGAAATTTTTGTATGGTTTGGTTTTTCATCAAGTTCACCTAATGAACATGCATTTTCATAGAAGGAGACATGTTTTTGTTGTACAAAAAGTTTTAAATTAAGTATATGATTTTATGCATTCCTTTTGAATACTTTTTAAAAAAATGTAGTTTGACCACTTGATATAGTTAGTTTAAAGGACTCAAAATAAAATTTATATTGTATCCAATTGTATTAATTTAACGAGAAATCATTTTATTTATTGGCATACAACAGTCCACTACAACTATAATAATGTAATAAATAAAAAACAAAAGTTGTCCTTCGCAATCTTTTAAAAATAAGTCATTACCTTTTGGTACCTTTATCATGAATACACATTCACATTTTAAATTTTTGCTTATGAATTTGTCATAATCCCATCCCAAAACTTCCAACCCCATTTCTCTTTTGAACTAGGATGCATGCCCTAAGTTTGCATTTTGATGTAAACTTGGGAATTGACAAGTTGTTTTTATCCCCAATACCCTTGATAGACCTCAAGTTGTGTTGTTAACTTCAATTGTTGATCACTTTGATGGTGCCGCAATAAAATTGAAGAGATCTATTATTTAGTTGGGTCAAACCATGCTAATGGAGCCACCTTGGGCATAACCAATATTTGTTTTACATTTTTAAAAGACATAGTAAGATAATGTTGAAATTGTCTATTTTATTGGTTATGCCCACCTTTTTAATATATCATTCTAGCATCAAAATTAGTTTGAAAGTAATATACTAAATATATAATGCCTTTTGGCACATTATAAAACTTGTAACTAATGTTCTCTATGTTTAGATAACACAATGAAATAATGTTAGAAAAAAAATTATGCATTATTTTAAATTGTTTAATCATAATGAAATAGTGTAAAAAACATAATGTGATTTTGGAAACATTAGCAACTCTTATTAACATAATTTGACCCAATGGGGGTTGAGGAGACCCTAAATGACATTAAGTTTGTTGTGACAAATGATCTAGATGATCCACCCCAATTAGATTGTTTTTAAAACATAGTAAAGACCATGACATTATGGGACTATGATTACATTATTTTTGCATCTAGAGTCTAGATTCAAATAGGTTTGTTTGTGTGTGTAGACATTATAACTTGCTCACACTATTTTGGATACATGAATGTTACCTTGTCTAAAAACTATGTGTATTCTCTTTTCTATTTGCCAATTCTTTAAAAACCATATTCGCAATCATTTGGTAACTATGAATTGTTTAAACATTTAATTTTTTCACTTTGTTTCTACTATGTTCCAATTGTCCTAAAGTGAGTTATAATATTCAACTTTCATTTTGACCACATTTTTAAATTCATCTTTTTATTATGTTCATCAACACACATGTAAAATGTTGACACATGCATGCAATCAATCCTTTAACATCACATGACAACAAAAAATTTGATACACAAATTTGAATAATAATTTTCATATCTTGTTGTAAGCATACACATGGCATGTATGGGTCGGTTTAATTTTCAATGTAAAAAGCTTTTTTAACATATTGATTATATCTTTAAAAATCAAAACATAATTTGAATCGTTGACTCCATGACCATGATGAATGAAATGGTGACATGTCACACTATAATAAGATGTTTTGTAACATGCCATAGGTTGATGTGTAGGATGTTCATTATTTTGAAATAGTTGAAAACACTAATCAAGCTTCAAATTCATTAGAATGGATGAAATGACATGTTAACATATGAAGATGTCCCTCCTTGCAATTTATAATCAAAGATAATTTAAAACTATATTAATAAGGTCATGATCATATTTTGTCACTTGGCTATCATGTTCAATTGTGTGTCATTTAGTTTTCAACTTGTTGAAATTTTTGCTTTAAAGTCAAGAATGTTTTTAAAAAATTTTCAATTAAAATTGCAATTGAAATGTTGTTTTGAACTAAAATTATAGTTGAACCATCTAAGGTGTTTTTTCCTAGTGTATGCACCAAGGAAATAATGGAAAAATGTAACAAAGGGTCTAATGTTGCAAATATAACTAAATTGATCACTCAAGTCCTATTGACTACAAATGGGCCAACTGTCATGGCCTAGGATATTTTTGGATACTTTGGGCAATGTCATGTCCTAAGATATTTTGGGATACTTTTGGCAATATCATGGCTTAGGATATTTTAGGATATTTTGGGATACTTTTGGCAATATCATGGCCTAGGATAATTTGGGACTAGTATGGTTCAGGGTTATAAAAGGAGATAGTCTGAGGAACAACCCTTCAGCAGATCAACACCAGTTGATGGATTAATAAAGCTTGTCTTGTCTTGTAATTCTCCACTTGTTTGTAGTCGGTCCATAACATTTTGATCTGCTCCTTCTTCTTGTTTGTTTGTTTTGTTGTTTCAGTAAGTAGCTAGAGGTATCTTGGGGTGAAACTTGGAAAGGTTATAGAAGACTATAGGACGCTTCTACTCTCAAAGTTTCAAAAGAAAAGGATATGTTTTATGAGAGTTAAGAGCTTTTGAAAACTCTGTGTTAGATCTGGTTTTTTGGTCATATCTCCTTTGTTTAAGCTTTTTTGGGTCTGTAACTTTGTAATCTTATAGATCATATAGGAATATATGTGTGAGAGAAATTTCATGTCATTTGGAATTGTATTGTGAGAGTTAAGAGCTTTTGAAAACTCTGTGTCAGATCTGGTTTTTTGGTCATATCTCCTTTTTTTAAGCTTTTTTGGATCTGTAACTTTGTGATCTTATAGATCATATAGGAATATATGTGTGAGAGAAATTTCATGTCATTTGGACTTGTATTGTGAGAGATCCAAGCATCTGAAGTTTCAGTCTCAATTTTGAAGTCAGTTTCTTTTGAAAGTGATATCTCTTTGTGGTCATCATCAATAGGGCTGAAATTTTGAGCAGATATAGAAGACATATATTTTATGTGTCTCCCAAAATTTCAAGGATTTTGGAGTTTTTGAGAGCAAGTTGTAAGTCATTTTGTGTTCAGGTCCCAGTTTGAGGTGGCTTCAAGGAAGTAGCAAGATCTTTCACTTTCCGAAGTTAAATGAGCTGAGATTTTGTGAGAAGGTAGTAGACATAGTTGCTCATGTTTTACCAAAATTTTAGAACGATCCAAGGTCAGATGTGAACAGTGTAGCTTTGCAAAATCGCTATGACAGAAGTTTGTTTTGAAAAGACATCAAAGCCAAAGTTTTGAAGTGGAGCAAATACAACTTGGGAGATCTTGAAGGAAGGAGTTTGAAGATTGGGAAGCGCAAAAGTGTGAGAACTATCACCATGGACAACTCAGAATCAAACATCGATCTCACTCAAATCCTCGCCACCCTTCAGCACCTTCAACAAGAAAATGTCATGCTTAGAGACTCGGTGACCCGCTTACAAAATCAGCCACCACCTCCTACCCCAATACTCCCTGCTCTTGCAATGGTCACCCCAAAGCCCAAGATCAGTCTGCCAGAAAAGTTTGATGGAACACGCCTCAAATTTTGAGGCTTTGTTAGCCAGGTACGCCTGATCATGCAACTACACCCCTGTCGTTATTTTGATGACACCACTCGTGCAGGATTCATTGGAACCCTATTCACTGGGACAGCTGCAGCATGGTTTGCTCCCATCCTGGAAACATCATCCCCTCTCCTACAAAATTTTAACGCCTTTATGGCGGAATTTGAAGCAGTGTTTGGGGACAGTGACAAGGCCAGGACTTCAACCAACAAGCTGCGTCGTCTCCAGTAAGGGACACGTTCGGCCATTGTCTATGCCTCAGAATTCAGGCAGCTTGCCTGCGACGTTAATTGGGGAAAAGCTGCCTTGATTGATCAGTTTTGTTGTGGGCTTCGTGATGATGTTCAAGATCTTTTGTTGACACTCGCAGACCTTTCTTCCTTCAGTGACGCTATCACCCAGGTAATTCGGTGCGATAATCGTCTGTTTGAACGTCGCCAGGAAAAGAAAGTCACCTCCAACGCCTAGCTTTGGAACAGTCGGCCTACTACGCTCCCCTCAATTCCTCAAACAACACCAGTTGCCCGACCTGCCTCTTTTGGACCTGCTCCGATGCAGATCGACACAGCTAAGTTTAAATCTTTGACAGAAGCCGAGAAACTTCGCCGAAGGACAAACAATCTATGTATTTACTGTGGCAACCCAAGGCATATAGCTCGTCAGTGCCTTCAAAAGCTTATCAAATTTCAAGTACAAGCTGTGGAAACTCCCAAAGAGTTGGAAAACAAGAACATCCAATCACAATAGGAGCCGTGCGACTGGATTTCACCCAACACCACCTTTGCAAAGGCTCATGTTCTGCTGTTGGTCCCAGTCCCAGTTTCACTCAATATGTGGACATCATTCGTATTCCAGAAGACATACCATAAGTGTCAGCTTTGGTGGACTCCGGCGCCACCTCTTCTTTCATCGACTAAACATTTGTCGTCCAACACAACATCCTTTGTGATCAAGAAGTCAACCCCTGTTCCGGTAGAGGTTATTGATGGGAGAACCATTGCTTCTGGTGCAATCACACACAAGACAACCCTTCTAGGACTCTGTATCGGCAAGCACACGGAGAAGATTGTTCTCAACATCATCTCCACCCCTCACCATCCCATCATCCTTGGTCTGCCTTGGCTAGAAGCACACAACCCTATCATTGATTGGCGGTCTGGAACCCTCACCTTCAGCGCACAATGGTGCACCTCTCAAGAACCCCACGCTCAGAAAAACACTTTGTCCAGTCTTGCTAAGAACCTTGTGGTCAAAAACCCAAAGAGGGTCGGAACCAATTCAAGTTTTCTCAAGTCTGTTATGTCAAGTCCTGCAGTAAAAAACCCCCAGTTGGTCAGAACTAAACCTTGTCCTGTCAAGAACCTTGTCAAGAATCCTGCCTAGAAAACCAACCTTGTCCAGATCTTCGTTGATAGAGTTGTCCCTTTCTATCGGGCTGCTAAGAATCTTCAAGTCTTCGCCATCCATGTCAACCCAACTAACAACACAAACCCCCCATCAGAACCAACACTTGTCAACCTTCCCGAGAAGTACAAGGACTTTGTTGATGTTTTTGAAAAAATTAATGTTGATCAGCTCCCCGCCCATAGTCCATATGACTGCCCGATTGATCTAGAAGAAGGACATTCACCACCTTTTGGTCCTATCTATGGCCTATCGGAATCGGAATTCCAAGCCCTACGTGATTACCTTACTGAAAATCTTGCCAAGGGGTTCATTTAGCATTCCAAGTCTCCAGCCGACGCCCCAATTTTGTTTGTCAAGAAGAAGGATGGCTCCCTTTGACTTTGTGTGGATTATCGTGGACTCAACAAGATAACCAAAAAGAATCGATATCCCTTGCCCTTGATTTCAGGTCTCCTGGATCGACTACGTACCGAGAAGATCTTCACCAAGCTTGACCTCCGTGGAGCCTACAACTTACTCAAGATTCATCCCGATGATGAATGGAAGACAGCTTTCCGCACACGCTACGGCCACTTCGAATACACGGTCATGCCCTTCGGCCTCACCAATGCACCCGCAGTCTTTCAGCATTTGATGAATGATATCTTCCGGGATTACATGGACGAATTTGTCGTGATCTATTTGGATGACATTTAAATCTTTTCCAAGGACCAGGAAATCCACGACAAACATGTACGATTGGTGTTTGCGACGCTCCGAGAGCATGGTTTATACGCCAAGTTGGAAAAATGTGAATTCGACAAATCTTCAGTGGTGTTCCTCGACTACGTGATCTCTCCAGATGGCATTTTCATGGACAAGTCAAAGGTCGAGACCATCCAGTGTTGGGCTACTCCATCCTCGGTCAAGGACGTTCAATGCTTCCTGGGGTTTGCCAACTTCTATCGTCGGTTTATCAAAGGCTACTCCAAGATCGCAACACCGTTAATAACCCTGACTTGCAAAGACAAGCCCTTCTCGTGGAACCCAACGACCTAGGCTGCTTTTGATACTCTCAAGATGGCATTCACCTCTGCACCCATCCTGATACATCCCGATCCTACCAAGCCATTCATTGTGGAAACGGACGCTTCAGATTTTGCCTTGGGAGCTATTCTATCTCAATTTGGAATAGATGGGTAGTTGCATCCAGTTACTTTCTATTCATGGAAGTTAACCAGTGCCGAAATCAACTACCAGGTCTACGATAAGGAACTCATGGCAATCATCACGGCATTCGAGCAGTGGAGACCGTATCTTGCCAGAGCTCAACATCGAGTCCAAGTTCTGACAGATCACAAGAATCTCCTTTATTTCACAACTACTTGGACCTTAAATCGTCGCCAGGCACGCTGGTCTATCTTCCTAGCTGATTTCGACTTTGAGATTCAGTATCAACCCGACACCCAGCAAGGGAAAGCTGA
>Ga0116228_10004029_pt1 | contig 12979 bp, 10 predicted proteins | sample S1TSphfallax_2_FD_89694 | JGI IMG/M metagenome (GOLD analysis project Ga0116228, IMG submission 89694) | Host-associated microbial communities from peat moss isolated from Minnesota, USA - S1T2_Fc - Sphagnum fallax MG | ecosystem: Host-associated > Plants > Peat moss > Unclassified | place... | reverse complement strand
TGATTTCAATTTTGTCTTTGCATTTGTTATCAATTGTCTGTCTTTGTATCTTTGATTTTCACAATCTACAAATTTGAAACAACTCACTTGATGTTATCTAAAACCAAAATTAGAAATTTAGAAAAGGAAAATCCTTAATTTAAGAGAATAGAAAACACCCTAAACATTTGCAACCATTTAGTGGAACAAAATTGTAAGCAATCATGCTTACATTCTTTGGTTTTCAATGATTATTTTGTTTTGGAATTTTAAGTTTGGATTTGTAATCATTTTAATAGTTTTTTAATAATGTTTTTTGCCTTGATCTTTTTTAATTTCTATAACAACCCATTGATTAAAAAACAATTATTTTAAATCATTATCAAAGATGTCAAAAATAGTCAAAAGGCAATTAGAATTAAAAGTACCACAACAACCTATTCATGAAGCAATTCAACCATAATAACAAATATCTTTTCAAGCCAAGGGAATTCAACTAGTTAATGTTCCTAGATGAGCCTTAATAACCAGTTATGGCAAATTTACCTCTTCATCAGATACTAGTAGAGCAAGAGGAAAAAAAAGGAACCATAAGTACTTTCAACCAATCAATTTTTGATACCCCAATAGTCATCCCAACAACAAAGGTCGAATGCACAATCAAGTGGATAAAACATTGCACCTATTTGACATGTTGATGAAGTGAACTTTGCAACACAAAGGTGGGAATTTACAACACCCAATTACTACATTCCCAAAGCTATTATACCATATTGATTAACATTGGTTTTGGGTACTACACATCTGAATTGATTCTTGTTTTAAATCCAACTGTAGCAAATTCAAAAGTGGAACATAATCAACTTTTAAACCTATTGGAATAATTGCACGACTTGGAGTGAAGACCTTCACATTGATCTAGTTCTCAATAACATGCAGAAATGATGGACACGGTTGTAGTGTTTGTTGTTATCCAACAAACACAACTTGTCATTCAAGGTGTTTACTTGAGTGTATTTGCTATGGGAACTATTGAATGACCACTTATTTAACAAAATATATTGGTTACAACCTCGTAGCCCACTATTAAAATTGCATTAACATGTGCATATATATTGTTAATAGGTTATCCATGAATTTAGTAATTTTCCTTTTGTGGACAATAAATTGAAGCAATTAATTAAAGAAGACTTTAAAATTCTCTACCACCAACCACAACGAACACACCGGCAATATAAGTTGGTGTACCCATGCCACAAATTTGATCACAATTGCTTTTAGTTACTCACCGAACACTCATTAATGAACACCTAGGTTAGCAAAACCTATTACACCAATGATAGCAAGACAACCTAGAGCTATGCCATATCCACCATATCTAATGTGGTATAATACCATTCCACCCTTTGTACCCATGGATCATAACATGAATTCTACGTAGTATTTTGGAATCAAAGGACTTAATCCATTGAGTTTTGGAAGGAAAGAAAAATATGTAATCGGTACTACTCAAATAAAACTAGTGCCACATGTTGAGCCACTAAAGGAGACTTAATATTTTGTCAGAATACCAAGTTTTGGATTACAACAATTGAAGGTACCCAAAGGTGTAGCCATTCAATAGATAATGATAACAACTTTACTTATTAACATATACTTCATGCCATACCACGTCTTGTGGTAGAAATGACTTGTGCCCTATAGGCCTTTTTTTTTGTTTTCAAAATTCATTTGTCCAATATCAAATTTCGATATGGGGGTTTTGTAAGCCCTACATATTCTTCTCCATTTTCAAGGATTATCCTTTTTTTATCTTTCAATAATTTGTTGATTTTCCTCCAAGTCCAATTGTCACTGTAGACTCTAGGTCACCATCTAATTCATCTTGTTTCACAATTATTTGTCCTTAGAGTCTATAGATCGTTCTGTAGTCCTTACAAGGCCAATTGCTTATACCTTTGATACTTTTTAACATACCCCTTTAAATTTTAAATTGAAAAAAAAAAAACTATTCATTTGAATCCTCCCATCTACAGTATACAACAAACTTTGTAGAAAACCTTCCCATTTCTAAAAGAAAAAAATAGGAAAAAAATTCCCCAGCATGGTCACCAAATGATAGACATGAAATTTAATTCTTATAGAATATTTCACATTATTATAACATGTTTGCATTTCACATGCGTACATTCACTATTTCTGCCTTAGTTATCAACATTTTAAACATTGCCATTCATTAAAACAACAAATTCATGGTTATTTCATCTATCCATAATCTACTATTTAGAATACATTCTAAAAAACTCCAAGAACAAAATCACAATTCATTTCATCATATTTTGATACTACAAACAAACACACAACATGAACATATAATTCATTATAGAAGTCTATGTTTTTTTATATTATTGTAAATATGAATCAAAATATAACAGAATCCTGTGTTTTGTAAAAAAATCCAAAACTAACAAAGTTTCTTAATTAGTCCCTATCCTAAATGCCTTGTTCATCCAAAATCATGTACTCATCCTACCTCCTTAACAAGAGCTTTCAATCTCAAGATTGCTTTCAACGACTCTTCAACCATAGCCAATTGTTGACCATCTACTCCATGAACATTTTGAAAATCTTCAAATGTAATCAAAGACCTCCTTTCAATAGTAATTGCTTCATCATTTTATGTAGTCACACCATTGATGGTCTTTTTAACAACTCCCAACATTCATCGTTTACCTTGTAGAAGATCTTCATAGCCTTTAATTTCTTTTGTGTGCCATTTAAGGCCCACTTGTAATTTCAAGAAGTTAGTTTGTTTCAAGAATCATTACCTTTGTTTTCCTCAACTTAACATTATAGTTGTCACAATGAATAGTGTATTTTTGCCCAATCAAGTTGGGTGTTATTAAACCAAATGATGACTCTTCAATACGTGCAAAGCTTTTGTTGATTTGTCTATTAGTTACCTTTTGTTTCCTTGTAACCCTTTTGTATAGCTCTAAAATACTCTTAGCAACTTCAACACTAACTTTTTTGTCATACCTGTAACCATTCTTTGAAACCTTGGGCCCAAAGACTTCTTTGATTTGGTGAGTTGGTAACCCTTCATCTATTAAGCTGAGAACATCAATCCTTCCAGTTATCAAACCTCTATTTACAACAAACCAAGCTACATCATGAGCCATGTTAGATTTGACTTCCTAGCTATAAAAAAAATTACAACATAAAAGAATGAAAAGAAAATCATAGTTCACAATGTATTGGAATTTACACAACATTTAAAATCAAATTTCAAGGGTTCACACAAAGGAAGATACATAGTAAAGCTCAAACATTGTTCACAAAAGCTAGAAAGAAAGTTGTGCATGCAATGGAAGCTAATGTGTAAAACTTCAAACCTAGTTAGACCACCTAGTTCAAATGGAGGACTCACATGACTATAGGCAAGGTTTAAATCAACTAATCAAAGTTTGAAAAATAATCCTTCCAAAATAGTAGGTCTTATAGGACATGGTTGTCCTTTTTGCTAAGTCTTGAATTGAGTTAACGATTTTTGAACATGTCTTGAAATTTGTTCATGACATGTAGACCCAATCATGAATGTACACCATTTTTGGTGAAAGTTGGCGATTGAAAATTTTCAGTCAAACAAGTTTTGGTGAAAGTTGGTGATTATATTTTTTTACTTGCCCAATTTTCTTGTCATTGAATTGGGTAATTGAAAAATTTCCGTTGCCAACATTTTGTCACAACAAACAATTTTAAATGCCAAATAGAGCAATCAAATTATTTTTCAATTTGTTTACATTTTTTTGGGAGTTGTTTGAACTTTTTTAGTTATCCAATTGGTAGTGGCCATTGATCCAGTGACTAACATTTTTATTGTTGTTGCCCAAAAAATTTTAGTCCTTACATTGGGCAATTAAATTGTTTGGTTGCTTTTGATTGCTAATCTATGTAACTAAAAATTTGATGATTGGATTATTTGGGGAACATTAGAAATTTTTTCAATCACCACTTGAAAAATGTCAACCATCCAATGAACCATGGTTTAGCTAACCACATAAGTACTGAGCTTGGGCCCCTTCTAGCTTGCCTCATAAGCTCGCCCTCCTAGTTAGGTTTTGTTGCCCTATCAATGACATTAGGATCTTAGGTGTCCTTTTTGGCTATTGTTCCCTTTTTTCATCATTTTTACAAAAGGCTTTGGGTGAAGATGTTCACCAATGTGGCATGTGTTAATGTGCTCTTAAAGTTTGGGGATATCAAGGTAAGATTTGGGATTTTCTTTTGATGTTTTGTTCAAAGATTTTCCCATTTGCTATGTTGCCACTACTACAAAATTTGGGTGCAGTTCACCAGTCCCCATTCACTAGACCAGTGAATTCACTACTTCCTCACTGGTATTTGTTCACTACAACCAGTGAATTCATTCAAAATCTAGTGAAATCACTTGGCATACATGGACACATTTTGTTGTAGTGTGCTTCCTTTTTCTTTTAGGTTTTTGGTGCCAACTTGTTTTTTTTTATTTGGCCTTATTGAGAGCTTTTGAAAGGTTTTTAGGCTTGGGCTTTTGAAAGTGCCCTTAGGCTCCCTTAATCCATCAATAAGTTTGTGTTCTCATCATTAGTGGAGAGTTATGCCTCATTTTTATAGAGGACATTGTTTTAATGGCCTATCTAGGAAATTGGGCTTTCATTATTTTCATCATAGTCATTAAATTCTTGTAAAAAATTTGTCCATTTTTATTGGAGGAAATAAGAGCAAGGAATTCAAGTTTGCTATCCTTTTAAGCCCATTTAAGGTTGGTGGAAGACTTCTTGCCCAATGGTGGCAACATTTGTACCTCCATTTGAACAATTGGCAAAAAGAAAAATAAATCAACTTCAAAAGATTATTTTAAAAGGATTGCATGACCATATTTTTCAAGCATCATTTTTTTATTTTCTTTCAATTTTGCATCGGGTGTGCTTGAGATCTTGTGTGGGTTCGAGACTCAAGTGTAGGTGCATGATTCTTTGGTCACCCAATGATTTTTTCCTAATTGGCTTCAAATGTTTTTTCCATTAAATTGTGCATTTGTCTAGGTTTCCCCATCCCTAAACCCTTGGTTTGTCACATTACGCTTATGGTCAACCTTTGGACCTTATGGGGATCCATCTTTTTTATTACACCATGGTGAAAAAATTATGATTTCCCATGATGTTATGTGGGATGCCTTTGTGTCTATCATAAGGGATGTAAGATTTCTTGTTTTATGTGAACATACCCATGTTTTTTTGTTGCTTGCCTTTTTCTTTTTTTTCGCATTAATGAGTCGATAATGTGGTTTTGGTGGATGGTGTTCAAACGTTGGCTGATATTATCATCACTAACCTCATTCAAACGAATTTGGTTTCATATGCAACTTTATGTTATGGGTTGTCACTACAGTCGTGATTAAGGTTAAGGATGACCTTTATGACGATTGATACTTGTAACCCAATAGACATGTTTATCCCTTTGGCCAAAGAGGTCTTTAGGTGTTTGCATCACTAAGCCAATATTTTTTTCATCAATGTGCTAACATGGTGTGGAGAGTGAAAGGCGTTGGAGACCCTTTTCATTCAATTTTGCATTCATTTGACATGCAAATGGTGTTAGTAGCATTGTAACAAATGTAGGCAACTTCTATTTTGAAGCATGTTACTATATGTGAAGGTTCTTCTAAGCTAGACAATTTGTCAATTATTCTTCCCCTCTTCTTATTTGATATGCTTTTCATAACTTGGGGCGTTTGATTATTTGATTGTTCCCATTTAGTTGTTACTCTAGCCATTCCCCTAGCCATTTGCTTTTTTTGGAAAAACTTTCATTTTCCTTGACTTGGGTCCTTCCATTTTGTACTTTTTCTTCCCCTTTGTTGGGTGTTTTGTTTTATTGATGATGTTGTCATCATTTATAGGAACGATTTAGTTTTCAATGGCAATAGGTGGCACAAAATTTGAAAGTGTGGTTTGGAAAGGTTTACTTGATTATGGTAGGCTTGAATGGAAGTGGACCATGTTGTTGGTTTAAAAGCACCCTAAAGATGAAGAAAGACTTTGGGAGAAGTTTCAAAAAGTTTAGTTTCCCCATGATCTACATGCAGGATGGTCAAAAATTTAGATGATGTTAGCAACCTCCTATGAGCGGAATTATTATTGGTACATGTGTGGTTTTGCTTGGCTAGGGTTGGATGTTCCCCTGTCTTTGTCTTGTGTTGGTCCTTTTTGCAATGGATTTCCATTGGATGTGCAGAACATGTGCATGAAGGGGTTCACATTGAAATTTCCAAAGGTTGGCAAAAGTATTATGCAATAAGTCTATTGTGGTATGGGCTAAGGTGTATGGAATGCCTTTATTTCTGTAAGCAGTCAAACTGAAAAGAACTAAAGGTCTGAAACTGAAATTGGTAGCCAAATTTACTTTTCACACTGAAGAAACACATTTTTTCCAAGTATTGCAAAAGTAATGACAAAATAATATAAATTTGGCATTAAAGAAATCACTTGGAGCTCTCGTTTCCCCATTCTTGCTTATCTGTAGTTGAACTTTCCCGGGCAAAAAGTGAATGTCTGTGTACAAATTTTCAGTCTACAAGCTATGAACTCAACTTGGAAAACCATTCAGTCACAGAGTTACCCAAATGTTTGGGTTGTCACCTATCCAAAGTAATTCTGAGTTGTAATTTTGTGAAGATTCATTTCTCTTTCTCGAAGATTTGAACGGGTTTTTTAGGGCAAAGGAATAGGTTGGCATGTTCTCCACATACAGAGCAGCATGCTTTTAAAATGAGCATTTCAGTTCGACCCATGTGTAAGGTCGAAACCCTGTACGTACTTGAAAAGTTTGAAACTTCTTGCAACTTCGAAAGTACCCTTGCACTGTACCTCCATTTTACTTTTGGAACTTTCACTTCCGTACTTTTAAACATTACTTCCTGCAGCCTCCAATAATGAAATCTCATGTTTTCAACATGGGAAATTATTTTACACAGCTTTAAAATGCTCATCGTCTGTACTCTCCAAACTTTACAAATTTGGAGCGATATGCTACTCTAGTGTCAAAGGGGAGAGACAAATCCACATGTTTCCTTGTCGTTGAATGTTGCTCAATAGCTTCTTTAGATTTTAACACAAGCAAAAGTTGTACTAGATCTACATCTCCGCACAATCGAAAGGTGTTCAATATCTCTAGATTTCTACTAATGTCCGTCCAACTCCCGGAAGCTTCCCAAGGTTTCCAACTGGAGCGGCGTATGCGCATCATCTACCTTCATCTCTGCCAGGTCCTCCTCAAACAGCTATGTTTAGGTGTTACATTCCCCAAGGCCCATGACCCTTTGTATTCTGCAAGAGACAGCCCTTGTAAGAAGTACTCTAGTGCCTGTACCAATCCGGCGTCTTCTTCTCCTTGGGTGCACCAGCACCCACGCTAGTACCATGGTACAAATCTCAAAATCCATTTAAATTATTTCTGAATATTATAAATATCCCGTGCTAAGAGTAAATCAGGGTCCCTAAGTTCAAATCTACCATTTTTGAGATTAATATGGTCAATAAGAGGCCTGACTAGAAGAAGGTGAAGGTACCACCGTGGGTGCTGGTTCACTCTGTTTTTCTTCTTCTCTTTCCCCTTCATTTTTTCATTCCAGCAGTTCAAATAAAAATTTCCTAAGTCTCTGGCACTTTCAAAGACGTGGCCATGTAGATGTGGAATAAATGAAATGACCATGTTGGTTTCTAGAATTTTCAGTATTGTGGCTAGCTTATTTTGAGAAAAAATGAAATTTAGTGAGAATCATTTAATTACTGCACATGTTTCTATTAGTGTGTTTCTTTTTTAAAACGAAAAATTTCCACTTTTTGTGAAACCCAAACACTGGACCACAAAGATTTTGTTGAGAGATGACAAACTCAAGAAAGGCATGCCCTGGACCAGGTTTTTTTCAACTCAATTCTTTAAATTTGTAAAAGTCGCAATTTTTTGCTGGAAGTTTTCTTTTCACACCCTCAAAAGTAAAACATTTTTTCAATAATTTCTCAAAAAGTTGCGAAATAAGAAAAGAAAAGAAAAAAACCCATGGTGAGGGTGAACTGACACTTAGCTCTACTCGTACCTTCAGTTTCTCAAGTGAGGTCTCCTAGAGGCTATATTTAACTAAGGAAGTGTTAGGATTGGACTTGGAGACCTTGAGTTAGTATAATGTGATTTCATATTAATTAGTTGTAGGGAACCCCAAAATCCGATATATATATTTTTGGTCATGGGATTCTTTGATTGGCCCATCACAAAACTAGATGTACTCTAGCTTTCTCTTTTGGGCTACTAGAGAGGTTACAAGAGGAGAACTTTAGGAAAAAGCATATGGGATAAAGTGTGGTGCTATTGGGAACACATTGGAAACCTGGGAAACATAATAAATAACCATTGAGAACATGGTGGGAAAATGATGGAACCAGATGGAACACATTGGGAACACCAAATTCCCAAAAACCCCATGCCCTCCCTACCCTGCCTTGATCACGCGTCCCCAAAAAAGAAAACAATTGGGCTTTTGGGGTGCATGTCCTTGCCTTCCCTCATTGGCAGTGGTAAATTTAAACTCTTAATTGTGGTTGTCACACCATTGGCTAATGGCAGGGGCATGAATTGTAGAGACATAGTTTAAGGATGGAATATTATGATGTTTAGAAGCAACCCAAAACAAATTGGTGGTTTCAATTTTTTACCGTTGTACCAGTGCAGGTGCCTGAAAGGCTGTTCAGAGTTCACCCAATGCCAAAACATATTACCCTGGGACAACTGGCAGACGAGGGAGTAAAAGTTCTCTGGATTACCCCAACACCATAACAACTACCATGAATGGGGGGCCGGGGGTCGGGAGACATTTGATCCAAGATTCGGCACAGAATTAATTTGAGTCCACATGGGACTTTGACCTAAGAATCACCTTCAGACTGACAGTGGACATAAGGACTTGTCGACTAAGAATCACCAACAACAGCAGACCTTCAACCCAGAACCACATCATCAACAGTAGATCACTTTCCATGAAAATTTACATCACCAACAGTAGACTTTCAAAAAAGAATCACCAATATTAGCCAACTTTCAACAAAGAATCACGAAGCAGTGGACTTCTTTTAATGAAGAATCAATAAACCCCCCAACAGATTGGGCTTTCAACGAAGAATCATTAACAGTCTCTGTCTATGGGAGAGACACAAGCAGGCTCGTTAAGGACTTTCAACAAAGAATCATCGCGTGCTCGTTGAGTAGAGTAGGGTAGGTAGCATAAGGAATCTAGTTTATCGAAGAGTTGCCACACTAGGCTCCTCGTTGAATAGGGTAGTAGTGTAAGGAATCTAGCTTTTTATTTATGCTTCTCGACAAAGATCTCGACAATGGGAAGAATCTCGTGTGTTAAAAAGTAGATTGCATGCATGTCATATTCATCATCACATTACACATGGCATTGTAACGGATCAAAAATTGGGAATTTCAAAAGAAGATTCTACATGTTCATCATGCCCCCATTCAATTGTCGCCATCTCATGGCAATGGCATCCTCGATTATTAGCTCGTGGGGCCGGCTTGCAATTTGTGCAGTGGGCTAAAAGGAAGGAATAATGTTGTTGTTGATACAATATTAGCATCCGGTGAGCATAATCAATATAAAGTTGGATCTAGATCTAATTATGAGGAAGCAATATCTAATTAGAAAAAACCTTGTTTTATCTCTTCGTTGTTGGGAAACAAGAGCTGCTAATAGACCTTTTGTTTTCTCAGGTACAATTTATGCAATGCACTGGATGAAGCACCATGGTGCGAGTTGATGTGTCAAACTAGCTCTTGAATTTATATTTGAGTTGCAAGCTTGCAGCTCATGGTTGCAATATATTATACAAAAATCATAATCGATGGAATGCTTACGGGTTAGTTTTACACGTTGGGGATGGACACTACCACGACGTGGGATTCCAAGGATCGTGATGAGAACTTGAAATGCTAACTAGATTTGCAGGTACATATGATTACGGGCCATGTATAGACATGGTTTCCATGCTTATATGATCGATGGGTGGGTGATCATATGTCGTACGTATTTTAGTGAGCACTAATGAGCACTAGTGTTATACATTAGGCTACGAGTGTAGATGCGCCTTTTTGTTGCATCGAATACCTCACGAAGGCACGTCCTGGCTGTTTAGAGAATTTGTGGATCACATATTCAGCAAAAGTGAAGGGCCTATATTCCGGGCGCGTGTCAGGTTGTTCTGCAGGAGTAGGTAGATCAGGAGGTGATATAATGTCCATTGTTCTATTGGGGGCCAAGAAGGTGCCGATAGACAGTCGCGGTTTGGATTTGTTCACAACTGCCCTATGTGGCACACTGTAGAACTTGCCTCGAGTCATCACCTGCAAAATCACAAATGCAAACAATCGGAATTGCTTTCAAAGTTGATGTTGTGAACACACTAGTGAAGCTTGCAACTTCCAACAATCATCATATTGTGAGCTCACCACATACGGTGTTCAATCAAAGCTACTTGAGTACGACAACTTCATGTCAATGGAAATTGTACTGATCCACATAATTGGAAATTCTTTTTGCCGTCAAGTTCCTAATTTTGAAAAGTCGTACTAGTTATTGGAAGTAATTGATCATGATGTAGTTTACGGATCCTGCTCCTCACCTCCAGCATGTCGCCGATGAGAATAGCGAAGCCATTTTTTTGAGGTCGGACTGCGACCCATTTCCCGCCTCTTTGCACTTGGAATCCACCGACGTCGCCTAGCTCTAGCGCTGTGACTAGGCTCGCATCAGTGTGTTGTAGAAGGCCCAAGGTCTTGTCTGGTTCCGGGCATGGAGGGTAATAATTCCAACGTTGGATAATTTCTGAACCCTCATCTGAGTACCGGTCGAAATGCTCCGGGTCTACTCCCAACCCTTGTGCAAGCAGATGTAGCACTTGCATTGTACATTTCCTTAGAGCTGTCTCATATTCTAGCACTGTCGCGCTGCAAAATTTTCAAATAATGAAAATCCATCATCACGGAGCTCACAAAGAATTAATTGTGAATTCAATTACAGCTGATCTAACTCGTTGCATCTGCAAATTATTAGTAAATACTGATCGATTCAATCATCATGATTCCGACTCGAACTTTCGAGGAAATTTTGTAAAACTGGGTTGAATGAAATTACAACTTCACGTACACGAAAGCTTTTCTCTCACAATCTTGGGAATGAATCTTGCTAGCGCAATCTTGCAAGAACGAGCCGTCGTTGGTGACGAAAAGGCCTTCGGACCAGCTACACTTGGCTGCGGAATTCCGTTCGACTTTGAATCCGTAACCACGTAGAACAACGCCAGTAGTAGCATCCTTATCGATGAAGAGTTCCTTCTTGGTTGCCATTGGCAAATTGAAGAACATGTCTGCCTCCGTCTTCAATCTCTGTAACAACTCGACTGGAACGCCATGGTTCACGATGTTGAACACGCCCCACGTCTCGGCAGCCATTGCCATTTCAGCTGCGATGCGTGTCTTCACAACCTCAATGTCACTTGCTACAACACCGCCTGCAACTTGATCATTCAATCCCGCCATGTCTATCACGGGGACCTCTTCTTCGTATGCCTCGTATGCGACTCTGGGAGAGACAAGTTCAGCAGGCCAACAATATGCAGACGGAATGACTTTATCCCCGGGATTGACTCCCTCAATTCCATGCTTACTATAGTCGACATTGATTTCATCTTTCGACTTTGGTGTAGACGAATTACAATTATCCCTGCAACACATGTCCATCACTGGAGCAATGGAGATTCACAGATGTAACCCCCAAAATTACAAAAGAAAAAAGAAAAAAAACAAACAGCTTATAACTCTGGGCTCTCTCCCAGCTCCTCCTTCCCTTCCTCAAATCTCTCCGCATTCCACGCTGCACAAATTACGTCTTCCAATTATTACCCGATCACATTCGTCAGGTACAGTAGGGCACAAAATTGAACTAATTGATCAACGTTTGACGAAAAGAGAACTGGGATTCTCACAGAAGTTCATCTCTCCAAAGCCAAAAATCTGAAGATTGAGAGAGAGAGATAGAGAGATAGAGAGAGAACGAAAGAAAGCCGAGGAGACTGCGTTTACCACCATAACTGCGGTCCTTTATACGCGAGAAGAGCCGGGTTTTCGGACATGTGCTTGAAAAGGATCACATGGGATGGGCCCCGCAAACCGCCCGGCCGCTTTTCTTTGATGCTGCTTTCTGCTGTTGTTTGGTTTTTTTTATTTGGGGGAGTTGGGAAGGAAGCTGGGGGTTTTGGGTTTTTCTGTGTGTGGGGGAGGTGGGAGTGTGGGTAATAGGTAGTATGTCCCTTCCATAGTGTCAAGTTTTGCAAAATCAAATGTTGTAGTGGGAATTCATTGCAAAAAAAATTCTTAACCTGAAGAGTGCCTGCTGAGCCATTTTGTGTCATGTTTGCTTTCTTATTACAAACATATTGAATGGGTGGGGTGCTTTAATAGTAAGTACTATATTAGTGTACCATGTGCCATTGGCCCAAGTGTAAACTGGTTACCAAATTAAATTTTCCGTACAAATTAATTTTTTGTAATTTAATTGAATTTTCAATGACAATAAATACTCAAAATTCAATATCTCTTGCACCTCAGATCTAAAAAATTTCAAATCACTTTCATTAAATCTTACTCAATAAGGGCTTTCCAACATCACCAAGAGCGTGCCCAAATTCTCTTATAATTGTTAATTTTGATTTCAATGAATTCTTAATTTTTAAAAATGCTCAATATTCAATAACCTCTGCACTGTAGGTCAAAACATTATGAAACTAACTCAATGTACCTGTACCCATCAAAAGGTATTCCTATGGTACCAAGAGCATAGCAAGAGGTGCCATTGTTTGAGAGGTCTCAACTTGAGAAACAAAACAAACAAACTACCATCCTT